>Ga0105045_10006901_pt1 | contig 10057 bp, 3 predicted proteins | sample MAT02_FD_78089 | JGI IMG/M metagenome (GOLD analysis project Ga0105045, IMG submission 78089) | Freshwater microbial communities from Lake Fryxell liftoff mats and glacier meltwater in Antarctica - MAT-02 (megahit assembly) | ecosystem: Environmental > Aquatic > Freshwater > Ice > Liftoff...
AACTCGTCCGGAAGCGATGTCCCTTCGACTTTGAACTCGGGAGCCGATGGTAACCATTTTGCAACCAGTTCGACACATTGACTGGCCTTTTCTTGATTGCCAAAGGACTTCGCTACCAAGTACCCCCAAGTCCATTGTTTGGGGTTCGTCAGCTTGCTTGTATCAAAGTCCTTGATCAAAGCTTCGAACTTTGCTTTTGATTTTTTGCTCTTGCTGATCTCGTCGACCAACGATGCGAGCGGAAAATCTAGTTTGTAACTCAATGGATTCGAATTGGTTAGTTCGAGCGTTAGCATACTGTCGATCTGCTCCTGATCCAGCCTCAGTTCTGCAGGCATTGGCTTGAGTTTCGTATTGGCAACGGTTTCGTCAGGTTCCTTGGGCGGTTCTGCTTCGGGTGGTGCAATAGCCAGTCCGAGCGTCTGTCCAACCAGTGACATGGTTGCATCCGGTGTCATTTTCGAGGTGATGGCTGTTTCGAGTTGGTTCATGTAATGATCTACATTGCCAAAATTTTGCATACGTTCTTTTGCGCCCGTATCGGCTTGCAGGCGTCGCTTGATGATGTAGGCTTCGACGGGCGATCCCGAGCTAGCCAGGAGGGTCGCTATTTGGACTCGGGACTCAAATAGTCGCGACTCTGCGTAAGCTTGATTGCTACCTCCGGAACGGTCATCGAGTTTGGCTTCTTTGTAAGCCTTCAACAAAAGGTCCTTCGCCTCGGCGGCCCGTCCTAGTTTGCTATACCAATGAACCAATAATGCGCCGGGCGAATACGTAAAGCCATTGCTTCGCATCTGCTGACCATTGGATTTCGATGCGGACTCCAATAGGGGAAGCAGGATTGTGGTTTTGCCAATTTGGCTGTCTGGAATCTGGCTTGCGATCGACCAAATCGCACTAGATAGGTCGTCGTTGCTTTTCGACTTTTCTATCTGAGCCTGCCAGGGCTTGACGGTTGCTTCCAGCTCTTCCCATTTTTTCTTGCCAGCATGCACTGTTGCTAGCATAGCTCGCGGCAGAGTATCCTCTGGTTTCTCTGCTAGTCTTGCTTCCATGGCTGAGCAAATTTCCACATAGAGATTGTCCGATTCGGCGATCACAGTGAGCATCTTGAAGATGGGATTGTCGATTCTTCCATTCTGTTGGTAAGAACGGATGTAACCGAATCCGTTTTGGTTACTCGTAAACTTAGGATCGAGAATCCGTTTGAGCACGGTCTTTTGGGCCTCTTCATCGAACTTGAATTTCGGTATTTTGACAACTTCGGCGACATAACCAAGCTGCTCCAAATCCCCCTTCGCTACCACTATGTTAAAAAGTTTCTGCGCGGTTTCGACATCGGCGGTTTGAACCAGTTGCTGGGCTATTTCTTGAAATCGGTAAGAATTGTTTCGGAATTTGCTTGGCCCCAATTCGTCGATGAGAGCAACGAATTTGCCCCAGGCTTTGGCGACTGTAAGGCTGTCCTGCATATCGTAGTATCGATCGGATAGCATTTCAGGCTTCTTCCGAATGGCATCTATAAATTGCTCGACCGCTTCGGCGTGCTTGTTGGATTTCGCAAGTCCCATGCCCACCTGAAACACAGCAGTCGGGTCCAAGCCGGTTTTGCCCACCAAACTACCTCGCATTTTGGTGGCATCGTCGCGACGACCCGCCGCCTCATAGTAGGACGCCAAAGCATCAATGATTTTGAGTGACTTCGGTGAACGCTTGAGTTGCTCCTCGGTCTGTTCAATGAGTGACTTTAGCTCGCCAGCTTGCGACAGGACTTTTAAAGCGGATTCGTGCTGTTGGAAATCTGCCGTCATGTATCTCGAACCACCTCGCGGCTTGGTACGTCGCAGAATCGAGCGAGCTATTTCAGCCCCTTTCTTCTTGTCACCCGTGCTGACATAGCGGTTCATGAGTTGCATCAACGTATCCTGTTTGCCACCGCTACGGCGTTGGATGCGTTCCATCATCCGGTCCGCCTGTTCTTTCAGTCCGAGCTGGTACATCAAGTCGCAGAGCTTAAACTCTACCTCCGGCTTGAGTCGTAGCACGAATAACCGCTGTGCGCTTTGACGGGCGCGCTCGATATCGCCTAACGCTATCACGAGTTGTAAAATCGTAAGTTCGCGATCGACGAGCATCTGTTGATTGATCGGCTTGATCTTCTCGACCAACGCCAATGCTTTTGACGTCTGACCTGTTTCACTTAGCAAGCGAATACTCAGCAAATTGAACAACTCATTAGTAGGGTCGGCGCTTTGCATTTCGATCAAAGTTGCCAACGCAACGTCCTTCTTATTGTCCCAAATCGCAAATGCAGTCCAAGCTAACTGTCGAACGATACGTAGTGTCGTATCGTCCGTCGCAGCCATCGTCCAAGTCTGCAATTGTTTCCTAAGCGTCTCACGCGTGGACTCTTGAACTTCAGCCTTGGCATCCTTTTGATCGTACGCGATCTTGAGTGACGTCAGAAGAGATTGGTCCAAGTAGCCATTCGCTTGCGGAAATGCAACTGGAACTTGAATGTAATTGCCGTTTCGATAGTAGAATGCATTCGAAGGTTGAGTGACCAACGCCACTCGCTCCGACGGCCTTCGTTTGGAAGTCAGTTGGACCTGATGCTGAATGCCAAGATCCAGCATTTCAATCCACTGTTCGGCGGTAGCTTTTTCAGCAAACGCACCTACCAACTGGCTGTAGGTAAAGACTTGGACGCTTTGACCTTTCGGTTGCTTGATTGATTCATCAAGTCCCTTTCGGAAGAGTTCGAGGCCACGCTTTATTTGCGGCTCTTCTTCGCTAAACAATTGAGTTGCAACTTGGATCAATTGACTCGGCTGCGTCACGGCAGCGAGCTTCTCTAAAAAAACATCGGCTTTTTCCTTTTGGCCAGCGAGCCTAAATTGTGTTGCCAACCAGAGCGAATAAGAGTCGAAGTTTTTAGAACTATCGGTGAGGTCGTTGATCAACGTTTCCGCTTCCGCCAATTTCTCTGGTTCCAAAGCAACCGGCTTACTATTTCGCGAGCGGGATTGGGTGCCATTCATGAATCGACTTAGGCGAGTCTGCTTTGCGCCGCGGTCGCCGGCTGAAATGAGGATCGCTAAGCATTGGTCGTATTCCTCGACCAACTCACCTTGTGCGGAGTACTCGAGACTTGAGTTCTTCCAGAGCATCATGTCCATCGCTTCCCAAAGGTCGTCCGACTTCTTGGACTCCTTTGCTGCGGTCACTTTCTGCTTGATAGCGTTGTCAATGGAATCGCTGGATTCGGCTGTCTGTTGCAAAATGCCTTTGGCCAGGATCCGTATGTCGTTAAAACAAGTCGGCGAGAAAGCCGGCGGACCGCCACTACCATAGTACCGGTCCGAATCCGGAAACACCGACTGCTTGATCTGGTTGATTTGCTGCGTAATGCGTTGACGGCTCAGAACATTTTCCTTGCTGAAATTGCTTGTGTATTGAGCAGCGTTCGGGGCTTTTGCGGCCTTGGCCAGTTGCTGTTTGGCCGTTTCGCTGAGGGTCCAAAGTGGAACCGCTAGCCCGAGCACTTTGGTGGCCATTTCTTTGGCGGCTGCTTTCTTGTCCCCGCGATAGAGACTAATCATCCCAGGGCCGTAGAGTTCCCACTGGTCAGGCGACTGAGCAAGAGCCCTCTCTACGATTTTGTACGCGGAATCAAACTGGTCTTTGGAGATGAGGCTGTTGACCGCACCTGTTACCGAAGTGGCTTTGCCGTCTCGCGAACTGAGTTTGATCCAAACGCTTTCCGCTTCATCGATTTGCCCAAGATCGGCCAGTAGCCCGGCCAACGCGTATTCACCCTGTGGGCTTGGCGAAACAACATTGAGTCGCCTTTGGTATTCGGCTGCCGATTCGAGATCGAATTCGGCTTTCGACAGAGCAACAATTTGTTCAAGCAGTTTCGTGTCTCGACTCTCCTGGCGAATCAATCGTTCGAGGATCGACTTGGCCATGCCTAAGTCACCGGCAGCTTGGTAGGCGGCCGCGGTCCAAAGAGTTGAGTCGCGTAACTTATTTGCTTCGCGACCGATCGTATCGAGTCGCTTGATTAATGTTTCAAATCGATTCGCGCGGAGGTAAAGCTCAGTCAGGGAAGCGATCGGCGTTGCCTTGGCATCGGAGTCTTTTGCTAATTCAAAGGCTCGCCAATAAAGTTCGATGGCTTCATCGGTTTGCAGCTCGTTCGAAAGATACTTCGCCAAAGAATTGATTGCATCGCCATCGTTGGGGTGATTGCGTAAATTGCGACGAAGCGTATCGAGACCGGCCTTGTTGTCGCCCGCTTGGAAACAGAGGTCTGCAAAGAAGCGGAAGTTGTCTGCGTTGCCAGGGGCCGAGGCGATGAGTTCGCGACCTGTTTTCAAGGCGGCTTCGCTCTGCCCAAGTCGCATTTGAAGACCAGCAATCTGCGTTAAGTAATTGCTCATGAACCGGCGGTCGATCGATGCGAGGCGTCGATACGTTTCGATGGCTGGTCCGATTTGCCCTGAACGCTCTTGCAACCGGGCTGCGGCGAGCGAGAAGTTGATATTGGTGGAATCCAGTTCGATCGCTTTTTGGATCGCGAGCGTTGCTTCCTGGAATTTGCCGTTGGCTTCGCGAAGCATGGCCAACAATTGCCAAGCAGCCGGGTTACTTGCCTGCTCCGACTCTACGAGCTTTTCTTGAACCAAGATGCGATCCTGGAGTTTACCTGCCGCTTGGTACGTTTTGACTCTGAGGTCAACTAGTTTTTCGCGGGCATCTTTATCTTCGACGAGTTTTTCGGCTAGGTCGAGTTGAGAGAGGGATTCATCGAATTGTTTGTCGTCACGCAGGAGTTCGGAATAACGCGCGCGATGTGCGAATGCCGGGTTTAATTCGCATGCCCGAGCCATCGACGCAATCGCTTTCTCCGGATAGTCGAATTGCTTCATGATTTCAGATAAACGAACGCAGTTTTCGCGTGACTCGCGCTCGCCCGATGCAATTTCTTGCCAAACCACGAGGGCTTCGTCTTTGCGAGTCAATTTATGGAGGTATTCTCCCAAGTACTCTCGATACTGTGGTTCTGCGTCGGCAAGTGCAACGGCTTTCCGATATAGCTCGATCGCTTCTTCAGGCAGTTCAGCACCGCGAACCAAGTCGGCCACTCGCGAGACTGTGACTGCATCGTTGCCTCGTTTCTTGAGCATACGCTGCCAAACCAGAGACGCTTGTTTGCGTCGCTCTGAAACATCGATCGTTTCGTCGGACATGACAAGCTCGCCCCAGCGCACCAAACGATCAATATTGTCAGGTTCCAAGTCGACCAGAAGGGACATTTCTTTGGCAGCATCGGTGTATTTATTCTCGGTAACCAAAGTGTCCACGAGCAGTTGCCGTGCTTCGGTATTGGAGGGAGCCCGTTCGATAGCTTGGCGAAAGAGTGATTGCGCCTCGGGGCCACGGCGTTGGATCGAGAGTTGGCGACCGATTCGCATCATGGCTTCGATGTCGTCCGGATGGGACTCAATCCATTTGCGATAATATTGGATCAGGCCATCGTAGTCGTTGGAGGTCAAGAACACTTCGTCAATGCGCCGTCGAACATCGCGGTAGAGCCAACTATCTGGATTCACCTTTTGGAGGATCGATTCAAAGTTGGTGAGTGCCACATCGCGCTGTCCCATTTCGGCGCGAAGCTGGTTGGCTCGAATCGCCATTTCGATTTGACGAAATTTGTCTTTGTGATTTTTAGCCAGCGCGTCGTAGCGTTCGAGTGCAGCTTCTCGGGCACCTTCTTCTGCCAGGATGCTGGCGATTTCTTCTTGGACTTGTTGGTCGCCAGGGAACGTGGTCTCGAGTCGCTTCCAAACGGCAAGGGCATCTTCATTGCGATTGGTGCGTTGGTAAATACGACCAAGGTCTTGTGAAATTTCGAGCAAGTCGGCTCGGGCGGGTTTGTTATCGATAGCCCGCTGAAGTGCAGCCGCGGCTGTGTCCACTTGACCGAGCAAGACGAGCGATTTGCCAAGATAATAGCTAATAAGCGGGTCCTTTGGGTTAAGTGCTTCGGCTTTTTCAAATGCAGACGCAGCTAGTGAGTCTTGTCCTCGCTGCATCGCAAACATGCCGACGACGAGCCAAAGGTTTCCGTTTTTTTCTTTTTCGGCTTGAGCTTCGATATCGGCTGTAAGTGCATTGAGGGAGCCACGGCTGACGTGGTAGCCATAAACTTTATCAAGTGCCGTTCCAAGCCTAGGTTTTTTTTTGAGTAGATCGAGGAAGCGTTCGGCGGAGATCCGCTCTTTCTTGTCTTCGTCCGACTCTTCGCTTTTGTTTAAAGGCGCTTCCTGGACTGCAGCATTTCCGGGGATGTAGGCACAGAAAGAGATCCCAATCGCCAAAAAAAAGTGGACAAAGAAACGGAGGGGAGGGGCGCAAAGCATCATGGCTTACATCCTCGAATGGAGTGTTGGGGCATGGAATGGCTGGATTCTATCACAGTCGGTCGCCAATTTCCAATTTTTGTGTTTTCTGGGGTTTGAGACGGAAAGAAAGTCGTCATGACTTTTAGTTATCTTCAAAGCACATGAGCAGATATATTTTCGTTTACCCGTGTACTTCGAAGGATCGTTACGTGATCTTCAATCGTGGTGCATCGGATTCGAAGGAACAAGAATCAAATCCCATAGCGAAGGACCGGCGAATTTATGATGATCCGTCCGAGCTAGCTAGACTCAAATGGTGTCATTTTCAGTTGAATCTCGATTCATTGGATCGCGAAATGAAGAAACGTGATGACAAAATGGAAAAGACTTTTCTTGGCCAAAGAATCGTTGAAGGTGTCGGACCGTGGAGTCATCAGCCGCAAATTGATGACTAAATGTAGAGTGCAGCCAGGCTTTTCCTTCGAGATTGTGCACTATCAGAAACATACGAACACAGAGTCGCTCAACAAAAGAGGCGATTATTTCAGCATCACACATACGGCGTCGCCGCGTGCTACGTTGAGGCCCTTCATTGCCGCTTCCGTCAAGACTACGCGATCCTCCTGAATAACAACATCGCATTGAAGGGCGATGAATCGAGATCGCGATGTTGTTACGATGGCTTGGGGAACGCGTTGCCCCTCCATTTCGTCTTGCCCGTCAGGTCGTCCTCTTTCTTCTGAAACAACCATGCTGCAAGTCGATCTTATGGCTTCAATCTTATCGGTGACGCATTGCATCACAGGCCCGCCATCGAATATGTCGATTTGGTCAGTCCTTTGAAACCCTTGTGCTTCCAACATGGCAAGGGCTGGCTTGGTCTGTTCATGCACGCGTCCGATCGCTGCAACCGCCTCTTGAGGAAGCAACTCTAAATAGATCGGGTACTTAGGCATTAAGTCCTCAATGAACTGCTTATCGATCATTGACAGTGAGTCCGCTCTCGGGAAATCGATCTTGAAAAAATGAGCACCGATAGCGTCCCAAAACGGGCTTTGACCATCTGGAGCTAAATAGCCGCGCATCTCGGCGATCGTCTTGGATGCAAAGCGTTTTGGATGCCGAGCCATATAAGCAAACCTTGACATGCTCAGCAGTTTGCCACAGCCTAGGCCACGGTACTCCGGCAATAAAAACAAACTGCCAATCTCGGTCGGCCCATTGTGAGTTTTGACCAAATGCAATGCCTGGATCTCTTGAGTCTGCTTGAGAAGCTCAGAGTACGTTGACTCATTGATGATACGGTAGGCATAGAAGGGTTCAAAGCCGCCTGTCTTGGAAAAGATACAGGAAGTGCCAATCAACCGCATGGTTACCAAATCTTGCATGACAAAGACATAAGGCGCTCCCTCGGCGCGTTCGGTCAAGCGTCGAAAGGCAAAATGCGATTTCTCGATACGATCGGCCAATTGCTCTTTGTCGATCTTGAGCGAGGTCATTCCTGTATTGGCTTGCCCGATCAAATCCCAAAGTGCATCCAGGTCTTCTAACGCAACTTCGCGAACTATTACCATCCTCATTCCCTTTATCGCGGCTGGATTTCATCCCACTGTTTCGGCAGTGATGTTAGCAAACGATTCCCTGCTTTGGTAACCAAAATGTCGTCTTCAATTCGGACACCCGCCAAACCTGGAATGTAAATCCCAGGCTCAACGGTCACGACCATATCGGCTTCTAATAGACGATCCTGACCCTTTGCGAGCCGAACCGATTCATGGATCTGAAGACCAAACGAATGCCCCAAGGAATGAGTAAAGCGTTTTCCAAATCCGGCTTTCTCGATTATACCTCGAGCCGTTGCGTCCACCTCGCTCATCATGACGCCTGGTCGGATAGCTCGAATCGCGGCTTCCTGCGCAGCAAGAACCGTCTGGTAGATCTTTTGGAATTTTGTATTGGGCTTGCCTGTGATGACCATGCGAGTGATGTCGCTCAAATATAGGGTTTCCTTGGCGCCCCAATCGATCAATACGAAAGCGTCTTCCTCGATGCGTTTGGCAGAGGGGCGGCCATGTGGTAATGCCGCTCGCGCACCCACACCCACGATGGATTTGAACGCGCTCGCCGTTCCCCCAAGTTTCCGGATGGAGGAATCGAGATTGTCTGCCACCGTTTTTTCGCTCATATCGCCAGTCATCATTGCAGTCACCGAGACAAATGACCTTTCGGCGATGGAAATAGCTCGTTCGATTGCCTCAATTTCAGAAGGGTCCTTGCGTTCACGCAAGCGTTCGATCACGCCACTGCACGAGCCGAACTGGACTCCTTGCACTTGGCTGGTCAGCTTTTCCCATTGTGCCAAAGTAATCGTTTGTGATTCGACGCAAACCTCTCCCAATTTCTGGGAATCGAACCATTGCGCCGTTGCATCGATCATAGAAGTAGTCGCACCACGGATGAACACAGCGTCGAGCGGACACTCCTCATGCAACTGCTCTTCGTATCGAGCGTCGCTCAGAATCGTAATGGCATTCTGGTTGGCAAATAGGAAGCCGTCCTCGCCTGTAAAACCGGTCAAATACGTGACGTTGTGCGGGCAAGTCACAAGTAGATTCGGTAACTTTCGCTCTTTCAGTTCTCGAAAAAGTCGTTCGCGTCGTTTACTGAAATCGGCAGTCACACAGGCCTCAATATTTCAAAGGTGTATGGATTCAAGTTGTGAAAGGCTAGTAAGATCATTTTTAGTGCATCAACGATAAACATGGAAGAAGGGCAGACTGGGGCTACTCCATTTCGTCGACGCACCAGCTAGGGATTTTACTGCTGGTCCTTCGCCTAAGCTCTCATCTTTACCCACATCTTTTTGTGCTTGCTCTCCTCGCCCCTTTTAGGCAACGCTGTCAGGCATTTGGAAACCGTGTCTGCCATGCAAAGGTCACTCTCGGCAAGAGTGACCTACCGTAGTTCGCACCTGCCGGGTGCGAGTTTTGAATCTAGATCAATGTTTCCGTTAGAGGGGTTTTGCACTGTTTTTTCTAGGGTTAATCCACTGCTCCGCCTCGTTTCTGGAACCTAAGCAAATGACTGAACCGAAGGCGTGCAGGACAGGGCTCTACCCCTCCGCCAAACATTTCAGTTAGCCTAACAATTCGCCGAAAGCCTGCGGTGTGTCTTGAGCAGCCAACGCGCATCGTGACAAGTTCTCCGCTGCCGCGTCGCGAATAAGATAAAATATTGCAAAAGCCGTTTTGATTCGTCTGGAGTCGATTATTTCATTCCATGCGAGCAAGTCGGCAAACCGAGCATGTAGGGGAGTTCCCGTTTCATTTGATATGTTCCAGACTGAGCAATAACCCGACGGTGGCAAACCGAAGTTACTTTTTGACGACAGATTCCGATTTCGATAAAGCGATCCAAAGCGGCGCAGCAAGGAGTCGCCCGAAGCAGCAGCGAGAAGAAGAAAACCTTGTAAATCAAAGGAAAAACAAAGTTTTTCCTGAGGAATCGCAAATAAAAACAAGCGGATGGGGAGGGATTCGAACCCACGGACGCCTTACGACGTCTCCGGTTTTCAAGACCGGTGCATTAAACCGCTCTGCCACCCATCCATCAATGAAAACATTGGTTATTTGTTTTCGCAGAAT
>Ga0105045_10006902_pt1 | contig 10057 bp, 10 predicted proteins | sample MAT02_FD_78089 | JGI IMG/M metagenome (GOLD analysis project Ga0105045, IMG submission 78089) | Freshwater microbial communities from Lake Fryxell liftoff mats and glacier meltwater in Antarctica - MAT-02 (megahit assembly) | ecosystem: Environmental > Aquatic > Freshwater > Ice > Liftoff...
CCTCCCAATTTATTCTCCCCCAGATCCGTCCAATGGCTTTATCCCAATCAAAGACGCCAGCTCTCCCAAATCCTCATACCTGTCCACATCACTTAGCAGAGGCAAATCGTAGACACTAATTCCCAGAGAAGCGGCAATTGCCATCGATTGGGTATAGACGTTAGAGGTACTCCAAGCTATCCCACTGAATAATTCGGGTACTGGTTGGGTTAGGCCTAGCAGGTAATAGCCGCCGTCCTTGGCAGGACCGATTACCAGATCGGCTTGATTAAAGGACTGAAAAGCTTCCTCCAAAATGGCCGGGTACAGCTCGTAGCAGTCGGTCCCGATAACGAGAACCTGTTCGTATCCTATATCAAATACTTCCGCAAAAGCCGTGGCCATTCGCAAACCCAAGTCTTCATCAGATTGCTGCCGGATGTGGTAATTTGGATTGGAGCCGTAATTCGCATCAGGTTCTCCGGCAAAAAAAACGAAAATATCCGCATCTATTTCCGCTAGCTGTAGGTGGGTATGGGCTACCAAAAAACGGTAAACCTGGAGGGTTTGGGCATTACCTATACGCTGCGCCAAGCGGGTCTTTACCTTGCCGGACACCGCTGCCTTTTGAAAAACTATGATCGCTTTCTTCATGGATTTTCAAAGGTAAAAAAGTTTCTTTTGCAAATCCCATATAACAAAAAAAGGAAAGGTGTTACCCTTTCCCTGGATTGATACCGGTGAGTTTTTAAATTGGCCTTCCACTGCGGCCACCGCGATTGGCCCCACCTCCTCGGCGGTTTGAAGGCCCTTCAGGCCGCTCTCTACCTCGCTCTTCCCATGCACCACCCTGTCTGCCTTTGGATTCTTTTTGCATTTCCTCCCATTTTTGCTTTTGCTCAGGGGTAAGTACTGCGGCGATTTTTTCCTTGTGGGCTGCCTGGGAGGCTTGCATTGCTGCTTTCATTCCTTCTCTTTTGGCCTTTCGGTCTTTCGCATGCAGCAGTTGGATGTCGTAGATTTCCTTTTTCTGGGTTTCATTCAACTCCAGTTTTTGGGCCATCCGATCTGCCATTTGTTCTGCGATGGCTTCAGGAGTTCTTTCCGGCCTCTCAGTTTTCTTTTCTTGTTGGGCGTTTGCCTGGAACAATAATCCCAAGCTCAGGGTATAGATAAACAATAGCTTTTTCATAATTTCTGTTTTTTTTAATTGGTTTATTTACAGGTTAGACCCAAGGTAAAGCGGTTAGTTTAATCGCACTACTGAAGTTAATTGTTAATAAACCTTAACAGAAAAATTAAACATAACCGGCAAGATGGTAGGATTTTAATTCCATTCTTCATCGCCTTCGTTTAAGGATCTACAGCCGTAAGGGAGATTATTTCAAGTTCTTTCCCAGTTCGGCCACCAGGCTACTAGTCAATCTTTTCAGCTTTAAAGGCTTAATGCTCAATCAATTCTTTTTTAATGGGTTCTTTCTTCTTTCTGGGACGGATTAGCAAGCGCAGACTTGGGTCGAATGCCAGGTAGTTCCATGACCAATTTAGAAAAATAAAAAGTTTATTTTTCACACCTAAGATAGCCATCAAGTGGACAAAGAGCCAGGTTAGCCATGCAAGCACTCCTTGAAACTGAATAAAGGGCAAGTCTACCACGGCCAGTTTTCTTCCAATGGTGGCCATGGATCCCAAATCCTTGTACCGAAAGGGTTTCCATTTTTTCCCCTTATCCAGGGCCAATAAATTGTTGGCAAGGTTTTCTGCATGTTGTAAGGCCACTTGGGCCACCTGAGGCAATCCACGCGGATATTCATCGGTGACGGAGATGCACAGATCTCCAAGGGCGAAGATATTTTCCGACTCCTGAAGCTTGTTATATTCGTCCACGATTAGTCTTCCGTTGGGCTGCATTTGAGACTCCTGGATACCATTGATGCGGTTTGGGGTGATTCCTGCTGCCCAGAGCAGGGTATGAGTGGCTATGGGTGGGAGGTCTTTGAGAGATACAAGTTTACCGTCATAATCCACCACCTGGGTGTTGGTCATCACCTCTACGCCCAACTTTTCGAGGTAAGCCTTGGCCTTGGTCTTGGCGGAGTCAGACATACTGGAGAGCAGGCTGGGACCGGCTTCGATTAGGACTACCTTCATATTCTTGAAGTTTAGCTCCGGATAGTCCTTGGGAAAGACGTTATTCCGGAGTTCAGCCACCGCACCTGCCAACTCCACTCCGGTAGGTCCGCCACCTGCAATCACCACGTTCATCATTGTTTTTCTTTTCGATTCTTCGGCAATATTGATTGCCCTCTCGTAGTTGGAGATAATCTTGTTCCGGATATAGAGTGCTTCGGAGACGGATTTCATGGGGATGCTATATCTTTCGATGTTCTTGATCCCAAAATAGTTGGTGTCAGCTCCCATAGCCAATATCAGGTAGTCATAGTCGAGATAGCCGACATGGGTATAGATTCGGGAGGCTTTTTCATCAATTTTCTTCGCCACAGCCATCCGAAAAATGATGTTTTTCGATTGATGAAAGACCTTCCGCAATGGAAATGAAATCGCACTGGGTTCAAGGCCCGAAGTGGCTACCTGATAAAAAAGTGGCTGAAACTGATGGTAATTATTTTTGTCGAGTAGGATTACCTGGTAGGAGGAATCCCTGAGTTTTCTGGCCAGCTTGAGACCTGCAAATCCCGCACCGATGATCACAATGCGTTTGCCATGGGGTTTGGGAATGTTTGGAATCGGAGATTGCGTATAAAAGTCCATGCTAAATGGGAGTAGATAATGAATTACTTAACGGTTTTAGGTTGCTTGTAGGCGTATTTTTATCTTATTTCTTCACATTTTGCCGTTAAATGAGGGAAAAAAGCCTCGGACGCTATTTTGAGGGCTGCTTATTCAAAAGTTTTATTAATTTTACCTCATTAAAAACTGTTTAACATGGGAAGAGCTTTCGAATTTAGGAAAGAGAGAAAATTCAAACGCTGGAATAAAATGTCCAAGGTATTCACCCGCTTGGGCAAAGAAATCGTAATCGCTGTCAAGTCCGGTGGACCCGATCCGGATACCAACGCCAAGCTACGAACGGTCATCCAAAATGCGAAGGGCGCGTCCATGCCCAAAGACAGAATAGAAGCTGCCATAGCAAGGGCAAGTAACAAGGATGAAAAAAATTATGAGGAAGTCGTTTATGAAGGGTACGGACCTCACGGTATCGCCGTGATCATCGAAACAGCCACCGACAACATCAACCGGACCGTGGCTAATGTGCGTCACTATTTCACCAAAGCGGGCGGATCTCTCGGCACCTCCGGTTCTGTTAGTTTTATGTTTGACCACAAGGCTGTGTTCCGATTTGCCTCTGCGGGGTTTGATATGGAGGAGTTGGAACTCGAGCTCATTGACTATGGACTGCAGGATATAGACGAAAACGAGGGGGAAATTTTTATTTACACGGCATTTGAGGATTTCGGAAACATGCAGAAATCGCTTGAGGACCGTCATATTGACCTCGTCAGTGCGGATTTCCAGCGGTTTCCCATGTCACTGACGGAGCTGACCCCCGAGCAGGAAGAAGAAGTAATGAAAATGATAGACCGTATCGAAGAAGATGACGATGTCAATCACATCTACCATAACATGGCCTAATTCAGGGCCTTTTTTATTAGTTATCCCCACCAATGGCATTTCCAAAAAGAAAAAATTTACACCAACAGACCAGGCAGAAATTAGTTATCGTAGGAAGTAAGAATCCGGTGAAAATTCAAAGTACCGAGGATGCTTTCCAAGCGGTTTTTGAAGGCCAGTTTATTGTACAGGGATTAGGGGTGGATGCACGTGTGAGTGCTCAGCCCATAGGCGACGTAGATACGTACACGGGTGCATACAACCGGGCCTATGCTTCCAAGAGTGCCTTTCCAGAAGCAGATTTTTGGGTAGGTATCGAAGGTGGCGTGGATGAAGTCGGTGAGCAAATGGTAGCCTTTGCCTGGGTCGTGATCTTAAACGGTTCTCAAACTATCGGCAAAGCCAAGACAAGTACTTTCTTCTTGCCCGAGGCGATCAGTGGACACTTACGCAAGGGAAAAGAACTGGGCGAAGCCTCGGATTTGGTCTTTGACAAAGAAAACTCCAAACAAGCCGGAGGTGCTGTTGGTATATTGACCAAAGGTTTAATTCCAAGGAAAGAATACTATCAGCAAGCTGTGATCTTATCCCTTCTTCCGTTTATAAATGAAGAATTATATTGATCCGACCGATTTGAACTAGAAATGATCTATTGGGTTCAGGCTTAGTTGACACTAAATTTGCATTGATTATTTGTTAGTCACACTGAAAAGCATTTCCTGCAAAACTATTCTGAAGCTACAACATACTGGTAAGAATTTATAGACAAGAAAAACGTCATGCGTTCGTTATCTATCTAAATTAAATTGCTTTTAAAAAAACACGAGAAAGGTAGAAAGGTTGTTTATCACCCATACATAATCCATCACCCATTACCGTGTAAGGCTTGCCACTTTCAGGCAGGCCTTTTTTTATTGCTGGACTATCTGAGTCAGGAATGCCGTCAAGGCATCTTTCCAATAGGGATGTGCATCCCATGCTGCCCCAATATACAGCTCATTTCGGACCAAAAACTTGATGTAATACTTAACTACGATCCGATTCACATCCGTTTCCGGCGGAATACTTACACCCATACTCTTCATGATGTCCCCTTCCCTTCCTTCGATGCGCATCAGGATAAACTGGACACGGTTTTGAATCAACTGCTGATTGCTGAGTGCTTCAGTCAGGAATTCAACTTGATGGGTATACACTTCTTTGAAGACAACTTCAAGTCCTTGCTTTTCTGCGTTTTGCTCCGCTTCTCGTTGTTCTGGGGATTTGCCAAATAGGTCGTGCCGAAAAGTGGTAAGAAATCCCGACTCCCCGGAAGCCCCGGTAAGTACAACCCCCAATTTAAATACGTCGAGATTGAGAGGAGCCTGCTTGAGATAGGGGGCAATGCTGCCACTTCCCGATCCAGTTGGAGAAATGGGGAATTCAGGAACTTCCAGGACCAACAAGTTTCCGGTAGGCTCATTTCTTCCCAATGCGCCTATATTGCCCTTGAATTCCTCCATGGTGGAAGCAGTAGTGGATAGACTTTGACCCATACGTAAGATGTTGGTGTCACCGCTGAACGGATAAACCTGAAGGTGAAAGCTGCCGTCTTGCTTACGGGTGATCACCACGATACTCTGGACGATCCGTTTGTTAAAGGTTTCGGCGAAGGTAGCCTTGGTCGCTTCTGAAAGCACCACATCTTCGAGCTCATAATAGGCTATGGGATCAGCTCCTGATTCCACCAGGGAAAGGTGGATTTCCTCTCCAATCTTTTGCCAGGCATATGAAGGCAAAGCTGCCGGGGAGGCTGAAACCAAAACCACCGATTTGCCGTTTAAAAAAACCTCCATAGGGCCATCTTGTGCAAAAACAGAATGAGAAAGAAGCCAAATGAAAATAGCTGTCGAAAGATATTTCATGTACAAAGTCTAAATCGAGTTGCTAAAGTTTCGTATTTTCACGAATATACACAACGATATCGATAATCTATCCATATGAAAACGGTGAGAAAAGCCATTTTATTTCTTTTATTGTTTGTTCCGGGAATTTTATTCGGGCAGTTAATCGATAAGGATCAGTTAATCAAAGACATTACTTACCTCGCTTCTCCTGAGTTGGAAGGCAGAGCAACCCTAAGCAAAGGAAGCAGGTTGGCTCAAGCATATATTGCGGAACGATTTCGAACTTTGAAAATGACCAGTCAGTTTCAAGATTTTACCCAATATTTTGCCATGAATGGGAGACGTCGAACCAATGATAAAAATAATCCGGCAAATATCATCGGATTTATTCCCGGCAGCGAATCGGATACCCTTATCCTGGTGATGGCACATTATGACCACCTGGGAACGAAGGGAGAGGATGTGTATTTGGGTGCGGATGACAATGCGTCGGGAACGGCCGCACTGCTGGCCATTGCTTCCCATTTTAGTGTCCATCGACCAAAACATTCTTTCCTTTTTGCGGCTTTGGATGCGGAAGAAATTGGCTTACTCGGATCCAAAGCACTGTTGGCAGATTTTCCCTTTCCGCTGGACCAAGTCAAAGTGGTGGTAAACATGGACATGATCAGTCGCAGCGAAACCAACCGCCTCTATGCGGCAGGAAGTCGTCATTACCCCCAGTTAAAAAAATATCTAACCCCAATAAAGGAGAAAACTTCCATAGATCTGTATCTTGGAAACGACGGCGGCCCTGGAGAAAAAGACTGGTCAAATGCGTCCGATCATGGGCCATTCCATGCAAAAGGGATACCCTTTCTCTATTTTGGTGTCGAAGACCATGAAGATTATCACAAGCCTACCGATTCGGTTGACCGCATTGACCCGGTTTTTTATACCAAGGTTACTGATCTCATCCTTCAGGTATTGCTACAAATCGAAAGTGATATCCCTTGAGTCATTTATATAAATAGGAGGCCGATAGGCTTCAAGTAGTGTTATTTTTATGCAAGTCAGACGCAGAGTATCTATCTAGGGGTTTGGAGTATAGGGTCGGTTTCAAATTTTCGGGTAGGCGTGTTAATAAGTTTCCTCGTGTTGAGGGTGGCTTGTAGAAAATCGGGTGCATGGATTTGCCAATCAGCAGGCATGATCTCCAGGATGGATCCCACCAGAGATTTTCGGTAGAAATTCCGAAAGATTGTTCCCTCTGGTTCAATCGAATACTAGACCGACCTGCCAGCGGACAGGAATATGATTGCGTTTCCAAAACTTTCCCTAATAGCGCTAGTGTCTCAGTCAATCGTGATAGTAGATCCAAGCTATGCCAAAATGTTCAACTGGAAACCCAGGATATCCTTTTTAGCCGCAAGGATAGAATTGGTTTGTTTAATCCAGAAAATATACCCGCTTCACCCGATTGCTAATATGGGTAAGTAATTCGTATGGAATGGTCCCAATTGCCTTCGACAAACCCATCAGGTCAATTCCTTCGCCAAAAATCGTAACCTCGTCGCCCTCTTTTGCGGGTATATTGCCGATATCCAACATGGTCATATCCATGCATACATTTCCGATTACCGGTGCCATTTGGCCATGTACAAGTCCATATCCCTTGCCATTGCTAAACCTCCTGTCAAACCCGTCCGCATATCCAATAGCTATGGTGGCAATTTTGGTTGGTGTATCACGCTTTCCTATTCTACCATAGCCAACCGTTTCTCCGGCATTTAATGTTTTAATCTGTGAAATGGTGGTTTTGAGGGTTCCCACCTGCTGAAGTTGGCCTTTGGAACCTTCTTCTACCGCAATGCCATAGATTCCTATTCCAAGCCGGACCATGTCCATGGCGTAGGTGGGAAAGCGAAGGATACCTGCCGTATTTAAGGCATGCTTCATGGGGGTATATCCTAAAAAGTCCTCCAGAATTCCGCTCATTTCATCAAAAAGAGATAGTTGCTCCCGACTAAAATCATCATGTTGAGACTCCTCGGAAGCAGCAAGGTGCGTAAAAACACTTAATACCCGAAGCAGTGGGAATTTAAGCATAAGTTCCTTCACCTGCTTAAGTTGTTTTTTTTCAAATCCAAGTCTGCGCATGCCGGTATCCAAATCCAAATGGATAGCAATCGTTTTTTGTTCTTGTTGGCTGAATGTGCCTATTGCCCTTAGTATTTCCATACTATAAATTACAGGCTCTAACTGGAATTCCCGCAATTGGTAAAAATTTTCCACCCCGGCATTTAAAACCATAATGGGTAGCGTAATGCCGCTTTTGCGAAGTTCCACTCCTTCATCCGGATAGGCAACAGACAGATAGTCAGCTTTTAGTTTTTGTAAGTGATTGGCTATTTCAGTCGCCCCACCTCCATAGGCGGCGGCTTTTACCATGACCATTAACTTAGTACCTACAGGGATTTGTTTCTTGTAAAAAGAATAGTTGTGGGTCAGTGCATTCAAGTTAATTGCCAAGACGGTGCCGTGGATCTGCTCTTCCAGCACCTGCACGATCCGCTCAAAAGCAAAATTTCTGCCGCCTTTTATCAGGATAAGGTCATTGTCGAAAGTTGAAAGATCAATATTCTGAAGAAATTCATCCGTGTTGGCATATCCTTTACCTCTATCCGCCAAACTTGGCAATTGCTTGCAAATCTCTTCTCCTACACCGTATAACGCATCAATTTTGAAGTGCTCGAGGAGGGCTTTTACTTTTCTGTAGGTTTCTTTTGTATCCCCTACTTGGGGAAGGTCTGACAAGATCACCTTACGAAGTCGCTTTTGCCGCTGAGCCTGCATGAACTCCAACGCTATTTCCAAACCTCCCAAATCGTTGTTGTAGGTGTCGTCAATCAACGTGCACTGACGCAGACCGGTTTTTACAGTTAGGCGCATATCCACAGACCTAAGAAGAGGAAGAGACTCTTGAACCTGTATTGGACTCAGCCCTACTGTGAGGCAAGCAACGATTGCATGCCTTACATTTTCCAGGGATGCTTCGTCTGAAAAATTACAGGTAAAGGTGAATAAGCTTAAATCCGGTCCCAATAAGATTATTTTGGTCTTACTGGCTTCTTTTTTTAAAGCAAGTGTATAGTCGGCTCCCTCTGAATCGGACCAACTTATAAGCCTTTCTGTGGGAAAAGTAGCTTGCAAATATCCCGCTACCGCTTGTTGATCCTTCCTGTAGATGATATAGCGGCAACTGGAAAAAAGAATTGCCTTTTCCTTTAGTTTCTGATCTTTTCCGGAAAAATTCCCGTCATGCGCTGTCCCCAAATTCGAGAATATCCCGATAGTCGGCCGGATCATTTCTTCGAGGTTTTTCATCTCACCGGGTTGAGAAATGCCTGCCTCCAATATAGCTACCTGATGGTCTGAGTTGATGGTAAATAGGGACAGCGGGACACCTATTTGGCTGTTGTAACTTTTGGGGCTTTTAGCCACCCTATAATATTGTCCCAACAGCTGCCCCAACCATTCTTTAATGATTGTTTTTCCGTTGCTACCTGTGACCGCCAAGACGGGGCCTTTGAACTGGGTTCTGTTCCATGCAGCAAGTAATTGTAGCGCACGGAGGGTGTTGGGGACTTGTAAAATTGTAACGCCTGTATGGTTGGCCACTTGATATACTTCCTGTTTTCCTTCCTGAACCAAAAAATTCCTCACCCCACGTTCATAGGCAGACTTCAAGAATAAGTGTCCATCTGTCTTTTCTCCTGGCAATGCTACAAATAGGATTTCAGGTTCAAGGTAGATTCTTCTGGAATCAATGGAAATGGAAGAAACAAATCCCTGATTTTCATTTATAAGGATGATGGCCGTTAAGGATTCCGCCAATTCCGAAAGTCTGAATCTTTTTACCATTGGAAACTGAAGTACAATTTAGTTTGAGTAAGTAGGGGCGGCTTAAAATTAAGAAATCCGAACTCTTTTCGGATAACCTTTACATAATTATAAATGAAAAAATGGTCTCTTAGTTTTATTGTAATCATTTATATTTTTATTACATTTGAACAATTGCAATACCTATTTGGTATATTATTCCTATTAAGCTTCAGTTGATATGTTCTCTTCAAACAATCTTTCGAAAATTCTTAAAATTACTGCATTTGGCGGAATGTTATTTTGTTGTTTGTTGACAAATGAAGCAACTGCTCAATCAGACAAAGATAAAACGGATTTGGAGCAAGTGAAGCCTCTGATCAATTTTTTTTTTGAAGGCGAAAAGCAGGATTTGGATGGACACTCTTCCGAAAATAAATCATCTAAAATGAATTACCAAAAAGATATAGTCAATAGGGATAACAGTGGATACCGTGTTGAGGAACAGAAAGCAGACAAGGAAGAAGGAAAATCAACCCTTTCATTTAACATTTTCCTTTATGTTCTAGACCGTTTTAAGGAAAATTAATTCTTATACATTTTTATGCCTGCATAATATGCACTATTAGTCCCAGTTTGCGTGCCGGAATTACCTAATCATTTTCAACTTAACATCTTCCTTTTTTAATCAAACTTAA
>Ga0105045_10006903_pt1 | contig 10055 bp, 10 predicted proteins | sample MAT02_FD_78089 | JGI IMG/M metagenome (GOLD analysis project Ga0105045, IMG submission 78089) | Freshwater microbial communities from Lake Fryxell liftoff mats and glacier meltwater in Antarctica - MAT-02 (megahit assembly) | ecosystem: Environmental > Aquatic > Freshwater > Ice > Liftoff...
CTGCGCCGGATGCACGTCAAACAGCTTGGCCAACTCGGCCAGCGTCTTCTCGCCCTTGATGGCGGCCAGCGCCACCTTCGCCTTGAAGCCGGCACTGTGCGTCCGGCGGGTTCGCTTCGTCATAGTGTCTCCTGATCCGCAGCAGAATCACCGCTGTCAGGCAAGAAATCCAGTTATCGGGCTGTCCGAATTTCCCAGGCCAACTCTTACCGATGCGATAGTGGTGTGGATCTCGCCGTTGAAATCTATGGCTGGGACAGCCCAGATCCCCGCGATCGCCTACAGGCATACAGCAACTGGTTCTACAGCCGCGTGGGCTGGAGCACCGTGCTGGACACCGTGAGCCCATTCACCATCCGGATCTGGCCGATCTCAGTTGATGGAGGGGACGGGTCATTGCGGGGCCTCCCAAAAGAGCGTCAGCTGATTTATGAACGGATAGATTGATGCTTCGATATGCGATTAACGCCGATTCCCTGGTAGGCCCCGGCCCCCAGGGAGCCAGCCTTGAGCCCGCGTCTAACCAGCCGCAGGTACCTCTCCAGCCGTTCCACCCTTGAACGATCAGCGATCAACCCCTGACTATACGGCGTCTTGCAGGCATTCTGATGGGCGCCCAACCAGCCACACGCAGGGGGCGGGCCCCGCTCAGGAAGAGGGCCATCGCATCCCGGGCCAGCACGGCAATTTCCTCGGGGCATGGCGCGCCAAGCAGCAGGCAAATGTGCCTCGAACCAAGAGCCATGCCGTAAAGCATGCGCGCCGCAGCCTCCGCATCGGCGGGCTGCGACCTTCCAATGCGCATTTCGGTGGCGATCCGATGCTTCTCGTCCGGCATGGGGCTTTGGCCTGGCCTGCAACGCCCCGTGTCCTTTGGGCTGGCCACCATGGTGGCTGTGCCCTGCGTCAGGGGTGCGGCGCCGGCAGTGCCGCAACGGTTGCCGGCGGCGAGTGTTTCTCGGCGGCGGAACGTGTGCGGAAGACGCGCAACACCAGCACGAAGAACACCGGCACGAACACCACGGCGAGCACCGTGCCCGCGATCACCCCGCCGATCACCCCCGTGCCAATGGCGTTCTGCGCGCCCGAGCCGGCACCCGAAGCGATGGCCAGCGGCACCACGCCCAGAGTGAAGGCGAGGGAGGTCATGATGATTGGGCGCAAGCGCTGGCGGGCGGCCTCTGCCGCCGCCTCGGTAAGGGAGAGGCCGCGGTCGAAGCCCTCGCGAGCAAATTCGACGATCAGGATGGCATTCTTGGCCGTCAGCCCGATCGTCGCCAGCAGGCCCACCTGGAAATACACGTCGTTGGACATGCCGTTCAGCAGGGTGGCGAGCACTGCCCCCAGCACGCCCAGCGGCACCGCCAGCATGACGGCGGTGGGGATGGACCAGCTTTCATACAGCGCCGCCAGGCAGAGAAACACCACCAACAGCGAAATGGCATAAAGCGCCGGCGCCTGGCCGGAGGATTGCCGCTCCTGGAAGGAGAGGCCAGTCCACTCGAAGCCAAAGCCGGGGGGGAGCTGCGCCATCAGCCGCTCCATCTCTTCCATGGCCTGGCCGGTGGTGAAGCCGGCGGCGGGCAAGCCCTGGATCTCCCGCGAGGCAATGCCGTTGAAACGTTCAAGCCTCGGTGAACCAAACGCCCATTCGGTGCGGCCAAAGGCGGAGAAAGGCACCATCTGACCCTGGGCGTTGCGCACGAACCATTTGTCGAGGTCCTCGGGCACCATGCGCGCCTCCGGCTGGCCCTGCATGAAAACCCGCTTGACGCGCCCACGATCCATGAAATCGTTGACGTAGGTCGAGCCCCAGGCGGTGGACAGGGTGCTATTTACCTCAGTGATGGAAAGGCCCAGGGCACTTGCGCGTTCCCAGTCCACGAGCAGCCGGAACTGAGCCTCGTCGTTCAGGCCGTTGGCCCGCACCCTAGTCAGCACTGGACTCGCTGCGGCCAGGCCCAGCAACTGGTCGCGGGCCGCCATCAGCGCCCCATGGCCCATCCCGCCGCGGTCGAGAAGTTGGAATGCAAAGCCGGTGGCGTTGCCCAACTCACGCACGGCAGGCGGGGAAGAGGCAAAGATCAGCGCGTCCTGATAGCCCCCGAACCGCGCGTTGATCCGCGCTGTCAGGGCCAAGACACCGTTTTGGGGGCCGCGCCGCTCATCCCAATCGCGCAGGCTGATGAAGCCCAGCCCCGAATTCTGCCCGCGGCCGCTGAAGCTGAACCCGTTGATTGCGAAGAAGCTGTCAACGACGCCCGCTTCCTCCTCTCGCAGGTAGCGGCCCAGTTCGTCCAGGGCGCGCTGGGTGCGGTCGGCGGTAGCACCCGGAGGCGCGGTTACCTGGACGAAGGCGATGCCCTGGTCCTCGTTGGGCAGGAATCCGCCGGGCAGGCGGAGGAAGGCGTAGCCGAGGGCGCCCAGCAGTGCGGCATAGATCATCAGCATTCGCGCCGGCCGGCGCAGGCTGGCGCGCACGCTGCCCACATAGCCGCGCGTCATGCTCTCGAAGCCACGATTGAACCAACCAAAGACGCCGCGCCTGCCCTGGTCTGGCTTGTGCGGCCGCAGCATGGCGACGCAGAGCACCGGCGTGAAGAAGATCGCAACCAGCACGGACAGCGTCATGGCAGTGGCGATGGTGACTGAGAACTGCCGGTAGATGACGCCCACCGAACCGCCGAAGAAGGCCATCGGCAGGAACACCGCCGACAACACGAGGCCGATGCCGATCAGAGCGCCGGTGATCTGGTCCATCGACTTTCGCGTGGCCTCAAGCGGGGAGAGATGTTCCTCCGCCATCACACGCTCGACATTCTCGACCACCACGATGGCGTCATCCACCAGAAGGCCGATGGCCAGCACCAGGCCAAACATGGTCAGTGTGTTGACGCTAAAACCCAGTGCCTGGAGCACTGCGAAGGTGCCCAGCAGCACCACCGGGATGGCCATGGTCGGGATCAGCGTTGCGCGGAGATTCTGGAGGAACACGAACATCACCACGAATACCAGCGCCACTGCCTCAAGCAGCGTGATGATGACGCTCCTGATGGAGCGCTGCACGAAGGGTGTGGTGTCCTGCAGGTAGGCGACCTCCAGCCCTGGGGGGAAACCGGGGCGAAGCCGATCTACGGTGGCGCGGATCGCGGCCGCCGTGTCGAGGGCATTCGCACCGCTGGCGAGGCGAATGCCAATGCCGCTGGCCGCCCTGCCATCCAGCAGGGTGGTGATGGCGTAGTTCTCCCCGCCGATCTCGACGCGCGCGACGTCGCGCAGGCGCACCTGTGAGCCGTCGGGGCGCACGCGCATCAGGATGGCGCCGAATTCCTCCGTGGTCTGCAAGTAGGATGGGCCGATGATGGTGGCGTTCAACTGCTGGCCGGGCACGACCGGCAACCCGCCCATCTCTCCGCTGGAGACCTGCACATTCTGGGCGCGCACCGCAGCTGCCACATCGGCCGGCGTCAAGCCGAAATTGACCAGCCTGGCCGGGTCGAGCCAGATGCGCATGGCGAATTGCGCGCCGAACACCTGAAAGTCGCCCACGCCGGCGGTGCGGCTGATCGGGTCCTGCACGTTGGCCGCCAGAAAGTCAGAGATGTCGAGCCGTTCCATACGGCCATCTGTCGAGACGAACCCCACGACCATCAGGAAGTTGCCGGAGGATTTGACGACGCGGATGCCCTGCTGCTGCACCGTCTGCGGCAGGCGCGGGACCGCCAGTTGCACGCGGTTCTGTACCTGCACCTGGGCCGTGTCGGCGTCGGTGCCCGGGGCGAAGGTGAGCTGAATCCGCGCCGCGCCGTCCTTGGTGGTCTGGGAGTCGAAGTAAAGCAGGTTGTCGATGCCGCTCAACTGCTGCTCGATGACCTGTACCACTGTCGTCTGCACCGTCTCGGCCGAGGCGCCGGGGAAGGTGACATTGATCGAGATGGCGGGCGGTGCGATGGCCGGGTATTGCGCCACGGCCATGCTTCGCAAGGCCAGCAAACCTGCCAGCATGATGCCGATCGCGATCACCCAGGCAAAGACCGGGCGGTCAATGAAGAAGCGAGCCATCAGTCCCTAGCCCCCTGCCGCCGCGATGGGGCGTTCAGTGGCATTCACCCTTGCCCCGGCGCGGATCCTTTGAAAGCCTTCGATCACCACGCGGTCCCCGGGGCTCAGCCCTTCGGTGACCAGCCAGTCATTGCCGACCGCCCGGCTTGCGCGCAGGATGCGTTCCTCCACCACGCCCTCGCCATTCACGACGAACGCCATGGGCTCACCCCTCGGTGTGCGCAGGACCGACCGATGTGGAACGAGCAGTGCCCGGTCGGTGACGCCCTCCTCCACAATGGCGCGGACGAACATGCCCGGCAGAAGAAGCTGGTCAGGGTTGGGGAACACCGCGCGCAACGTTACCGAGCCGGTGCCCTGGTCCACGATGACCTCGGAGAACTGCACCTCCCCGGTGAGCGAGTATTCGGAGCCATCCTCCAGCAGGAGCCGCACCACCGCGCGATCTGCCGAGGGGCGCCTCAGCGCACCGTTGGCGATGTCGCGCCGCGCCTGCAACAGCCTGGCGCTGGGCTGTGTGAGGTCCACATAGATGGGGTCAAGCTGGGCCACGGTCACCAGCGGCGCGGCCTGGCTGGCCGTCACCAGGGCGCCGACAGTGACATTGGCCCGCCCGGTGCGCCCGGCGACTGGCGAGGTGACGCGGGTGTAGCCCAGGTCAATGCGGGCCGTGTCCAGCGCGGCTCGGGAGGACATGATGTCGGCCTGGGCCTGGGCCATCGCGGCCTCGGCATTCTCCAGGTTTTGTGTGGTGACCGCCTGGGCGCGGGCCAGGGTGCGGAAGCGGTTGACCGTGCTGGTGGTGACGCGAAGAGTGGCCTCGGCCCGGGCCACCGCCGCTTCGGCCCGTTGCACGGCGGCCTCAAAGGGCGCATTGGCGATCTGGAACAGAGGCTGCCCGGCCGCGACGCGCTCGCCCTCGGTGAACAGGCGCTCCTCCAGCAGGCCACCCACCTGTGGCCGGATTTCCGCCACGCGGAACGGTGCCGTCCGGCCGGGCAGGGTAGATGTGACCGGCACCGCTGCGCTTCGCAACGTCAACACCGTCACCGCCGGTGGGGGCGGCGGCGTCTGGGCCGCGCCGCCGGAACGCTCGTCGATGCCTGACAGCAGCAGGAGCGCAAGGCCTGCCGAGAGTGCGATGGCCCTTCGCGCGAGGCATTGGTGCGGTGCAGCAGAGGGTGACGGAGGAACGATCTGCGCGGCCACGTGTGTCCTTTCTATGATCCAGGATCGCCGTAGAAAAAACTGGCGAGTTTCGAAACAATTTCAATGAGGAATTCGATGTAGCCGCAGTTGAAGGGATGCTCGAATGCCCAGGCCATCCTCAAATCTCCGTAGACAGCGTGGCTGGTGCGCAGTGCCACGCTCTCCAGCACCGACAAGTGGCTGGCCAGACAGATCGTCACGACCAGAAAGATGATGTGGCGGCTGACCTTGAACGCGAACTGGATGCACGCCAGCAGCAATACGGCGAACTGACCCAGGGAACTCCGCCTTAAATCGCCAAAATGGTACAGTTTGTTCTGGTTGCCGGAAAAACAGTCTGCTGCGTGGAGAATGTAACGCCGCACAAGGGACAAGGTTTGCGCCTGACGCAATACTCCATTTTCGCCCTTCGCACGCTCCAGCTGCTGGCACTGCGCGCGCTCATCGCTTATCGAAGTCGCATCTCGTGAAGATGGAGAACGAGCTTTGCAAGCGCGCGTATGTCGAGACCATCCGAGGGTGGCGCAGCGGCACGCGCCTGGCGCGTCCAGCCTACCAGATCACAGTGGGAAAGATCGCCCGCTGGCCGGAGGCGCCGCTCATGCTGGTCGAGTGCTTCGACACCAAGACCAACACCTGGCCCCACCTCGACGCTTGCCACCTTTCGCGCGGGCTGCAATGCACTTTGCGGGCGTCTCTTTCAGTTCAAGATGACATGACCGTCGCCGATGTCGTCATCATGCCTGCGCTCTTCTTCGTATTCGCGATGCCCTTCGGCATGGGCAGCGCACGCTGCCTCGCCAGTCGACCCTTGCGACTGGCCGCACAGGAAACCTGAAAGGACACCAACATGAACGCCATTCCGCATCGCGTTGAACTATCCAAGAAGCCGCAGGTCACGGCCTTCTTCGACGCGCCCACCAACACCATCAGCTACGTGGTGAAAGATCCGGCCTCGGCCACCTGCGCCGTGATCGATCCCGTCATGGACATTGACTACGCAGCGGGCCGCATCGCCCATAGATCAGCGGATGCGATGATCGCGCACATCAAGGCGCACGGGCTGCGTCTGGAATGGCTGATTGAGACTCATGTCCATGCCGACCACCTCTCTGCCGCGCCCTACATCCAGGGCAGGCTTGGTGGCAAGACCGGCATCGGTCACAAGATCACCGTGGTGCAGGAGGTGTTCGGCAAGGTATTCAACGAGGGCCCCGAATTTCGCCGCGATGGCAGCCAGTTCGACCGCCTGTTCAAGGATGGTGACACCTACATGATCGGTGGCATGCAAGCCTTCGCAATGCACACGCCGGGGCACACTCCGGCGTGCATGACGCATGTGATTGGCAACGCCGCCTTCGTGGGGGATACGCTGTTCATGCCCGATGGCGGTTCGGCCCGCGCCGACTTTCCCGGCGGCGATGCACGCACGCTGTTCCGCTCAATCCGTCGCGTTCTGAAACTGCCGCCAGAAACTCGGCTGTTCATGTGCCACGACTACGGGCCGGACGGCCGCGACATCAAATGGGAGACCACTGTGGCAGAAGAACTAGCGCACAACATTCATGTGAAGGACGGGGTCACCGAGGATGAATTCGTCGCCATGCGCGAGGCCCGCGACGCCACGCTCGACATGCCGCGCCTCATCCTGCCCTCGCTGCAGGTGAACATGCGCGGCGGCGCGCTGCCCCCGCCGGACGAGAGCGGCAAGGTATTTCTGAAAGTGCCCATCAACACGCTTTAAGGCCTGTCGCGTATCGCAACCGCAATCCTGGCGACATTGAATACGTTGCAGCCAACGAGTGGCAGGGGGCGGTGACGTCGGGTCACTGCAACGGTCACGTTGTTTCACCCCTGTGGCCACCGGAGCGACCTTAACCCTTGTTTTACCTGATCATTTAACCCGATCAACAAGGTGATATGGTGCTGTTGGAGAGGATTGAACTCTCGACCTCTCCCTTACCAAGGGAGTGCTCTACCACTGAGCTACAACAGCCGCCGGCGCGTTTGGTAGCCAGAAGCCGCGCGCCTCGCAACCCCCCAAGCTTGCCGATCCAGCGTCGCGCGTGTAAGGCCTGCCGCCTCAGATCAACCCAAGACAGATTGCAGGTCCCCGCCCATGGCGAAGATGCAGGCCAACCAGATGCGTGCCGGCATGGTCATCGAATTCGAAGGCCAGCGCTACACCATCATCAGGCAGAACATCATGATCCCGGGCAAAGGCAACGCGATCATCCAGGTGGATATGCGCAACATCAAGACGGGGTCCAAGAAGGACCAGCGCTGGCGCACCGCCGACGTCGTCGAGCGCCTGTCCACCGAGGACAAGGAGTTCACCTACTCCTACGCGGATGGCGACAACCTCGTCCTCATGGACCCCGAGACCTTCGATCAGACGCAGGTCCCCGGCACGATTCTGGGCGACCGTCTGCCGTTTTTGCAGGAAAACATGACCGTCAACGTCCGCCTCATCGAAGGCGACCCGGTGGCGATGGACCTGCCCGAGCTGGTCACAGTCGAAATCGCCGAGGCCGATCCTGTAGTGAAGGGGCAGACCGCCTCTTCCTCCTACAAGCCGGCCATGCTGGTGAATGGGATCAAGACCATGGTGCCGCCGTTCATCACGACCGGTGAGCGGATCGTCGTACGCACGGAAGACGCATCTTACGTGGAACGCGCCAAGAACTGAGGCCAGGCCAGGGGCGCTGCCCCTGAACCCCGGCAAAGGGCTTGCCCTTTGCAATCCGTTTCGGAGCCGGGGCAACGCCCTGGGCTTCCCCAAGGAATTCAAATGTCGGGCTCGTCCCCTCGCCTTTCCCCCGCGCTCAACGTCGTGGTCTCGGCCGTCCGCAAGGCCGGACGCCGCCTGCTGCGCGATTTCGGCGAAGTGGAGCAGCTCCAGGTCTCCATGAAAGGCCCGGGCGATTTCGTCAGCCAGGCCGATCTGCGGGCCGAGCAAACCCTGCGCGAGGACCTCTCCAAGGCCCGCCCCAACTTCGCCTTCCTGATGGAAGAAAGCGGCGCGCATGGCGACAAGGACTGGGAATGGCGCTGGGTGGTGGACCCGTTGGACGGCACCACCAACTTCCTGCACGGCATCCCGCACTGGGCCATCAGCATCGGCATCGAAAAGCGCATCTCCGAGGACAAGACCGAGATCGTCGCCGGCGTCATCTACAACCCCGTGGTGGATGAACTCTTTTGGGCCGAGAAAGGCATGGGCGCCTTCCTCAACGACAAGCGCCTGCGTGTGTCCGGCCGGCGCGAGATGAACACAGCGCTTTTCGCCACTGGCATCCCCTTCGCCGCGATCCCGCGCAAGGCGGAATTCGCCCATGCGTTGGTGCGGCTGATGCCCCAGGTCTCGGGCATCCGCCGCTTTGGTTCCGCCGCACTGGACCTCGCCTGGACCGCAGCCGGTCGCTATGACGGCTATTGGGAGCTGGGCGTCCAGAAATGGGATATTGCGGCCGGGCTGGTCATGGTGCGTGAGGCCGGCGGCACCGTCACCTCGCCTGATGGTGGGGACCCCTATCCTGAAGGGCACGTTGTGGCCGGCAATCCGTATTTGCACGGCAAGCTGCGTGAGGCCGTGGCGGACAGCATCGCCGCCGCCGCCAAGGGGCGGGCCGAGCCGGCCTGATGGCAGGGCGGCGCGCCCTTTTGGTACTCCTCGCCGCAGCGCCCGCGGCGGCCCAGCCGGTGGCACCGCTACCTCCGGTCACGCTCGGGCGCGGTGTTGTGGCCATCCCCCCCGGTGTCTGGCGCGTCACATTCTCGCCCGAGCGCGATGCGCTGGAGGTCGAGCAGCGTGCCGCCCTCGGCCGCCTTGCCGCCGTGCTGCAATCGGCCACGGTGGGCCGTGTCACGCTCCTGGCCGAAGCCAGCGAAGGGAATGACGTTTCCATTCATCGCCGTCTCACGCTGGCGCGTGCGCTTGCCGTGAAGGCGGCGCTGGTGGCAGGTGGCATGAATGAAACCCGCATCGACATTCGTCCCCTGGGCCGCACCCCCAATGGGCGCGACGGGGTGGATGTGCTGGCCCCCACGGCGCCCAGGCCCTGATCCGGATTGAAAGCCCGGCCCGCGCCCGCTAAAGCGCGAGCCATGAGTTCCTCCCGTTCCAATTTCCACGTGCCCCGCCACGCTTTGCTGCGCGCAAAGGTGACCCGCATCCGCCGCCGTGACACGGACAGCGCCACCTTCCGCCGCGTGCTGGCCGAGATCGGCGCCATTCTCGCCAGCGAAGCCCTGCGCGACCTGCCCGAGACCATGGCCACCATCGAGACGCCCGTCTGCCGCATGGATGCACCCATCCTCACCCAGTTGGAGCCCTGCCTGGTCGCTATTCTGCGCGCGGGCTTGGGGCTCCTGGATGGCGCGCGCATGGTGCTGCCCGATGCGCCTGTCGGCCATCTGGGCCTGGTGCGCGATGAGAACACGCTGCTGCCAAGCGAATACGTGGTGCGGCTTCCAAAGGACCTGGCCCGGCGCGGAGCCTTGGTGCTGGACCCGATGCTGGCCACGGGCGGCTCCGCCGTGCAGGCAATCCACCGCGTGAAGCAGGCCGGCGCCAAGGTCATTCGCTTCGCCTGCGTGGTCGCTGCCCCCGAGGGCGTGGCCGCGCTGCAAAAAGCGCATCCTGACGTGGCGATCCTGGCCGGCGCGCTGGATGAGCGGCTGAACGAGCATGGCTATATTGTCCCCGGCCTCGGCGATGCCGGCGACCGCTGCTTCGGGACGGAGTGAGCCCTCAGTAGGGCACCTTGTCCGCCTTTTCCTCC
>Ga0105045_10006904_pt1 | contig 10055 bp, 6 predicted proteins | sample MAT02_FD_78089 | JGI IMG/M metagenome (GOLD analysis project Ga0105045, IMG submission 78089) | Freshwater microbial communities from Lake Fryxell liftoff mats and glacier meltwater in Antarctica - MAT-02 (megahit assembly) | ecosystem: Environmental > Aquatic > Freshwater > Ice > Liftoff...
GCGGCGCGCACAGCGCGAATGCAGACATCGGCAAAGTCGGCGGGGCGATCCTCCCAGAAGGCCAGGGCAGCCATATCGCTGAGGGCGCGTAGCTCGCGCTGGTGGTTGCCCTCGCGGCGATACAGCTCGGCGGCCTGGCTGATCGCCTGGTGGGCCTGGTCGCGGTTGGCCGACGCAAGGCTCCAGCCCCACATATGCAGCAGCTCGGGGTCGCGCTCGCGGATGGCGATGGGCAGGCGCTCGATCCAGGCGCGGATGCTATCGCGCTGGGGGGTGTCGATCAGGGGCCAGGCACGGCGGCGCAGCGCGCCCGCGAGGGCCTCGTCGTCGCCGGCGGCGCCATAGTGGGCCATGGCCGCCTCCAAGCGCCCGCGCCGCTCGAAGGCCTGGCCATAGCGCAGGTGCAGCCCGGCCAGCTCGGGGCCGCCGAACAGCAGGCTGGCCCGCTCACGCAGCACGCGGCTCCAGAGCGGGTGGAAGCGATAGCTCTGGGGCTGGCCTTCGCCCGCATCTACTGGCGAGATCGGCAGGCCGAGCTGGAGCGTGCGCCCAAGCAGCGCATCGGCGTCGGGGCGGCCCAGGGCCTCCGCGAGCAGGGGCGCGTCGAGCTGGTCGGCGAGCGCGGCGCGCGAGAGAAAATCAAGCAGGTCGGCGGGCAGGTCGGCGAGCACCTCAGAGGCGAGATAATCGAAGAGGCTGCGCTGGCTGCTGTCGAACGTCTCCAGGTAGGCGCGGCGCTGGGCGGGGGCCTGGCGAGCGAGGGCGCGGGCGGCGAGCTGCACGCTGAGCACCCAGCCCTCGGTGCGCTCCAGCAGCAGGTCGAGCTCGGGGTCGCTGAGGGTCACGCCGGCGCGGGCGATCAGCTCGGAAGCCTCGACGCGGGTAAGCGTGAGGTCGCCGGCCTCTAGCTCCACAAGGTCGCCGTCGGCGCGCATGCGCGGCAGGGGCGTCACGTCTACGGGGCGGCGCGAGGCCACCACGATATGCAGGGCGGGGGGGGCGGCGCGCAACAGATAGCCGAGCAGTGCGGTGGTAATCGGGCCGTCGGCGATCAGGTGAAAATCGTCGATGATTAAGAACGTGGGGGCTACGAGAGCGCTCTGGAGCTCGCTCAGCAGGGCGCCCGCCACCACCGGCCAATCGCGCTCAAGGTCGGCGGCAGAGTGCAGGATGCGCCAGGACTCCTCGCCGACCGCGGGGAGATGGCGCTGGAAGGCGCGCACAAGGTAGGCGAGCAGCAGCGAGGGCGCCTGATCGGCGGCGTCGAGGCTAAGCCAGGCCACGCTGGCGCCGGTGCGCTGCAGCTCATCCGCCCACTGGGTGAGCAGCGTAGACTTGCCGTAGCCAGCGGGGGCCACCACGAGCGTGGCAGGGAGTAGGCGCACCTCGGCCAGGAGGGCCTGAAGGTCAGGGCGCAGCAGGGCCTCGCTGCGGGCGGCGGGAGGGGCCAGCTTTAGGGGGAGCAGGGCCATGTCGGGGAGGGCCGCTGCTGGTGCGGGAGCTACTTGTTTCATAGTTTGTTTCTCCGCGCGTCACCCGCCGAAGCTGTCGTCGAAGCGCTCGAAGGCTCCATCATTGTAAAGCACAAAGATGCTCGCGCCATTGTTGGTGGGTTGGAAAGACGGTGTGTAGATCATCAGGCCATCCGCGAACAGTTGGATCACGCCGCGCTGATTAGCCTTCAGCTCTAGCTCGGGGCTGGTTGGTGCGCCAAGCCGCTCGCGCACCATCGGCCAATTGAAGTAGACCCGCCCGAAGCCGCGCACAGGCTGGTTCGGGTCGGGGCCGGGCGTCGGGTCGGGGCCAAGATCCGCCACCGCCTGAGGCGGTAGCCCATCGTAGACGCCTGCATCTCGGCCATAAAAAACGTAGACGTAGTCGTCTTTGGGCGTCTTGTTTCTACGATCCCAGTAGAACATCAGGCCTTGCTCGAAGAACTGCTGCGACCCATCGCCGGCCACCTCGGGCGCTTGTGGGCAGCCAAGGCGCGTGCGCACGCCGATATTGTCGTCAAAAAGCTTGCCGAAGCCCCTAACGAGCAATGTATCATCACATTGTGCCACACTCGTGGGCGTTATGGGGGCGACTGTTGCTGTTGGCGGCAACGTCTCGGTGGGCGAGGGGCTCGCGGTGGGCGCCAACGTCTCGGTAGGCGCCAAGGTTTGGGTGGGCGGCGGCGTGGCCGAGGGCGACGGGACCGGCGTGGCCAAGGGCGACGGGGTGAGTGTTATGGTCGCGGGCGGAGCGCTCGCCGTGGGCTGCGCAACGGTCGCGCTCGGCTCGCTTGTGGCGACGGCGCCGGGCTCGGGTGTTGCAGATGGCTCGCCAGGCGTTGGGGCCGTGGTCGCGCTGGGCGGGGGCGGTGGCACGCTGGGCACAGACGTTGGGGCGCCACCTGCGCTCTCCTGGCGGCTCAGCGCAAACGCGAGGGCCACAGCCAGGCCCCCGGCGAGCAGGGCGAGCAGCACGGCGAGGAGCCAGGGCGCGGCCCCACGGGCAGGCGCGGGCGAGGCAGGCGCGGGCGAGGCAGGCGCGGGCGCCGTGGCGCGGGCCGCCGTCGCGGACGTAGCGGGCGCGGCCACTGGCGCACTGGGCTGGCGCAGCACCGCATCGGGCGCGGGCACGCGGCGCGTGGGGGCGCGCGGGTCGACAGGCAGGGGGCGGGGCGGCAGGGCGGGCGGCGGGCCAACGGCGGTGCTCGCCGGTGCGCCACGGGCCACCTGGCGCAGAGCCGTGACGAAGGCGCCAGCGCTCGGGTAGCGTGCCGCCGGGTCGACGGCGGTAGCCTGATCGATCACGGCGTCTACGCCAGGGGGCAAGGTGGGGTTTAGCTGCGAGGGCGGGATGGGCCGGTCGTAGAGATGGCCGAGCAGCACATCCTGGGTGCTGCCCTCGAAGGCGCGGCGGCCAGTGAGCGCGCGGTAGGCGAGCATGCCGAGGGCGTAGATGTCGGTGCGGGCGTCCACCGGGCGGCCCGCGATCTGCTCGGGGGCCATGTAATCCGGCGTGCCGATCATCGCACCCGTGGTGGTAAGGCCGGGGGTGTCGAGCTGCTTGGCGATGCCGAAGTCGGTGAGCATCACGCGGCGACCGTCGCCCGTCTCACTGAGGAAGATATTGCCGGGCTTGATGTCGCGATGCACGACGCCACGGAGGTGGGCGTAGTCCAAGGCGGCGGCGACGGGCGCGAGCACGGCGAGCAGCGCGTCGAGGCCGAGGGCGCCGGAGGCCTGCAGCCACTCCTGCATGGTCTGGCCGCTGAGCAGCTTCATGGCGATGTAGGCCATGCCATCGTGCTCGCCAACGTCGTAGACAGGCACGATGCCGGGGTGCTCTAGCGAGGCGGCGGTGACGGCCTCGCGCTGGAAGCGCTGCACGAGCGCGGCATCGTCGCTAAACTGGGGGTAAAGGATTTTGAGCGCCACATCGCGCAGGAGCACGGTGTCGGAGGCGCGGTAGACCGCAGCCATGCCGCCTCGTCCGAGGAGCTCCCTGATCTCGTAGCGTCCGAGGCGCTGATTAAGCAGCGATCTGAGCATGCGTGCGTGCGACCTACAGGCAATGGGGGCGCCTGAGGGTGCATTTTAACACACGCGATGGGACGGTGGACGGTGGACGGTGAACGGTGGACGGTGAACGGTGGACGGTGGACAGGAAGATCCAAAGGCAAGGGTGCAGATTGAGGGTTCGTGAGCAACGCTCTAGCGCAGCCTGGCGAAGAGTCGCACAGGTTGAACCACGAAGGCCACGAAGCGCACGAAGGCCAACCTCCAATTAATCTGCAAGGGAACCGGAAGAAATAAAGCAGCCCGACTTTCAAGCTCTACCGCAGCAGTATGCGCTAAGGCCGAGACTATACGGTATGTCGGGATGGATAAGTATTTCCGGTTCCCCAACTACAGAGCCAGCGTTGAAGTGCGTTGAATTTATCCCTTGACAAGGCGTGATATTTTTGATAATGTAGGATCAGTCCTATATATGATCAGTCCTATATTTTAGAGAAACTATGTCCCTCGAACATGCCATACTTGGCTTTCTTAACTACAGCCCCCTTTCAGGCTACGACCTGAAAAAAACCTTTGACAATTCCGTCCAGCATTTTTGGCCCGCCGACCAGAGTCAAATCTACCGCACGTTGACTCGGCTTACCGAACACGGCTGGGCGGAGATGGAAGTGATGAAGCAATCTGAACGCCCTGAGCGCAAGGTGTATCAAATCACCAAGAACGGACGCACCGAACTCTTGCGCTGGCTGGCAGAACCCGCACCCGAACAAGCCTCACGCAGCGCGGCTTTGGTCCAGGTTTTCTTCTTCGGGCAAATGACCGATACGATCATCCTGGAAAAATTCGAGACCTACGCCCAAACCATCCGCGCCGTTTTGCACATGTACGAGCAATTAAGCGGGACACTGATCACCAGCTTGCCTAAAAACTGTCTGCCTCGCGAACAATTCTTTTGGATGTCCACCCTTGATCTTGGAATTCGCACCATGCAGGCGAATCTCGATTGGGTAGAGGATATGATCAACCAGTTGAAGAAGGGGAAGGTGCCACAATGAACACTACTTGGAAATGGGCAAAACGCATCGTAGCTGGGTTTTTGGTTTTGATGCTCGTACTAATGGCATTGACCTTCACTGCGGGCGCTTCCGCAAAGTCGCAACTTGCCCGCGAGAATCCGCCGCCAGGAAAATTGGTGGAGGTGGGCGGTTACAAAATGCACTTGTACTGTACGGGTGAAGGAAGTCCGACCGTGATACTGGAAGCGGGCATGAACGACTTTTATGTCTCGTGGGCTAAGGTTCAACCCGAAGTTGCTAAAGCGACGCGCGTCTGCTCGTATGACCGAGCAGGCTTGGGATGGAGCGAAGCGAGTCCGCGTCCACGCACGAACGAAGTCATGGCAGAGGAACTTCATACTCTATTGAAAAATGCAGGCATAGAAAGTCCCTATATTGTGGTTGGGCATTCCTTCGGCGGGATCAACGTGCGGATGTTCGCGCGGCAATACCCCGATGAAGTGGCTGGAATGGTTCTGGTGGATTCAGCGCATGAAGAGCAAGGTGCGCGCCTGCCGTTCCTGAAAGAAGCGAGTGATAAGTTTGTCGGTCAATTCCGCACGTTCTCGTTTATAAGTTCATTCGGATTGATGGCGTTATCGCCTGAGACGATCCCAAATCGCGGATTCGCCGATGAGGCTTACAAACAATATCAAGCAGTACTGGCAACGACAACCTATTTCGACGGCGCTACTGCGGAGTCGTTGGCTTTTTATTCCAGCGCACCTTCATTGAAGGTCGCAAGTCTGGGCGATTTACCCCTGATCGTATTGAGTCACGGACTCCCCGATCTGTCCATTGGACTCACGGATGAGCAACAAAACCAGTTTGAGCAGGAATGGACGAACATGCAAAAAGAGTTGGTTGGCTTATCGTCGAAGGGCAAACAGGTCATCGCAGAAAAGAGCGCACACTACATCCAACTCGATCAGCCTGATCTTGTCATTGAGTCAATTCTTGAACTCGTGCGGGCGAGTCGTGAGAAATAAAAAGGGTGTAGAACGTCCCGAAGGTTTTCTTGAGAGACTTTGACCATTTTGAAACCTTCAGGACGGTTGCTTCAACTGAAATGAACGCACCCCACGAAAAGCTGTCAGCTGCGCCGCTGGCAGGCGTGTGAAGCGCAGTGGACGACGGCAGGCGGCAGGTGCATGAAGCGCGCCTAGCCCACGCACCGCGCCAGCGGGGTCCGCTGCACCGCCTGGTTAGAAGGCCGGGGGCATGGCAGGACGTACGCCATCCGGCAGGCACGCCCCGCCGTGTTTCGGACTCACGGGCACGGGACTCGCGGGCACGCCCCGCTAGTTGCGTAGGAGGGGCAAGAAGAGTCGCAGCTCAGTCCCAGCCGGCAGCGTGCTGGTGGGCGTGTTGGTAGGCGGCCCGCCGGTGGGCGTGTTGGTAGGCGGCCCGCCGGTGGGCGTGTTGGAGGGCGTAAGCGTAGGCGGCACATTGATCAGGCCCGCGTCGTGGATCGTGGTCGAGATCACGTTGGAGGCGATGGTGAAGGGGTCGGTGAAGCCGAAATTCGACACGAAGAGTAGGCGATTGATGTCGCTGTCCTTCTGGTCGTCAGCGCCCTGGTTCTTGGGTGAGAAGCTCGCGCCCGTCGGCAGCAGCACCCGCACCGTGTAGTCGCCTGAGACAGGCGCAACAACGGTGTAGCTGCCCAGGGGCGTGGTGGTGCTCTGGTCGATCAGCGCGGTGCGGTCGCTGTTCCAAAGCTGCACGCTTACTCCGCCAAGGCCGGGCTCGCCCGCGTCTTGGATGCCGTCGGCGTCGAGATCGACCCAGACGAAGTTGCCGATGTTGATCGGCGTGGGCGTGCGTGTGGCTGTGGGGAGGCGAAATACAATGATTCCGGCGTCGTAGATTGTGGTCGAGATCACGTTGGAGGCAATATTGAACGGGTCCGTGAAGCCGTCGGCGGGGCTGATGTCGCTATCCTTCAGATCGTCGCCGCCCGCCTGATCCTTGGGCGAGAACTGGTCCGCTGGCGCTGGCAAAAGCACGCGGATACGGTAGTCGCCCGGCAGCGGCGCCACCACCGTGTAGCTTCCGTTGGCGTCGCTGGTGTCGCTGGCGAGCAGCAGGGTTTTGCTGCTGTTCCAGAGCTGCACCGTGACACCCGCCAAACCCGGCTCGCCTACGTCCTGGCGCCCGTCTGCGTCCAGGTCGTCCCAGACGAAGTTGCCGATGTTGATCGGCGTGGGCGTGCGCGTAGGGGTATTGACCAAGGGGCCAACAGGCGCGAGCGGCCCCGCCTCAGCGGATGGATCCGGCGTTGCCTCAATCGGCTGCGCCTGCGCGAACGTGTTGGGGACAAGTGGCGCGCTGGGCGGGGTTGGCGCGCCTACCTGAGCACGGCTGGCCTCGGGCCGAGCCTGACCCGCCAGGAGCATGCCCGCGATGGCAGAGCTGAGCAGGGCGGGCGCGAACAGATAGCGAATGGGTCGTCGTTGCTTCGCCATAGCTTCCTCCTGGTTGGACACGCTGGTGCGACGTGGGAGATGCATTATACGGCTGCGGTCAAGCGGTGCGACGCTTACTCGTTGCGCAGCGCCCTAATCGGGTCGAGGCGGGCGGCGCGCAGGGCCGGGAAGAGCCCGAAGAAGATGCCCACGCCCGCCGAGATCGAGGTGGCTAAGATGATCGAGAAGAGCGACACGCTAGCGCGGATGTTTGGGTCCTGTGAGATGCTGTAGAGCAGAAACGTCCCGCCGAACGAGAGCAGGTAGCCGAGGCCGATCCCGATCAGGCCGCCAAGCAGGCAGAGTACCACAGCCTCGATCAGGAACTGCCACATAATGTCGCGCTGCTTGGCACCCACAGCCTTGCGCAGCCCGATCTCCCTGGTGCGCTGGGCCACGCTCACCAGCATGATGTTCATAATACCGATCCCGCCCACCAGCAGCGAGATGCCGCCGATGGTGCCGAGGAAGGCGCTGAAGCCCACGGTGATGGCGCGGAACTGGTCGGCGAGCTGCGAGGGGTTGGTGATCGAGAAGTCGTTGGGCTGATACGTCAGCCGATGCTCCGCGCGCAGCAGCTCCGTCACCTGGCGGATGGCCTCGTCGATCTGCTGCGGGTCGCGGGCCTTCACGGTGAGGCTAGAGAGATCGACGCGCGTGTCGATCTCGTTGCGGAAGAGCCGGTCGCGGGCGCTGCTGTAGGGCAGATAGAGCTGCTCGCCGGGGTCGCCGAAGCGGCCAACGGCGCCGGCCACCTGGCTCTGCTTGGCCACGGACACGCCGATCACATCGAACGGAACGCCGTTGATACTCACGCGCTGGCCGACGGCGCCCTCGATGCCGCCAAACAGCGTCTCGGCAACGATGCGGCCGATCACGGCGACGCGCGCGCCGGACTGCTCCTCGTCGTCGGTGAAGAAGCGCCCATCGCCCAGCTCTTGGTCGCCGATGTTGAAGTAGCCGGGGGTGACGCCCTTGACGCCGAAGATGAAACGCTCGCCACCCGCGCTCACGACGCCGCTGCGGGTAAGCTCGATCACCACCGACTCGACGGCAGGCGCGCGGCCAGGGGCCAGGATCGCGGCGGCATCAGCCGAAGTAAGCCGGGGGAGCAGGGTCTCGTCCCGGTCGTCGCTATCGACCTGCGGGTTGACGTAGAAATTGCCGACGCCCAGCTCGGTGAACTCGGAGTCGATCCAGCGCGAGTAGCCCTCGCCGATGGCGAGCATGCCCACCACGGCGCCCACGCCGATAATGATGCCGAGCATGGTGAGCAGGGCGCGCAGCTTGTGGGTGAGCATGGCGCCCCAGGCGACGCGGAAGGCCTCGGTGATGGACATCCTGCTACTCCGTTCTCAGGGCGTCGATCGGGTTCAGGCGCGAGGCCTGCATGGCCGGGAAGAAGCCGAAGAAGATGCCGATGGCGGCGGCGATGCCGGTGGCGAGCAGCACGTTGGAGAGGCTGACCGTGGCAACGGCGCCCTCGGCTTGGAAGAGCGTTACGAGGATGAAGGTGCTGGCAAAGGCGAGCAGGTAGCCGAGGGCGATGCCGATCAGGCCGCCCACGAGGCAGAGCACTAGCGCCTCGATCAGGAACTGCATCAGGATGTCGCGGCGCTTGGCACCCACAGCTTTGCGCAGGCCGATCTCCCTGGTGCGCTCGGTGACGCTCACCAGCATAATATTCATGATCCCGATCCCGCCGACGATCAGGGAGATGCCGGCCACCAGCCCCAGGAAGGCGTTGAAGCCGCCGATCACCACGTTGAGCTGGGCGGCGATCTGCTCGGGGTTGATGATCGTAAAGTCGTTATCCTGGTAGGTGAGGCGATGCTCGTCGCGCAGCACTGCGGTGGCCTGGCGGATCGCCTCGTCTACCTCGGAGATACTGCGGGCCTTGACGGTCATGATCGAGACATCGATGCCGTCGGCGGTCTGGTTGCGGAAGAGCCTGGCGAGGCCGGTGTTGTAGGGGATGAAGATCGCCTCGGCGGGGTCGGCGCCCACGCTAAACGAGCCAGGCGCGGTGAGCACCACGCCGATCACCTGGAAGCCGACGCCGTTGAGGTTGAGGCGCTGGCCGACGGCAGACTCCGGGGTGCCGAAAAACTTCTCGGCGACGGAGCGCCCGATCACAGCCACGCGCGCGCGCTCCTGATCATCCTGGTCGCTGAACAGGCGGCCCGGCCCTGGGTCCTGGGGTGTGACGTTGAACCAGTCGGCGTTCACGGCGCGCACCGAGTAGGTGAGGCGCTGGCCGGCAGCCTGGGCCTGGACATCGCCGCTCCACTCGATCGCCACGCCGCCCACGGCGGGGGCGCGGCCGGGGGCGAGGATGGCGGTGGCGTCGCTGGCGGTGAGGCGAGCGGCGGTCACGACATCGAGCTTGTTGCTGTCTACAAACGGCGCGATGTAGAAGTTACCGGCGCCGAGTTGGGCGAACTGGCCGTTGAGGAAGCTCTGGAAACCGTTGCCCATGGCCAGCATGCCGATCACCGAGCCCACGCCGATCACGATGCCGAGCATGGTGAGCAGGGCGCGCAGCTTGTTGCTGAACAGGGCGCGGAAGGCGATGCGGATCGACTCGATGATGTTCATATCACGGGCCTTTATCGTCCGCAGATTACGCAGATTACGCAGATAGCGAGCGTCCGCACCCCATCGGAAATCTGCGCAATCTGCGTAATCTGCGGATAACGTTAGACCGGCACGGCGTCGGCGATGATGCGATCCTTGACGGGCTCGTCGCCGGCGATCACGCCGTCGCGCACGCTGATGATGCGCTGGGCATGCTGGGCCACATCGCTCTCGTGGGTGACGAGGATCACGGTGATGCCCTGCTCGCGGTTCAGGCGCTGGAAGATCGCCATGATCTCCTCGCCGGTGCGGGTGTCCAAGGCGCCTGTGGGCTCGTCGGCCATAATGATGCGCGGCTCGTTCACGAGGGCGCGCGCGATCGCCACGCGCTGCTGCTGGCCGCCGGAGAGCTCGTTGGGCTTGTGGTGCGTGCGGTCGGCCATGCCCAC
>Ga0105045_10006905_pt1 | contig 10054 bp, 8 predicted proteins | sample MAT02_FD_78089 | JGI IMG/M metagenome (GOLD analysis project Ga0105045, IMG submission 78089) | Freshwater microbial communities from Lake Fryxell liftoff mats and glacier meltwater in Antarctica - MAT-02 (megahit assembly) | ecosystem: Environmental > Aquatic > Freshwater > Ice > Liftoff...
ACGCCCTCGCCAATTTCAAGCACTTCGACTCCCAACTCGTGGCCGGGAATTCTTGGGTAGGAAAAGAAAGGGAATTTACCTAGGTAGCCGCCAAGATCCGTTCCGCAAACGCCTACGCGATGGACTCGGACTAAGACTTCGCCGGCGGCGGGCGGCGGTGGTTCAGGGATGTCAATGATTCGCCAGGACTTGGGCTTCTCTAGTTGCAGTGCTTTCATCATTTTTTTCAGTTGTTCTCTGGCAGGCCTTCGCGGTGCCCAACGTTTTTCACTGGCTCCAAAATGGCGATCACCTCTGACATGAGTTCCGTATCGACTGGCGATTCTAGCCACTGTACCCACTTGCGAATATTGTTTGGGTTAGCACTGCCGGCGATGGTCGTCGTCATGTCTTGGTTCGCACACGAAAACTGCAAAGCAAGCTGAGCGATATCCACTCCTCGCTTTTTACAATGCTCAGCCGCCTTCTTCGCGGCCTCTTGAACGTTCTTGGGATCGCGAAACCAAACTGGCAAGGTTGCATTGGTAAGTAGTCTAGCCGCAAACGGCCCACCGTTCATGATGCCGATGTTTTTTGATTTAAGCTTGGGCACTAATTCGTCGGCCAATCGGGTGTTTTGCAGGGTGTACTGATTGTAAGACAAAATGCAATCCAACTCGGATCGCGAACTAACCACGTCAAAGATCTTCATCGGATAGCCGCTAATGCCGACGAAACGAACTTTGCCAGATTGCTGAATTCGACGTAGGGCCGGTAGCGTTTCTTCGATGATCTGTTGAAGCGGGACAAACTCAATGTCATGGCAAAGTATAATGTCCAAGTGGTCGGTGCCTAATCGGTGCAAGCTGACGTCGACACTCTCAACCACTCGCTTTGCGGAGAAGTCGAAATGCCCAACGTCGTAACGCCCCAGTTTAGAACAAAGCGTGTACTGGTCCCTGGGTACCTCGCGCAGCGCTACGCCGAGCAACACCTCGGACATTCCTCGCCCGTAGAACGGTGACGTATCGATGAAGTTGAGGCCAAGTTCCAACGCAACGCGAACACTCTCGAATATTTCATCTAGTTGTACGCTGCGAAACTCCGCTCCAAGCGACGAGGCACCGAAGCTCAGGACAGGCAACTCAAGGCCAGTTTTGCCGAGTACTCTTTTTTCCATTTGGGTTCAGTCTATTGGGGATTGATGGTGGACCAGTGCGGCAAAAGACTTCGAGGCGTTCTTTTCATCGGAGCCTTTCTATGAACTGCCTAGCCAAGGAAAAGTGGTTTCAGATGTCGATCAAAGATGTTGGTTGTGACTTGCTCACCTACGATTTTTGCATTCGACTTAATCAAGTCCGTGAATCGTTTTCCTGACTTAGCCGCGACCTTAAAGGAAACATGCAACAGTTGCCGGACGTTGGCATTGAAACGAGCATCGCCGGGGATATGGCGAAGTGTACTTGCGAAGAGACTGCCGTTCCACGAATTGGCTTCTGCAGCCGATGGCAATCGAGTTCGATCGATATCGATCACGCTGGCATACGGCGCGCAGAATTCATCAATGTGTTCCAACGCATAGGCATAGATCTCTTTGGCTAGTGAAAGTCCATCTCCACCTGCTTCCGCTAGGCCAATCAATTCTTCGAGCCATGTGGTTCCTGCGGTCTTCAGATGGATTCCGGCACCTGTCTCGCGAAGAGCCCGCCGAATGATCGGGTAGAGTCCGAATTTGTCGCTGCCGCTATGAACGCTAAGCTTTAAGTTTTTAGGCAAGCCATATTGACCGGTCGCGAATCGAATAACGGCTAAGTCGTCGAAAAACTCGCGTTCAAATTGTTTTAGATCACCGACGTAGTCGACTCCCTTGTTGAAACGGCCCGTGAACTTGGGAGCGATCGTCTGGAGAGGGAACTTTTCATCCGCGAGTGCAGCCAGAATAATGAGTAGCTCTGGTGGCGTTTGCGGCGAGTCGGTTTCATCCATCGAAACTTCGGGGATGAAATTGCCGGCTCCCTTTTTGTTTTCGATGTATAGATATACGACTGCTGCCTGTCGTGTTGCCAGCAGGTATTTGCGGGCAACTCGTTCGACTTCATCGCCATGAATGACAAGCGGTTCATCGATTCCTGGAACGGTAATCGGTGTTAATAATTCTGGATGGCGTTGTACAAAGAGAGAAACATCGGCATCGCTCGCAGGCTTGCCGATGGAATCCGCCACATCGATCGTAAAGAAGTTCGAAGAGGTCAAGAAACGATCAACGGTTTTAAGTTGGATGTGATCCGCGTCGACGTACCAGGAATGATTCCAACCGAGATCCTTGATCGCTGCGGCCGCCGAGTCGTAGACGCTTTGCGGTTCAGAGCCGATGAAAGTGTGCTCGCGATTCGACTTGTTCCAGACCGGAACGACGGCAAAATCGGGATTGTGTTTTATCTGATCCGCGAGGTTAACGAACGCGCGGAGTTGTGCCTTGGCTTGTTGGGCAAATCGATCGCCCACTCCAAACGAATAGGGTTCTAGAACTAGCATCGACACACCTTGTCTGAGGGGGAATTCGCCCATTGTTGCTGAATTTGATTGAAACGGAAGACCGCCGCGTTCATCGTTGCGGATCCAGTTCCTTTACAATTCCCCGGGACGGCAGAACTTGATCGGCATCTCGCTGTTGGGATTATCTAGGACCATTCCCAGCTTACCCGCCAATAGGTCATCGAGTTCTTTGCCGATGATTTCCGCTCGCCATCCCAATGTTAAGCAAGGGGGCGGCGCATCGTCGTTTTGAGGATCCAATCGGTACTTTACAAAATCGCGTAAGTCATCCGATGTAGCAACGATGGCCGGTGCAATTCGCTTGGTACGGCAAATGTAGGCGAGAGCGGCCGACAAAAACTGCGTCAGCATACCGGCCGGTTGCCCCTTGCCGTAACGATGTTTCTTTGGCCAAGTGGGTGCTGGCTGCAAGAGCGACTCTTCAATTGCTTTGGCAAGCTCGGGAAGATACTGTTTCGTATGGCGATGTTCCATCCCTCGCAACGAAGTCATCCGCCGAACATCAGAAGTTCCGCGTCTTGCAAGTTCTACGAGCAAATCATCGCGTAAGATTTTGCGAGGAGGAACGTCTCGCTCCTTGGCTTTCAAATCTCGCCAATTCCAAAGACCACGTATGATCGCCAAAGAGTTTCCCGAAAGTGCTTGTATGCCACTGATTCGAAACCAACTTTCATTGGACTCGAAGTCTGCGAGTTCTTCTTGCCGCCGTTTCGTTTCCTCTTCCAGCCAGGACAATCGATCTTGCTTGGTCAAGTGCTGACAGAGTGTGTGAAATAGTCGTGGTAAATCGCGCACATCTTGAGCAGCATACTGAAGCTGCTGATTCGACAAAGGTCGATTTCGCCAATCTGAACGTGTCTCTTCTTTGTCAAGGACCAGACCCGTGAAACGATGCACTAGATTGCCGTACGAAGCCGGATACTCAAACCCCAAAAAGGCGGCCGCGATCTGAATATCGAACAGATTGGGAATCAGCTTCTTCGTCGCACGATAACAGAACAATGTTTCCTCTCTACCTGCATGCACGATGACGGTCGTCTGTGGGTCGATCAACGACTCCCAGAATGGACTCAAGTCGGTGCAGGTGTAAGGATCGATGATCGCGATCTCATCTTCGGTTGCAACCTGGACCAAGCAAAGCTCAGGACGATAAGAATCCTCGGCAACAAATTCTGTGTCAAAGGCGACAAGCTTCTGGGCAGCTATCTTTTCACAAAGCTGATGGAGTGATTCTGGGTTTGTGATATAACTGAAATGTGCGTTCAAACGCTGCCCTGCGGTTGTTGTATTTTGGAGTTGAACTCAGCACGCCTGCTCGAAAACGATGGTTAAAAATTGAAAACCCTTCGTAAAATGCTAGCAAACCAAGGCTATTTGTACACGGAAACCCGGCAGACCACAACGACGGGGTGCTGCCAAGGCCAGAATCTGGGCCTAGGCTCTACGATGTTTGGCGGACCGATTAATAGATGACAACTCAGCCAACTACTGCTGTTTCTGCTTCAAAGGTCTCCTGGGCACCTAGTCCAGGACTTTTGGTTAGTGCTCGATCTTTGGCGGAATCAAGGTTGGTTATCTCTGCTGGGGCAAAATGGTTGGACCTCAAAGAACCCTCGCTCGGCTCGCTAGGGAGACCTTCGTTGGAACTCGTGTTTTCTATCTTAGAGCTCGATATTGCCGAGTCCATGCAAATCAGCGTTGCAGGGGGCGAACTCAAAGATTGGTCCGAGGAACTGGATCATTTGTTATCTTCCAAATTGCCAGCGAGAGCCTACCTAAAGCTGGCTTTGGCCGATTGTGATGGAACGGACTGGCAGATCGTTGCCGAACGAATTTCTCGTTCGTTCGTTCGGCGTTCGCAGCTAATCTTGGTACACTATGCGGACTTCAGACAATCGAAATCTCCCTCTTGGTTCGACGTTATCGAAACAACGAAGGCGCTCGGCGGCAGGTTTATTCTCATCGATACCCACAATAAGAAAATGGGTGGTTTATTCGATCACTATTCCACTAGGCAACTGAATGAAATGATCTCGGAGGCCAACCAGCGGAAGCTCGGAGTTGCATTGGCTGGCTCACTGACAATTGATCAACTTGCGATGTTATCGAGATCACGCGCAGGTTGGTTGGGGGTTCGAAGCGCGATTTGTACAGATGCGGACCGAACAAGCGGTATTTGCCCCGACCGCTTGCGACTAGCTCTTGAACTTTTTGATGCAATTCCATTCTACAGAAGCTAATCACTATGTCATCGGGCAGCGAACGAGATCGACCCTGCGGGCTTTTGCGTCAGGGAAACAAGGTAGTTGGCAACGTTTGCATGCCGGAAGAAACCGATGTTTTCATAAAGGAATTTAATCACTGCTACGGCCAGCTACGTTTAGAGGTGAGCGAACAGGCTGTTCACCTCGGGAAGCCAGCCGCCAATCCCCATTCGTTCCGTTTGCCCATGTGGTTTCGCCATGTGTGGAACGCTCGACATCCGGAAGAATAGAACGCTAGGTCAATGCTGTTCTGATTCAATGGCAAACGCAGCGGGGCTCAAGCTTTGTTGCGATCGCCGGGACATCCGCCGAGTTTCTGTTGATTTTACGATTGATTTCGACGTATAATGCTTCTGTTCCAAACAAAGGAACAATCCCACCTCAATGCATTGCGAGCACCAGTTCCCGCCTTCGGCTCTGCAAAGCCTTCGCAACCCAATCACAAAATGAAGAAATCAACCACGATCATTCAAGAATCATCTTTAGCTCACCTAATTGCCAGCCGAACAAGACGAGTGCTTTTTTGCACCCTTTGTTTTGCCGTTGGACATTCACCGCTTTTCTCCCAAGAATCGCCGCTGGACATTCAGCTGACAAAAGAATGGCAAGAAGTGATCCGTCCGATGATGAATTCCCATTGTGGTGAATGCCACATGGAGACTTCGAACGAAGGTGGCGTCAACTTTGAGGACTACCAAAGTCTTGGGAGAATTCGAGAGCATGCCAGTACCTGGGAGCAGATTCGCGGCGTGATTCGCGCAGAAGCGATGCCGCCGCCAGACTCGTCAAAGTTGACAACTCCAGACCGCGAAAAGTTGGCGGCTTGGGTCCAGTCAGCCCTGCACGATGTGGATTGTAGTTGTTCGCCTCCACCTCCTAAAGTCACTTTACGTCGGCTGAATCAAGTCGAATATGATAACACGGTTCGGGACCTTTTCAATGTGGAAATTACTCCGTCGAAAGCTATCGGATTCGTCTCAGACGACGTAGGCAACGGTTTTGATAACCAAGGCGAAGTGCTGACATTGCCGCCGATCATGTTAGAAAAGTATCTGCAAGCGGCAGCGTTGATTGCGCAAACCGTAATCGAAACAGATCGCGAATCGTTTCGCAAACAACGCTTCGAGGGACAGAAGCTTCGCCATTCAGAGACTCAATCCATCCCTCTGTACCTCTCAAAAGGGAAATACAGTCTTAGCATAAAAATGCGGTTTGGTGACAAGCAACCGGACTCCTGTAAAGTGCGAATATCGCTTGATGGCACATCGGTTTCCGAACTTGACGTCCCGTCCAAGGACGAGAACTACCAAGTAGACATCTCCGTCGAAAGGGGCGAACACCACCTCGCGATCGAGTTCTTGGATGACGAACAGCCGGACAAACGAACAGATACGAATCGGATTCTAAACGTGCAATCTGTGGGTTTGAGCGGTCCGGATCAGGGAGAACCGGCCTTTCCCAAACGACATGAAGTGATCGTAATCGCAACCCCCGAACAAAAAGATACTCCGGAGTCTCAGGCTATTGGATTTTCGGAAGCGGCCAGTCGAGTGTTTCGCGCACTTCTTCCTAAAGCTTATCGAAGACCGGCATCGGCCGACGAACTTTCAGCAGTGGTATCGATTTCGGAAAAAGCATCCGCCGCTGGATTCAACTATGAAGAGTCCATTCGTTTTGGTTTGCAAGCGGTTTTGGTTTCACCCAATTTTTTGTTTCGAACTGAGAGAACTAATGATGGTGAACCACTCGATCATCACGCAATTGCAACTCGACTATCCTATTTTTTGTGGTCGACAATGCCTGACCAGGAGCTCATGTCATTGGCGCAAGCCGGTACTTTGCGTCAGCCCGCTGAGCTGAAGAAGCAAGTTAACCGAATGCTAGAAAGTCCGCGCGCCGAAGGACTGATCAAAGGATTTTTCGTCCAATGGCTCGGGTTGCGAAATCTCAGCAAAATCGAAGTGGATCGGGAAAAATTCCCGCGCTGGAACGAGCGACTGCAGCAAGCGATGGTCCAGGAAACTGAGATGTTTTGTATGAACCTGTTGCGGAACGGCAATGTTGATGACGTGGTGGATGCGACTTACACCTTTGTCAACCCACGTTTAGCAGAGTTCTATGGGCTGCCGTTTGAAGGCCGAGACCCTGCAGAGATGTATCAAAAGGCAGCGAACAAACGAAACTCTGGCAGCGAACGACGACTCGGAGTTTACGACGATGAGGACAAATGGATTCGAGTCGATTTAGAAAACAACCGAAAAGGTTTATTGACTCAGGCCTCGGTACTTGCGCTCACGTCCAACCCGACGAGAACTTCCCCGGTCAAGCGAGGTAAGTGGATTCTGGAAAATATCCTTGGTGACCCACCGCCGTCCGCACCGCCGGGAGTTCCATCTCTCGACCAGGGAAAACATGATGAGGGCGCGTCACTGCGAGAGCGACTAGAAATACATAGAAGCAACCCTAGCTGCGCCGGATGCCATAAATTGATGGATCCCATTGGCCTAGGACTAGAAAACTTTGACGTCATTGGAAAATGGAGAGATCGCGACGGTTCTAACGCCATTGACGCACAAGGACAATTGGCTGACGGAAGAACTTTTAACGGTCCGACAGAACTAGTGGCGCTTCTTTCGTCTCGAAAGCCTCAAATAATCGAAAATATCTCTGGTCGAATGCTAACTTATGCCCTCGGGCGGGGTTTGCAGAGACAGGACAAGTGCGATATTAATCGCATCGTCGAATACGCCAACCAAAACTCGAGATCAATTCGCTCTATGGTCGAAGCAATCGTCATGAGCGACGCCTTCCTTCAACAATCCCACCCTAGTAGCATTGGAAAAATCAGTGATGCACGATAGAGCTTCCTTGACATCCAACGGTTTATCACTCGATCGATCTTCGAAACGCCAACAGCTTAGCCGTCGAACCTTGCTTCGCGGGCTGGGAGTCTCGTTAGCGCTGCCGTGTTTGAACTTGATGAAGCCGGCGGCCGCTGCGATTGCCGAGAGTGGAGTCGTTTCACCAACACGATTGGCTTGGGTCTTCTTTCCAAATGGCACCAATGCCGAGAGGTGGTTTCCAAAAGGCAAAGACACGGAATGGGAACTATCGCCCAGCCTAGAGCCGCTAGCAGAATGCAAAGGGGATTTCAACGTTCTGCGTGGACTGGCGCAGGTCAACGCACAATCGTTGGGTGATGGACCAGGCGACCACGCACGCAGCGCGTCGGCATTCTTGACCGGAGCACATCCGTTCAAGACCGCTGGCTCCAAGATCAAGGTCGGTCGTAGCGTCGATCAGATTGCTGCCGATTCGTATGGCCGGGCAACCCGACTCGCGTCGATCGAATTGGGGACCGAACACGGAAAAGATGCTGGTGAATGCGATTCGGGCTATGCGTGCGCCTATTCGAACAATATTTCTTGGCGATCGGAAACGTTACCAACTGCGAAAGAAATCAGTCCGCTGCGAGCGTTCCAGCGGCTCTTTGGTACCACGGGATCAACAGATGCCCGAATGCGATTGATGCAGTCCAACATACTGGACTTCGTAACCGATCAGCGAAAGCACTTGGAACTCATCTCAGGAACAGACGATCGACGCAAACTGGAGGAGTATTTCACCAGCGTTCGTGAAGTCGAACAACGAATCAACCGATTTTCCGTCCCCGTTTCGCTTCCTGAAGGGGTTACTGAGCCGATCGAAAAGCCAACCAATCCTACCGAGCATATCCGGTTGATGTACGATTTGATGGTCCTGGCTTTCAGAACCGATACGACTCGTATTGCCACTTTCATGCTCGCCAACGAAGGGAGCAACCGAGCCTTTCCAATGATCGAGGTAAAGGATGGCCACCATACGCTTTCACATCACGAGAACAAACAAGACAGCGTCGAAAAGATTGCCAAGATCGATCGATATTATTCCGAACAATTCGGCTACTTCCTCAAGAAGCTGAAAGAGACTTCGGACGGTGATGGCAATTTGCTCGACCACTCGATGATTGTTTACGGCGGTTGCATCTCGGATGGAAATCGCCACGATCACCACGATCTGCCGATTTTGGTGGCGGGAAAAGCGGGCAATCGGATCCAGACGGGGCGATTGCTTGAGTATCCGCAGTACACGCCACTCAACAATCTATTTTCGTCTATGCTGGAGACCGTCGGAATCCCGGACGTCAAATTCGGAGACGGCACGGGAACCATCAGTATTTGAGACAGCCTCGAGGTAACGCAAGGTCGTCATGCCATCAACGATGCGTTTATTTGCGGGCGTCAGCAAGGCGCCAAAGATACCAGGCGCCTACGGTTCTGTACGGACTCCAAGAATCGGTCCATTTGGAGAACTCTGCTTTCTTTGGCACCTCGGAAAGCGAGTACAAATGCATTAGACCGGATCGAACACCATAGTCATCGACGGGCATGATGTCCAAACGTCCCATGGTGAAGATCAGCAACATCTCAACGGACCACTTACCGATCCCGCGCAGCTCCGTCAGCGTTTCGATCAAGGCCTCATCGCTCATTTCGTTGGCGACCTTTCGAGTTGGAACGATGCCATGATCGGACTCTCTCGCAATGCCGCGAATCGCTTCCGCCTTGGTTAAAGAGAACCCACACTTACGAAACGATGCTAGGCGCATTCGAGAAAGCTGGATGGGCGTGGGAAATGGCTGGTCTGGAAACTTGGCAATCATTCGACCCAAGATCGACTCTGCGGCTTTTCCGTGAAGTTGCTGATGAGCAACCGCGCGGATCAACGACTCGAAAGGTTCGCGATCCCAGGCAGGCTGCAACTCACAACGCCCGCCGTTCATTATCCAATCGCGAAGCGCTGGACACTGAGCGCTCAAGTGCGATTCGGCTAGTCGAAGCTTCTTTTGGAAATTCTTTTGCATAACAGAAAGCGGCATTGAGAATCTCATTTTATAACTGACCGAGCCAGAAGATATCAGGTGCGGGTTACCTTAGGTCATGACCTTGCTGAGGCCAGCGAGCAACTTTTCGATGAGCCAACCGTTCGGTTCCAACCCAATCGAAAATCGCAAAGTGCCGCCGTCGATTCCCAGGGACCTTAGCTGTTCCTCGGTGTAACTGCGGTGGCTCGTCGATGCGGGATGGCTAAGTGTCGTTTGAGCTTCTCCGAGTGAAGGGCAAAAGGGAATGTCTGGGGCTACTGCGTTGATGAAGTGTTGAGTGGACCGGCGTCCGCCGAGAAGCTTCAATGAAAGCATGTTTCCAAAAGTGCCG
>Ga0105045_10006906_pt1 | contig 10053 bp, 9 predicted proteins | sample MAT02_FD_78089 | JGI IMG/M metagenome (GOLD analysis project Ga0105045, IMG submission 78089) | Freshwater microbial communities from Lake Fryxell liftoff mats and glacier meltwater in Antarctica - MAT-02 (megahit assembly) | ecosystem: Environmental > Aquatic > Freshwater > Ice > Liftoff...
GCGCCACAGCAACGGCCGGCCGATGGTGCGCCTGTACGGCCCGGCCACGACCGTGGGCCGCGGCGGCACCGTGACGATGAACTTCCACGACCCCGAGGGCCGGCTGCTCGACTACCGCCGGCTCGAAGAACTGGCAGGCGCGCAGGGCATATCGCTGCGCACGGGCTGCTTCTGCAACCCCGGCGCCGGCGAAACGGCCGAGGCCCTGACCGAAGACGACATGCGCGTCGGCCTGGGTGCCGAGCCCGGCGAGATTTCGCTGGCGCGTTTCGCGCTTCTGATGCAGCAGCGCGGCAAGAGCGCTGGCGCGCTGCGCGTCTCGTTTGGCATTGCGAGCAACTTCGCCGACCTGGAGCATTTCCTGGCCTTCGCCGGCGGACTGCGCGACCAGACCGTGCTGACGCTGGGCGAGTTCAGTTTCGACATCGAGGGTTGCCGCGTCTTTCGCGACAGCGCCTGAGCAGCGTCTCGATCATCGCCGGCACATGCTCGCTCAGCGAGGCGCGCCTGCGCGTCCATGCGCTGGCGCAGCGTCGGGCTCGACGCCAGCAACCCGATGCCCAGCGAATGCTTGTCGAGCTTGTCGAGCCGATAGTTCCGGGTGGCGTCGAAGTCGCTCTTGCCCTGCACCAGCAGCCCCACTTAGCTGCGCACGATGTCGCTGTTGGCCACCCTGTCTCGCACGGGCGTCTCCCGGCACGTCATTGCCTTGGTCAGGGAGCCAATCACTTCAACTCAGGGTTCAGGTAAGCCGGCCTCAGCGCAGAACGATAAGGCGTTATCTTTCAAATGGGCGACGCCCGCCTGCACGCCGTCGATGGTCTCGTCATTCGGCGCCGAATTGACGAGACCCGGCGAAGCACGAATACTCGGCGCCCTTGCAACTGCGCTCAGGTGGCGTCATGGCGATGCGCAAGGCCTACGACTACGACCAGGGCGGGCTCGCATTCACCGAGTCACCGGACGGCATCTGCCAAGCCTTGTCGGTGCGCTGGATGGCGCACCGGGCCAGCCAGCGCCGGGGTGCGCCGGCGGTGGAAGGCGCCGCGTGGACCGGCAGCCGCTCCGAAATGGCCGACCACGTGAAGCGCATCTACGGCGCCACACGCTCTGCGCGGGCTGCGCTGCAGCGCGAAGAGCGGCAGGCCATGGAGGCCGTGATGGCGCGTTTCCGTGCCGAAAAGGCCGCGGCGCTGGCGGCGAGCCAGCGCGAAAGGCGGCGAGGCGTCCGGATGCCCCCAACCGCAGCCGCTGCCGCCGCCGCTTCGGCCGCTTCGGCCGCTGCCCCCGCCCCTGGCGACGACGGCGCCCACGTGCCGCCGGGGTTCAGCGACGCCGACCTCGCCGCGCGCCTGGCGGCGGTGCCGCAGCCCAGGGTGATGGAACGTATGCTCGGCGCGCTGACGGCACAGATCGAGGCCGACACGGGCCTGACAGGATACAACCGCATCCATGCCGACGTGACGGCCAAGGACGCGCCGGTCAAGGTGTGCGTGCTCGGGGCCGGGCTCAACCTGATCGACATCCGCGCGGCCCATATGGCGTCGCCGCACGCCATCGCGGCCGAGATCGGGCCGGCGCAGACGCGGCTGTTCGACCCCAATTACGGCGAATGGGTGTCCGAGGAAATCGACAGCAACCCGCTGCTGCCGTTCTCCACGATGCTGAGTTTCCTGCTGACCACCTGCTATGCGTGCTCGACGATCGCCTATGTCAACGTTGTGCACATGAACCGTCTCTGAGCGAATCCTCTCAGCCCTGGACACCCTGCCGCTGCGTCCTGGCATCCGGGTCCTTGAAACCGGCTGCGGCCCGGGCGCTGCCGCGCGCGAGATCGTTCACGGCTGGCCCGACAGCTTTGTCCTGGGCATCGCGACAGTTCGGAAAAGGCCATCCATCAGGCGCTGGCCGGCCCCGGACACGAGGTCGCCCCGGGCAGCCTGGAGTTCCGCCACGTGGCGGCCGCAGCGTTCGCGCTCGACCCTGCCAAACGGCCATAGGACTGCCCTAGGACTTGGCCCTTAGCGTTGAGGGTCGGCGCGCTGGACGACAGGCACCTCGCGGCCGGCGCCTTGGCGTTCCCGCGCATTGCCGCTGCGCTTGCTTCGCCAGCCCGCGGAGCTACGGCGAGGTAGCTCGGGCACCGCCAAACGATTCGGCCGGGATTGAGCCGGTCATTAGAGCCGGTCATTAGAGCCGGTCATTGCACACCTGGGTTTCAGGCACGCGGTCATCGCGACTCGGCGGTCTCCGTCAAAGCGCCCCACTACCTCGGGACGATAGAGACGACAGGGCGGGCTGCGCCCGGCGTCGATGTGGCCGTCCGGTTCAAGAAGCTGGTGCGCTGCGGCAGTCCACCGGCAAGTGTGGAATCGGCAGGGTGGTGCGGTTGTTGCCCTGAGCACGCATCTTCGGCGGTACGCTGGCCAGACCGCATACCCAGGCGATAGGGACTTGGGTGTAGCCGGGCACTGTCGCCGGGCGTAGCGTGAGCACCTTGCCGGCCAGGTTGCGATTGGACAATTGGCCGAAGCTGATCTGGACGGCGCCGCCCTCTACCAGCAGCCCGGACACGTAGTTGCCGACGATGCGGTCGGCCGGCGGTAGGCCTGCGGCGGCGTTGTCCAGTGGCAGCGTGCCGCTGCGCGTGTGCTGAGCAGCCACGGCCTGCTTGGCCATGTCGGCAAGGGCCAGGCCTTCGGCCACCTGGGCGCGGATGACACGGTCTTGGTAGGAAGGCATGGCCAGCCCGGCACCGATACCGAGGATGGCAATGACGATCATCAGCTCGATCAGGGTAAAGCCGCGGTGGTGGGTGTGCATGGGGTTCCTCAGCGGTCTCAAACCAGCGCGCCCATGCCGAAGATGGGCAGATACACGGCAAGCACCAGCCCACCCACACTCAGACCGAGCAGCAGGTACATCAGCAAGACCGTGCCCCGCTCGAAACGGGCCTGAGCCTCTTGGAGTTCGTCGGCGGCGGCCTCCGCCAGTGTGGCCAGGGCAGCAGGGGTCTGGCCGGTCTTCTCACCCAGCAGCACAAAGGCGGCCAAGCGGCCCGGCAAAGCAGCTTCGGCCTGCAAGACGGTACCCAAGCCCTGGCCTGCCAACAGGCCCGCCTGCAGCCGCTGGGCGGCGCCCGCCCAGGCCGCGTGCGGCGTGCTGGCCGCCAGGTGCGCCATCGCGGCGGCTTGCAGAGGTCTGTGATCGGGATGAGCGCCCAGCAGCAGCACGAGCCGGTGGCCGAACACTGCGGCCTGCCAACGCGCCACAAAACCCAGCCCGCCGGCCAGGCGCTGCGCCGCGCGGCTTACCGCTGTGGGCAGCTTGTTGCGCCACACCGCCCACGCCCCCACAGCGAATACCCCCGCCCACAGCCACCACAGGCTACCGGCCGCCTTCGTGACTGCAAACAACATTCGGCTGGGTAGTGGCAGGGCGGTGCCGAAACTCGCAAACGTTTCAGCGAACGCCGGCATCACGAAGAGCGCCAGCAAGACCCACAGAGCCAGCACGGCCACCGCCAGCGTGCTGGGCCACAAGAGCGCAAGGCGCCGGGCACGCTGCCCACTGCTGAGTTGCGCCAAGTCGTCGCCCCAGGCTTGCAGCGCAGCAGGCAATTGCCGTTGTTGTTCGGCCAACAAAAGCCACTTCACGGTGGCCGGCGCAGAAAGTGCCGGCGTCTGGGCCAACGCTGTGGCCAGGTTGTCGCCGGCAGCGAGTGAACCAGCAAATGCCGCCGGCGCGCCGGCGGGCACGGTCTTGGGGTCGGTGGCAAGAATGGCTGCCACTTCCGCCAGCGGCAGGCCTTGGCGGGTGGCCGCGGCCAATTGCTGCAACAGGGCTGCACCCAGGTTGGAGGTCATGCTTTAGGCGTCATGTTTTGGGCCTCATGTTTCTGGCGTCATGTTTTTTCTGTCAGGTTTCTGGCGTCATCAACACGCCCCCTTCACCGGGTGCTGCATGCAAACGGCAGCTGTCGGTCCGTCATCCCGCTGGCCAATGCCGCCGCCGGGCTGCGCCAACCCACGGGGGGCTGACGCAGGCCACACAGCGGCAGCGTGTGCCAGGCAAGGCCTGGCTCCTGCACGGCCAAGCGCATGCCCAGGCGCAGCTCGGTTTGGCCATCACGCGGGGTGCCGACGGCAACCGCCTGACCCTCTTGCCGGCCGTAACGGAAGCGGACCAGGAGCTGTGGTTCAGCCGGCCCCAGTGTGTCCAGGCCGCCGGTGAGTGCCAGCGCCTCAACGAGCGGCCAGGTCTGAGACGGCAGATGGGTGATGGCCTCCACCAGCATCAGTTTGCTCAGGAACGGCGGAATGCGCTGCACGCACAGCACCAGGCACACCAGCACGATGGCCCAGGCGATGGCGCAGTCCAAGGGAGCGATACGCCACCATGACCAGGCCAGGGCCCGGCGCCGCGCTCGGCCGTGGCGCATCACCGGCATGACCCGGGCAGCATCTTGGCTGGCAGCAGCTGCGCGCTGTCTTCAGCACTCCACAGGGGAGCCGTCAAGCCTGTGGCCGGCTTGCTGGTCTGGCACAACCAGACCAGCGGCGACGTCGGCCGATCCGGTGCTTGCACCGGACGCAACATGAGCAACCGGCCGCCCGGCGAGGAACTCACCCCAGGCAGCTCAAAGGTCACGCGCACCACGCCCTGGCGAATCTCGATGCCACTGACCCACGCGCCCCTCAGATCGGTAGCGTCAGGCAGACCTGCCGCGGCGTTGTCGCGAGGCAGCACGCCCCACCTGTCGTGGTAGGCCGTCACGTTCAGCGCGGCGGCTCGGCCCAGGTCCAGGCCCTCGGCGACCTTCGCGCGGACGGTGTAGTCCTGGTAGGCCGGCAAGGCCACGGCTGCGAGGATCCCGATGATGGCCACCACCAGCATCAACTCGATCAGCGTGAACCCGGAGGCAATCGTTCTCATGGCCTGGCCCTGTCAATGCAGGGTGACGATCATGCCAGCGTGGCCCTGCCCTCTGAGGTGGCCACCGGGATTCATGCAGTTCCAAAGCTGCGCATGCTCCGCTGCCGCGCATGCCTGTTCAGATCGCCGCTTCAGCGCTGTCAATCTCGCCGACCTCTTCAATGCGTGCGGCAGCGCACCGACCGTGCAGCACCGGTTTACTACCGTCCGCCGATCTCGTAGCCGGGGTTGACCATGTACAAGTACCGTGTCGTTGAACGGCGTGCCGAAGAAAGCCGGATCACGCTCCGCTGCAGGCGAGGGCAGTACCACATCGCCAGAGCGCTGGGCGTGCTCCCCCTTGCGGAGGCCGCGCTGGAAAGCAACAAGCCCCACTTGGGGTTCGGTCTATTGCTCTGCCCACAATCTGGGACGGTCTACCGAGTGATGTTCGAGTCGATCGGCCACACCACGATGCACCCTGCTTCGCGTCCGCTCTCGGGCCCGACGCGTCAGCCGCAGAGCGCGAGCCGCGCAGCTTGAACGCTCGGCGACGAGCCCGCCGATGTCGCGACAGTTCCACCACTTGCCCTGCAGCCGGTGCGCATGCAGGCGCTGCGCGTCGCCGATACGCGAGGGGAAGTCATCGACGCCCCCGCAATGGGAAGGCGCGTGACCATTGACGATCCGCCCGCCGGGCTACCTCGAAGTCCGGTGTCCTTCATCCTCAGTTCTGAAAGGCTTTCATGTCCGCTAATCGTTGCAACCCCCGCGTGCTCCGCATTGCTGCATTCACCACCCTGATCGCGCTGCTGGCGCCGTCTGTTCACGCGAAGAAGCCGAACGTGCCGTTCAGGGCGTCGCTCATTACGCAAGAAACGCTCGGATTCAACCCGGCGGCTTGCCCGACGACCTTCCTGCAGGGCACCACGGTCGCCAGGGGCAACGCCACCCACATGGGGTCGGTCACCCTGCGCTCGACGGACTGCGTCGTTCAGGCAGGCGGGCAGTTCACGTTCACGGATGGCCAGCTCGTGCTGACCGCCGCCAACGGTGACCAGGTCATCGCCACCTACAGCGGCATGTTGCTGCCAAGTGCCGAGCTTCCGGTGTACACCCTGACTGGCAGCTACACGGTCATCGGCGGAACCGGGCGCTTCGAGGGAGCCACAGGATCGGGCACTTTGCAGGGCAGCAGCAACATCGTCACCGGTCAAGGTGGCTACACGGCGACGGGGTTCATCAGGTATTGACATTGCCTTTCCCGCCCGCGGCCCGAGCGCCGGCAAACGCGCGTGCCATTCTTGGTCTTGTCACGCTGTCCGGGCTCAACGCCTTCGACTTCGTCGTCATCGTTTCGCTCGGTCCATCCTCGCCACGTTGCTGCTGTCCCGAGATGTGGCGCTCGTAAGCTCAGGGCTGCGCCTTGCCTGAATCCGCCGATGCAGCCCTCTCCCTTTCCATTTCCAGACCCAGGAAATAGTTAAGTGCCGTGCGGATGACGGCTGTTGCGGCGAGCTTGCCGATGCTGTCCCAGGAAGGCGCGATCGCCGTGGAAAGGATGTCGGCTGCCAGTTGAAGTTCAAGTGCCAGCGCCAGGTAGCGCGCGAAGGTCAGGCGGATCGACGCAAAGCCTTCCTGGCGCGGAACGGCGTGTTTCCGCACGAGCTGGTGAATGGCCATCAGCAGCCCAACAGCGATGACAACGGCGCCCAGAGTCTCGATCCCCAGACGCAGCCAACCGACTGCAATGCGAATCAGTTCTTCGGCAAGGCTGAAAGACATGTCATCCCGCGCGGATTGCTGGCCGTGGTGCGCCTGTCGGCCGGCCCCTTCCAAGCGCAGTGCCACGCAGGCAGCCAGATCTGCGCCTGTGCTCGCATGCATTGGAGAGTTTCGGGTTTGAAATTCATGACAGCGGTGCGCCAGCCCGGCAAGCGGGCGGCCCGCCACTGGCGCGGCACGGGCCTTGCCCCGACCTCATCTCCACATTTGAAGGAGTCTGCGACATGAAACCAGCGATCACTTCTCGCCACACTCTCACCCCTGCCCTGCGGTCGGGGGCAACGGGCCTGCGGGGGCAGGCGTCAAGCCCCACCTTGTGGGCGTTGATGGCCGCGCTGACGATCAGTGTTCCCATGACGGCCGCCACCGCGCAACCTTCAGCGGGCGCGGGCTCTGCTGTCCATCCGCCTGTGCAGGCCGCTCAGAACTATCGGGGCCTGCGCGCCAGCCAGGTCATCGACATGGGTGTGCGCAATCCGCAGGGTCAGGACATCGGCAAGGTCGCCGACATGATGGTCGACATGCGAAGCGGCCAGGTGCTTTACGCCATCATCGCCTTCGACCCCGGCCTGCTGCAGGGAGACCGCCTGTTCGCAGTGCCGACAAGCAAACTGCGCTTGGCCTCCGACCGCGACAGCCTTCTTTTCGACATGCCCCGCGAGACGCTCGAGCGGGCTGGCCTGAACCGCAGCGAGTGGCAGCAGCGCGTGCGCGATCCGGCCTATCTGGCGACGCTCGACCGTGTCTGGGGCCTGCGCGAGTCCACCGCGCAGGCCCGCCTGTGGCGCATCAGCGACCTGCTGGGCAAGAACGTGAAAGACCGAAGCGGCCAGCCGATCGGCGAGATCGACGAACTGGTGGTCGATATGGGGCGCCAACGGGTGCACTACGCGGTGCTCGAATTCGACCCGGGCTGGGCCTCGCCGGAACGCAGGTTCGCCTTTGGCATGAGCGCTTTCGATCGACGTGCCGGTCAGGATGAACTGGTGCTCGACGTGGACAGGGCCAGCGTCCAGGCGATGCGCAGTTTCACCGCGGACCAATACGCCAATCTCAACGAACCGACCTGGGTCACGGATGTCGATCGCCTGGTGATGGCTCAAGTTCCGGCGCGGGGCACGGCCAGCCGCAGCGCAGCCGCGCCGCCCCAGGCCCGGGGTGGCGGCACCGCCAGCGGCACGGCGGCGCCCGACACGTATGCGGCTCGTGATCCCCGGGCCGACCGGAACTGAGCGGCGCGGTGCATTCGCCGTGGCAGGTGGCGGATGCTGCGCAAGCTGATGTGGACGCTGTGAAAGATGGCCGTGTGGGCCGACAGCGGCGCTGGCTCTGAAGTCGAAAACGGTGGAGCCCGCCTTCTCCGAAGCCTGAAAGGCTAAGCGGTCGTGCGAAGGGTTAGAGATGGGTTAGAGAGGGATAGAGAAGGGTTGGTGGTCGCCTCGCGCGGATGAGATGTTGCGCTCCGCCCGCAGGCTTGGCCGGCACTTCCGGGGAACCGGTCGGAATGAGGGGGCGGTCGCACTCTGCGTGCTCGACCTGGGCTCTCATCCATTCCTGGACGTCGGTATCAGCCGTGTTCACGAGGAGGCCTAGGGTTCGACTTCTGCTTCGGCCAGCTCGGAGCCGGCGGCGGGTGATCTGCCGGAACCACCGGCGCCGGCGTGGGTCAGTCGCTGCATCGGCCTGTCGCGGAGACGGCCACCATCACGGGGTAGTCAATGAAAGCATCCGACCTGTTCGTCAAGGCACTGGAGGCAGAGCAGGTCGAGTACCTGTTCGGCATCCCCGGAGAAGAAAACCTCGACCTGCTGGAATCGTTGCGCCAATCCAGCGTGCGGCTGGTGTTGACGCGCCATGAGCAGGCTGCTGGCTTCATGGCTGCCACCTACGGGCGCCTGACTGGCCGACCGGGTGTGTGCCTGGCCACGCTGGGCCCGGGCGCCACCAACCTGGTCACGGCGGCGGCCTATGCGCAGCTCGGTGCGATGCCGATGCTGATGATCACCGGGCAGAAGCCCATCAAGGCCAGCAAGCAGGGGCACTTTCAGATCGTCGACGTGGTGCAGATGATGCGGCCGCTGACCAAGTTCACGCGTCAGATCGTCTCGGCCGACCGCATTCCCGCGCGTGTGCGCGAGGCCTTTCGGCAGGCCCATGAAGAACGCCCGGGCGCCTGCCATCTGGAGCTGCCCGAAGACATCGCGCGTGAAGAGACCGACGTCGCCCTGATTGCCGCATCACACGTCAGGCGCCCCCTGGCCGACGACAAGTCGCTGGACCGTGCGGCCGATGCCATCAGGCGCAGCCGCCATCCGCTGTTGATGGTGGGTGCGGGCGCCAACCGCAACACCATCTGCCAGACGCTGCATGCCTTCACGGCGGCACTGGGCATACCCTTCTTCACGACGCAGATGGGCAAGGGCGTGCTCGACGAGACCAGCCCGCTGTGGCTGGGCAATGCGGCGCTGTCCAGCGGCGACTTCGTGCACCGCGCCATCGAGCATGCCGACTGCATCATCAACGTCGGCCATGACGTGATCGAGAAGCCGCCCTTTCTGATGCGTGACGACGGCCGCACGGTGATCCACGTCAACTACTTCTCGGCCGAGGTGGACGCGGTGTACTTCCCGCAGATCGAGGTGGTGGGCGACGTCGCGCACAGCGTCGGGCGCCTGCAGCAGGCGCTGCAGGCGCAGCCCCCGTCCAGCCCCTGGAGTTTCGAGCGCTTCGACCACATACGGCGGCACCTGCTGGCTCATCTGGGCCAGCATACCGACGACACCCGCTTCCCCATCCACCCGGTGCGCCTGGTGGCCGAGGTCGCGCGCGCGGTGGCCGCCACTGACATCCTGTGCCTGGACAACGGCATGTACAAGCTCTGGTTCGCGCGCTACTACCGCTGCCAGCAGCCCAACACCCTGCTGCTGGACAACGCGCTGGCGGCCATGGGCGCAGGGCTGCCGGCGGCGATCGCCGCGCGGCTGGTGCACGCCGACCGGCGCGTCATCGCCATCGTCGGCGACGGCGGCTTCATGATGAATTCGCAGGAGATGGAAACCGCCGTGCGCCTGGGACTGGACCTGACGGTGATCGTGCTGCGCGACAACGCCTACGGCATGATCGAGTGGAAACAGGCCGACATGGGCTTCGCGAACTTCGGCATGGACTTCGGCAACCCCGACTTCGTGCGCTACGCGCAAGCCTACGGCGCCCACGGCCACAGGCCGCAGTCGGTGGCCGAATTTGCCGACTCGCTGGCCGCCACGGCGCGCATGCCCGGTGTGCACCTGATCGACCTGGCAATCGACTACAGCGACAACGACCTGATGCTGAACCACGAGCCCAAGGCACTCA
>Ga0105045_10006907_pt1 | contig 10053 bp, 6 predicted proteins | sample MAT02_FD_78089 | JGI IMG/M metagenome (GOLD analysis project Ga0105045, IMG submission 78089) | Freshwater microbial communities from Lake Fryxell liftoff mats and glacier meltwater in Antarctica - MAT-02 (megahit assembly) | ecosystem: Environmental > Aquatic > Freshwater > Ice > Liftoff...
GACCTTTTAATTGGTCTTCATGACTTGATGCAAAGGCAACGTTATTATGAATTATGACTGAATAAAAGCATAAAACTGTAAAAACAAACTGTTTTTTCATTTGTGCGTTTTTAATGTTTATATAGCCTAGACCTGTACGCTATGGCACCCTAATAATGGATACAAAGTGTATATGGTTGACTAAATTTTATTGGCTTCAACGAGTTAGCAAAACTAAATTAATTAGTATTTTTAAGTTTCAATAGATTTGTGCTTATATAATTAACAATATGTCTCTTAGGTTACAAATTTATGACTTTAAGATTTCAGAATTCAAACAAGTACACTCATATAAAAATCCCGCTTGCAATTAATCGGAAATTTTCGCAAGCGGGTGAATTAGTGCCAGTTTTACTACTCAACAATAAGGTGAAGAGCTAAAAACCATTCAATATTTAGGATACAGCTAGCGATAAAAACAAATTTTAAACCAAAACAAACAAATTTTCAAAGTAGAGGGTAAAACATATCACCGGGAAAAAAATGAAAAAACATGTCTATATACCATCTCTTCAATTCTCTCAGATTTAAGCCACAAAATTACATGGGATTTTTCATTTAGATATACGTAGAAACACGCTCTCACCATATAAGTATTTATACGTATTTTCCACTTATAACTTATAAATAAAAAATATCCATACTATTTATTTAAAACAGATTCACTTTGGGTAATCAAAAATAGTGTATGTTTGCCGAAACAATATTTTAATGATAAACCTGATAAGCGATACTGTAACGAAGCCAACAGACGAGATGCTTTCTTACATGATAAAAGCTGAAGTTGGCGATGATGTTTTTGGTGAAGATCCATCAATTAATGCCCTACAAGAAAGGGTTGCTGATATGTTTGGTAAGGAAGCTGCATTGTTTTGCCCTTCAGGTACAATGACTAACCAAATAGCCATCAAAGTAAACACAAAACCACTAGATGAATTGATTTGTGATATAGACTCACATGTCTATCAGTATGAAACTGGAGGTTATGCATTCAATAGTGGTGTAGCTGTAAATCTAATACAAGGACAAAATGGGAAAATAAATGCCCATCAAATAGAAAGTGTTATTAAACCTGGATATGACTGGCAACCTATCTCAAAACTTGTAGTCATCGAAAATACTTGTAATAAAGGCGGTGGTAGCTACTACACATTGGATGAGATCAGCCCTATTGCCAAGTTGTGCAAACAAAAAGGACTAAGATTACACCTTGACGGAGCTAGGATATTCAATGCTTTGGTTGAAACCAATGAAAAAACCAACGACTGGGGTAGCTACTTCGATACAATTTCTGTGTGTATGTCAAAAGGTCTTGGTGCACCTGTAGGCTCACTACTGATAGGAGACAAAGAAACCATCAAAGAAGCAAGAAGATTTAGAAAAGTAATGGGTGGCGGCATGAGACAAGCGGGGTATTTTGCTGCGGCCTGCGACTATGCTCTAGATCACCATGTAGAACGGCTTAAACTAGATAATGATAAAGCAAAAAAAGTAGGGCAATTACTTCAAAACTTAAATTATGTAAAAAGTATAAAACCTGTATTCACTAATATACTCATCTTTCAGTTACAAGACGATATCAATGACAAAGAATTCCTTAAAAAATTAGAATCAGTAGGTATTCTTGCTACTGCCTTTGGCAACAATACCATCAGATTTGTATTTCATTTGCATATTGATGATGATATGATGGATAAAATATGTGAAGTACTGTTGAAACTTGAGTTATAACCTATGCATTTCATTATACTAGTAAAAATATTGAAAACTTTAGTGACATATTGTATCCAAAGAATAGAGAGTTTTCTATCTTCATATTTAAAAACACCAAAACGCCATAATTTTATCTATCAAAATAATCTACGGATAATTAAAATAATTACATTCCTCTACGTTTCATTTCTTGATCCACGAGTGTCAATTCTCTGCTCATCTCACCCGTGACTGATGCATTCTCTTCTGAGCGCCGTATCAAGTAAGGGACGACATCTTTTATTGGTCCATAAACGACATATTTCGCAGCATTATACCCTGCATTTGCTAGGTTGAATGTGATGTTATCACTCATACCAAATAGCTGGCAAAAATTGATATGCGGATGATTTCTATCCAATCTTTTGTCATGTATAAGTTTTGCTTGCAACATATTGCTATCTGCATTGTGTGATGCACAGCAAGACGATATCGTAGTATGATTTTCTATACAATATCTGATGGCATCATTATAGTCTGCATCTGTCGAAGCCTTATCTTTTTGGATTGGTGACGGATATCCATTTTCTTCAGCCCTAGCTCTTTCTTTATCCATGTAAGCACCTCGTACAAGCTTTGCGCCAAAGAGAACACCTTTGTTTAAACACCTTTGATAGTCGCGTTTCAAATGGTCAAATTTGTAAGAAATATAAAATTGGTAAGTATTGTAGACGATAACCTTTTCTTTATTGTATTTTTCCATCATCAACATGACTAGTTCATCTATCGGATTCTGAATCCAACTCTCTTCAGAATCAATAAAAACACCTATTCCTAACTCGGAAGCACGTTCGCAAATCTCTTCTACCCTTTCTAGGAGATGTTGGTATTTCCTTTTTTCACCTTCATTAAGGCCTTCACCTTTATGAAGTTTTTCTAATATGACATTGTCAACCAATCCTGTGATTTTGGTACTTACAATTGGAACGGAATTATTAGAAGCCGCCATTTCAATAGCTTTCATAGTTTCTTCCATGACTGCATCAAGATCATCTTCATCACTTTTTCCTTCTGCTCCGTAATCCAATATGGTCAAAGTATCATACTCATAAAGTTTGTCTATGGTTTTCTGACAATCCAATAAATTTTCTCCACCACAAAATTGAGGAAAAATAGTATTTCTGACTATCAATTCTGTCAATGGCACTCTAAATTTAATAGCAAACAAGCCTAATTTTGAGCCTATTTTGACCAGATTTTGATTATTCATCATCTTAAATAACCATGCTGTTTTTTTCAGTTCTTTATCTGATTTATTAGAAAAAGCGATCTCGGTATCCGAAAAATCGAGTGTAAGATAAGGTTCGGGCTCTGTCATATTATTTACGTTTCCGTTTGGTTCCAAATTTCCCAGGCTTTATCTGCCTGGAGGATTAGCATATCGTATCCATTCTTTATTTTACTCCTTCTTTTTAATCCTTCGGTCAAAAATAATGTTTTTTCAGGATTATACACAAGGTCATATAAAAAATATTTTTCATTTAGTAATTTATAGGGTATTTCAGGTGTACTATTTTGGTTTGGTGACATCCCAAGTGGAGTCGTATTAATGATCAAATGATGATCTTCCATTATCTTCTCATCCAGTTGTTCATACCTAAAGTCACCCCTTGACCTACTTACGATTTTGAAGGGAATTGCCAGCTTTTCTAAAACAAAACAAACGGCTTTTGCAGCGCCACCAGCCCCGAGCACTAGTGCTGCGTCTATATTTTGGGGAGAACAAATCAAATTCATTAACGAAATTTCAAAACCAAAAGCATCCGTATTGAACCCTTTTGTTTTACCATCAATAAATTTAATAGTATTGACCGCTCCTATATTTTGTGCAGCTTCGTCTATCTCATCCAAAAAAGGCATAATTAGTTCTTTGTATGGAATTGTTACATTCATTCCCACAAAATCAGTACCCTTGATTAAACTTACAAAATCAGATATATTTGTCAAGGGATATTTACCGTAATTGGCATTAATACCTTCTTTCTCGAATTTATGATTAAAATATTCTGGCGAAAACGTATGCGTTAAAGGGTATCCAATAATTCCGAATTGATTTTTCAAAATGGCATATCTATTTTAGTTACAGTCACAAAATTCGTTAACATGGAATATCAGTTCAGGAAAAAAATCGTGAAAATGTTTGCTTAGGACACTATATTCCGCAAATAAAACTTGGTGACCTTCTTCAAAATTATTATCAAATTTAGCACGTCGTTTTACTCTTTGGAAAGTGGTGATGAGCCTTTCTTCCGTAGCACAACTCATCAAAAAGTCATCTGCTATCATTCGTGGGAGCATCTCTTGCAATTTAGTAGGATAATGTTCCTGATGATTTTTCAACGTATCATAAGCTGAAAGTGTAAACTCCTTCAAGTCATGACTTGCATAAATATCCCAATCTTGCGTAAGTATATAATCAAATAAAATATCAATCGTAACTGGAGCGTATTTACCTTGCGATGTCCTGATCACTTTGATCGCTTCCTTGACAGAAGGATGATTATCTGTAAAGTGATCTATTTTCATATGCAGATTTATACCTTGCAATATCTCTGATTTTAAGCTAGTTTTTTCCTTATTCCCGATAAAATCAGCCATAAAATTCCCAACCAAAAGATTTGGGTCTTTACATGACAAAAATATATGGGCTAGAAAATTCATTCGTGAGGCTTGATATTAGAAAAATCAAAGGTAAAACTTCATTTATCGCTCAGTGTAACAAAATATATTAATCTAAGTTTTCGAGTATAGGCTCATGTTTCAATGCCCTGAAATCTACCGCACTCACAGCTGATACTCCTGGCTCTACCATATAGACGCCATACAGTACATCGACTTCAGCCATGGTAGATTTATTGTGGGTCACTATGATAAATTGAGATTCGGTGCTAAATTTCTGAATGATACGATTGAATTTCTGGATATTTGCATCATCAAGCGGCGCATCCACTTCATCAAAAATACAGAATGGAGCAGGTTTCAATAAATATAAAGCAAAAAGGAGAGCTGTTGCTGTCAATGTCTTTTCACCACCTGACAGCTGGCTTAATGATTTGGGTTTTTTACCTTTTGGTTTTGCTATGATTTCAATGTCTGATTCCAACGGATTGGACTCGTCGAGCAAGATCAAATCACAGGTGTCATCTTCTGTAAATAGACTTCTGAATACTTCAATAAAACTAGTACGCACTTGTTGAAATGCAGTCATAAACTGCTCAGTAGCAGTCCCTTCGATTTCTTTGATGGTATCCATGAGACTTTCTTTGGCATCGAGTATATCTTTACGTTGGACATTGATATTGTCATATCGCTCTTTAATCTCATTGTAAGCTTCCACTGCTAGTGGATTGACATCACCATAGCCAAGCATCCTAGACTTTATTTTTTCTAGTTCTTCGGTGAGTTGATCGTAATCAATGTCTTTTTCTGTTTCTTTATTTATAAGATCATTCACTGAAATATTGAATTCTATTCTTAACCTCTCTCCTACTGCCTGAATCTGAAATTTTTGCTCTGTAAACTGATCTTTGAGCGTCTGAATCGATTGCTGAAGCGCAGATTGCGTGCGCGTGAGATTTCTGACTTGGTCTTCGATCTCATTTATTACATTTTTAGCTTTGAAATAATCTTGCTCAGCTTCACCAAGCGTAGATTGATAGTTTTTCTTTTCTGTATATAATAATTGTAACTCGCCATCTAGCTTTATGAGTTGATCTTCTATATCTATCCGTTCACGATCTTCGGACATCAATCGATGCTGGTCATTAGCAATTTTAGTGTCTAAATCTCTAACTCTGGCATCTCTGAATTCTTTGTCCTTTCGGAAATTACCGATTAAATTCTGCTGCCTGATTACCGCAATGTTATCACTATTATACTGTTCAGCAGATGCGGACATCTTTTCACCTAGCTTGTCTATGTCTTCATTTTTACCTTCAGAAGGCTTATCAAGTTCTGCAATTTTAGCTTTGAAGGTCTTCATTTGTTGTTCAGACATAGAAATCCGACTCAACAAATCCTTTATCTGATCATTAGCTAATTTTATTTTCTGATCGCTTTCTGTCTTGAGCTGATTGAATGAATTTATTTGGTGACTGAACTTGATACGTTCTTGGTCAATATTTTGAAGTTCTCTTTTTATCTTATCTAAACCACTGATGTGATCGATAGATTTTACTTTGGTCAAGTCTGTTCTGACTTTTTCCAATTCGGAGCTGTGTTCCTGTTTTATTTTATTATTTTCTTCAAGAAATGAAGCAAGTTTCTCCAGATTTTGCTTCCGACCAATTTTTTTACCTTCAAAAAGACCAACAGAACCACCTGATATGCTATAGCCTGATTTTAGAAAAGTTCCCGTTGATGCTATTATGGTTACATTTTCACTTACATCAGCAAGTTGTTCAATTTCACCATCAAAAACATAACAATCTCCCAAAATTGCATCTAGCAAAATTTGATATTGAATGGGAACGCTCACTACATCTACAGCGGGAATCAGTTGGTCTAGATTTATTTTCGTATCTTTTTGGGGTTCTATTTTGTCAAGCAAGAAGAAATTGGCTTTTCCTTTTTGAGAATTTTTCAGTAATGAAATACCTTGGATAGCTTCTGTCATATTTTCTACCACAAAATAATTCAGATATTGCTCGAGGTACAATTCTATTGGTGCTTTATATGCTTCCTGGACATCCAATATATCCGAAAGTATTGTCAAATCCTTTCGCCAGTGATCATTCAAAAACTTGAAAGACTCCGGAAATCCTTCGAAATTGTCAATCATACTTTTTAGTAGATCGTATTCGTTTTGTTTAGAGTCGATGTTTCTATTTATCTTATTCAGTTCATCTTGGAGCTTGTCTCTCCTTCCCTCTAATTCCGCTACCCTTTGCTTACGGTTGTTTTCGGTCCCTTGCAGCATACTAAGCTCAGATTCTTTTGCAGTGTATGTAGACGAAAGTTGTTCAACCGTGGTGTTAGCTCTTACAAATTCTTGTTCTTTTGACTGTAATGCATCATTTACCCTTCGCACATCGCGTTCATTATTTTCAATGGAGTTTTTGTGGATGGCAATATTTTTTTCAAGATCAAAAACTTGACGTTCAATCTCTTGTTTTTCTTTTTGTTTGATATCAAAACTAACCTTTGCGGCGTTGTACTCTAGTTTGGTTGCATCATAGACTTCTTTTGATTTGAGTAAAGTCTGCTTGAGTACTTCTTCGACAGCCGTCTCATTTTGCAATCTAACATTCAATGATTCGGCTTCTATGAGTGTTTTTTGGAGCTCACTTTCGCTATCTGCAATTACTTTTATGAGTTGCTCCTTATTTTGTTTTTTAAAACCCAGTTTTTGTGTCAACAATCCCTTTTCTCCTTCACGAGTTCGGATTTGATAGACCATATCATTTAGTCGTTTCTGTTGGTCACTGAGTGCTATTTCTTTGTCTGCATTTGATTTTTTCTCTTTTTCAAGATTTGCTTGATGCTTATAAAGTATAACGTCATTTTCACGATACTGATCTTGTTCACGAACAAGCTGATCTGAAATACCCTTATATTTTTGTTTTAGGTGTTGAATAGAAAAAATAGCATGTTTTATACTTAGTTCCTTATATTCTGCTTTTAAATCAAGGTACTTTTGTGTACGTTTAGCCTGTTTTTCAAGTGACTTCAGATTACCTTCTATTTCAAAAAGTAAATCGTCTATCCTATTGAGGTCTTCAGTTGCGCTTTTCAGCTTAGACAGTGTCTCACGCTTGCGAATTTTGTACTTAGACACTCCTGCTGCTTGCTCAAACATCCTTCGCCTAGCATTATCCTTGTCAGCGAGAATATCGTCTACCATACCTAAGGCAATGATAGCATATGAATTTGAACCGATACCTGTATCAAGGAAGAGCGAATTGATATCTTTGAGACGGCATATCACATTATTTAATCTATATTCTGACTCTCCACTTCTGTAAAGTGTCCGAGATATAGTTACCGTTTGATATTCTGTCGGCAGAATACCTTTGGTGTTTTCAAAGGTGAGCGCTACCATTGCAGTCGCAGCCTCCTTTTTGGTCTTTGTACCATTAAATATAACATCAGACATGGACTCGAGACGTAACTCCTTACTTTTCTGCTCACCCAAAACCCATCTGATAGCATCAACAATATTGGACTTGCCCGATCCATTGGGACCGACTACACCAATGACATCTTCATTAAAATTTAAGATGGTGTCGTTAGCAAAACTTTTAAATCCTTTAATCTGGAGGCTCTTTAATCTCATACGGCACAAAGATAAAAATAATTTTGAGTAATAAAATCACATTATGAGACATATATTTAACTGTAATATCTTAAGGGGCGTTACCACATTAGATTTATTATATGATGCAATGCGATACTTTTAAGAATAGTCTTAAAATATGATTACCTTGACGATAATTAGCTATTTCTGATTTAAATTTTCAATTTCGAGTAAATTAGTGAGATATTATGTTAATATTTAATAAAAATATCATATAAGATGAAACTTTTTTTTGTAATCTGATATTTAAGGTCTAATATTGCACGAAATTTTAAGAAATAATAGATTTATGTCTACACCAACGAATGTAACCACGCGATATAGCGACGATGAATTGAGAGAATTCAAAGACCTTATCGACAAAAAATTAGATAAAGCCAGAGAGCAGTACGCTAATCTGAAGGAACAGCTCAAAGATATTACTGAAAATAATAACGATGATTTTGCTAAGGACATTACAGACTTCTCGTCTATTCAGTCGGAAGTAGAGATGCTAAATAATATGGCAAATCACCAACGTAAATATATTCAAGATCTAGAAAATGCGCTTATCAGAATCAATAATAAATCTTATGGGATATGTGTTGTCTCTGGTGAGATGATAGAAAAAAAGCGTCTTCTTGCTGTTCCAACTACCACAAAATCTGTCATTGCCAAGACGCTGTCTGAAATGAAAGATATCCAAGTCGTACCTAAAGACAAACAACGTGGCTTTGATGACCTTGAAGATGAAGATGATGGCAAACCTGCCAGAAAGGCGGAGCCTAAAAAGCCAGTTATCATCACAAAGGTTATCAAAAAACCTACGGCAAGCAAAGCTGCGGCAGATCTTGACGATGATGATCTAGATAAGATTTTCTCCGAGTTGGATGTCATCAAAGAACTTGACGAAGCTGAACTTGGTATAGATGATGAAGATGATGACTCATTTAGTGATGATGAAGATCTAGATATGATTGCAGATGACGAACCAGAAGAATATGATGAAGAAGATGAAGATATGGAGTGATTCCTAAAAATAACTTCTCGTCAATAAAAACAAATTCACAAAAAAAGGCATGATTTTCATCATGCCTTTTTTATTCATTAATATGTCATAATATAGAATACACATTAATCTTTGTATTATCTGTACCCACTTTTCAAAATAACGCTAGCTTCTTTAATGATGTAATGCATTAGCTCTCTCACTATTCCTTCTCCATTCTCTTTTTCTCTTCGAAGTCTAATATCTCATTAAATATTCGATCAATTTCTTCCCCTGGGATATCTTTGATAATGATTTCCTTTTTCTCATCAAGAATAAAGATTTTTGGTGTGGTCTTCACGCGTACTTTTTGATTATATCTTTGATATTCATCCGCAGTATTAATAAAGCCTTCCATCTTTTTTTCTTTTATTGAGGGCCAACAAGTAATGGTTTTTTCACCACCTTTGGTACATACACCTAATACCTTGACACCTTTCGATTTGTTTTTTTCATAAAATGCTACTACATCAGGCATGATCTTTTTGCAATGTCCACAATCAGGCGCCCAAAATATAACTACGGTATAAGGAGACTTTATACTACTCAATGTCACAGGTGTACCGTCTTCAAGATATGTGACGATATCCGGCATAATTTTGCCAATCAATATAGGCCTAAGATCATCAGCATTATCTTTCATCTTTGTTAGGTTTTCTTCAGTCACCCAAGATGCTTTGCCTTTGCTATAATATTTATCTACCAAGTGAACATAAATAGCATCAAGACCTACCATTTTCATTTGGGCATATTTGTTCAGAAAATCTGCAAGGTAATATCGATAAGCTTCTGGGTTTGGCTCGAGTAAAGTTAGCAACCTATCAACTGACTTAATCAACGAATCAGGTTGCTGACTCGATAATTTCTGCATGTAGAAGTCTATTTTTTGATGGATAAAAGGAGTCCTGATCAAGGCAGGATGTTTTATATCAATAAAGTC
>Ga0105045_10006908_pt1 | contig 10053 bp, 8 predicted proteins | sample MAT02_FD_78089 | JGI IMG/M metagenome (GOLD analysis project Ga0105045, IMG submission 78089) | Freshwater microbial communities from Lake Fryxell liftoff mats and glacier meltwater in Antarctica - MAT-02 (megahit assembly) | ecosystem: Environmental > Aquatic > Freshwater > Ice > Liftoff...
CCCCCCGATCCGAAGGCTATTTTTAAAGCCCGGTCAAACCTCAAAATGCAATAAAATTGGCCAAAAAAGACCCAGATCTTTTTTTAACCCCCAATTTATCCCTAATTCTGTCCCAGAGGATATGATCGATGTGGCTTAAATGGCAGACATATTGTAATTTGCGAGGCAATAAAAGGATTGGACGGGTATTTGTAAATTGGATTTTATGCTACCGGAAAAGGATTTGAGCTTACTCGAATATTACAACTTGATGAGCCGTAAGAATGTAATCATTTCTTACAAAGGCCCAGTCACAGATGTGATCCTGTCGGAAATTAGCCGGGACATCCGCAGCAAAGTGAGCGTTGATCCCGGGGCCAGTCGTAAAATATTCGCTATTTTCATGGAGCTAGCCCAAAACATCTTGTTTTATTCAGCCGAAAAGGTTCAATTTTCCAAAGAGAAAGAAGGGATTGGCATCTTGCTGCTTGTTCAGGCAAATGATCATTATCTATTTTCGTGCGGCAATTTGGTTGAGCGCATCTATTTGGATGATTTGGTCGATGGCATCAACCTGATCAACTCAATGGACAAGGAGCAACTGAGGGAATATAAGCGTCACCAGCGCAACAGTCCAAGCCCTGAACGCAGCAAAGGAGCCGGTTTTGGCCTCACTCAAGTTGCCATTACATCCGGTAACCCAATATCGGTCAGCCATACTGATGTTGACACCGTTCATTCATTTCTCTCCCTGTCTATTCAAATCAACAAAGAAATCAAGTAATGATAATGGACAAGTCTATACTTCAAAACCTAGAAATAGCCGCCTCAAATGGCACTTATTTCATCCCGAATGTAAATTTTAATGCGCAAACTGGGGTTTGTCTCCTTGAGGGGGAGTCCTACCACGAAAATACATGGGAATTTTACAATACGCTCATGAATTGGCTTAACCGCTACATGCAAGAGGTCGGGGGGGGACTGCAATTCAGCTTCCGCCTCACTTATTTTAACACCAGTTCGTCCAAATGCCTGCTCGATATCATGCGTTTGTTGAAAGACTATCAAAACAAGGGTGGCCAAGTAACTACGTATTGGTATTACCCTGCCGATGATGTGGACAACCTCACCGAAGCCGAAGACTTTGTGGCCGATACTGGGCTTGAGATAGAGATAGAATCTTATTGACCCACAATGAGATGGACGAAAGTAAGGGATTGACCAGACTGGTTTTCCGAGTTATCAATTAGTTACATTACCAGATTGTTGAACTATAAGGCTGACTAAGCGTGATTTTAGCCAATCTGCCTTCATTTGAACGGTGGCCCAACGATTCGTTGGGCCACCGTTTTTGGTTGGGCCGTTATTTCTTACCGTTTACCGAAACCAGTAACAAGTGCCGGGAGCTCACCGCTACTTTTATCCAGTGGGCGGTTTACAGGTGCTCCCGCAGCAACCCGAGCAATTGATCCACGTGCGATTGCTCAACTGTCGGTTGGCCAAAGGCAGCCCGAATGGTGTACTTGCCCCGCAAACGGGTGTGCGATAGGAAAGCCTGCCCGCTGTGGTTGATCCGCTCCATCAACTGGGCGTTGGCCACTTCCAGCTCGGCCTCGGCCAAGTGGCCCGGCGCGTAGCGAAAGCACACCAAGTTCAGGTTGACCGGGGCCAAAATCTCAAAACGGCCATCGGCCAGCAGGGCCTGTTCAAAATATCGGGCCAGTCGGTTGTGCCGTCGGATATGCGCTTGGATGCCATCGGCACCGTAGCTGCGCAGGACAAACCACAATTTCAAAGCCCGGAAACGGCGGCCCAGCGGCACGCCCCAATCGCGGTAGTTGTTCACTTGCTCATCGGTGGCTGTTTTGAGGTATTCGGGCATGATCTCAAAAGTGCGCAACAAGGCCGCCTTATCCCTGACAAAATAGGCTGAGCAATCGAAGTTGGTCAACATCCATTTGTGCGGGTTAAACACATAGCTGTCGGCCAGCTCTAGGCCGTCGAACAGCGGACGGCACTCGGGCAAGACTGCGGCCGAACCACCATAAGCCGCATCGACGTGGAACCAGGCCCCATATTGCTGGCAAATGGCCCCAATGGCCCGGAGGGGATCCGCTGCCGTGGAACTAGTGGTGCCCACTGTAGCCACCACGCACAGGGGGTGGATGCCGGCCGCAATATCGCGCTGGATGGCCGCCGCCAACTCATCAGGCCGCAGGGCAAATGCTTGATCCACGGCGATTTTCCGCAGTGCCTGTCGGCCAAAGCCCGCAATTTTTACCGCTTTCTCGAGGGAAGAATGGGTTTCGGTCGATCCATAAATGGCAAATTTTTCGGTCCCAAACCCCCATTCGTTGATCCGGTGGTTGGTCCAGCGCTCTCGGGCGGTGAGCAGGGCGCACAGTGTGGCGGTGGAGGCCGTGTCTTGGATTACCCCGTGCCATGCGGCGGGCAGGCCGCATAGTTGCGCCAGCCAGTGCATCATGCGCTCTTCCAGTTCGGCGGCGGCGGGCGAGGTTTGCCAAATCATGCACTGTGCCCCCAAAGTGGCGGTCAGCATTTCGGCTAAGACCGAGGGCGGGCTACTGTTGGCTGGGAAGTAGGCATAAAACGCGGGATGCTGCCAGTGGGTCATGCCGGGCATGATCACCTGCTGGAAATCGCGAAAAATGTCGGCGAAGGCTTCGCCAGTCGCGGGTGGGCTGGCGGGCAGTTGCCCAATGATGTCGCCTGGCTGCACGGTCGATCGGACTGGGTATTGCTCCAAGTTGGTCAGGTAGTCGGCCATCCAATCGACCAATTGATGGGCGTGCTGGCGAAATTCAGAAATTTGCATATAAATCCGGGAACGTTAAATATGTTTTAAATATCTGATTATAAGATAGTTGTGTACTTTAACAACTCATTAACAACTCATTAACAGCGGTTGGCAAAAACTCGTTCTACCTTTGTGGGGTAAAATTTAATCACCAAAACCTATTACAAGATGAAAAAAGCATTCTTCATTTTTGCCTTATTGCTGGGCGTGTCCGCAGTAAGTTTCGCCCAAGGAAACAGTAGCGCTGCCAAATCCAAATTAGCTGCTTTCCAATGGGACAAGGTTGAGTATGATTTCAAAGACATTACCCAAAATGTACCCGCCACTGCTACTTTTAAGTTCAAAAATACTGGTTCGGTGCCTTTGGTAATTTCCAATGCCGTAGGTTCTTGCGGCTGCACTGTGCCCACGTGGCCCCGCGATCCAATCGCGCCAGGCGAAACTGCCGAGATCAAAGCCGTTTATAATGCTGCCAACCCCGGCCCTTTCAACAAAGCAGTCACAGTTTACGCCAATGTTGAAAACGGCAACTCGACTGTGACCATCAAGGGTTCGGTCTCTGCTGCTGAGCCCAAACAATAATCAGTTTTACGAGTCCAGTCTTTGCAATTTGCCCCCTTGCCAGTGTTTGGCAGGGGGGCATTTTTGTGCTCAAAGGTGTACGCCAATGACCAAGATGTCGTCGCGCTGATCGCCACCCGCTTGGAACTGATCCAGGGCTTGGCTGATGACGTTACATTGGTCGGTCATGGGCAAATGATGGCATTGTGCTAACAAGGTTTCAAGCCGTTGGGAGCCGAAGCGGACCCGATCCCGGTTGCTTTGATCGACAAAACCATCGGAGGTTAAATACAAGCGACAACCATGATCGAGGCTCAGGGAATGTGGTGTAAAGAATTTGTCCCCTTGGATTGTTCCCCCAATGGATAGCCGGTCGGGCTTAATGGTCTTGAGGATGTTGCTGTCGGCTTCCACATAATAAAGCGGCCGCTTGGCCCCGGCAAAAGTCAGATGAACCAGATCGCGGCTGGCCTCCCAAGCGCAGATGCACACATCCATGCCTTCACTGTTGCCGGTTTCGCGTTGGCGGAGCACGATGGCCACCTCTTCGTTGAGCATGGTCAAAATCTCGGCCGGGTTGGTCACTTGCCATACCCGCACGATTTTGTCCAGCAAAGTATTGGCAATGAGCGACATAAATGCCCCCGGCACCCCATGTCCCGTACAATCTACCGCCGCCAGTACAGTGATGCCATTTATTTTGTTGAGCCAAAAAAAATCGCCTGAAACCACATCGCGGGGGCGGAAGATGACAAAATATTCTTTGAGCAGCAAATTGGCTTTCAGCTCATAGGGCAAGATGGCCTGCTGGATCACCTTGGCGGCCTCAATGCTTTTGTTCAACTTGTCATTGGTTTTTTTCAGTTCCTCATTTTGTTCCCGTCCTTTCTCTTCGCTCATTTTCAATTTGAGGTAGGCTTTTCTCAACACTTGCTCATTGGCGCTCAATCGCCGGTGGAGGTGCTCTTGGACCTTATTTTGAACCTTAAGCGCATTGCGCTGGGCCAAAATCTCTTCTTGCCCCTGCGCCAATTCTTGGTATTTATTGTTCAACTCCTGCTGGCTCAACCCTAGGGCGGCGGTGCGCTGGCGCACTTTTTCCTCCAATTCGGTTTTTTGCCGCTCGATCAATTGCTGGTTTTCCAAGAACGTGTTGGCTTGTGCGGCGGCAGATTGCTTCATGGCGTGCCGATATTCCCTGAGCTTTTGTGCCAGTGCCACTGCATAGACCACCATCTCCACGGCCAAGCCAATGGGGAGGCTGTACAATACTACCACCAAATGACCGGACCACAGACCTTTAGATGATAAAATGGCAATAGACAAACTAGAAAAAAAGATTGTCCGCGCGATGACAAAAAACAGGGCCAAGCGGTAGCCTTGCCGATAGACCACCAGCACGGAAAAAAAAGTGACGACGAACACCGCCAACCACAGTGCAAGCACCAGTATATGCGACAAACTTTCTGAATACAAGTTGGTCAGTCCGGCCAATATTATGAAAAGGCTGGTGAGCCAATAGCTCCGGTACCAAAACGGGGAGCGCGTTTGCAACTCGATAAAACGGGCGGTGAACCACAAAATGGTGAGCCCGCCGAGCGAATTCATCAATGGCACATATTGGTTGAGCCACGGGTGGTTGGGCCACAAATACTCAAAACTGTGCCCCGTCAGGTTGGCCGCCGCCAATGACATGCCCAAGATTGAGATGACATAATAAAGGTAAACCGATTCACCTAACGTTAGGTAAAAATACAAATTATAGATGATGACGATCAATAGCATTCCGTAGGAGATGCCGAAAAGAAAATCATGTTGGTGATTGGCCGAGGTGAAGGCGTAACGAGTGCCCACGCGCATGGGCAACAGCATGGTGCGTCCGGTTTGGGCACGGAGGTAGTAGTCTTCTGGCCCCACTTGGTGCAAAAGCGGAAATTGGAAAGTGGAGGCACTCACTGGGCGATCGTTAAAACACTGCTGAGTGCCCAACGTATCAGCTTGCCATTGGCCGGAAACCTGCCGCTGATATAGGATCAAGCGGGCAATGTTGGGGTTGCGTATTTCTAGGTAGGCAGGTTGACCGCTCTGGTTGTCCACCCTAAACTTGAGCCAAACGGCAGAAGTTGTGATCCCGAAGTTGGGCAAGGCTTGGCCCAAGGGGGAAAACAAAAAGGGGCCAAGGCGATTGGTTACCTCGCCAATGCCCAGTGCCGCGCCAGGATCTTCGCCCACGTAAAGCGCGGCCATCTTGAGATCGACCAAGTCATTGGCCCCGCGCAAGACAATGGCTTCTTGGGCCAGCAACCTAAATTGGATAAAAAGTAAACAAAATAGAGGCAAAAATTTTGTCATAGCCAAAAACCATGCAAAAAAGCGTAAATATTATTGTACCGAAAGTAAAACCACGGCCTAGGCACGACGCAGCTTGGACATGTAAAATCCGTCAAACCCGAATTTTGATGGTAAGATAACTTGCTCGCCCACAAATTCAAAACGGTCGGGACTTTCTTCCAGAAATCTTTCGATTTGGCGGGTATTTTCGGTCGGTAAGATACTGCAAGTGGCATACACCAACAAGCCGCCGGGCTTGGTCATTTGGCTGTACCGCATTAAAATCTCGTGCTGGGTCTCTTTTACTTGGGCCACGAAATCGGGGGCGAGTTTCCATTTGGCATCGGGGTTGCGGCGGATCACGCCCGTGCCTGAGCAGGGCGCATCCAGCAGCACGATATCGGCCGATTCGCGGAGCCGTTTGATGGTCTTGTTGTTCTCAATGACTTTGGTGTCAATAATGCTGATACCAGCCCGGTTGGCCCGGCGGCGCAGCTCGTCCAATTTGAAACCTTCCACATCCATTGCGGTGATCTTGCCCTGGTTTTGCATCAGGGCCGCTAGGTGCAAACTTTTTCCACCCGCGCCCGCACAGGCATCGACCACGCGCATCCCTGGTTCCACGCCGGTAAACGGGGCCACCAATTGCGACGAAGCATCTTGGATCTCAAACAAGCCCTGTTTATAGAGCGGGTTGCCAAAAATATTGAGGCGTTTTTTGAGTATCAGGGCTTCGGGCACGGCCTCTAGTGGATAACTTTCCACATTTTGCCAAGCCAAATTTTGGTGCAGGTTTTCGCGGGTCCCCTTAAGCGTATTGGTGCGCAGCACTACTTGGGTGGATTGGTTGAGGGCGGCCATTTCGATGGGCCAAGCCTCCCCCAGCTCGGCAGTGGCCATGTCGTCCAGCCAATCGGGGAATGAATGGAGGATTTTGGGCACATTGGCTATTTCGGCCAGCCGTTGGGCGATGCCGGCCGGGTCGATCTGCTCAAACTTTTGCAAATCGGGCAATGGCCGGCCCCGCCATACCCAGTACACCCCAAACAAATGCCAGAGCGAGGCGTGCTTCAGTTCGGGTTCACGCCCGGCCAAAGCCCAAAGCAGCCGCCAATTGCGCACCATGTCGTAAAGGGTTTCGGCAATGAAGCCCCGGTCATGGCTGCCCCATTTGGGGTTTGACTTGAGAATGCCCTCGATCACTTTATCGGCATAGCGGCCTTCGCCAAAAATGGCGGACAACCCGTCGACCACTGCTCCAACTAAATTCTGGTAAAGTTTCAATGTGTTGCGCAATTAGTTTGCAAATCTGATAATATTTTGAATGGGTTCGCCGGGCCAGCAGTAAGGCTAGGGCCAACGCACGTGCCCATCGCCGCGCACCAGCCACTTATAACTCGTCATTTCGGCCAGGCCCATTGGTCCGCGGGCATGAAGTTTCTGGGTGCTGATCCCGATTTCGGCCCCTAACCCAAACTGTGCGCCATCGGTAAAAGCGGTCGAGGCATTGGCATAAACAGCCGCCGCGTCCACCCCGCGCAAAAACAGGGCAACCGCTACCGGATCCTCGGCCACAATAGCTTCGCTGTGCTTGGAACTGTGCGTGGCAATGTGCTGCATGGCCTGATCGATATCATTTACGGTTTGAATGGCCATTTTATAGTCCAAAAATTCCGTGCCGAAGTGGGCTGGTAAGGCGGGGTGCAGCAGCGCACTGGGATAATGGCCAGCCAAGGCATCGTAAGCCCGGGCATCGGCAAAAATCTGTACTTCTTTGGTGGCCAGCGGCTCGACAATGGCCGGCAGATCGGGCAAGCGGGCTTGGTGAACCAGTAGGCAATCGAGTGCATTGCACACACTGACCCGGCGGGTCTTGGCATTGAACACAATCGCCCGGGTTTTGGCCAGATTGGCCGATTCATCCACGTAGGTGTGCACGATGCCTGCCCCTGTCTCGATCACTGGTACGCGTGAGTTGGCCCGGACATACTCGATCAAGCCCTGACTGCCCCGGGGGATGATCACATCCACATAGCCAGTGGCGTTTAGCAGGGCTTCGGTGGCCTCGCGCGAGGTTGGCAACAAGGTCACCGATTCACCGCGCACTTGGTGCCGTGCCAGTACTTGGCGAATAATATTGACAGCAGCAATATTGGAAAATTCGGCATCACTCCCCCCTTTCAGTAAGCAGGCGTTGCCCGACTTGAAGCAAATGGCAAACACGTCAAAAGTCACATTGGGCCGAGCCTCGTACACTACGCCCACCACCCCGAGCGGGACACTTATTTTACTGATTGACAGGCCATTGTCTAGCAATTGGGTGCTCATCACTTTTCCCAGCGGCGAAGCCAGCTCCGCCACATTCCGCAAGTCGTCAGCAATGGCCGCCACTCGGGCCGGGGTCAGTTGCAGCCGATCGTACTTGGGATCCAGGGCACTCATCCGCTCCAGATCGCGGGCATTGGCCAATAAAAGATCCGCTTGTTGAAGCAGTAGTTCATCGGCCAGATCGGCCAGCACCGCATCCACTGTGGCCGGTTCTAGCCCAACCAAAACCCGGGATGCTTCCCGCACCGCCGAAAAAACGGACCGATAATAATCAGTTGATAGCGCCATAACTGGGACAAAGCTAGGCAAAAATAGTTTGGTGGCTAACAAAATGGCAATGGTCTAGTTTAGATGGATAAAGGATATCTTTGTCGGCTATGCCAAACTTTGATTACATTATTGCTGGGGGCGGTTGCGCCGGATTGAGTTTGGCTTATGCCATGGCGCAGGGACCTCTGCGCGATCGCAAAATTTTGGTGGTTGACCGCGAGCAGAAAACCAAAAATGATCGGACTTGGAGCTTTTGGACCGACCAGCCCACCCAATTTGATGCAATAGTATACCGGAGCTGGCAAAAAATTGAGTTCGTGGGCGATGATTACCAGCACATCAGCCAGATGGCCCAGTTCAGTTACAAAACAATCCGTGGAGTGGATTTTTACCGGGAAGTACATCAATTACTTGCCCAAAATCCTAATGTAGCATTTGTATATGGCGAAATTACTAACATAACCAGTCATGAAACATCGGCATCGGTAACGGTGAACAACCAAGAGTACACCGGGCAGTATGTGTTTGACTCATTGTACCAGCCCAATGATTACGAACCCCACGCCCCCGACTATCACTTTACCTTGCAGCATTTCAAAGGGTACTTGATCCGCACGCCGGCGCCAGCTTTTGATCCCCAAGTGGCCACTATGTTCGACTTCCGGACCCAACAGAAAGATGGCGCTTTTTTCTTTTATATCTTGCCATTTGCTGCCGATCTGGCGTTGGTGGAATATACAGGTTTCTCCAAAAAGATGTTGCCATTGGCTGAATATGACGCTGAGCTAAAAGATTATTTGGCAAATGTGCGCAATCTGACCGATTATACCATTGAGGGAGAAGAATTTGGGGCCATTCCCATGACCGATTTCCGCTTCCCTACCCACAAGGGCCGGGTGATCAAAATCGGGGTGCAGGGCGGGCAGTCCAAGCCCTCGACCGGTTATGCGTTCTACCGGATCCAGCAACAAGTAGCCGCGTTGGCCCGGTCACTGGTGGAGACTGGGGCCCCCTTTTCAGTGCCGCGATCCAAGCCCCATTTCCGGGCCTATGATTCCCTGCTGCTCAATATCTTGCACCGCAATGGCGTACAGATCAAACCGATTTTCACCCAAATGTTTGCCCGCAATCCGATTGAGCGGATTCTACGTTTCTTGAACGAAACCTCATCCCCGGCCGAAGATTTGCAGATCATAGCTTCGGTTCCCCCGATGCCTTTTCTACAAGCCCTCAAAAATGTTTTCCTTTCCAGAAAATTGGTTAAGTAGTTTTTTCCAATAACGAGTATTTTTTGTGGGTGGTCAGCCATTTGATTGCCAATAAATGCAATTGGTAAAAGTGTGAATCCCAGTGCTCAGGATCATTGTTCAATGGCATATCACTGCTCCCGATTACCTATAAAGTGCCGGGCGGATGGTCTGGGGCTTTGGCAAAGCGGCAAATTCATTGAGTCTTATTCAACTGATTATTTTGCGAGTATTTAGTTGGTCAAAATACGCTGAAATCATTTTCATACAGTGCTTTTAATGATTTATTAGCTTGATTTTCAATAGTTTAGTTTTATAATGAGTGAAATATTAACTGTAATTAAGGATAAAAAATATAACGATCACATCACCCAGATTGAACATTTAATTATATTTTTCTGGTCACCGCTATCACATTAAAAAAATTATTGTAGAAGAAAAATAGCAAAAGAGCCGCCGCAAATATTGCGGTGGCTCTTTTGGTCAATGTTCAACTAATCGGTTACCATTCTCTTTTTA
>Ga0105045_10006909_pt1 | contig 10053 bp, 8 predicted proteins | sample MAT02_FD_78089 | JGI IMG/M metagenome (GOLD analysis project Ga0105045, IMG submission 78089) | Freshwater microbial communities from Lake Fryxell liftoff mats and glacier meltwater in Antarctica - MAT-02 (megahit assembly) | ecosystem: Environmental > Aquatic > Freshwater > Ice > Liftoff...
CGAAGACGTCCAGCGCGGCCAGGTGGTCGGCCACCTCGGCCTTGGCCACCCGCCCGGGCATGAGCACCTGCCCCGGTGGCGGCACGTCACGTGCCCGCGCCCGGACGGCCGGCGCCGCGTCACCGTCGCCGACCAGGAGCATCGTGACCGGCACCCCTTCCTCGGCGAGCAGCCGGACGGCGTCCACCAGGATCTCGAAGCCCTCGTAGTCCACGACGCTGGAGACGCTGCCGACCACCAGGCTCGCGGCCGGGATCCCCAGCCGCACCCGGGTCGCCTCCCGGTCTCCGGGGCGGTCGAGGGAGGCCGCCGGGACGGCGTTCGGGACGAGCTCGAGCGGGCGGAGCGGGGTGGCCCTGGTGGTCAGGGCCGTCCGCATCGCCTGGCCGATGGTCACGGCCGCGTCCACCGCCCCCACGCACCACGCCTCCTGCTGCTGGAACACCCGGTAGCGGTCCGTCGTCCGGGCCCGCAACCCGTTCCGTTGCGCCCACGTCTCCTCCAGCATCCCCCGGACCTCGTAGACCACGGGCAGCCCGTGGCGGTGGCCGACCTCCAGGGCCGTGAGCGCGTTGACGAAGTGGCTGTGCGCGTGCAGGACGTGCGGCCGGAACCGCTCGACGAGCTCGCCGAGCAGCTCGAGCTCGCGGTCGTGCCGGCGTCGCGGTGACGGGTCCCAGCGCGCAGGCAGGAGCCGGTGGTAGGGGATGCCGTCGACGACCTCGGGGGTCCCCGACGGCAGCCGCAGCAGCGAGGTCGGGTAGGCGTACGGCGTGACCGCCGCGACCTGCATGCCGGCGTCGCGCTGGGCCCGGAGGATGTCGTGCGTGCGCGCGGTGTAGCCGCTGCGCGTGTGGGGCAGCGAGTTGGTGACCAGGTGCAGCACGCGCAGGGGCTCACCCGCCTCGGGTGGGGCCGGGCGGCGGGCCGCCGACGGGGGGGAGGGGCGCCGGCGCAGCAGCTCCACCTCCTCCTGCCAGCGGCGGGCGAGCCGGGTGGGCCCCGCGACCGCGACCGCCTCCTCGTAGCGGCCCGCGGTCCACAGGGCTCGGGCCCGCAGCCGGGTGGCCGACCGTGACCGGTCCTGCCCCAGCAGTCTGAGGGCGGCCTCGTGGTCGCCCGTGGACAGCACCGCCCTGGCGGCCGAACGTCGGGCCGACGGTGCGGCGGCGGACGCCCGGAGCACGACCTCCTCGACCCGAGCCGCGTCCCCCCGCCCGTGCGCCGCGAGCACGGCGGCCCCCGGTAGGCCGGTCCGGGCCAGGAGCCTCACCGGGCCGGCGAGGACGCGCCCCACCGGGTGCGACGACCCGCCGGCGGCCAGGGCCGCACCGACCGATGCCGGGTCGCGCACCACCCGGTCCAGGGCGGCCGACAGGGCGAGCGCGAGGACGGCGGGGCGTGGCCGCGAGGCCGGTCGTGAGGCGGTCATGGGAGACGATTGTGGCCCGGGCAGCGGTGTAGCCTCCTCACGCCCGCCCCGACGCACCGCAGGAGGACCTGGACTTGTCGACAGTCGAGACCGTCGTGGTCGTGGGCCTCGGCTACATCGGACTGCCCACGGCAGCCGCCCTGGCCGACAACGGTGTCCGGGTGCACGGTGTGGACGTCAGCGTCGCCACGGTGGACGCGGTCGCGCAGGGACGCGTCCCGTTCGCCGAGCCCGACCTGGCCGACGTGGTGCACCGGGTGGTGACCTCCGGCGCGCTCACGGCCTCGGTCTCCACGCCGGCCGCGGACGCCTTCATCGTCGCGGTGCCCACGCCGTTCCTGGACGACCGCTCCGCCGACCTGTCCTACGTCCGCGCGGCGGCGGAGCAGGTCGCCCCCGTCCTCACCGGCGGCGAGATCATCATCCTGGAGTCGACGTCGCCGCCGGGGACCACCGAGACCCTGGGCGCCTGGATCCAGGAGCTGCGCCCGGACCTCGCCCTGGCCGGCACGGCGACGGGCCGGCCCGAGCTGGCGCTGGCGTACTGCCCCGAGCGCGTCCTGCCGGGCCGGATCATGGTCGAGATCGTCGAGAACGACCGCGTCATCGGCGGGTTGACGCCTGAGTGCGCCGAGCGGGCGGCCGAGGTCTACCGCAGGTTCTGCCGGGGTGAGCTGCTGCTCACCGACGCCCGCACCGCCGAGCTGTGCAAGCTGGTGGAGAACAGCTACCGGGACGTCAACATCGCCTTCGCCAACGAGCTGGCCAACGTGTGCGACGAGCTCGACATCGACGTCTGGCGGGTCATCGAGCTGGCCAACCACCACCCTCGGGTGAAGATCCTCCGACCCGGCCCCGGGGTCGGTGGGCACTGCATCGCGGTGGACCCGTGGTTCATCGTCGCCGCAGCGCCTGGGCGCACCCCGCTGATCCGGGCGGCGCGCGAGGTCAACGACGCCCGCCCGCAGGCCGTGGTGGACCAGGTCCTGGCCGCGGTGGCCGGCCGGCCCGGGGTCCGGGTGGCCACGCTGGGCCTGGCGTTCAAGGCCGACGTGGACGACCTGCGCGAGAGCCCCGCCGTGACGGTGGCCACCGGCATCGCCGACGCGCTGGCGGGCACCGGCGAGGTGCTGGCCGTGGAGCCGTACGTCGAGCAGCTCCCGGTCACGATGCGCAACCGCCGCAACATCCGTCTCGTCGACCTGCAGGAGGCCATGACCACGGCGGACGTCGTCGTCCTCCTGGTCGACCACCGGCAGTTCGCCGACGCGGCACCCGGTCCCGACGGCCCCGTCGTCATCGACACCCGGGGGCTGTGGGCCGGGACCCGAGGATGAGCGGTCGCCGGTCCGTCCTGCTCGCCTACGGGACCCGGCCCGAGGCCGTGAAGATGGCGCCGTTGGTGCGTGCCCTGGAGCGGTCCTCCAGCTGCGAGCCGGTCGTCGTGGTCACGGGCCAGCACCGGCACATGCTCGACCAGGTCAACTCCCTCTTCGGGATCGTCCCCGTCGCCGACCTCGACATCCTGCGCCCGGGGCAGACCCTGGTCGACATCTCCGTGCGGGCGCTGCAGGGGCTGAGCGAGGTCATCCGGGTGAGGCGTCCCGACGTCGTCGTGGTCCAGGGCGACACCACCACGTCGACCGTGGCCGCCCTCGCCGCGGCCTACCAGCAGGTGCCGGTCGTGCACCTCGAGGCGGGACTGCGCACGCACGAGCGGTACTCGCCGTTCCCGGAGGAGATCAACCGCCGCGTCACCACGCAGCTGGCGTCGCTCCACCTGGCCCCCACGCCCCTGAGCCGGGAGAACCTGCTCCGCGAGGGCGTGCCGCCGGAGGACGTCACCGTGACGGGCAACACCGTCATCGACGCGCTGCTGGAGGTGGTCGAGCGGACCCGCCGGGACGTGCCGGAGGCCGTGGCGACCCTGGTCGAGGACCCGCGTCGGGTCGTGCTCGTCACCCTGCACCGCCGCGAGTCCTGGGGGGCGCCGATGGTGGCGGTCGCCCGCGCCGTGGCCCGGGTGGCGCGCGAGTGTCCCGACGTGCACGTGGTGGTGCCGCTGCACCTGAACCCCACCGTCCGAGAGGCGGTCGTGCCCGTGGTGGCGGGCCTGGCCAACGTGACGGTGATGGAGCCGTTGGACTACGCGGCCTTCGCCTGGCTGCAGGACCGCAGCCACGTCGTCCTCACCGACAGCGGCGGTGTGCAGGAGGAGGCCCCCAGCCTCGGGAAGCCCGTGCTCGTCACCCGCGACAACACCGAGCGTCCTGAGGCCGTCGACGCCGGCACCGTCCGCCTGGTGGGCACCGATGAGGACCGGGTGCACGACGCCCTGCTGGAGCTGCTGCAGGACGACGCGGCCCACCTGCGGATGGCCTCAGCGGTCAACCCCTACGGCGACGGTCGCGCCGCGGCGCGGGCCGCCGCGGCCATCGAGGCCTTCCTGGGTGCGGGGGAGCGGCTGCCCGAGTTCGTCCCCTGACGACGTCAGGGCGAGTCGACCCTGAGCGGCCGTAGGTCGGCGTCCAGCCCGACCAGCGCTCCGGGCTTGGTCGGCGGCTCCGACCCCTTCTTGGTGTGGGCGTCCAGGCCCTCCTGGTAACCGGTGTACGCCTTGATGACGTCCTCGACCGGTCCGTCCATGCGGAGCACCCCGTCGTCCAGCCACAGGGCACGCGTGCACGTCTTCTGGATCGCCCCGAGGGTGTGGCTCACCAGGAAGACGGTCCCGGCGGAGTCGCGCAGCGAGCGGAGCCGCTCCTCGCTGCGCCGGCGGAACTCGGCGTCACCGGTGTTCAGCGCCTCGTCGATCAGGAGGATCTCGGGGACCTTGGCCGTGGCGATGGCGAAGCGCAGCCGCGAGCCCATGCCGGAGGAGTACGTCTTCATCGGCCGGTGGATGGCCTCGCCCAGACCGGAGAACTCGATGATCGCGTCCTTGAGGTCCTTGATCTCCCGCCGGGAGAAGCCCAGCGCCAGGCAGCCCAGGGTGATGTTGCGCTCACCCGAGAGGTTCGGGAGCAGGGCGGCGTCGACGCCCAGCAGCGTCGGGGGCGCCACCGACCACACCTGGCCGTGGCTGATGGGCACCAGACCGGCGATCGCCCGCAGCAAGGTGCTCTTGCCCGAGCCGTTCTTGCCGATGATGCCGACGGCCTCGCCCCGTCGGACGACGGCGGACACGGAGCGGACGGCGTGCACGGTCTCGGTCCGGCCGCGTCGGGCAGGCGTCGCAGCGCCCCCGGAGCCCTTGCTGCGCTTCTTCCCGGAGGCGTCCACCACGACGTCGAAGTTGATCTCGACGTGGTCCATGATCACGGTCGGTGGAGCCACGTGAGGGTGCGGTTCAGTCACGCGTGTACCTCTCCTCCGACCGCCAGAACAGCAGGAACCCGACCAGCGTCAGCCCGACGGCCCAGCCGACCGCCTGCCACCAGTAGGCGGGCGGGCTGTCCTGCCCGTACAGGACGGCGTCGCGCGCCAGCGTCAGGTACACGTGCATCGGGTTGGCCTCGAGCACGGCGAGGAGCGTCGGGTTGTCGCCGGCGAAGCGGTCGTAGGCGAAGAACACGCCCGAGGTGTAGAACCAGATGCGCAGCGCGAAGGGGATGACCTGGCTGATGTCGCTCACGCTCGCCACCAGCCGTGCGGCCAGGAACGACAGCCCGAGGTTGAACAGCGACAGCAGCGCGATGATCGGCAGGACGAGGACCCACCGCCAGGTGATGACCTCCTGGGGCGGAGCCACGAGGACCACGACGAACATGGCGGCCAGCGCCGGGAGGAACGTCAGCATGCTGCGCAGCGTCACCGACAGGGGCAGCGCGGCCCGGGGGAACGACAGCACCTGGATGAGCTTGCGGTTGCCCGAGACGGCCTTCGAGCCGTCGGTCAGCGCCCGCGCGGTGTACTGGAACAGGAAGATGCCGATGACCAGGTAGCCGATGAAGTTGTCGATCCCTCGGCTGGTGCCCAGCAGCAAACCGAAGATCAGGGCGTAGACCAGCCCCTGCAGCAGCGGGGTCAGGACCAGCCACACCCGCCCGAGCCGGTGCTGGGCGTTGGAGGACGCGATCCCGGACCGGGCCATCGTCACGATGAAGTCCCGACGGTCCCACAGTTGCCGCAGGTACTGCCCGAGGCCGGGGCGGAGCCCGACGACGCTCATCCCGTGCTGCTGGGCCAGTGCGGCGAGGTCGGGACCAGGTCGCCGGCTCGCTCCGTCGACGCTCACCGGTGGGCCCCCCCGGACAGGGAGTCACGGAACGAGATTGGGCCCTGCACGGGCGGCAGCATACGGCCCGGGCCGACCCGGGCCGGACCCCTGCGTCCATGGTTAGGGTGGACGGCATGGTCGACCGGCGGAACGGGGGCGGTGTGCTGCTGGTCTCCAGCAACGGCGCCGGCATGGGCCACCTGACCCGTCTGCTGGCGATCGCCTCGCGGTTGCCCGAGGGCGTCCGCCGCACCTTCCTGTCGCTCTCCTCGGCCGTCCCGGCCGTCGAGGCGGCCGGCGCGACCTGGGAGTACTGCCCGTCGTTCGGTGCGCTGGGGGGCACGACGGGCGCCTGGAACGACATGTTCGCCGCGCGGCTGCGGCTGACGCTGCGGACCCACCGCCCTGATGTCGTCGTGTTCGACGGCACGTGGCCGTACGCCGGGCTCCTGCAGGTGCGCGCGGAGGTGCCGGACGTCGCGTTCGTGTGGTCGCGCCGGGCGATGTGGCGGCCGACGGTCACCGGTGCCCACCTGGGCGTGTCGTCCGTGTTCGACCTCGTCGTGGAGCCGGGCGAGTTCGCCGCCGAGCGCGACGTCGGTGCCACCACGCGGCGGAGCGAGGCGCGTCGGGTCGGACCGGTCACCCTGCTGGACGGCCCGGACCTCCTGCCTCGGCGGCAGGCACGCCGGGCCCTGGGGATGCCCGAGGACGGGAAGGCCCTGCTGCTGACGTTGGGAGCGGGGAACATCAACGACATCACCAGCGACGTCGGTGCCGTCGTCACGACGGTGCGCGAGCGGCACCCGGACTGGTCCGTCTGGCTCACCCGCCCGCCGATCGCCGAGCGCGGGGTCGACCTCGAGGGGGTGGGAACGGTGCAGGTCTACCCCCTGGCCCGCTACCTGCACGCCTTCGACGGCGCCGTGGCGGCCGCCGGTTACAACAGCTACCACGAGCTGATCCTCGCCGGGGTCCCGACGATCTGGGTCCCCAACCAGGACACCTCCACGGACGACCAGGGCGCCCGGGCCCGCTACGCCTCCGACGTCGGGGTCGGTTGGTGCGTCGAGGACGTGGCGGCGGAGGTCGGTGGTGCTCTGGCGGAGCTGGTGGACGACGACGGTCGAGCCCAGCGGCGGCAGGCTGCGTTGGCCCGCTACCCGGCCAACGGGGCCGGCGCCGCGGCGGACCTGGTCGCGGGGCTGCTGGCGTGAGCGGGACGAGGCCTGGCCCACCGGTGCGTCCGGCGCGGGAGACCGGACTGCGCCGCCTCATGCCACGCGGGCTGCGGGCGCGGGGCTGGGTGCTGCTGCGGACGACTCCTGTCCTCAGCGGGGTGACGCGACGGCTGGAGCGGCTGCTGCGACGTGACCGTCCGGTCGAAGGCCTGGGGATCCCGGCCGGACGGGACGCCCCGGTGCCGGGCGACGGGCGCACCGCGCCCGTCGTGCTGCTGCTGGGCCTGGGGCTGCAGCGGGAGGCCGTGGCGGGCTGGGCCCGGGTGGTCGCAGCCGTCCAGGCCGACGGGGTGCTGCTGCGGCCGCTGTGGCTGCTCGACGGACCGGCGTTCGCCGAGCTCATGCCCTACGGCTGGGCCAGTGACCACGTGATGCCCAGATCGGTGTACGAGGGGACCGCGGCCGTGCTGGACCACGACGTCTACGTGGCGCAGCGCCTCGACATCTGGAGCAGCCGCACCGACGGTGCGGCGGTCGTGACCCTGCTGGGGGCGCCGGACGACGACCCGGCCCAGGTGGCCAGGTTCCGGGCCGTGGTCGCCTCCCTCAGCGCTCGCGCTCCAGCAGCTGGCGCAGGTAGGCCCCGTAGCCGCTCTTGAGCGTGGCGTCGGCCCTGCGTCGCAGGGCGTCGTCGTCCAGCCAGCCCTTTCGCCAGGCGACCTCCTCCGGGCAGCCGATCTTCAGCCCCTGCCGGTGCTCGATCGTGCGCACGAAGTTTCCCGCCTCCAGCAGGGAGTCGAAGGTCCCGGTGTACAGCCATGCGGTGCCGCGGGGCAGCACCTGGACCTGCAGGGTCCCCCGCTCGAGGTACACCCGGTTCACGTCGGTGATCTCGTACTCCCCACGGGCCGAGGGCTCCAGCGCCGCGGCGATGTCGAGGACCTCGTTGTCGTAGAAGTACAGACCGGGGATGGCGTAGCTGCTCCGCGGTGCGGACGGCTTCTCCTCCAGCGAGAGCGCACGACCGTCCGCGTCGAACTCCACCACCCCGTAGGCGGTCGGGTCGGACACCCAGTAGGCGAAGACCGCGCCACCCGTCGGGTCGTGGAAACGCTCGAGGCGGGTGCCGAGCCCCGGGCCGTAGAAGATGTTGTCGCCGAGCACCAGCGCGACGGGCTGGTCGCCGACGAAGTCGCGGCCGATCACGAAGGCCTGCGCCAGGCCGTTCGGCTCGTGCTGCACCGCGTAGCTGATCTCGATGCCGAACCTCGACCCGTCCCCCAGGAGGCGCTGGAAGGCCGTGGCGTCCTCGGGGGTGGTGATGACCAGGACCTCGCGGACCCCCGCCAGCATGAGCGTGGTGAGCGGGTAGTAGACCATCGGCTTGTCGTAGACGGGCACCAGCTGCTTGGAGGTGCCGAGCGTGATCGGGTGCAACCGGGTGCCGGATCCGCCGGCCAGGATTATTCCGCGCATCCCAGCATTCTGGACCATCGCCGCAGGCCTGGGCGTCGATCCTCAGAGCCGCTGGACGGCGTCCGTCCGCGACACGGCCCCGCGCGTGTCCAGCAGGGCGGTGGCGGCCTGCGCCAACGCGTCGAGGTCGAAGCACCGGTGGGCCTGCAGCAGCACGACCACGTCGGCCCGCCTCGCGGCGGCCTCCAGGTCCGGTTCGCTGCTGCTCGGCTCCCCCCCGACCGACCACGTCGGGACGAAGGGGTCGTGGTAGCGCACCAGGGCACCGCGGTCCGCGAGCTGCTGGGCCAGGGGGACCGCCGGACTCTCCCGCTCGTCGGCGATGTCGGGCTTGTAGGTGACTCCGACCAGCAGCACGGTGGAGCCGCGCAGCGACCTCGAGCGGTCGTTCAGCAGCTCCTGCACCCGGGAGACCACGTAGGCGGGCATGCCCTGGTTGATCTCCTGCGCCAGCTCGACGAAGCGGAACGGGTACCCCAGGCGCGCCCGCACCGCGAAGCTGAGGTAGTTGGGGTCGATGGGGATGCAGTGACCGCCCACGCCCGGGCCGGGGTAGAAGGCCTGGAACCCGAACGGCTTGGTCGCGGCGCACCGGATGACGTCCCACAGGTCGATGTCCAGGTCGTGGCAGAACCGGGCCATCTCGTTGACCAGGGCGATGTTGACGTGGCGGTAGGTGTTCTCCAGCAGCTTGGCCATCTCGGCCTCCTTGGTGCCGGCCGCCACGACCACCTCGTCCACCAGCAGGCCGTAGAACTCGGCGGCCCGGGCCGTGCACGCCTCGCTCAGCCCGCCCACCACCTTGGGTGTGTTGCGGAACCCGAACCGCGTGTTGCCCGGGTCGATGCGCTCGGGCGAGAACGCCAGCGCGAAGTCGTCGCCCGCGACCAGCCCGGAGGCCTCCAGGTGCTCGCGCAGCACGGTCTCCGTGGTCCCGGGGTACGTCGTGGACTCCAGGACCACCAGGGTGCCGGGGCGCAGGTGCGAGGCGATCGAGTCCGCGGCCGAGAGGACCGCCCCCAGGTCGGGGCCACCCTCGGGGGACAGGGGGGTCGGGACGCAGATCACGACGGTGTCGGCGTCGCTGACGGCGGTGGGGTCCGTCGTGGCCCGGAAGCCCCCGGCCAGCATCGTCGCCACGTCGGCGTCGGACAGGTCGTCGACGTGCGAGCGCCCGGCGGTGAGGCCCTCGACCACCCGCTGCGACGCGTCCAGGCCGACCACGTCCAGCCCGGAGCGCACGGCCTCCTGGGCCAGGGGGAGCCCGACGTAGCCGAGGCCGACGATGACGAGCGAGGCTGGCATGCGATGTGCTCCCTGGGGTGAGTCGGCCGCACCGGGCGGGTCCGGGTCGTCGCTGGCTGGTGCGTCAGCGCCGTATCGTACGTGCCGTCGCGCGCCCGGACCGGGTGGCGGCGGAGGGGCCGCAGCGACCGTAGGTGGCACCGTGCAGACCGAAGGACGACCGGAGGGCGACTCGTAGTGGCTGCTGGAGGTGTCAGCCTCGCCTGGGGGCTGCTGATGAGGCTGGCGCGGGCGGTGCCCGGCGGAGCCCGGCTCGGCAACGCGCTGTACGCCGCACGCAGCTGGGTCGTCCTGCACCGCAGCGGGCTGTTCGACGCCCGGTGGTACGAGATGCAGACGGGTGTGCGCCGTCCGCGCGCGGTGGGCGAGTGGCACTACCTGTCCGAGGGTCGACGCCTCGGGCTGTCCCCCGCGCCGTTGTACGAGCCCCAGTTCGCGCA
>Ga0105045_10006910_pt1 | contig 10051 bp, 4 predicted proteins | sample MAT02_FD_78089 | JGI IMG/M metagenome (GOLD analysis project Ga0105045, IMG submission 78089) | Freshwater microbial communities from Lake Fryxell liftoff mats and glacier meltwater in Antarctica - MAT-02 (megahit assembly) | ecosystem: Environmental > Aquatic > Freshwater > Ice > Liftoff...
AAGAGGGAAAGTAACCCGTTTTGAAGGTGGTGGTTATTGTGGCTTTTAAAGCGAAAAATTAACCACCCAAAATACCAATACATAGAAACGTCTTAAATTATCCCTCAAAATCCTATTCGCTTTAATCAGGTGCTTCTCAACGGTACTAACAGAAAGCTGAAGCTCTCTGGCAATTTCAGGACAACTCATTTCCAATTCCATCCGCAAGCGATATGCCTTTTTTGCTTGGTGAGGCAGTAGCTCCACTTGTTTGGTGTATGCCATTTGTAATTCCTCAAACCAAAGCCCCTCTTCTACACCTGAACAAGAAAAAGAAGTCGAATAACTTAAAAAGTTTTGATGTTTTTCTTTTACCGTTTGAAATTTTATTTGATTAAAAACTTTAAATTTCATACAGGTTTTTAGGTATCCGATAAGAGAACTATGAATACTTAGGTTTTCTCGCTCCTTCCATAAATTAACAAAAACTTCCTGAACCAGCCCTTCGACAATTTCCCTTTTTTTCAACCGATGATACCCGTAATTAAATAAAATTTTCCAATATTTATCATAGATTTTCTCAAAGGCCTTTTCATCTCCAATTTTAATTTGATCCATCAAAACATCATCTAGACTATTTTCATATGTCATGGCTATAAGCACTTTTAATAACGTACATAAATAAAGTCTGGCAACTCTGATTTTATTGGCCAGATAATTTTTAATTTAGAAATAAATAAGGATTTAAAAAAATGATTAGAAATATTTTTAAAATAAAATTTAAACTAAAAATCACTTCTTATACTTAAATTCTTATTATTAAAATAATTAATTTAATTATGTATGGATAAGGTTTAGTTTGAAATATTCAGATGTATCTTTACCATAGGTCTTAGCAGATCTATAGGTAAAGATACACTGATTATAAAAATTACTTTTATATTGTAATGGTCGCTATTGTTGCGTTACAAATTCTTTCAATTGATATAAACACATCTAGACCACTAACGCAAAATAGCTAAGCTTTAATTAGCTGATGCTGGCAATTTAACTGGAGGCAATCCTAAAACCGGGTTTTTTGACATAAATCCAAATGGCATCAAGGTGATCGATACCGTGTGCTGATTCATGATCGGCCACTCCTCCGGCCGGACGATGTGATTGACTCCTGCCACGTACCAGACTACGAGATCAGTATTATCTATGTTTCTATTTTGTTGGGTCCATTTAGGTAAGCCTTCATTTTTCTGATTGCTGGATGGAAAATCGCCAGCGGGATACATTTCATCGACCATATAAGGTGTTGTCCAAAAATGATGGTAAAGTGCAGCCGCCCGATTGTATAGTGAGGAGCCAACTTCTGCCAGCGGTACTACGCCCGGACTGGGCATAAGCATGTATGAGGACATGTGATTGAACTTATTCCTTACGTGATGGTTCATGACCATCCACATTCTACTAGTGGAGGCGTTTGTCATCCTCTTGGCGTCAAGCTCATTTTTAAACATATCCATTTTCCCAATAATGGCATTCCCATAAGGGTTTTCCGGGCCCTTGGGAACAGCTACCGTATTCATTTCGCCAACGGAATTGTTCTGTCCGTCAATGTCAAGATCAAGTCTAAAGACAAAAAAATGTTGGTGGTTGTTCGCTTCCACGTGCGGTTCGACAATGGTCCCAAAATAGTTGCCCTGATAGGTCTCGTCAGCACTTCCAGGATCATCCGTTACCCGCTCCACGACCCTAATATGGGCAATGCCATTGAGTTCAGTAACGATAACTACGGTTCCGTCTTCTTTGAAAATCCATTTAAACCCGTAATCATAGTTACCCGCAGTAATGTAATACTTTATGGCTAAATCTGTCGCTCTTCGCGCATGGTTCTGATGCCGCCACAGGACCCCTCCAAATTCCTCAAACACAGCAATGGCACTATCGGAATGTATGGGCGTGGCAAAATCATCGTGCAAGACGGCTGGTAAGTAAGTGGCATTCTCCGGTGCATCCGCACCGTAGGCCAACGGACGGGCTTTGGTCTGAAACAACCTAAACTCTCCAACATCAAAATAATTATTTGATGCATTTAACAAATCCGGAGAGCCATAATTGACGATCATTTCAGCAAGCCCTCCTCTGTACATGATATATCGCCACTTTTTTTGCTCGTGGTCGAAGTAATGCAGATCGTAAATCACCAACCCTTCTCTACTGTGAACGCTAAACCTAAATTTCCAGTGGGGAGAAATGACTTGGTTTCCCTCTATTCGGTAATTGACACCTTCCGGCTGGGTAATCAGCACTTGTTTGGGAGCGGTCATGTCTATTTTGATGGAGTCCCCATTAAAATAATTCACCTTTACAGGCTCTGACCAACCTCCCCCAGTGTCCACGACTTTTAAGACTTTCTTGTCCGTCACATCCACATAAGCATAAATTCCACCGATAGCCATCCGACTGAATTGCTTGTTCTTATACACTGGAGAAACTATTTTTTCGCGGTTACCCATCGGAGCAAGTCCCAGGTCGGCGGCATAATTCCCACCGCTTGCTTTCACCGAATCGGGATTGATGCCCCTTTTGGTTAGCGCGGCTATCCATTCTGAATTATTTTTGACAATCTCCGATGTGGTAGAATCGGCATCGAAGGCACCTACAGGTTGTTTTCCTTCTATTTTTTCAAAGGAGATTAATTTTTGCTGTTTTAAATCAATCACTGCTTTACCCAAGGCATTTGCGGGATAATCATACACATAAGCAAATGCTTCCCTTCTGAAGTCTTCTCCGGGTTTATATGCTAAAACCTCACCTTTGGGGGGCTCTTGTAAGTTGATGATACTGTATAGACTACTACTGTCATTTCTAACTTTGTTCTCTTTTAATAATACCTGTTTGACGATTTTGATCTCATTGGTGTCCAAAGGGTCTAAGGGATGCTTGAATTGCAAGGTAGTGGACTGGGAAAATAAATTTCCGCTGACCAAAAGGAAGAGGCAACAAGTGAAATAAATGAAGGATTTCTTTCTCATTTGATTGGTTTTATCGATTGTAAGTGGTTTTTAATTGCATGTCAATTTAGCCATTTAATTAAATTTATAATAAAAAAATAAAATAATTTTTAAAATATTTTTAATATAACTAAACATATATTTCATATTCTTCATTTATCCCACCACACTCTGGTGCTCATTTCGTCTGGACCCTGTCTTGAAACAGCTGCATTATAGCTCTCCAGATTTAGACTGATTTCGGTAATGGGATAGCCTTTCCTACGCGGTATCTCTCTACCGGAAGCAGCATCCGGAGCTTTTACCAATTCCGGATAATCCAACCTTCTCCATTCCGCCCAGGATTCCATGCCCTGAAGGTACAATGCGAACCATTTTTGATCACCTATGGACTTTCTGAAATTAGTTACGTCGTAGGCGATTTCAGGTTGATTCAAATACGATTCGATTGCCGATGCTGAAACGCCCCAATGAGATAACGAGGTACCCACGGCTTCGAGATATAAAACTGCGGGATCTTCCATCAACCAGCCCCTTGCAGCGGCCTCAGCTTTCAAAAAGAGTACTTCCTCGTAAGTCTGCAAAAATGAAGGAAAAGTTGGCCCAATGATCCGGTTGGCGGGTAAGGACACTTCTTCGTTACGAATACTCCCCGCAATGGCTGCATTTACCCCATACGGCATTCCAATGTAAGCACCCAAATCGGTTGCTCTTTCTGCGAAAAACGGAAGCCTGGGATCGTTCAATGCCATAAGTTTGTCAATTAGTGTATTAGTAACCGCAAAGGTTATGGTAGTGAGTACAAACTCGTTGAACCAGGGACTAACATGAGGCACAGAACCTTCATAGACATAAGCAGCATCTTGTTCATTGGATGTAAATACGCCTGCTTGCAATGCTTGCCTGACAATTATTTCGGACTTGGCAGGATCAACTTCTGTCAACCGCATACCTAACCTCAATTTCAAAGATTGGGCAAAGCGTTTCCATTTCCCCATATCACCCGCATAAATCAAATCCCCCTTTACCGGTTCTGCCTGTTCATCAATCATCATATAGGCATCATTTAACTCGGCAATTATGCCGTTGTATATCAGTTCTTGAGAGTCGTAAGCGGGTGTCACATTCTCAGATTCTTTTAGTGCTTCACTGTAAGGAACGTCACCCCAAATATCTGTAAGATTGTGAAAAGCCCATGCTCTTAGGATCTTGGCAACACCTATTTGATTGGAATTGGCTCCTGACATGGCGGCCTCAACCAAAGATGCAGGAAGGGTATTCAGCCGGATTATTTCTTCCAAATCCCTGAGTCCTCCATTATAAATCTGGGAGAAATCTCCTTCAATGGTCAAATATCGATCGTGGTCAGTATATAAAGTAGAGCTCCAATGTTGCATGTATCTCATGGCCAATAAATTCCAGTTTGCTCCTACATTGTGCCGTCCCAAAAACTCCTCCACCAGATTGGTCTGCGCTGAGGAAAGCAAATAAGATGTGGGTACGTAAGTAGGATTGTTGGGATCCTGATTCATTTCATCAAATCCCTCCGTACATGAACCCAATAGGATGGTCAGAACTAACAATGCGCTATAGATGATCGATTTATATGTCATGGTGTAAAGTAGATTAAAGTTGAATGTTGATATTAAACCCGAGAGATCGCGTACTTGGAAGTTGGGAGTTTTCCAAACCTTGGATATTCCCTGATCCAAGGTTAGTTTCAGGATCTACATGGGGCACTTTGGTGTAAAGCAACGCAATATTTCGACCTACAAAGGATATGGAAATGTTCTGAACAGGTAGCCGCTGAAACAACTGCTGCGGAAATGTATAACCAAATCGCAATTCCCTGAATTTTACAAAACTGGCATCAAAAATATGCGCTTCATGAATGGAACTTAAGTCTTTCCAGTAATCTACGGCTTCCACATAGCGGGTATTCGGTTCACCGCTTTGTAAGACCCCCATGGATAAAATCCCACCGCCATTAGCAACCACATCCCGCACGGGCATCCCTTTTTCGTTTGTCCCTACCGTTTCAGAAGTAATGCCTGAATAAGTACCTACCGAACTGGTTCCTGAGAAAAGGTCTCCTCCTTTTTGAAAATCAACCAAAGCATTTAAGGTAAATCCCTTATAAGAAAATGAATTATTTATCCCTCCTGTATAATCAGCGAGCACATTGCCTAAAACTTTACCAAATTCCCGCACATAAAAACCTTCTGCATCCACCAACCGTTGGCCATTTTCATCCAAGGCGAAGCCAGTTCCCATAATGGTACCGTAGGGTTCTCCCACCCTGGCATTTATAGAAACCCTATGATTTGCCAGTCGAAAGTTATCCTGCCCCTGTGCCAGTTCAATCACCTTGTTTCTGTTCCTACCCACATTCAACGCAATGTCCCAGCTTAATCCGGATTTTCTCGAGACCGGCGTGCCAGCCACGACAAATTCCACTCCCCTATTCAACATATTTCCAGCATTGACTACATTAAATTCATTTCCGGATGTACTGGATACAGGCAACAGAATAATTTGATTCGTTGACGAAATATTATAATAAGTTGCATCCAACCTCAATCGGTCATTCAAAAATCGAAATTCCGTACCAAATTCATAGGAAGTACTTATTTCCGGCTTAAGGGCATTGTTGTTCAACGTATTGGGGACGGTGAATAGTGGGTTGCTGCCTACCGCGAGCAATGGTTGATAAGTCTGATACAGTCGGTAAGGATCGGTATCGTTACCCACCTGCGCCCATCCTGCCCTAAGTTTGCCAAAAGAAAGGAGCCGGTCTATACCCAACAATTCGGAAAAGATAAAACTGCCTGCAACAGAAGGATACAAATAGGAATTGTTGTCTAAAGGCAAGGTAGATGACCAGTCGTTCCGGATAGTAGCATCAATATATACAATATCCCTAAAACCCATGGTGGTACTTCCGTAAATACTGTTAACCTCCAGCTGGGAAAAGGTGTCCCTAATTACCGGACGGTCAATGGACGATTCAAGGGTGTAAAAATACGGGACGCTCAACCCTCCTTGGCTCATCCCATAGTTTTGATAGGATTTTTGCTTTCGCTTGTTTGCCCCCAGGTTAACGTTGAGGGAGAAATCGCTGGTTATATTCTTGTTGTATTGTGCAAGAAATTCGAAGTTGTTTTCATTAACCTTCCGGATGTCTTCCAAATAGGAGCTAATATTTACATGTCCGATAGGTACCCAGCTTTCCATTCTAAAATCATAAAAGTCCGTTCTTGCCCAACCGGTTACTTTGAAATTTTCATTAAATTCGTAAGAAAGGGAAACGTGACCAAAAACCCGCTCCCGATCATCTCTGTTTGAAGCTTCATTCAATTCCCAATAGGGATTGTTCCAATAAAATGGGCTAAGGTTTTCAGGACCGGAAATATTCCATAAACGCTGCGAACCATCCGCCGCATACATTTGCTTCATTGGTTCCATGTCAAGCTGTCGCTGAAACCAGGTATTAAATGAAGATTGAACGCTTTGGGCTGCGTTACCAACATAGTCACCGGTGACGGGTCTGCCATTAACCTGGGATTTTATATAATTGACCTTTACGGATGATTTTAATTTACTGGTCAATTCCGAATTGCCACTTACACTTAAGGAATGTCGGTTCATATCGCTGAATGGCATCGTCCCCGATTGATTCATGTTTGTATATGATAAGCGAATAGCACTGGTTTCATTACCACTGGACAGGGCAATATTATTGCTTGTGGTAACCCCTGTTTCGTAAAAATTTCTGACATTGTCGGGGTTTGCTACCCAGGGGGTCAGTTGACCGAAAAGCGGCGAATCCGGGAAAAAACTCTCCCATTGACGAACCATGGTGCCATCCAGCCTGGGACCCCAACTTTCATCAGCTTGTGTTGCAACCATAGGCTGCCCCTGATAGAGGTCAAAAGATTGTTTGTATCCCCCTCCGTATTCATTCTGGTAGTCAGGCAATATAAACACGTTATTGAAAGTTGTGTTGGAGTTGATGCTTAGGCCGATGCCTTTTTCCCGCTTACCACTTTTCGTTGTGATTAACAGTACCCCATTGGAAGCTCTGGAACCGTAAAGGGCCGCTGCACTGGGCCCCTTTAGAACAGAAACCGATTCGATATCATCTGGATTAACATCCTGGGCGGCATTGCCATAGTCTATCCCTCCATTGGCCGTTTGGGCGGAAATGTTGTTGAAATTGGAATTGTCTATAGGTGTTCCATCCACTACGAAAAGAGGCTGATTATTGCCTGAAATAGAGCTGGCTCCCCGGATAAGAATTCGAGAAGAACCCCCGATGTTGCCGGAGGCTCCAGAAATCTGAACACCGGCTATTTTTCCCTGCAACGCATTTACAAAGTTGGTTTCCCTGGCCTCCGTCATCCCTTTGGCATTGATTTCCTGTACCGCATAACCAAGGGATCTTTCCTCCCTTTTGATTCCCAGTGCCGTAACCATCACTTCCATTAATTCTTGGGAAGTAAGTGTCACATTAAGGATAGATTGATTTCCTATAGCAACTTCACGTGAATCAAATCCAATAAAAGAAAAAACAAGGAGCCCAGCGTTGTCAGGAACTGTCAAGGTGTAACTTCCCGAGGCGTCAGTACTTGTACCTATGGTGGTTCCTTTAACTACTACACCTACTCCAGGGATGGGTAAGTTTTCTTCATCTGTCACTAACCCGGACAGCGTTTTGTCTAAAGCGTGATAATAATCAAACGTATTAGCGTGAAGTGTAATTGTCGCAATAAACTGGGCTAGAATAAGAGCCCCTGTTACCAATAAAATTTTTCCCATAATTGAAAGATTTGATTTGTTGATTAAAGTGGTTAAGTGAATTAGCTTGGTCAATACCTAGATCAAGTATCAAATCATAATAACCTTATCCTTTATGTATTAGGTTTAAATGATTTGACTTGAATGGTTTTGGGGGCTTATCGCTAACAATTTTAAATCAACATCCAAATCCAGGGATGTATAAATTAATTAAATTTTACTTTTCAATACGGGCTATATTTCAAATCCTAAACTAATTAATCAGCATGAATCCATTAGGAACGGATCAAAATCGATTGATTTTATTTTTCATTTTTTGAAATAACACCTGCTTAAGGTTACACTTTTAATTATTCCTAAGGGAGGACAAATAAGCCTCCTTATCGACATTAATATAATTCATATTTCGTGATTCACTTTTGAAAATTTAATTTTTACAAAGAAATAATAATTAGTTATATAACTGAATTATTAGTTTTTTTATCTTTGTACCATGCGATCTAAAAGTAAGGTAAATGAAGTACCCAAAGTCCTCCATGTGATTTTCATTTATTTTTTAACTATTTATGTATATTTTCTATCAGTAAATTGAAAACTATAAAGATAGATATCTTGTAAAGATAAAATCACGTATTTAATCTCAATTTCCGGAAACAAAAAGTTAATCTCCTTGTATTTCCGTTCAAAAATGAAAAACCACCAGTAGCTTGGCACGTGCGGGCGGATAACTTGCAAACTCCAAAAAATGCATAAGCGATTTTAAAGATATGGCGTATCTTTGGCGGGAGATAAGGAGAGTCATCACATATGGGAATCAGCAATGTCACGACCGACAGTGTTCGGGAAAGGGTAGATATAGAAGAAGTTGTCAACGATTATGTACAACTTAAGCGCAAGGGGCAAAACCTTTGGGCATGCTGCCCCTTTCACCAGGAAAAATCACCCTCCTTTTCCGTTTCTCCCGCCAAACAGATTTACAAATGCTTTGGATGTGGCAAGGCGGGTGACCCTATTCAATTCATTATGGATATTGAGGGGGTTGGATTTACGGAAGCCATCCGCCATTTGGCCCAAAAATATGGGATCGAAATAATAGAGGACCAACAACAGGCAAGCCCGCAAGCCTTGCAGGTTTACAATGAAAAAGAAAGTCTATATATAGCCCTTAACTTTGCCAAGGACCAGTTTGTCAAGAACCTGGAATCCCCGGAAGGCAAATCGATCGGTCTTAGTTACTTTAAAGAGCGGGGATTTACTCCTGCCATCATCGATAAGTTTGATCTGGGCTATTCCCTGGATGCCTGGGATCACCTACTGGAGAATGCCAAAATTGGAGGGTTTACAGAGGAGGCATTACAAAAAGCCGGTCTTATCCTGGAGCGTGAACAGCAATCCGGGAAATATTACGATCGTTTTCGCGGAAGGGTGATGTTTACCATCCACAACTTGGGCGGCAAAACCATCGCATTTGGCGCGCGAATCCTCAAAAAGGATAAAAATCAACCAAAATACATCAATTCCCCGGAAACGGCTGTCTATCACAAAAGTGATGTGCTATACGGGATCTTTCAAGCCAAGCAGGCTATCCGTCAACAGGATAACTGCTACCTCGTAGAAGGGTACACGGATGTGATCTCCATGCACATGGCGGGAATTGAAAATGTGGTAGCCTCTTCCGGCACCTCCCTGACCGAAAACCAGATCAAGCTGATCAAGCGGTTTACTGATCAGGTTACTGTGCTTTATGACGGGGATGCGGCAGGTATAAAAGCCTCATTGCGTGGCATAGATATGCTGTTGGAAGGAGGCTTGAACGTCAAGGCGGTGGTGTTTCCAGACGGGGAGGACCCGGATAGCTACGCCCAGAAAGTCGGTGCTGATGCTTTCAACCTATACCTGAAGGATAAATCCCAAGATTTTATAAGCTTCAAGATTGGGATTTTTAAGCAGGAAGGGCAATTTGATCCCATAGAAAAGGCAGCCGCGGTGCGTCAAATAGTGCAGAGCATAGCCAAAATTCCCGACCCCATTCTGCGTACGCTATATACCAAAGAATCGTCCAGATTGCTCGAGATTGAGGAAGAATTAATTCTTTCGGAGTTAAACAAGATTTTTCTAAAAGAAGCCAATCGGCCCAGATCCAGAGAAAACGAGAATTCCCCTCCCGCCAACTTCCCGGAGGATCTCTTACCCACAGCGGCCACCACGCATTCCAAAACCATCGAACAGCAACTTCTCCGACAAGAAAGGGAGACCATGCGGCTGTTGAT
>Ga0105045_10006912_pt1 | contig 10049 bp, 8 predicted proteins | sample MAT02_FD_78089 | JGI IMG/M metagenome (GOLD analysis project Ga0105045, IMG submission 78089) | Freshwater microbial communities from Lake Fryxell liftoff mats and glacier meltwater in Antarctica - MAT-02 (megahit assembly) | ecosystem: Environmental > Aquatic > Freshwater > Ice > Liftoff...
GCTGTTTTGTAACCTGAAACCTCAGCTAAACCAGCTGCTACTTTTGCTTTAGCTTGGTATTCTGAATATGCTGGAATTGCAATTGCAGCTAAAATACCGATAATTGCTACAACAATCATTAACTCGATTAAGGTAAAACCTTTTTGTACTTGTTTCATTTTAATTCCTTTATAAAAATGTAAGTGGTCACACACTAGGTGATGCTGTTAGTGCTTGCAATGTATGATGCAATTGGTGTGCCAACATTTATTTTATAGGCAAAGTGAATTGTTAAATTATGTTTACTACTAAAAAATGTGTCTATAAAAAAGCGTTAAGTTTTAACTGTTATATTTAAATCTACTATAAGTTATTGATTTTTATGTAATAAATAAAAAAGGTGATTAAGTTTAATCTTAATCACCTTTTTTATAAAACTTATAAAACCTGAAGTTGTATGAATTTGTTTTAATTTGTTTGCGGTTAACCGCGCTTAAATGGTCAAAATAGGTCACTCAAAAACTTCATGAGTGACCATTTTGTCACCTCTTTGCGGTCAACTACTTTGACGCTTCGGCTACCTTTTTCAAATTAGCTAAACCGCTATCGTAAATGCCCGTTATTGCTGCGGTTGCTGCGGCGTCATCTTGACCTTGCGGAATTGGTGGATTCAATTTGTATAGGCGGTAAAAGCGCCCAACCCATGTCACGGTGGTTTCGTCAGCGCCCGGACCTTTGCTGACAGAGATGCTAGAGTTGTAGTCTGTGAGTGGTAATGGACTATCTACAATTTCATATTTTAACTTCATGCCAGCGTCGTCCGCTGAGCGTAATTTTTCATTAATGATGCCACCGCTTTTTAATGTTAACGCTCTAAAAGTATCGCCATCTTTGCTGGTTAGCTTTGTGCTGGCAACAGCTGGATGCCATTTTTGCATATTGCCAAAATCTTTTACCAGCGCCCAAACTTTTGCAGGGTCTGCTTTAATGACCACGGTTTTTTCTACTTTTTGTGGGGTAGGGCCATGGGCAAAAGCTGGCGTGGCTGTAATACTAAGTGCAATTAAACTTAAAGCAAGTAACGCTAAAATATTTTTCATCTTTTTCTCCAAAACTCTCAATTTGAGAGGAATTATTCAAAAAACAACAATACAAGCAATCGCTATTATAAAGGAGATGATCTATTTATTAAATGTGTGATGTGGATATTGCGTTTTTAGTATTTTATTAAACGTGGTTGCTAGCGCTTGGTTGACACTAATAGCCTTAATATATTTATTCAACGTTAAGTGTAAAGACTCCAAAGGCTCTACTTTTGTCACCAGTGTTGATGGTGAAGATAAGTTTGTTTGTTTTTGTATCAATCACGCTTACGTTGTTACTACCCCAGTTTGCCACATAAGCACGGTGGTTTGCATCATCAATACTGATACCCTCTGGCGTGCTACCTACATCAATGGTAGCAACCGTTTTTTTACTCACAAGGTCAATCACGGTAACGTTGTCATCTTGCGTATTGGTAACGTATAACGTTTTATTGTCTTGCGTGATAGCGGCACAATAAGGATGGTAGCCAACCTTAATTTTTTGCTGTTGCCATGAGTTGGTGTTAATCAGGCTAACGGTATCTTCTTTTACATTGACACTTACTAACAGTACTCCATTGCGACTCAAGGCTAATCCAAAAGGGTGTTTGCCCACGGCAATACGTCTTTTAATGCTGAGTGTTTTCGTATCTATTACCGCAATGTCATCACTGTCGCGGTTGGCAATATAAAGCCATTTGTTATCAGGACTTACTATCATACCTGCTGGCGCATTACCTACTTTAAGCTCGCGCGTGATGTGCGGCGCAAATGTTTCTATGGCGAACACGCGATTATCAAACCAATCTGCCGCATATAAAGTGTTGCCGTCGTTTGACAGTGCTACACCTACTGGTGAACCGTTGATATTGAGTGTTCTAATGATTTGGTTACTGCGTGTGTTGATAATACTGATACTTTTACTATCAATATTTGAAATATATGCACGCCCCGTTTTGTCAGAAACTGCTACGCCAACTGGTGAAATGCCAACTTTTAGTGTGCTCACCACTTGATTATTTTGGGTGTTGATTATAGAAACTGTGTTGTCACCTTGATTAGTAATATAAGCATAGGCTTGAGTAACTTTTTTTTCTGAAGCATGTTGAGCATCATTACAAGCTGTAATGCACCCAACTGTTGCAAATAACAAAATTACATTTTTGATTTTAGTGTTTAAATTCATATGGTTATGTTTTTAAGGTAAAAGGTCGCTTTCAATAATGAGCGAAATATGAAAAAATTGCATTAAATTATTAAGGCAGTATAACGCTATGTTAGATCGTGACGGGTTTCGCCCGAATGTTGGCATTATTATATGCAATGCCAGCAATCAGGTTTTTTGGGGTAAGCGTATTCGCGAACATGCTTGGCAGTTCCCGCAGGGCGGTATTAAACATGGTGAAAGCCCTGAGCAAGCCATGTACCGTGAACTGATGGAAGAGGTTGGCTTAAGCCCTGAGCATGTAAAAATTTTAGGCCGCACCAAAGATTGGCTTCGGTATGAAGTACCAACAAACTGGGTAAAACGCGAATGGCGTGGTAGCTATAAAGGCCAAAAACAAATTTGGTACTTATTGCGTATGGTGGGGCGCGATACTAACGTTTCATTACGTTCAAGCGAGCACCCAGAATTTGATGCATGGCGTTGGAGCGATTATTGGGTGCCACTTGAAGATGTGATTGAATTTAAACGCGAAGTGTATAAATCCGCACTAAATGAGCTGGCAAATCATTTGCATAATAAGCCGTGAATACGTTAAGAGAAATTTAGTTGGTGAAATATAGCTAGGACTTAAAAGACTAAAAATGTGTCTGTAAATAACCATTAAGTTTTACAGACACACTTAATGTGAAATAGCGAATTTTAATTCGCCATCATCTCACCGAGCTTGACCTGCTTAGCTGATAGCCAATCTTTGTTAAAAGATAATGTAGTGTCTTTTTCAAACAGCATAACGACTGTAGAGCCCAATAAAAATCTTCCCATTTCATCGCCTTGACTCAATGTGATGTTTTTATTTTCATAATTAAACCTCTCGATATGTCCGATGCGCGGCGGATTTACAATGCCATGCCAAACTGTAGCCATGCTTCCTACAATAGTTGCACCGACTAAAACCATCACGAAATTGCCATGCTGTACTGAACTAAACTCACACACTACACGTTCATTACGCGCAAATAAACTAGGTACACCTTGGGCTGTAGCTGGATTAACTGAAAATAAATCGCCAGGCACATAGGTCATACGCTGTAAAACACCATTGCAAGGCATGTGAACACGGTGGTAATCACGCGGACTTAAATATAAGCAGGCAAAGTAACCATTTTCATAACGTTTAGCATCATCAGGATAACCTGCAAGCAAAACGGCAGTAGAGTAGCTATGTCCTTTGGCTTGAAAAATTTGGTCCGCTTTAATGTTACCGAATTGACTAACTGCAGCATCAACAGGGCAAATAAATCTGGCTTGTGCTAACGGTCTTAGGCCTTGCTTTAACGCCCGCGTAAAAAATGAATTAAAAGTTTTATAGGCGCTAACATTCGGTTCAGCCGCTTCGCTCATATTGACGTTATAGCGTTTGATAAACCAACCAATAACAAATGTAGTTAAGTTACCACCTTCATAATTAGCTAGCTTACCCGCGACAATGGTAAGCAATTGTTTAGGAATAACATATTGCAATACAACAGCAAAGTTAGGCATCAGAATCTTTCAATTAAATAATAGCTTATACGAATAAAAAAGGGCAAGAAAAATCTCGCCCTTTAATTTACATCAATCCGTCAAATTACATTTTAGTTTTTTAGATTGAGCTCTAAAATATAATCAATCCAACAAAACTAACTTATGACACACTAGTTTTTAGATTGATCAACCAATTTATTTTTAGCAATCCAAGGCATCATCGCGCGTAATTGGCCACCAACTTGCTCAATAGGATGTGCGGCGTTTAAACGACGACGTGCAGTCATTTCAGGATAATTTGTACGACCTTCTAAAATGAACTGTTTTGCGTAGTTGCCGTTTTGAATGTTCTCTAACGCTTCACGCATTGCGTAACGTGATTCATCGTTAATCACTTTTGGCCCTGTAACATATTCGCCGTATTCTGCATTGTTTGAAATTGAGTAGTTCATGTTGGCGATACCACCTTCATACATTAAATCTACAATCAATTTCAGTTCATGCAAGCACTCAAAGTAAGCCATTTCTGGCGCGTAGCCAGCTTCTACCAAGGTTTCAAAGCCCGCTTTTACTAATTCAACTGCGCCGCCACATAGGACTGCTTGCTCGCCGAATAAATCTGTTTCTGTTTCTTCGCGGAAATCTGTTTCAATCACGCCGCCTTTGGTGCCGCCGTTAGCTGCCGCGTATGAAAGCGCAACCTCTTTGGCTTTGCCAGATTTATCCTGATAAACCGCGATTAAAGAAGGAACACCGCCGCCTTTTAAATATTCAGAACGCACAGTATGGCCTGGGCCTTTTGGTGCAATCATGATTACGTCTAAATCTGCGCGTGGCACGATTTGGTTGTAGTGGATGTTAAAGCCGTGAGCAAACGCTAATGTTGCGCCTTTATTTAAGTTTGGCGCAATTTCAGCATCATAAATGCCAGCCATTGTTTCATCTGGCAACAACACCATAATAACGTCAGCTTCCTTTACTGCTGCTGCAATTTCTAGAGTGCGATGACCAGCATTTTCAGCTTTGGCCCATGAAGAGCCTTCTTTACGCAAACCAATGGTGACCGTTACGCCGCTGTCTTTTAAGTTAGCTGCGTGCGCATGACCTTGTGAACCATAACCTACGATGGTTACTTTTTTACCCTTAATTAGGTTGAGATCTGCGTCCTTGTCGTAATAAACTTTCATTTTTTTCCTTATATTACAAATACTTAATTTTTAAAATAGATTATTACTTATTCTTGCGTGGTCAGTTGTTATTAAATGTATAAAAACTTAACGGTTTTTGACAGGCACATTTTTATGCGTATATATTTAAAGCCATTAAATTTTTAAAATTCGATCACCACGACCAATACCAGATGCGCCTGTGCGCACAGTTTCTAAAATGGCGGCTTTATCTAAACTTTCGATAAAAGCGTCTAATTTTGTACCAGAGCCGGTAAGCTCAATGGTAAAGCTGCCATCTGCCACATCAATAATGCGGCCACGAAAAATATCACACATACGTTTCATTTCTTCACGGAAAGCGCCAGTAGCTTTGACTTTCACGAGCATTAACTCGCGCTCAATAAATTTTCCGTCGTTGAGGTCTAGCACCTTAACTACGTCTATCAGTTTATTCAGCTGCTTGATAATTTGTTCAATCACATCATCAGAGCCTGAAGTCACAATCGTCATACGTGATAACGTTGGGTCTTCAGTTGGCGCAACTGTGAGCGATTCAATATTGTAAGCACGCGCAGAAAATAAGCCAGCCACGCGTGATAAGGCTCCCGCTTCGTTTTCCATCAGTAAAGAGATAATGTGTTTCATGTTATTTACCTTTTACTTTATCTTCATTGCCTAAAATCATTTCAGATAAACCTGCGCCATTTGGAATCATTGGGAACACGTTTTCGTATTGGTCGGTAATAAAATCCATAAATACGAATTTATCTTTTTTCGCAAAGGCTTCTTTTAACGCACCTTCAACGTCGCTAGGATTGGTAATTTGCATACCAATATGCCCATAAGACTCAGCGAGTTTTACAAAGTCTGGCAAGCTATCCATGTATGACTCTGAGTGACGGTTCTCGTAAAAGAATTCTTGCCATTGGCGCACCATGCCTAAATAACGGTTATTAAGCAAAATCACTTTAATCGGCAAGCCATATTGTGCGCAGGTTGAAAGCTCTTGAATATTCATCTGAATACTGCCTTCACCCGTCACGCAGGCTACTTGCGCGTGTTTATCTGCAAATTGGCAACCCATGGCATAAGGCAAACCCACGCCCATAGTGCCTAGGCCGCCAGAGTTAATCCAACGACGTGGTTTATCAAATTTGTAATATTGCGCGGCCCACATTTGGTGTTGGCCGACGTCAGAAGTCACGTAAGCATCGCCATTTGTTACTTCCCACAACTTTTCAATCACGTATTGTGGCTTGATCACTTCAGTCGAGTTTTGGTATACCATCGATTCGACGGTGCGCCATTCATTGATTTGTTTCCACCAGTCCGCGATATTTGGTTTTGCGTTGGCATGCTCGGTTGCCAATACTTCATTCATTTCGCGCAATACGCTTTGCACATGCCCAACAATTGGCACATCAACCCTCACGCGTTTTGAAATGCTAGAAGGATCCACATCAATATGAATAATCGTGCGACCCTTTACATCAAAGTGTTTTGGATTACCAATGACGCGATCATCAAAACGTGCACCGACCGCAATTAGTACATCGCAATTTTGCATTGCCATGTTCGCTTCATAAGTGCCGTGCATGCCTAGCATGCCGACAAATTGAGGGTCAGTTGCTGGGTAGCCACCCAAGCCCATTAAAGTGTTTGTGACTGGGTAATTTAAAGCACGCACTAATTTAACTAATTCAGGGGCAGCGTCACCTAAAACTAAGCCACCGCCTGTATAAATCATCGGGCGTTTTGCCTCAAGCAATAACTTAACAGCTTTTTTAATTTGTCCGCCATGGCCCTTAAGCACTGGGCTGTAAGAGCGCATTTCTATAGTTTTCGGATAAAAATATTCAGCTAAATGCGCAGTAATATCTTTTGGAATATCCACCACTACAGGGCCTGGACGACCACTCGCTGCGATGTAAAACGCCTTTTTCATCGTCGCCGCGATGTCTTTTACGTCTTTGACCAAAAAGTTATGTTTCACGCATGGGCGCGTAATGCCCACCATGTCCACTTCTTGGAAAGCATCCATACCGATTGCTGGAACAGGTACTTGACCGCTAATGACCACGAGTGGTATTGAATCCATATAAGCCGTTGCAATCCCAGTAACGGCATTTGTTGCGCCCGGGCCAGACGTGACTAAAGCAACACCAACTTCACCTGTCGCGCGTGAAAATGCGTCAGCCGCGTGCACGGCCGCTTGCTCGTGGCGCACTAAAATGTGCTTAAAGCCATTTTGTTTAAAAATTTCATCGTAAATGTGCAGCACAGCACCGCCTGGATAGCCAAAAACGAATTTAACTTTTTCTTCGTTGAGGCAGCGGATTAAAATTTCTGCGCCAGTAATAGTGGGGTTTGTCATAAATTAGCTTGCAAATAGCGCATGATTTAATTGGTTATTTTTAACCCTAAACATTAACGCTTTGGCGCGTTTTGGTCAAGTTAACAATGTGAATTAGGGCTGGTTTTTGTACAAAATCAAGATTATTATTTAAAACTATATTGATGCAATGTATTTGATAAGAAATGTGTCTGTGAAGAACCGTTAAGTTTTTACCAATAAAACAATGTAAATTAATCGGTTTCTAAAGGTGGCGCAACTTTTAAAAGCTCTTCTATGGTCGTTAAACCAGCCGCAACTTTTTCTGCCCCGTTAATCACTAATGGCTGCATACCTTCTTTATGTGCTAGCTTTGTAAGCGCAGCTAAATCAGTTTCTGACGTAATTAACTTACGTAAAGCAGGTGTAATTGTGAGCATTTCATAAATGCCGCTCCGGCCTCTAAAGCCTGTGCTGCGGCATTCTAAACAACCCACAGGTTTGTAGATGTGATCTGGTTTTGGCACATTAAAATTGCCGACTAATGCGTTCCATTTGCTTTGCTCTATGGGTTCGGCTTCTTTGCAGCTTGGGCAAAGTGTGCGCACCAAACGCTGCGCCATAATGCCAAGCACGGTTGAATGAATTAAATACGAGGGCACGCCCAAATCTAACAAACGTGTAACTGCAGAGGGTGAATCGTTAGTATGTAATGTAGATAATACTAAATGACCCGTAAGTGCGGCTTGAATCGCCATGTCTGCCGTGGCAATGTCACGAATTTCGCCCACCATAATAATATCTGGGTCTTGCCGCATTAAAGTGCGAATGCCATCGGCAAAATTAAGACCAATATTAGTTTGCACTTGCATTTGGTTAAAGAGCGGCTCTACCATTTCAATTGGCTCTTCTACAGTACAAACATTGACTTCTGGCGTGGCTAGTAAACGAAGCGTAGCGTATAGCGTAGTGGTTTTACCAGAGCCCGTAGGGCCAGTTACTAAAATAATTCCGTTGGGCGCTTTTGTCCAAGCATCCCATTTTTTCGCTTGTTCTTTTGCAAAGCCCAAAGCTAAAAAATCTTTGGCAGAAACGTCTGGCGCAAAAATTCGCATGACCAATTTTTCACCGAACGCAGTTGGCATTGTGGATAAGCGGAGCTCAATTTCTACGCCTTCTGCTGTGAGTGTTTTAATACGACCGTCTTGAGGACGGCGCTTTTCTACCATATCCATACGACCGAGCAACTTAATGCGACTGGTAATCGCATTCATAATATTGGGCGGTAATTGATACACTTGGTGCAACACACCATCAATCCTAAAACGCATCTGACCCATATTACGGCGAGGCTCTAGGTGGATGTCACTGGCGCGTTGTTCAAATGCATATTTAAATAGCCAATCTACAATGTTGACCACATGCTGTTCATTGGCGTCTAAATTTTTATCTTTACCAAGTTCAACCAGTTGCTCAAAATTTTGTACACCAACAATTTGACCTGCTTTAGCAAGATTTGCCGCATTCATTGAACTGGCTAAGCTATAAATTTCTGGTAGGTAACGGCTTACTTCTAGAGGATTCGCCACGACTAATTTAATTTTCATCTTGAGCACACGCTCCAGGTCTGTAACCCAGTCGGTACTAAAAGGTTCAGTGGTGGCAATCGTCGCTTCGCCATTTTTTGCCGAAATCGGCATGATTTTCAAGCGCTCCGCGTAACCTTTAGAAACGATTTGTGCTGCAGAACCAAAATCTAATTTGAGTGGGTCAATATGGTAAAAGTCTAAACCAGCGCGCTCAGCTATCCAGTTTGAAAGCCCTTCAACGGTAATAAGTTTATGAGGGAGTTTTGTGCTTCTCCATTTCTGCTCGCCGATTATTACAAGTGGATGTAGGTTTGAGGTGTCGAGTTTGCGGTCTTTGTATAGTTTTTCAGCTTGTGTTTTATCTACCATGCCGTCATTGACTAACATGCGTAATACATCGCCTAGCGTTAAACGCCCATTGGGGTTGCTTAATACTGCGACTTTATTCATTGTAACAATCTCATTGAAAAAACCATTCAAATATAATACTAATATACATTTAATTGTAAATTTTACTAAATTACATTTTAATGCGCATGCTTAGGTCAATTGCATGTATGTTTTTAGTAAGTGAACCTACTGAGATTCTATCTACTCCAGTAAGCGCAATGCTCCGCACAGATTCAATATCAACACCGCCAGAAGCTTCTAATATGGCAGGTTTTTTATATTTTTGGTTAATTGCAACCGCCTCAGTAAGCAATTGATTGCTAAAGTTATCTAGTAAAATACTATTGGCGCCTGCGGCAAGCGCTTCTTCTAACTGCGATAAACTTTCCACTTCAATTTGTATACTTTTATCGGTATTCAACGCAAGCGCTTTGCGCATCACAGCGTTAATACTACCCGCTGCAGTAATGTGATTCTCTTTAATTAAAATGCCATCATAAAGTGCTAGCCGTTGATTTAAACCGCCGCCAACGATCACTGCATATTTTTGCGCTAAACGTAAATTAGGAATTGTTTTTCGCGTATCTAATATTTTTGCATGCGTACGAGCCACTGCTTTTACATATTTTTCAGTTTCAGTTGCTGTCGCAGAGAGTGTTTGTAAAAAGTTAAGCGCACAGCGCTCAGCCGAAAGTAAAGCACGCGCAGGCCCAGTAATATTACACAATACTTGCTTAGGTTTAACATGTGCCCCCTCGGTAACTAGCCAATCAATTTGCACACGCGTATCTACTTGAGTAAAACAGGCGTTTA
>Ga0105045_10006913_pt1 | contig 10049 bp, 6 predicted proteins | sample MAT02_FD_78089 | JGI IMG/M metagenome (GOLD analysis project Ga0105045, IMG submission 78089) | Freshwater microbial communities from Lake Fryxell liftoff mats and glacier meltwater in Antarctica - MAT-02 (megahit assembly) | ecosystem: Environmental > Aquatic > Freshwater > Ice > Liftoff...
CTACAACCCCGACCAGGCCGACACGGACCTCGACGGCCCCGGCGACGTCTGCGACGACGTGGACTACGACGGCCTCGTCGCCCAAGGCAGCGGCTGCACCGGTGGCTCCGCCGGTGGTCTGCTCGCCGGGCTCGCGACGCTCGTGGGTCTCCTCGGTCGGCGCCGCTGGCTCCGAACCGGACGCTGAGCCGGGCCGCGTCTCGATGTCCGAGACAAAAGAGCCGACCTCGCGACGCAGCTTTGGCCTGAGAGCCGCAGCGCTCGCGACGGTCTGCGCCGGGGTCTGGATGATGGCTCCGGCCAGCGGTCCGCCGCCTTCACTCGTCGGGCTCTTCGACGGTAAGTGGAGCGCGGACCTCCCCTACGACCCGACCGGCGTGCTCGAGGTGCGACTGCCGACCGCGCTCGGCCCGGCTGAGCTCCAGACCGCCACACACGCACTCGAGATCGGAGCCGCACGCCTTGCCAACGTCGTCACTCGCGACGACGACGGCTTGACCCAGGACCGCCTGGTGTGGCTCATCCCGACGCCGCCAAACCTGCCGAAGTCGCAGCTTGAGGCCCTGCTCGAGAGCCCTCGCGATAGCCTCGCGATCCTGCCAGTCCTCGACGAAGGCGAGACCGCCGACGCGATTCGCCGCTTCGTGAGTGAGCGCCCCGACCTGAACACCACCGTGGGCTCGGGTCCGGTCGAAGCCCGCGACGAGCCGACTCTCATCGCGGCCCTCGAAGCGATGCGCGACGAGTGCGCGGGATGTCGACCGCGCGGCGGCGAAGCCCTCATGATCGAACAGAGCGGGACCACCTGGACCGCACTCGTCGTGTCGCGGCGTGAGCCGGTCTTCGACCAGCGATACGTGGCCGGCTCCAAGCTCGGCTTCAACACGTACGACGGTCGTCCGGTCGCCATGATTGCGTTCACCCCTGAGGGCCGCACCGCGTTCTCGGCGCTGAGCCGCGACACTGTCGGCGCACGCCTGGCCATCGTCGTCGACGGCCGCGTGGTCTCGAGTCCGCGTATCATGGCGGAGATCGTCAGCGACACCATCGAGGTCTCGTCATCCCACTCGCCAACGAGCCACGAGGACGCGATACGCGACACCCAAGCGCTCGTCGACATGCTGACACCCGGCATAGGTCTGCCGAGCACCGCGACCTGGCGTTGGCTCGACCTCCCTGGTGCGACCCCACTGGCCATGGCGCTGGCCACCCTCTTCGCCCTCCTCGCGGCTGCCGTCCTGGGCTGGCTCCTGGCCACTGTCATCGCCTGGTTCGAGGGGCGTGGCGCCATCGTCGGCCTCGCTCCAGGTCCCGCCTCGAACCAAGCATGGCGAGCTCCCGGGGTCGCCTCGTCGCTCGCGCTGCGCCTGGGCATCACCGCGCTGGGTCTCGCCGCCCCCTTCGTCGTTGGCCTCATCCCGATCCCACTCCTCGATCAAGAGGTCATCGCCGGGCTCGACGACTCGTCCTACATCTTCTTCCTCGGCGCTGCGGGCATGATGCCGGTCATACTCGCCCACCTCCTCGTGTCACTGGTCGTGTGGCTCATGCCAGCGCTCGAGCGCCTGCGAACCGGCAGCTTCGAAGCGCGCCGACGCTTGCTCCTACCGACTGGCATCATCGCGTTCGCGATCTGCGCCTTGTACGCGGTGGGCTTCCTCCCGCCGTTTCTCGGCCTGCGGCTCTTCGAGCCGAGCGTCGTCTCGACCATCTTCCTCGTCCTCTCTCTCGCGGCCGGCACGGCCCTCCTCTGGGGAGCCGCGGCCCTCGTGACCGTTGGCGGCATCGGCAACGGCTTCGCCGTCCTCATCCTCGGCGGCATCCTGTCGATGCTCTTCGAGTCGCCGCGTATGGTCGGCGACCCACGCACCCTCGCCATCATCCTCCTCATCGGCGCCGTCCTCGTCTACGCGACCGGCCGTCGCATGTTCGTACTGCGTCCTTGGCGCGAGCCAGCCTCCCGCCGCCTGCCGCTCGCCGGCATCACGCCTGTCGACCTGCTCGCCACGCTCCAGGTGGTCCTGCTGCTTGTGTCGCTCCTCACAGAAGGCAATATTCGTTCACCCCAGTTGGGGCTGTGGGTCTCGCTCCTGGTGTTCATCGCCGCCACGACTCTCATCGCCTGGCTCGTGGCGCGCCCCATCGCTCGGCGCGAGCTCCGCTTTGGGCTCGTGCCGAGCGTCGCCGTCGTCTTGCTCATGGTCGTCGGCGCCAACCTCATCGCGGAGCTCGGCCCCGAGGTCGCACCGATGACCCTCACCCAGTTTGCCGCCCTCATCTTTTTGCCGGTCCTGGTGGTCGACGTGAGCGCCGAGGTCATCGGCACGCTCCGGCACGGCCGACTTTCACGCGTCTGGTCGACCCACGACGTCGACGAGGCCGACCGCCTGGCCGAGCTCCTCACCTCGCGCGACGTGGCCGTGGTCGTCCGTGCCTCGCGCCACCGGGCCCTCATGCGCTTCATGGGCCCGTGGCTCCCGGTCGAGCTGCTGGTGCCCACAGGGGACCGTCGCGCAGCGCTCGCGTTCTTGCGCGAGGACGCCCAGAGCAACCTCGTAGAGCCTTTCGGCTCCGAGCAGCAGGCCTGAAAGCATCGGCCCCTGGCCCGCCCTCGGCTCACAATGTTCCGCCCTCGGCTCGCCCTTGGCCCGCCCTCGGCCCACACCATCACACCATTGACCCGGCCTCAGCCCGCGCGCGCGACCTTGCGCGACAGGGGCCCGGGGCTGCCAAGGTCGCCCACTTCGATGCGCGCGTTCTGCGGCTCGTCGAGATAGGCGGCGCGCTGCGCGGGATCGGTCAGAACGCGGGCCGCCTGATGCAGTTGCGCCCTCGCCTGGCCAAGGATCCGCCGCGCCCTGAAGCCATCGCGGCGCACATAACGAGCGCGCGCCAACAAGAACAAGAGCTGGTGTCGAGGCAGGCCCACGCCACCCCACTCGGCCGAGCGCTCGAGTGCCGCCTGCGCCGACGTCAGCGCGCTGTCACCAGCTCCCGAGGCGAAGGCCGCCCGCGCCGCCAGCGCCAAAGCGCGCACCGCTAGCGACCGCATGCCCTCAGTCGTAGCCGAGTTCGCGAGGCGCTTGGCGGCCTCATGGATGCGCCCCGGTTCGGGCCCCTTCCCATCAGGCGCGGCGAGTCCGACCATCAACTCGGAGTACTCGAGCTCGCGCAGGGCGGGCCGCGACAGACCGCTGACGTCCAGACGCGCGACATCGAGCAGATGCAGCGCCCGCTCGCTGCGCCCGAGCTGCGCGACGATGCGCGCATCGGTGAGCCGAGCGATGAGCAGGGTCTCGCGGTCGCCATCCCGCAGCGCGAGCGCCACCGCTTGCGAGAGGTGCTCACGCGAGGTCTCGTACCAGCCGAACTCGAGATGGCTGCGCGCGAGCTCGAGCTCGATTCGCCCGTCCAGGCGATAGAACCGGTCATCACCGAGCTCAGCTCCGAGCTTACGGACCTCCGCCAGCGCGCGCTCGGGTGCCTGCGCCTCGCGCAAAAGGGCCGCGCTGAGCAGCGACGAATGCACCGCGTGCGGCCGGTCGCCCAACCGCCTGGCGAGCTCCGCTTCGAGCTTCACGGCGATTTCACCGTCCGCGAGCCACCCCATCGTCACGAGCAGGTCCGCCTCGAGCGCATGCAGCTCGAGCTTGCGCTCGGACGGATACTCGCCGCTCTGTGCCTCGCGCAGCGCGACCAGCGCCGTATCGAGTCGCCCATTGGCCGCATCGGCTCGTGCGTTCGCCCACGGCAACGCCCACGCGCACTCTCGCGACAGCTCGGCCATGCTCTTGGCGTGGCGCAGCATCTCGTCCTCTGCACCCCGATCGGCAGCGAGGTGCATGAGCGCGTCGAGCGCGACCTCCATGGTGGGGACGTGCGCTGTCTCGAGCCCACGCTCGAAGAGCTCGTGCGAGGCCCGCTGCCAGGCTGGCCAGTCGCCGAGAGCGCGCGACAGCTTCACGCGTGCAGTCCCGAGGTCGAGCCGCAGGCCACGAATCCGCTCGAGCTGCTTGTCGAACTGACTTGGCCTCGCCGCGCTGGCACCGACCGCTTGCGCCCCGGACGAGCTCGCCAGCGACGCCTCCTCGCGCTCGAGGATCTTGCGCGCATCCTCGAGCAACGCCGCAGCCCGCGGGAGCACATCGCCCTGACGCGGCAGGTGTGTGCGCTGGGCGGCCTCGAGCAAGTGCGGAACAGCGCGCAGCGGATCGCTTGAGCGCAGCCACTCCCACGCGGCGCGCTCCGACTTACCATCGAAGGGCAAGGCCAGCTCGATGGCGCGCGCGAGTCGTTCGTGCAGCCCCTGACGCTGCTCGGGCGGCAGCGTGTCATAGTGGTCACGGGTCGGCCCACGCGGTCCGACCATCGTCCAAGCCTCGGCATCGCGCGCCAGCTTGCCATCGGCGATCAGGTTACGGACGCTGACGCTGGGCAGCGCGAGGAACGTCGACACGACCCCTTCGGGCACAGGCTCCATCAGCGCCGAGAGCAGGTCTTCGAAGGCCTGACTGCCACCCGGCGACGGCAACATCGGCTGCGACAGCACACGCGAACGAGAGCTCGGCCCATCGGGCGACGTCGCGAGAGCGCGCTCGACATCCCACCCGAACACCTCGCGGCGACGCACGAGCGCCCCGCGTCTCAGGTCCTCGGTCAACAGCTCGCGCACGCGCTGCGGGCGCCCCTCGGACTTGTCCCAGAGCGAAAGGATACGGGTGTCCGGCACCACGTCGGGCCCGACGACCCCGTCCACCCAGTCGGTCACGGCTTCCAACGAGAGCGGCTCGCGCCCGACGTAGCGCGTCACCGACAAGCCGACCAATCTCTCGAAGGCGCGCTCGGCGACGGGCTTACTCGCTGGATCGACCGTCGCGATGACGCGCAGGCCTGGGTTCTTGGCGCCCGTGAAGATGGTCGCGAGCAGCTCGAGAGAGAGGGTGTCTGCCCAGTTGAGACCTTCGATCCCGATGACTACTGACCCGGGGAGTCGTGTCAGCAACGTCGCGGCGCCAGCGAGACCGCCGAGCATCGGAGGGGCACCACCGCGGGCCTCGCGCAGCCTGCGCAACAGCCCGAGCACCGGCTCGAGGGCCTCGAGCGGGCCGTGCGAACGCGGCTCGAGCGCATAGCGGATGACACGTGCACCCGCGACGGCGCTGCGGTCGGTGAGCTCGTGCATGACCTCGGCGCCATCGAAGCCCGCCGGGTCCTCGATGAGCATCACCGTTGGATGCGGCGAGGGTCCATCGCCAAGCCACGCCGAGGCCGCGAGGTCGAGCTCCTCGCTCTCTGGGAAGAGCGCTGTCTGAAGCCGCCGCCGGAAGGCCAGCGCCGTCTCGACCGTGTGCTTCTGCTTGAGCGCGTCGTTGTAGCGATCGATGACCTCGGCGGCCGAGCGCGGACGAAGCTCGTAGTTCGGGCGCAGGAGATCATCGACCAGGCGCGAGAGCTCGACCGGGCAGCTCGGATGGTCGAGGCGCTGATAAGTGCCGTACATCCGCTTGTTGTAGAGGTCGGTCGGGTCTTCGCCGGCCCACGGTCTGCGACCGGACACGAGCTCGTAGATGAGCAGGCCGATCGCGTAGAGGTCTTGCCGCACATCGAACGGAGAGCCGGCCATGAGCTCTGGCGCGCTGTATTCCGGTGTGCCGATGAAGAGCTCTTCGGGGGTCTCTTCGAACGGAATCGCGATGCCGAAGTCGATGAGATGGGCCGAGTCTTCGGGGTCACCGTCCCAGGTGACGAGTACGTTCGACGGCTTCAGATCGCGATGCAGGAAGCCGGCCCGGTGGAGGTGGTCGAGCCCTCGCAACACCTGAAGAATCCAGGCATATCCCTGTTTCGGATCGCGCATCTGAAGGAACGCATTGGCGAGCGGAATGCCGCGCACGTAGTCCATGGCGAAGTACGGCACCTCGCGCCCTGCGTGCTGGCCGAAGCCGAAGTCGTAGACACGCGGGATCGACGGGTGGTCGAGCCGCCGCTGCACCGCGTACTCGCGCATGAACTCGGAGGTCGAGTCGCGGTACTCGGGGAGCAACAGCTTGACAGCGATAGGGCGTTCGTTGGTGACGAGGTCGCGCGCAAGCATGACCTGCCCCATGCCGCCCTCCCCGAGCGTGCGTTCGACGCGATATCGGCCGTCCCAGATCCGCAGGGTCTCTCTCCGCAGCAGCCACCTGTTAGATGAAGGAAGCGCTCAACGCCTCCCTCGAGAAAGACGCTCCCGACGCCTCCCTCGAGAAAGACGCACCCGACGCCTCCCTCGAGAAAGAGGCACCCGACGCGTCCTTCGGATGAACGCGCTCGAGGCATCCCCCAAGAGGGGAACGCGTAGGACGCATCCCTCACCGCACTACGTGTGAGGCTAGCCGATCCTTGAGCGGTCCGAAACCCGAGACCCGATCGGTGTAACCGTTTCTCTCAGACCGGCCTCAGAAGCCACCGCCAGCCTCCAGATAAGCGCGCTCGTCCGCGCTCGCCAGGCGTCCAAGCGCGGCGTTGCGATGCGGAAAGCGCCCGAACCGCTCGATTGCTTCGAGGTGCTTACCCGCATAGCCGACGATGCTCTGGAGCCCTTCGAGATGTTTTGCCGAGAGCTGACCAGCGGCCACCGCGTCCTTCCCGTCGGCGAGGAGACGGTCGAAGAGAGCGACCGAATGACGCTGGTCCTCGAGCAGCTCGGAGTGCTCGAACGGAAGGTAGAAGAAGGTCCGGCAGATGAAGGGCACCTGTTGGTCGAGCCCGGCGGCGACGACCTGCGAAGCGACCGCCCGGGCTTTTACGTCGGTCTCGAAGGCCGCGGCAGTCCCGCGATGAAGGTTGCGCGGGCATTGGTCGAGCAGGATTAGCAGGCCGAGCGCGCCACGCGGGTCCAGGCTCCAGGCATCGAAGGCCTCGAGGTCGGTCGCTGCGCGCGCCGCGAGGGGGCCAAAACGTTCACGCAGCTCGGCATCGAAGGCCTCGTCACGCCCAAACCAGGCGCCCCGCAGCGCGGTATCCGGGGCCGGGCCGGGCGTGCCAAACCACCACGTGAGCAGCTCGTCGAGCATCGCGGCGGACGGCTCGGTGCGCCCCGCGTTGTCACTCGACCGAAGACCAATTGGCGGGTTTGGGTCGCTCATCGGTTCATGTTAGACGAGTCTACCCGGACGGACAACCCGGCGCGCGGCCGCAAAGCTCAGCGGCCCCAGGAGCTCTTACGATGGAAGGCGGCGACAAAGAGGCAACAAAGCCCTGGCTGGCGGAACGCACCTGGACCGAGGTGAACCAGCGCATCCACATCACGGTGGACTCGGAGCACCGGACGGTCGTGGTCTTCGATGGCAAGGGGTCGATGCCTGGCACCAAAGCCCTCATCGACCTCATCGAGTCGATTCGCGACCAGCTCGGACACAGCCTGCTCATCTCGGCTCTCGTCGACATGCGCAAGCTCGATGGCGCCCCTCTGCGCTCGCAGTTCGTGCTCGGCAAGTGGCTGCTCATGCGCAAAAAGCAGATGGACCGCATCGCCGTGTTCGGCGGCAAGCCCTTCGAGATGGGCGTCGCGCGCGCCGTCATGACCATCGCCGGCATGGGCTCCAAGACCTTCTTTGGAAACCACCTCGACGAGGCCATGCGATTCCTCGGCTGGCCGCGCGAACGTTATCCAACATGACGCGGTGACAAAATCCTGTCCGAAGGCGCCGCTGGGACCAGCGCACACTGCAACGCTGACCACATGGTCAATCAGAATACGGCCAAGACCTCGTCGCGACCGGTGAGCCGACTGATTGCACGGCTCCGCGAGAGGTGCGATGCTCCCCGCAGTTGGCCCGTAGCTGCCTTGCGGCGCGGGTCGGTGCCGCTTTCGGAGTCTGCTCTTGGCGCGAATCCTGATCGTCGATGATGAAGGGCCGGTGCGTAAGCTACTCGGCCGAATCGTGAGTCAGCTCGGCCACCAGGTCCAGCTCGCGGCAAATGCTGACGAGGCCGTCCGGATCCTACGCGAAGACCGCATCGCAACCGGCCCGGGCGAGGACGGCCACATCGAGCTCATGCTGACCGACGTGCGGATGCCGGGCACTTCCGGCCTCGACCTCGCGACCCAAATCGGCGTCGAGTTCCCGACCACCGCGGTCGTCATGGTCTCGGGCGTCGACGACCCGGAGACGGCCGGCTATGCCATCGAGCGCGGGGTCTACGGCTACGTGCTCAAGCCCTTCCGCGCGACCGAGATCCAGATTACGGTCATGAACGCGCTCCGCCGTCGCTCGGTCGAGCAGGAAAATCGCCGCCACCGTGAGGCCCTCGAAGAGATCATCCAGGGTCGCACCTCCGAGCTGCGCGTCACCCTCGAGCTCCTCGCCCAGAGCAACGGCCGGCTCCGCCTCGCACAAGAAGAAATCATCAAGCGCCTCTCCATCGCGAGCGAGGTGCGCGACGAAGAGACCGGCGCCCACATCCACCGCATGAGCGCCTATTCCGCGGTCCTCGCCGACGAGTTCGGCCTCGATGCCGAGAGCGTCGAGCTCATCCGCGTCGCTAGCCCGCTGCACGACGTCGGCAAGATCGGCGTCCCGGATTCCATCCTCCGCAAGCCCGGCAAGCACACCCCGGAAGAGTTCGAGATCATGAAGCATCACGCGGTCTACGGCTACCGCACGCTGCGCGAGACCGGCTTTCAGCTCCTCGACATCGCCGCGACCGTCGCCTGGACCCATCACGAACGGTGGGACGGCTCCGGCTACCCGCGCTCGCTCGCCGGCGAGGACATCCCCATCGAAGGCCGCATCGTCGCGATCGGCGACGTCTATGACGCGCTCACGACGAAGCGCGTCTACAAGCCGGCCTTCTCGGTCGACAAGTCGCTCGGGATCATGCGCGAAGGCCGCGGACGCCACTTCGACCCCCACTTGCTCGACGGCTTCCTGCGGCGCTTCGACGAGATCCGCGAGATCCAGAATCGGTTCCCCGACGTCGAGGCCTGAGTACCTGTTTGCACTCGCAGGACTCCGCCATCCAGGGTCTCGTCAGCCGTGGCCGCCAATCCCCCGAGGCATGCCGACAAGCGTCAACAGCTCCATGCGCGCCGACGGCTCGTTCATGAAGGCGCCCAAGAGCTTCGACGTGGTCGTCCACGAGCCCGGCTTTCGAACCCCCCGATAACACATGCAGAAGTGCTGGCACTGCAGGATGACCGCCGTGCCCTGGGGCTTCAACGCCTGGTCGATAGAGCGCGCGATCTGGGCCGTGAGCTTCTCTTGGACCTGCAGCCGCTTTGCGAAGACATCGACGACCCGCGCGAGCTTCGAGAGCCCGACCACCCGCCCGTTCGGGATATAGGCGACATGCGCCTTGCCGACAAACGGCACCATGTGATGCTCGCAGTGGCTGTAGACCTCGATATCGCTCACGAGGACGAGATCGTCGTAGCCCTCGACCTCTTCGAAGACCTTCGACAGGTAGGTCTCCGGGTTCTGCTCGTAGCCGGCATAGTGCTCGGCGAACGACTTGACCACACGATCCGGCGTCTCGAGCAGCCCTTCGCGATTGGGGTCCTCCCCGATGTAGCGCAGGATGCCGCGCACGTACTCACGAGCCTCGGCTTCGGTGGGAATCCGCTCGCTCGGCTTGGTCTCAGGATCTGTGTCTGCCACGTCATGCTCCGTTGCCCGGACCGCCGGGATACCTCGATCCTCGAATAACTTGATAGTCGAGATACTCTTTCCTCGAAAGATCGGCACGTCTCGAAAATCGAGATATCTTTCAATAGTGCCGTTCGAGCACGAACCACCCGAACGAGCGCAGCATGAGCTTCACTAATGAGGGCTCGAGCAGCGGGTCGACCGCAACCCAGGCCGACTCGACCAGGTCGCGGGCGGCCTGTGAGGTCGACTCGAGGCTGCCTGTCTCCTCGATCTCGGCGATCATGGCGTCGATGACCGCCTGGTCCTCGGGACACGCCTGGAGCTGGGCCGCAAAACGCTCGCGCTCGGACCGACCGAACCGCCCGAGCGCTTTCACCACGGGCAAGGTCACCTTGCCATGCGCCAGGTCTTCCCCCC
>Ga0105045_10006914_pt1 | contig 10048 bp, 7 predicted proteins | sample MAT02_FD_78089 | JGI IMG/M metagenome (GOLD analysis project Ga0105045, IMG submission 78089) | Freshwater microbial communities from Lake Fryxell liftoff mats and glacier meltwater in Antarctica - MAT-02 (megahit assembly) | ecosystem: Environmental > Aquatic > Freshwater > Ice > Liftoff...
CCATCATCAATCCAGTCCAACAACTCTCTTTGAAAATCTGAATTTGTAGAAATACTTAGATCAACTTTTAGTGCTGAAGTTAGTAATTTCCAAAAATTTAAAGCTGTGTATAATTGGTTTTGGGTTAGTAGATTTAGATAATTTTGAATAAATAATTCTTTTAATTTGGAACTAAATTCCATTAAACTAGAATCACCTTTTAGGCTTATTAATTCATTTTTACTAATGGTTGCAATTTCAATATTCAAAAAATCTTCAATACCAGCGTGAGTACCAAGTTTTGATAGTTCTTTTTCAAAATAGAATAATTGCCCTATCAACATATTTTAATTTAAAATTTTAGTTAAAAGCCTTGGTCTTAGAGTGCTATACAATTCTTCAGGGTCTAAAATACAACTACTAAATTCAAAGTCGACTCGTAGTTGACCTTTTTGACCTGGTTTAAAATCTTTAATATCCAAATTTTTGGCTAAGTCTGGATCTACAGTTAAAGTGGATTTTTTTCCTGGATTAGCCGCTGTAATTTTTAAAATTAATTGATTTATATTTTTTGAAGTTAGAAAATCAGAAATGGCTTTGTCGATAATGTGGCCAATTTTAATTTTGTAATCAGCTTCTTTTGTACGAAGTTGAACTAGGTTATCTGCTTGTTGTTTTAATACAATTTCTTGAATTTTTTGTTGTTTAAAAACGTTAGCAAAAATATTTTCCTCATTTTTATAATTATCAGCCTGAGATTTTAAAGACTCTTCTAAAATAGCCAATTCGGATTCTAATTTATGAATCTTGGCCTGAAGCTGATTAACTTGAAAAAGGGTGCTTATTTGAATTTGTGACATAGATTAAACGATTTTAATTCCAACAAATACTAGTAGTAGTGAGATAACTAAACCAAAAACAGCAAAACTTTCAATTAAAGCTGCTAAAACAATAGCTTGAGAAACATTTTCTGGTTTTTCTGCCAAAATTTTGACACCACTGGCAGCTACTTGTCCTTGATAAATTCCTGAAATTAAGCAAGAAATAGCAACTGGCATAGAAGCTAACATTAGAGCTAAACCAATTTCATCACTAATAGGTGTTGGGGTGGCGTTTAATAAACCGACTCTAATTAATAGAATAAATCCAAACAATAAACCATACAAAGCTTGTGTAGATGGTAGAGCTGATAAAGCTAAAACCTGTGGGAATTTTTGAGGTTCTTTAGATAATAAACCTGCGCCAACTTTGGCTACTAAACCTACTCCGATAGAAGAACCGATTGCTGATAAACCAACGCTAAGGGCTAAGCCAATTAAAACGTAAATGATACTTGTAGACATATAAATAATATATAATAAATTTGGAAAAAAAATTAATTTTTAAGTTTTAAATACTTAAAATCAGTGTTAGTGAAGTTTAGCTTTTGCCCACTTGGTTCGTAAAACTTTGGTAGAAATTCTACGTAATGCAAACGAAGCGGGTTAATATAAGCTCCAAAAAGACTGATAGTAAGATTAAATAAGTGGCCAACAATAAGGATCAAAGCCGTCGCTAAAACATTTACCACAGGTATAGAAATGGAATCGTAAATTAGAAAAGCTAGTAAGTTAATAACAGTTGCGATAATTCCACCTGTTAGACCTACCGCAATTAACCTTGTAAAGGATAGTAAATCCGATCCAAAACCAATTAAATTGTAGAACTTAGCTAGCCCGCCCAAAACTTTACCAGGAATACTTTTACCGCTATTAGTTATAAAGAAACTAAGTCCTGATATTGTAAATAGAATTGGTATAATTAGGCCAAATGGAGCAGGTACAGCCCCATTAAAAATCATCATTACTCCAAAAATAACAAATAGAAACCAATTTAATTCTTCTCTAAAGGCTCTAAAATTTTGAACTTTCAAGGCATTTATAATTTTAATAAAGTAGCCTACCATCAAATTTACAAGACCAATAACTACAGCCAATCCAAGTAAAGCTACAATTGGGCTAATACCTTTTTCTAATAAAAATTGATTAACAGGAGCTTTAGATAGTGGATCTAGCGGATTTATAATTTGGATGCTTTCAAGTAATGGGTTGATTGGTGTTTTAAAGAACAAATCTCCAGCCCAAGAATTGAATAAAGCTCCAAAAATTACAGTTGCAACCCCTGAAATAAAGAATAGCTGAAACATACTTTCAAACTGTGCTTTAAGATTTTTAAAGAATAGAAAATAACCTGTAAAAGTAGCTAATATTAAACCATAAAAAGCATCACCTAAACAAAATGCAAAAAATAAACTAAAGAAAATTGAAATAGTAAAACTAGGGTCAACTTGGTTACTGCTAATAGTTCCAAGCGATTGAGCTACGTTTTTAAAGGGACTTATGGAATTAGATTGACTCCAAACCACGATATCTTTTGACCAATTTGTAGTCTCGGATTCAATTTTGTTTTTTTCTAAAATCTTATGAAATTTCTTAAAATCGTCTGGGTGAACTGCAATAAAAGCGTAACTTGTTTGAGTATCGCTAGTATTGTTTGAAAGATGAAAAATTTTGGATGTGGCTTTTAAAAGAATATCTTCTAATTCCAAATTGGCATAAATCGAGCAAAGTAGTAGATAATTATCTTTAGAAATTTTTTCAGGATTAAAATTAAATTCTTTCAAATCGTGGACTATAATTTCTTGTTGTTTTTTGATATAATCTATAAATTCCTTGGTGTTGTAAAAATTAATATGGCTATGGGTAGACTCTTTATAATCTAAAATGTATTCCAAATTTTCTGTTTTAAACAAAATGGTACCAAAATTTGTAAGTGGTATATAATCAATTTGATGAATTTGCTCTTCTAGTTCAACACCTGGGTGGTTGGTTGTAAATTCTTTTATAACTTCTTCAGTAAATAGGTCTAATTTTTCTTTGAAGGCTAAAATATTTTCACTAATTAAAATTTCTCTACCAGGGTTACTTTTAACAATGTCATCTAATTCTAGTTTTAGGTTTTGGTACAACTCATACTGCTCTAATTTATCAATTATTTTAAAAAATTTGGCTTTTTCCTGGTGATTATTGATATAGTGAATATCTTTAGAATTAATTTCTGGTCTATGGTCGATAAAGCTATTAAACAAGCCTTTTGGTTGATATGTTTGTAAAATTTTATCAGTTTTATTTAGCAATTCAGTTTGGCTTTCAGCTTTATGTTGCAAAAACTGAACCTCACTCCACTCCGAACCAAGCTCGATAGGGTTTAATACTTCAAATTTTATTTTATCATAAACTAGATCTTTAAAAAAGCTATCATAATCATTATTTTTGAAAATTGTTAGAGAGGTTTGAGTGGACTGAACTGACATAATCTATATTTTAAAAATTTCACTTAAAGTTTGGTCGATATCATTTTCTGTAAGTGCTAAATTGTTTATTGGAATATTTAAAGTATCGTTTTTAGCCGAGCCAGATTTCACATCATCAGCATTTAAATCTTCCAAAATTTGTTCTTTTAGTGTCTCTAAATTTTGTTGGTGTTTTTTTTGTAACACTTTTTCTAATTCCAGGGCTGTAGCTAGTTTTAAGTCTAACTCTTGTTGTTGTTTTTCTAAGTTTGTAACTAAGTGTTGTATTGTGGACATATTAACCAAAAATTTTAATTAAGATTGCTTTTTCTGCATTAGACCTTTCTAATAAGGCTGCGTTGATGTATTTTATTTCTGATTGCATAACTTCTAATTTAGTTTCAAGATTGGATATTTGACGATTTGTTTTGGTTATTTCTGTAGCAATTTTTAAACAATTTGTTTTTAGCTGAGCTAATTTTATAAAGTCTGGAAAAATACCATTAAAATCTGATAAACTATTTTTTAGATTAGTTTTTAGGCTATTTCTAGGTTGGTTATCAATTGCAAAATCTAGTTGATTTAGGTGAACTCCAGTAACATTTTTATATTTCAAAGTTAACTTGGTAGATAATTTTGGGTTTAATTGATTTAATAATTCTTTGATATTCAATAAGGATAAGTTTTTCTTTATTAGATTTAAAAATATTAACCAGTTTTTAGATAATTGTTTTTGTTTTTGCTTACCTTCGTTGGCTAATTTTAGAAACATAATAACCAAGCCTGATCGCTTTTCACGTAATAAACGCAATCCATTATCTACAGACTTTCTCTGGCCTTTGATAAGTAATAAGTTTTGTTTATTAGCAGCAACCATAATTATTATTCGGAAAATTTAATTCTACCTTTACCGTATTTTTCAATCAACTCATCTTTTAACTTTTTAAGTTCTTCACGTGGTAAAATAGACAAAATGTCCCAAGATATTTCTAAAGTTTCAATAATTGATCTGTGAGTATAACCTTGATTCAAAAATTTGTCGTGATATTGTTTATTAAATTCTAGGTATAATCTACCAACATTTGAAAGTGAGTCTACACCTAAAACTAAAGATAATTCTTGTTGACGGATACTTTCAGAAAAAGAAGCAAAAATTTGATCGGCTACAGCTCCGTGATCGTCTCTGGTTTTACCTGCCCCTTGACCTTTATCTTTTAACCTTGAAAGCGACTCGATAATATCGATAGGCGGTTCAATGCCTTGTTTATGAAGATTTCTGTTTAAAACAATTTGGCCCTCGGTAATATAACCTGTTAAATCGGGAACCACGTGGGTTTTGTCGTCATTAGGCATACTCAGGATTGGAATTTGAGTGATACTTCCTGTTCTACCTTCTACAATGCCAGCCCTTTCAAGCAGTGATGCTAAATCTGTGTATAGATAACCAGGATAACCACTTCTACCAGGAATTTCTTTTTTGGCTGTAGAAATTTCACGCATGGCGTTGGCGTAGTTGGTTAAATCAAACATTAGTGTCAGTACCGAATAACCTAGTTCGTAGGCTAAATATTCTGAAACTGTAAGAGCTAGCCTTGGTGTCAAAATTCTTTCAACCACTGGATCCGAGCTAAGATTCACGTACATTACAGTTCTACTTAAGGCGCCTGATTTTTCTAATTCATTTTTTAGGTAAACGTATTGATCATAGGTAATTCCCATACCAGCAACCACAACCACAAATTTATCGTTAGGATCGTTAGTTTTAGCCGAAGTTGCGATTTGAGCCAAAATCTCTAAATCTGGTAAACCACTTCCTGAAAAAATTGGAATTTTCTGACCTTTTACAACCGTGGTAGTTAAATCAATTGAAGAGATACCAGTTTCAATAAAATCATTAGGTTCTGCCCGTCGGTATGGATTAATAGCCGCTCCATTAATATCTTGATAGCTAGTTGGTAGCGGAGTATTTTCTTTCCAAAAATTAGGAATATTAATATCTTGGCTAATTCCTTCAACTGGTTTTAGGTTATCAATTGGGTCGCCGTAACCATTGAAGATTCTACCCAAAATAGTTGGTGACAAAGAAACTTTTTTAGATTGACTGCTAAAAACTGCCTTGGCCCCATTTAATTGAAAACCGGCTGGATTTTGAAACATCTGAACTACGGCGATATCTTTTTCTAGAGCAACTACTTGGCCTTGGATTTTTTTGCCATTTTCATCTATAATTTCAACCAATTCTTGGTAACCAACTTTCTCGGTGTTTTCTATAAAAATTAGCGGTGATTGAATAGACGCAACTGTTTGATATGAGATCATAATATTAAATTTTAGGCTGTGGCAATTTCATTAATTTTATTAAATAACTCATCTTGAAGTTTTTGTATTTCGCCTATTTCAGTTTGGTACTTCATTTGAGATAATAAATATTTGGTTCGAGGGTTAAAAATTTCAGCTACTAAGTTTTCATTATCGGGTTTGGATTCTATTAAAATAGCGATTTTATTGTACATCGACATGATGGTGTCCAACAGAATTTCTAATTTTTCAAAAGAACAGTAGGTATCAGCTGGGTCAAAACCATTTTGCTGCAAGAAATCTTCACGAAGAGATTTAGCAATTTCCATAGTTAAACGATCTAGATTATTTAAACCGTCAAAACCTACCAATTTTACCATTTCTAAAAGACTATCTTCCTCATTCAGAATTTTTTTGGCTGCAACTCTATTTATAGCTAAAATACTTCCCGATTCAGTTTGATTTAAAATCGCGGTAAAGGGTTGCTCGTATAAACTATAACTTGTTTGCCAATTAATAGAAGGATAATGCCTTTTGGCTGCTAATTTTGCGTCTAAAGCTAAAAATACTTGAGTGCTTTTTAAACTAGCTTGAGTTACAGGATCAGAAAAATCACCTCCAGCTGGCGACACAGTACCAACAGCAGTAATAGAACCAGTTTCTTTAGAGAGAGTTGACACGACACCAGCTCTTTCATAAAATTCGGATATTCTAGAAGATAAATACGCTGGATAACCTTCATCGGCAGGCATTTCTCCTAATCTAGCTGAAATTTCTCGCATTGCCTCTGCCCATCTGCTAGTAGAATCTGCCATCAAAACCACGTCGTAGCCCATATCACGATAATATTCGGCAATAGTCATTCCTGTATAAATACTAGCTTCACGAGCAGCAATAGGCATGTTGGAAGTATTGGCAATCAAGACTGTTCTTTCCATAAGCGGTCTACCTGTTCTAGGGTCACTAAGCTCTGGAAACAATTTTACCATTTCTGTCATTTCGTTACCACGTTCGCCGCAACCCACATACACTACTATTTGAGCATTACTCCATTTAGCTAATTGTTGTTGAGTAAAAGTTTTACCAGCTCCAAATGGGCCAGGTGTTGATACAGGTGCTCCTAATAAAATAGGAAACATGGCGTCAATAACTCTTTGCCCAGTTTTAAAAATTTTGCTTGGAGATAGTTTAGAAGCAATTGGTCTAGCAATTTTTACAGGCCATTTATGACTTAATTTAATATCAATGGTTTGATCACCAGATTTAATTTTACCAACAACTTCGGATAAAGTATACAAGCCAGATTTGATTTCTAAAATACTAGAATTAAGTGCAATGTTATGAGGTGCTAAAATCCAATGTTTAACATTTTCAGTTTCTTGAACATAGCCTAATCTTTGGCCAGGATCCACACTGTCACCAGGTTTTGTGGTAATTTCTAGTCGCCATTTCTTGTTTTGATCTAGACTTGGAAGATGTAAACCAGGTTGAATAAAAATTGGACTGATTTTATCAATTTCTGAAAGTGGTCTTTGGATTCCATCAAAAATATTTCCCAATAAACCTGGGCCAAGCTCAACGCTGAGTAACTCGTCTTTTAATTCTACACTTTCGCCAATTTGTAAACCTGTAGTTTCTTCGTAAACCTGAACCTTGCATTCATCACCTTGAATAGAGATAATTTCCCCTAATAGTCTATTTTTACCGACATAAACGGTTTCTAAAATTTTGGGTTTATCTTGATTGTTTGTAATTTGTGCTGTAACTAAAGGGCCAGAAACTTTGATTATAGGAAGCATATTGTTTATCGGTAGATCACTTTATTTATGATTGGTTATAAGATACTTGTTAATTTAACCCAAATATTTAATTTTAGGTCAACAAATAATTTGAAAATACTAAAATAGTTTTATTTATATTTATATTTTTACTTTAAAATAAAGCTTGGTAACAACTATTATATAATTTGAATTATATCCTATAGGATTCGCAATTATGCCCAAAACTACTACTTGATTAGAACTTATTAAGTTTTTTGAGCGATTATACCACCTTTGTAAAAAAGCTTATATCAGACAAGAAAAGTAGATTCTTTATATAAAACCAATACTATTACTAACGCCAAGGTCAATACTGCAGTATTAGTAATGCTAATAAAGTTGTAGACTAATTAGCTTTTTAAAATTTCAGCAGGAACTAGATCTGGAGTAACTTTGAAAATAGTTCTACTTATTTCTTTGTCTATTTCTTGTAATAAATTAATAAAGATTTTTAGGCCGTCTTCTTTAAACTCTGTTAATGGATCTTTTTGGGAATAACCTCGAAGTCTTACCGCGTCTTGAAGATGTTCTATAGTCACCAAATGTTCTGTCCAAAGAACGTCTATAGCTCGTAAGAAAATAAACCTAATCATTCCTGATTGCTGCTCTGGGCTATAATTAGTCCATTTTTTATTCATTTGAAACTTAATTTTATCAAACAAGAAACTGGTAATTCGACGATAATTATATTTTTCATCTTTATACAAAACTTTGAGAATATCAGCTTCAAAATCAGTAAGTTGTAGAATTAATTGCAAATCTTGACTGGTGGTTTCTAATTCTTTGGTGTTTGGGAATTTTTTAGAATCTTTGTGAACGTTGGCTGTGGTTCTTAAAACCTCGCGATATAGACTTTTTTCAATTTCAGTGATAGCCTCAAAACCTTCGTTTAAAAGTACTTTGCGGCGGCGGCTATAGATTACAGTTCTTTGTCTGTTGATGACATCGTCATAATCTGTAACGTGTTTACGAACATCAAAATTTTGTCCTTCAATTTTTTTCTGAGCTTGTTCAATCAGCCACGATAATTGTCCGTTAATAATTGCTTCATCGTCTGCAATTGGTAAAATGGAATAATAACCAACTCTATCGCCGCCAAATACCCTTAGGATATAATCTTGCAAAGAAACGTAAAATTGGCTTTTACCAGGGTTTCCCTGACGACCACTACGACCACGAAGTTGATTATCTGTTCTACGGCTTTCGTGTCTTTCACTACCTACCACAAATAAACCACCAAGTGCTTTGATATCTTCATGATCTTTTTTCCAAATTTCTCGAGCTTTAGGATCTTCAGGCGGTTCGCCCCCTAGTTTGATATCAATACCACGCCCAGCAATGTTGGTTGCAAGTGTTACCATTCCTCTTTTACCAGCTTCAGCGATAATTCTAGCTTCTTGTTCGTGATTTTTAGCGTTTAAAATTTGATATTTAACCCCAAATTCATCCAAGTATTTACTTAAAATTACATTTTTTTCAATAGAAGTCGTTCCGATCAAAACTGGCTGACCTTTTTTGTTTAATTCTTGGACGTCTCGGGCGATGGCTTTAAATTTGCCTTCTTCAGTTTTAAAAATTTTATCAACTCCATCGATACGGGCTACAGGTTTATTGGTTGGGATAGTAACTACAAGTAATTTATAAATTTTGAATAATTCTTCGGATTCGGTACTGGCAGTACCTGTCATACCAGCTAATTTAGAATATAATCTAAAGTAATTTTGAAAAGTAATAGAAGCTGTGGTTTTGCTTTCAGATTGAACATTCAAACCTTCTTTAGCTTCAATAGCTTGGTGTAAACCTTGATTGTAGCGACGACCAAACATTAGACGACCTGTGTTTTCATCTACAATTACAATTTCTCCGTCGTTTGCAACGTATTCTTTATTATTTTTAAATAAAGCTTGAGCTTTTAAAGCCTGATCCAAATGATGTACTATTGTTACATTTTCAACAGAAGCATATAGATTATCTATTGCTAACATTCGTTGGACTTTTTCTACACCCAAATCGGTTAAAGTCACAGTTCGGCGTTTTTCATCTACTGTATAATCCAAATCTGGGTTTAGACCCTGAGCAATTTTGGCAAATTGTTTATATTGACTAGAAGAATCTTGATCTTGAGCAGAAATAATCAGCGGCGTTCTAGCTTCATCAATTAAAATAGAGTCAACTTCATCAATTACAGCTACATGATGACCAGCTTTTTGCACAATTTCAGAGGGAGTGCTGGCCATGTTATCACGCAAATAATCAAATCCAAATTCGGAGTTTACTCCATAAACTATATCTACAGCTAAATTATTTTCATCATCAAAATACGCCCGTTTACGATCACAAGGAATTAAATTTTTAACATCCAATACACTTCTAGAATCTTGTTTTTCACCATCTTCAAAAGTTTCGAGTAGTCCAGCAGCTCTTTTTTTGTTGCTAGCAGCGTCGTCTCCTGCTCCTAATTTGAAATAAAAACTAGCTTGATTTTGAATAACACCAATTGTCAGACCTAAAAAGTCATAAATTTGACCCATCCAACTACCATCGCGACGAGCTAAATAATCATTTACAGTGACTACATGAACTTGATTGTGTTCTGGCAGAGCGTTTAGATAACCAACTA
>Ga0105045_10006915_pt1 | contig 10048 bp, 11 predicted proteins | sample MAT02_FD_78089 | JGI IMG/M metagenome (GOLD analysis project Ga0105045, IMG submission 78089) | Freshwater microbial communities from Lake Fryxell liftoff mats and glacier meltwater in Antarctica - MAT-02 (megahit assembly) | ecosystem: Environmental > Aquatic > Freshwater > Ice > Liftoff...
CGCGGCAGCGGTCGTGCCGTCGGTGGAATCGCCGCTGTCGTCGGTGCTCTCAGACGTTGCCACCGACAGGGTCGTCTCACCGCTGTCAGTGGCGGGCTGTACCGAACCCGTCGTCGTGCCCCCGCTGTCGCCTTCGCCCGAGTTCTCGCCAGCGGTCTCGCCGGGGCTCACGGCACCCGACGTCCCCGTCGAGGAGCCCCCATCGTCACCGTCCGTGGGCCCGAAGGTCGCGCCCTGGCCGAAGCCTCCGGTCGCCGTGCCGCGGGTGCACGCCGCCAAGGGCAGCAGCCACGCGAGGATGATCGCGACCCGGGTCGCGGCGCGCGGGGGGAGTCGCGATTCTACGTCCACGGCGCGTTGTAGCGGCGCACTGTCACGAACGCATGACGCCGATCCACTCAGCCGGCGCCGCCGCTGACGCCAGTGCCGGCGCCGACGCCAGTGCCGGTGCCGGTGCCGACGCCGGTGCCGGCGCCGCGCTGCGGGAACGTCACCTGGCCGATGCCGACGCTTCGCCGCACCGTCATCGTCGCGAACGGGGGCGCGGTCATGCTCGGCACCGCATGGATCACCCCACGCCCGTCGACTCCCCCACGTCTGTTCGATCCCTCGGCGAGCTGCTCGCGCTGAGCAAGGCCACGCCCACGCCGCTACGCGCCGCGTGGATCGAACGCGGCAGCCCACGCGAGCTGTGGCTGCTCGCCGGCGAGGTCGTCCACGCGCGGCTCGGCGCCCTGCGCGGTGCCCCGGCGGTGTGGGCGATCCTCGACGACCCGACCCGCGGGTTCCCCGTCGAGTACCTCCGCGATGCCCCCTCACGCTCGGTGCACGCGTCGTGGCGGCAGCTGTGCCACGAGGCCCGCTGCCACCTGCTCGAGGGCGACCCGCCGCGCGTCGAAGAGACCTGGCTCGACATCTCCGTGGACGACCTCACCGAGCGCTGAGCGCCACGCCGCGCGGATTCAGCGGGCGATCGATGCCCCACGCCGCCGGTCTCACGCGCCGCCGTGCCGCGACCGCAGCAACCGCGCCGCCGCGACCTCTTCGCACAGCTTGGCGTACACCTCGTCGAGATCCACCCGCGCCCCCGCGCCTGGCGCGAAGCCGCAGTCGGGGACCAAGCCGATTCGCGTAGCATCGATGAAACCGAGCGCCCGTTCGACCCGCGCCACGATCGTCGCCGCGTCGTCCACGACGCCCGGCGTGACGCCCACGCAGCCAAGCCCGATCCCGAGGTCGCCGCGCAGATCGGCGAGCACCTCCATGCCGCCGGCGCTGGTGTCGGAGAACTCCATCGTCACCTCGTGCACGCGCAGGCGATTGATCGCGTCGATGATCGGCGCGTAGCCGCCACTGTGGCTCGCGTCGCCCCGCACGCGCGCGCCGGCGCGCCGGCACAGGTGCACGCACAGCCGCGGCCCGCCACCCCCGTGCAAGCCCAGCACCAGCTCGTTGAGCGCATCGACGGCGAAGTCCATCGCGGAGTCGGGATCGGCATGCTCCGCACGCACCTGCGGATCCACGAACAGGCACAGGTGCGGATCGTCGATCTGCACCACGTCGACGCCGACCTCCGCGAGCAGCTCGAGCTCGCGACGCAGCACGGGGATGCACGCGCGCACGAAGTCCTCCCGGCAGGGATAGGCCCGCGCCGAGCGCTCGGGATCCCACATCCGCTCGCCGAGCAGCGCGGGCGCCGGGATCGTCGCCTTCACCCCACGTCGAGTCAGCCCGCGGACGAACCGCGCCTCGTGGGCGACGAAGCCTGGCTGCCGCGGCGTCACCTCCCCGGTCACGACGGTCAGCGGGCGACCGTCGTCGGTGAACGACAGGGTGAAGCCATCGGCGAGCTCGGCGATGACGCCGATGTACGAGCGGCGACGCCACTCACCGTCGGTGACCACGTCGAGACCGGCGTGCTCCTGCATCGCGACCACCGCGGCGATCGCCGCGTCGAGCCGGGCGTTGCGGATCCCGGGCTCGATCCCGTCGGTGAACACCAGATCGCGCACCCACGCGGGCCGCGGCATCGAACCGACGACCGACGCCGGGAACAGCATCAGCCCCAGCGCTCCCCCGCATCGTGGGCAGCGCGAACCAGATCGTAGTCCTGCTGGGTGTCGATCTCGTGGTAGCCGCCCGCGATGTCGACGTGGGCGATCTCGACGCCGTCCTCGATCATCTGCTGCAGCAACCCGATGAGATACGCGTCGTCGATCGACGCCGCCTCGCGGAACGGCCCGCCTGCGCTGCGCTCGCGCTGGGTGTGCCACGCGTCGCACAACGACCGCGCGCCTTCGGCGGTGAACTTGGCCACGCCGATGAACTCGCCGTGGGCGTCGTCCGGCGCGATGTCGCGGTGGATGCGGGTGACGCGGCCGCCCTGCACGGTGACCTTCTCGCCGTCGGTGGGCGGATGCTCCGAGCGCGGGGCATAGCGGGGCCGCCAGGCGGTGTCGACGACCAGCGTGATCGGTCGCTCGGATGCGAGCAGCTGCTTCACCGCGTCGGCGCGATAGACGATGTCGGCATAGCTCGACACGAAGCCCTCGGCCATCTGCGATTCGGCGCACATCAAAGAGCCCAGGATATTGGTCGTCGCCCAGTGCTCGTTGTGCACGAAGTCGAGTGCGGAGTAGCCGGCCCGCACGGCCGCGATGCGGTAGCCGCCCACGAACGTGATCGGGTCGACGCCGGCGCCGCGGAGCGCCGACAGGATCTCGTCGAGGATGCGGCGGCCACCGATCTCGGCGAAACACTTCGGTGCGTCCGCCGTCGTCGGCATGAGTCGTCGTCCCCGCCCCGCACCGATGATGATTCCACGCACGCAGCGAGCGTGGCGTGCGTGCCCGAACGCGTCAACCCCGACGATTCCACAGCGCCGCCACGCACACGGCGGCGGCAGCGGCACATCCGGCCCAGAAGCCGACAGCGGTGTGCCAGCCATGGCCATCGGCGAGTGTGCCGGTGATCCGATCGCCCGCGAACGCGCCCATGTAGCCGGCAAAATTCACCAGCCCCACCGCGGCGGCCTGCGTGCCAGGCACTGCGAGATCGACCGGCGCCGTGCCCACCAGCAGTACCTGCGCGCCGAACAGCACCACGCCGATCACGAACAGACAGCTCACCGTCGGCACGATGCCGAGCGCGACCGCATCGCGATACACGAGCGTGAGCACGGCGAGCAGCACCAGCGAGCCGACGATCACCGGCGCCCGCCGCCCGCCGAAGAACCGATCGCTCGCCCATCCCGACAGCAGCGATCCCACGATGCCACCGGCCGGCAGCACCGCGTACTCGAGCGCGGCCTGGCCGATGCCACTTTGCTGCGACTCGGTGACGTGGGTGATGCCCCAGTCGAGGAATCCATAGCGGTTGGCGTTGAGCAGGCCGAGCGCCAGCGCGAGCAGCCACAACGCGGGGTTCTTCAGGGTCAGCGCGATGCTGCGGCCGATTGGCAGCCGTGACTCGGTGACGGTGCGCAACGCTGTGATGTTCGTGGCATCTGGGTGCTCCTGCAGCCGCGCCAACATGTAGATGGCGGACAGTGCCAGGAGCACCGCGGGCAGATACAGCGCGGCCCGCCAGCCGAGGCGCTCGGCTGCGAGCCCCGAGATCACGTAGGTCAGTGCGGCGGCGGCCTGGTAGCCGGTGCCGATGATCCCGATCGCGCGCCCGCGCTCCGCGGGCGACAGCCAGTTCGCGGCGACGCGCATGGTCGGCGTCCAGCCCAGCGCCTGTGCCCAGCCATTGCACGCCCACACGAACACCAGCAGCTCCAATGCCGTGCCGAAGCCGAAGGCGACGTTGAGCGCCGCCGAACCCAGCATCCCCACCGCCAACATACGCCGCGGCGAGACCCGCTCGGCGAGCTGACCATTGACGAGCTGACCGACGCCGTACGCGAGCTTCGACGCGCCGAGGACCAGCCCGACGTCGGCGTGGTCGAGCCCGAGTTCCGCCTCGAGCCCGGGCAGCGCCGCCGAGATGTTGGTGCGACAGAAGTAGAACGCGCCATAGGTGATGGTGAGCGCCCAGATCGTCGGCATCGGCAGGCCGCGATTCATGCGCCTCTCGTCCTTGGGCCCTCAGGGTGTCGCGAGCGAGAACACGCGGGCGAGCTCGGCCGGCTCCCAGCGGTGATCCACGTCGACGTCCGCCAGCGTCGTCACCGTCCGATCGCCGCCGTGCTCGGTGACCTCGATGCGGCTCACCACCGCTTCGCGGCCGCGGATCGACAGTGCATCGACGATCTTCGCCCCCGCAGCGCCGCGCGGGCGCAGAATCAACACCCAGGCCCGCGGATCGCCGTCGCCTCCGGCGGCGAAGCCGACGTACCAGTCGCGCTCGATCGCCTCGACGTCGCCCGACAGCACCTGCAAGACGCTGTGCACGAACAGCGCGACCACCGGGCTGCGCGCGAGCTCGAGCTCGTCGCCGCCGAACGCATCGGCGAAGCGCAACCTGCCGCCGGTGACCACCATGCGCGAGGGCGCCGGACGGCTCTGGTGCTTGGCCAGGCGACCGGGAGGCGCGAAGTGCATGGTGCCCTCGGACACCAGCGGAGCGGCGAGCAGCGCGATGTGCTGGATCTCGCGGTAGGTCGCGGTCACGCCCGGCGTGGCGCGCAACAGCGCGAGCAGTTCGTCGCGGGTGAGCAGCGCAGGCGCGGTCGCGCCGGTGGCTGGTGGCGGCTCCGCGGCCCGGACGGCGGCGCTGGGCATCAGCGGCGCAGCGGTCAGCAACGCGAGCGCGAACCCGTAGACCGCCGCGCGCGCGCGCTGTTCGGGACGGGTCACCTCTGGGGAGCCTACCAAGGTGCGACGCATGTACAAGGCAGCGCGATCGGGCTCGCAGGTGCCGGCGGCCGCGCTAGTCTCCCGCCATGAGCCAGCCGCCGTGGACGCCGAGCTTCGATTTCTACATCGCCCAGCTCGATGGCGACCCGGCTGCGATCGCCCTCGATCTCGGGGCCGCCGACCACGCCCCGCTGAAGACCCACCCGCGGCGTCTCGCCGTCCGCATCACCATGAAGGCGCCGCGCCCCGACGGCCTGCGCTCGCGCGACGAGTTCGACGCCCTGAGCCTCGTCGAGGACCGGATCGCCGAGGCGGTCGGCTACGAGCTCGACGGCTGGATGGTCGGTCGCGTGGTCTACCGCGGCAGTACCGACGTGTTCTTCTACGCACCGGCGCCCGGGACCGACGACGACGAGCGGATCGCCGAGTGCATCGAGGGCGCCAGCGGCGACTACGAGGTCGTCTTCCAGTGGAGCGACGACGACGCCTGGAAATTCTACTTCGAGTTCCTGTGGCCCGACCGCGCCACCATGCAGACGATGGCCAACCGCCGCGTCGTCCACCAGCTCGAGGAATCCGGCGACGATCCCACCGCCGTGCGCATCATCGACCACTTCGCGTTCTTCGACGACGATGCGATGTGTGGTCACGTCGCCAACTCCTTGCGCGCGCTGGGCTTCGTCGTCGACACCCCGAAGGAGCGCGAGGACGGCTCGTGGTCGCTGCAGTTCCACCGCAAGGACTCGCTGTCGAGTGGCCGCATCGACGCGGTGACCACCGAGATCCTCGATGTGATCGGCGAAGACGACGGTTCCTACGACGGCTGGGGCTGTCCGGTGGTCGCGACGAATTAGCCTTGGGAAGGGACCTCCGGTCCCTTCCCTCATTCGGGCGGAGCCCGAATGAGCCTCCCATCCCTCCATCGCTTGCGCTCCTTTCCTTCTCCGCGGGGAGCTTTCCTTCTCCGCGGGGAGCTTTCCTTCTCCGCGCGGAGCTTTCCTTCTCCGCGCGGAGCTCAGAAGGAGCTGCGTACGGCTGCGAGGACGTCGACGTAGCTGATGATGCCGACGAGCGCTCGAGAGTCCTTGGCGACCACCGGGATCGCGCCGATGCCGTGGGCGATCATCAGGTCGATGGCGCGGCCCATGCCCTCGTGCTCCTCCATCAGCACCGGCTGGGCGTTCATCGCATCGCCCACCTTGCGGGCCATCAGCGCATCGGCGAACTCGGGATGCGCGAGCTCCTCGAGCACCGGCAGCCGGAACTCCCGCAGGTCGCGATCGCTGACGATGCCGACGAGTGTGTCGCCGTCGACCACCACGGGCAGGTGACGGATCTCGAGGTCCTCGAGCATCTCGAGGGCGCGGCGCACCGTGTCCTCGGGCGAGACCACCACGACGGACCGCTTCATCAGGGTGCTGACGTTCATCGCGGATACGGTAGCGCGTGGACGGCGGCCGCGTTCGCGCACGTTCGGCGCAAGCGGCGCTTTGCGCGTGGATCCGGGTACGGGCGCCGGTCCGCAGGCTACACTGCGGCCGATGGATGACCAGGACCTCCGCGAGCTCACCGCCTTTGCCGTCGAGGCCGCCCAGCTCGCCGGCTCGTTCACGCTGGGCTACTTCAACGCCGGCACACCGCACGAGCTCAAGGCCGATCGCTCGCCGGTGACCGCCGCCGATCGCGGCGCCGAGGAGCGGCTGCGCAAGCGCATCGAGTCGGCCTATCCCGCCCACGGCATCCTGGGCGAAGAATTCGGCGAAACCCAAGGCGACGGTCGGTCGCGCTGGATCCTCGATCCGATCGACGGCACGGTCTCGTTCATCTGCGGTGTGCCGTTGTACGCCGTGCTCGTGGGCTTCGAGTACGACGGCGAGATGGTCGCCGGGGTGATCCACCTGCCGGCACTCGGCGAGACGGTGTGGGCGGCACGCGGCCAGGGCTGCTACTGGAACGGCCGCCGCGCCCACGTCTCGGACACCGCCGCCATCACGGCCGCGCGCCTGTGCACCTGCGGCACCAAGCTGATGTACGATCACGGTCGCGGCGCCGCGTTCGAGCGCGTGCGCGCCGAGTGCCTGCTCGATCGCGGCTGGTCGGACGCCTACGCGTATGCGCTGGTCGCCACCGGCCGCGCCGAGATCGTGATGGATCCGGTGATGAGCATCTGGGACACCGCCGCGTGCATGCCGTGCATCACCGAGGCGGGCGGGAAGTTCACCGACTGGAGCGGGAATGCGACCCACCGCGCACCCGAGGCGGTGGCGACCAACGGGGTGCTGCACGGGGCGGTGATCGACGCGATCCGCGGGTGAGTCGGCTCCCGCGACCGAGCGTGATCAGGCGTCGCCCAGCCAGGCTCACACCCGCAGACCACGGAACCACATCGCGACCGTCGGCTCGACGCCCTCTCCGCCCAGCCTGTCGATCGCCTCCTTCATCTCCTCGCGCGCCTTGCCGTCCGCGTCGAGCACGATGAAGACCGGGTAGGAGTCCTTCGGCGCGTACCAGCGCTTGCGCAGCGCCGCGAACTCGTCCATCCGCGTCGCCGCCTCCCACTCCTCTTCTTTGAGCTCGAAGATCCGCACGTGGCCGATATCGGGCGCGGGGTGGGTGTTGCCGAGCTCGAGGTCTAGCTTGCGACACGGCTCGCACCAGTCGGCCGAGAACAGCACCGCGGTCTGCTTGCCGTCGGCGACCGCCTGCGCGTGCATGCGATCGAACATCGCCGCGAGGGTCTCGCCGTCGCGGGGCCGAAGGCGCCGAAGATCGTAGCCGACAGCGGCGGACACGGTGGGCGTGGCGACCGCTGCGGTGGTGACTTCGGTCTTCGACTCGCCGCAACCGAGGGCGCAGAGCGACGCGAAGACAGCCGCGGCGATCACGATCCGCTGAGTGTTCATCCTTCGTTCGCCTCCCGTTCGGCTGCCCGCGGATCGAGCTCGCCCGCGAGGTCCTCGCCCATCGTGCGGCGCACGTCGGCGTGGGGCATCCCGAGCGCGAGCAGACAGTAGAGCTTGGTGAGCGCAGCCTCGGGCGTCATGTCGTGGCCCGTGATCACGCCGACACCGGTGAGCCGGCGGGCGCCGGCATAGTCGTCCTGGCGCACGACACCACCGTGGCACTGCGAGCAGTTGACGATGATCGTGGGTGGCGTCCGCGAGGTCGCCGCGGAGATCGGCTCGAGCAGCCGAGAGTCGCGGGTGGGGAACGTGCCGGCACCGTAGCTCTCGAGCACCAAGCCCTCGACGTGGGGACCGAGCGCGCTCTCGAGCACCGCGCGGCCGATCCCAGGGAAGACGCGCAGGGTCGCGACCTGCGGCTCGCGCACCAGCTCGACGCGACCGGGCAGCCCGTCGCCGGGCGATCGCACCAGGTGCTCTGCGACCTCGATGCCGACGCCGACCATGGCGAGCGGCTCGAGGTTGCCGCTGCCGAACGCCACGAAGTCGCTGTTGTGGATCTTCTGGGTGCGATTGCCCCGCAGCAGCCGCGACGCGAAATAGATGCACACCTCGGGGATCGCCAACGTGCCGGCGATGATGAGCGAGGTGATGATGTGCTCGCGACCGTCGCTGCGCACGTGCTCGAGGCTGAGCTGGGAGCCGGTGAGCACCACAGGCTTGCGCAGGCCGGTGAGCAGGAAGCTCAGCGCCGACGCGGTGTAGACCATGGTGTCGGTGCCGTGCAGCACCACGAAGCCGTCGAATTCTTGGTCGCGTTCGACGATCGCCTGGGCGATGCGCACCCAGTCCGCCGGACCCATGTCGGCGCTGTCGAGCAGCGGCTCGAGCCGCTCGACGTGGTGTCGCGGCACGTCCGGGCCGTGCAGCTCGGGCATCGCCGCCAGAAAGCGCTCGAGCACCCCCGGCTCGGGGCGCAGGCCCTCGGTCGTGCGCGTCATGCCGATCGTGCCGCCGACGTGGAGGATGCACACCCGCGGGCGGGCGCGGCCAGAGGACGTAGCGATGATCATGCGGCGACGATCTGGCGCGGCAACCTAGCAGAAAAAACCTCGGCAGAAAAATCCGCGTGGGCGCACCATCGGGGCTGCCCACATGCCAGCTTCGGGCAACAGGCGGGTCGTGGTGACCGGCCTCGGACTGCGTAGTCCAATCGGCGACAGCTACGACGCTGCGCGCAGCGCGTTGCGCGAGGGACGACACGGCATCGTCGCCGTCGAGGCGTGGCGGCACTGGGGCGTGCGCACCGGCCTGGGCGCGACGGTGGCCGATCCGCCGCTCGGGGGATTCGCCCGCAAGCAGGTGCGCGCGATGGGCAAGGTCGCGCGGCTCGCCACTGCCGCGACCGCCGCGGCGATCGCCGACGCGGGGCTGACCGACACGCAGGTCCGGGCGCCGACCACGGCGCTGCTGTACGGCTCGACCGACGGCTCGACCGGCGCCGCCGAGGACTACTACCGCAAGCTCTACACCAGCCGCTCGTTCGAGGGGCTGCTGAGCTCGAGCTACCTGCGCTTCATGAGCCACACGTGCGCGGCCAACCTCGCCCAGGTGTTCGGCATCAGCGGCCGCGTGCTGCCGATCTGCAGCGCGTGCACGAGCGCGAGCCAAGCGATCGGCGAGGCGTTCCACGGCATCGCCGGTGGTCGCGACGAGATCGCGATCTGCGGCGGCGCCGAAGAATTGCACGTCACGGTCGCGGGCGTGTTCGATCTGATGCTGGCCGCCTCGACCCGCTACAACGCCGAGCCCGATCGCAGCCCGCGTCCGTTCGACCGCGAACGCGACGGTATGGTCGTGGGCGAGGGCGCGGCGACCCTCGTGCTCGAGTCGCTCGACGGCGCCCGGGCCCGCGGCGCCCGGATCTGGGCCGAGATCGTCGGCTACGGCAGCAACTGTGACGGCGCCCACCTCACCACGCCTTCGCCCACCGGGATGGCGGGGGCGATGCGGCTGGCGCTGCGCTCCGCCGGCATCGGACCCCACGCGATCGACTACGTCAACGCCCACGCGACCGGCACGGAGGTCGGCGACATCGCCGAGAGCTTCGCCACCGCCGAGGCGATCGGCACCACGGTGCCGGTGTCGTCGACCAAGGGCCACACCGGCCACACCCTGGGTGGCTGCGGCGCGATCGAGTCGATCTTCGCCATCGCCATGCTGCGTGAGGGCTTCATCGCACCGACCCGCAACCTCACCGAGGTCGATCCGCGCTGCGCCCCGCTCGACTACGTGCGCGGCGACTGCCGCGAGGCGACGCTGCACCGCGTGATGAACAACAACTTC
>Ga0105045_10006917_pt1 | contig 10048 bp, 10 predicted proteins | sample MAT02_FD_78089 | JGI IMG/M metagenome (GOLD analysis project Ga0105045, IMG submission 78089) | Freshwater microbial communities from Lake Fryxell liftoff mats and glacier meltwater in Antarctica - MAT-02 (megahit assembly) | ecosystem: Environmental > Aquatic > Freshwater > Ice > Liftoff...
ATCGGGCCTTCGTTGTCGAGATAGCCAAGCGAAAAGAAGTAGTTAGTTTTGTCTGTCGCACCACTCATGGAAAGGTTATGGCTCTGAATCATGCCGCTGCGGAAAATCAAATCCTGCCAGTCGGTATTGACGCCATTAGGACTAGCCACTGCTTGGGCTGGTTGGCCGGCGTTGGTAAATTTTTCGTTAGCGATCGTCACAAAGTCATTGGCGTTGAGCAGATCTAGCTTATTGACGGCTTTATTCTGGCCCATGGTAAAATTGTAATCCACTGCCATGCGGCCCTTGTTGCCACGGCCCCGCTTGGTCGTAATCAGGATTACGCCATTGGCCGCCCGCGAACCGAATATAGCCGTTGCAGCTCCATCTTTAAGGATCTCAATTGACTCAATATCGTTAGGATTAATGTCGCCTAAGGGCGAGGCCTCGCCCACACCTCCGAAAGAGTTTTCAGCCACTGGAACGTTGTCTATGACTACCAGCGGACCTGCTCCGGAAGTGATGGAATTAGTGCCACGAATACGGATGCGGGGTGCTTGTCCCAGCAGACCGTTGGGAACCGAGACCTGCACGCCTGCTGCCCGGCCACCGAGTTGGGTGGCGAAGTTGGGCGTAACGAGACCAGAGATTTGGTCACCTTTGATAGACGACACCGAACCCGTTAAGTTGGCCCGGCGCTCGGTACCGTAGCCGATTACGACTACTTGGTCGAGTTGGCGCGAATCGTCGGCGAGCTGAACGTTGACCACCGAACGGTTTTCGACCGCCGCTTTTAGTGAAAGCATCCCCACGAAGCTGAAAACTAGGGTTTGATTGGATTCTGCCGAAATGCTGTAATTCCCTTCGAAGTCGGTTTGGGTACCTTGGTTGGTCCCTTCCACCTGCACGGTCACGCCGGGAAGCACCGAGCCATCGCTGGCCGTGGTCACTTTTCCGGTGACGGTTCTGTCTTGGGCGAAGGCCAACGGTGTCGTCAGCATCGCACCCAATAAGAGAATGAGGAAAGAGATTCTTCTCATACTTGGTTTGATTAGGTTTGGTTGATAATCTTGAAAAAAATAAAAGAGAACGAAAAAATATCGCCCTTTTTAGATAAATCTTGTCTGCACAACTATTTTGCAGACAATATTTCGTGCAAAAATAGGTGTAGAAATGTATTAATATTCAATTAAAGGTACTTTTCTTAACATAAATTTAATTTATAGCTAACATCAATCGACAACCGTCTAAAAATTAGGATATTACGATACACCTTAATTTCTAATTTCAGAAAAGAGGTTCTAAATAGACCGCCGGGAAACAGTAATAATAAAATATCGGGATTATAGAGGGGGACGAACGCTTGCTGAGAAATTGACAGGTAAAGCAGGGTGAAAACGAAAAAAGCAGGTTACTTTTAGCCCACCTATTTTTTTCTAAATGGGCTTTTTTTGCCCGTAGAAGCGGACGGGGAAGAAGGATTACGAGACTTCGGGCTCCGCTTAGGGGCCGCTTTTTTCGCGTCGGCCTGAGCGTAGCGGTCGTTGGTAGGGAGAGCTTTGCGGGGAGTGGCGGTTTTTTTTTCTGTTCGACTTTCGGTTTCCCGCCCTTCGTTGCGCTGGAACTTGGTTTCGTTCACCACCAGCGGCACCCCGTCGATCTCGCGGCCATTGAGCGACGCGATGGCGTCAAGTCCCTGCTGGCGGTCGGGCATCCTGACGAAACCGTAGCCCTTGCTCTGCTTGGTGTCGTAGTCGATCACGACGGTCGCCGAGGAGACTTCGCCGTATTTCTCGAATATTTCCTGCAAATGCCACCTCCTGAGCGTGAGGGGAAGGCTACCGACGAAGATTTCCATGCTGTTGACTATGAAGTAAGAAACAACTTTTTGGCAAAAGTAGCCTTTTTTGGCCTTAATTACCTCCCACTTTTGATTTCATAGCTTCCTGAACCGACACCAAGGATAACGTGGCCGTTGACGATGTTGCCCACTTTAATATCAGGCGACGAAGCAGCCTTTTGTCCATTGACCGTCACCTGACCCACGGAGCTTGCCGGGACAAATATCTCCGCCGTCGTATTGACCGGCACGGTCACGTTCATCACCAAGCCGTCGTTTGTTTTTTTCCACGAAGACTCAATTAGACCGCCGATGCTGCGGTAACTGGCATTGACCCTCCCCAGGCGGTCTGGGCCGGCTTTGGGATCGATCTCCGGTTTGATCCTGAATCGTTGGAAGCCGGGATCAATCGCCTGAATGTCCGCTGCGTTGCCGAACATCCATTCACAGACCGCCCCGAAAGCATAATGGTTGAAGGAATTCATGGCGGCATTGTAGCGAAAGCCGTCTTCCTTGGTGCAGCTGTCCCAGCGCTCCCAAATCGTGGTGGAGCCATTGGCCACCTCAAATCCCCAAGAGGGGAATTCGGTGCTGAGAAATAGGTCATACGCTAAATCAGAGTGCCCCGTAGCCGACAGCGCGGGAAGCAGGGGCTTGGTTCCTAGGAAACTCGTGGCTAGTTTGCTGCCGTTTTGCCGGATGAGTTCGGCCAGGTAATCGCCCATTTGCGGCATGGCAGTGGGCGGCACGATGTCCATGTAAATGGCATTGGCGTAGGCGGTTTGGGTATGGGCCATGAAACCAAGCTGTCCGTCCACATAGCCTTTGCCATCACCGTAGGGCAGCGTGTCGGTTTTGAAGCGACCATTGGTGGTTTGGTAGTGGTCGAGCAGGGCTTTGCGCACTTTTTGGCCCATTTCCTGAAAGCGTTTTTGGTCATCAAGTTGGCCAATGGCCCCGGCTATTTCGGCCATCAGGTCGGCACAGTAGGCAAAATAAAACGAGGCCAGCATATCGGGCGGCGTTTTTTGCCAAAAGAAAGCCAGTCTCCGCCCCCCCCCCTGGAGCTGAGGTCTTTAAAAGTGGCTTCGGTAAAAAAGTAAGTCCCGTTGCTGCGCTATTCCAGAAAGTCCATGAAACGTACCATATTGACCCAGCCCTCCTCGATCAGGCGGGTGTCGCCGTAGCTGCGGTAAATCTGGTGGGGGCAGATGATCCCCGCCTCCATCCAGCCCGGCGAGTAGCTATCGGTTTTGCGCAGGTTGGGACGCGGGGCGTAAAGTGGGAAGGCACCGCTCTCGTACTGGGCGTCGTTGAGATCCACGTTCCACTTGGCAAAAAAGGCCGATACGTCGCGATTGAAGGTAGCCGACTTGACGTACACATGGGCGTCGGCGGTTCAGCCCATGCGCTCTTCGCGTTGCGGACAGTCGGTGGGGCCGACCGCAAGCCGCTAATTTCGATGGATTGAAATTCTTTGTAGGTAAACTTCGGTACCCATTCTTCCCCGTTTTTATCTCCCCGCAATATTTAGGTATCGGTGGCCCGCACCATCCGCAGATTTTCGGTCATAAGCCTTCCGTCGGGTAAGAGTTTCTCACCGTAACGCAGCCGGATGGCATCGTCCGCAAGTCCTTTCACCCGCAACCGAACGGTACCCGCAAAGTTTTGGCCCATGTCCAGAATGTAAGCCCCATCGGGTCGGCGGGTTTGGCCTTTCACGGTCAGTGTACCAGTAATCTGCACGGGCTGAGCCGGGTAAGCCTGAACTAGGCGGCCAGGACGGTCGGGATAGACCTCCGCTTTTTGCCACTTTTTGCCGTTGAGCGAGAATTCGTACACCCCCAGGGCGGTGACGTAGAGCCGCGCCTTGCTGAAGCCGGGCTTGACTTTGATTTCATTGCGCAGATAAGGAGCGGGCGGCAACTGATAAATCTTGCCTTTTCCCAGCGTATCAGGATCGAGGCCAATCCATTGCGCTTGCCAGTTTTTTTGGCCAAAAGACCCATTTCCCAGCGAGCGACCTCACTCCACGCGCCCAGCCTACCGTTTTTATCCCAACTGCGGACTTTCCAGTAGCGCCTTTGCCGCGGAGCCAGCGGCTTGCCGGTGTAGGCTACTTATCCCGTGGCGCGGCTGCCCACTTTCCCGGAATCCCACAAGTCCGCGCACTGCGCCGAAAGCTTTTCCGGAGAACTCGCCACCGGAATCTGGTAGGCCGACTGCAACTGGTTTTGAGCCGACGAAGTCAACTCCCAGCTCAGCCGGGGTGCGGCCACATCCGTCACCGGACTAACTTTGCATTCAGTGCGTAGATAACCGGGTAGCAAACTTTGCGCGCTGGCCAATCCTGCCAAAGAAGTTAGAACGAGAAAAACAGCGGAGATAAATGGTGACTTTTTCAAAAATTAGTGGCTTTAGGGAAGATTTTTTTACAAAAAGACGAAAAAAGACTCAGCCTAACCTTTATTTCCCCAAAGTCAATGCTTTGAATCGCCGAGTTAGGTCGGTGAGTGATTGCTCCACCCCCATGCGTTCGAGCGACGAAGCACCGACGAAGCCGTGTAGTTCAGTGCGGTCGAGCATTATCCGCACGTCTTCGGGCGTGTTGGTAGGGCCACCATGCGCTAGGAAAAAAATATTGGGATTAATCACTTTGGCGGCAACCATAATCCCTTGGCTGCGTTCCACGGCTTCGTCCATGTCGCAAGTGGCATTCACGACCCCGATGGAGCCGCCCACCGTCGTGCCCACGTGGGCGATGATGGCGTCGGCCCCGGCTTCGGCCATTTGGGCTGCTTCCTCGGGCTTGGCGACGTAAACAATAGAAAACAAGTCCATTTTGGAGGCCAGCCGCACCATTTCCACTTCCTTGTCGAAGCCCATGCCCGTTTCTTCCAGCACCTGCCGCAGGTGGCCGTCCACGATGGATTGGGTAGGGAAATTATTGATTCCCGAAAAGCCCATATCCTTGACTTTCAGCAGATGATGCCACATCCGGCGGCGCGGGTCGGAGCCATAGACCCCGCAAATCACCGGAACTTCCTGCACCACGGGCAAGACCTCGTACTCACCAATGGAAAGTGCCTCGGCGTTGGCGTCACCGTAGGCCATCATGCCCGCCGACGAGCCGTGGCCCGCCATGCGGAAGCGGCCCGAGTTATAGATAATGATTAAGTCCGCGCCTCCTTTTTCGATGAATTTGGCACTAATACCCGTTCCCGCCCCGGCGGCAATGATGGCTTTTTGGGCATCGACGGTGGCTTGCAGGCGGTCTCGTACTTCTTGTCTAGTGTAAGGGTTTCCCTTACCAGTCCATGGGTTTGGCATTTTTTAATTTTGAATGAGTGAATGAGAGAATGAGAGACGGGGCCGCCCATGCGGTGAGAGAATGAGAGTAAGAATTGATTTACTGTTTTGAAAACTAATACTTTGCATCCATTTTTTTCAATAATGCCTTCACCAATATTTCTGCAAAAGCAGCATCATTTATGTGGAATTTGGCCTCAGACACTTCCAATCCTCCCCCGGCATTTTCCTTGATAGAGTCGAAAAGGGCTTGGTTCACCTCTGGATTGTGGAAGATATCACCTTCGTTGTCGATTTGGGAGATGCCTTTTAGGGGTAAAATGATGGTGGCATTCGTGCCTTTTAGTTTATCAGTAATCTCTTTGCCCAGCAGCTTATTTTCGGCTGCGTTGGTGCGCATGAGGGTGACGTTGGGCGCCCAACTGTACAGATGGCGGTCGCGGAATTGGGGCGGCACGGTATCGGGTTCAGAATAGTTTACCATGTCGAGACAACCCGGCACCACTACCTGCGGAATGCCCATTTTGGCGGCGGCGGTCAGACGGCCAGGCCCAGCGCTGCACATACCCTGGCAGAGTTCGTCGGCGAGTTCGGTGGTCGTCACGTCAAGGACGCTCGCAAAAACGCCCTCACGGATGAGGGCTTCCATCGTCGCCCCTCCTACTCCATTGGCGTGGAAAGCCATGACCTCGTAGCCCGCCTTTTCCAGCAAACTCGTGCATTGATTGACGCAGGCCGTAGTGTTACCAAACATACTTATGGCGATGCTGCCCTGGTTGGTGGCATTTTCTGACAGACGCGCGTTTGCCATCGCGCAAATGGCCGCCGCCGCCTGTTCAATAATGGGCCGGATGATGCTGTTCATCCCCGCCACGTCCACCACGGAGGGCATGAGGGTGATGTCTTTATGACCCATCGGACGCGATAAATCTTTGGCGGCCAAGGTCGTCAAGCACAGTTTTGGGGTTCCCAGCGGGATGCTCTGCATGGCCGACAGGGCGATGTAGGTGCCGCCGCCACCGCCCATGCTGATGGCCGCTTTCAAGCCTCCTTCGGCTACGAGCCGAGTGATAATTTTAGCCGCGCCTGCGCCCATTCTGGCAACTGCTTGGCCCCGGTCTTTTTTTTGCCTGATGTCTTCCAAGGTCGTCCCATCGGCCTGCGCCACGGCTTCGGCTTCGATGTCCACTAGGAAGGCCTCGGTGGTTCCCATACTTCCGGTATTCATCATCACAACGCGCTCTCCTGCTTGGAGGATCCTTTCGCAGAGATAGTTGAAAACTTCGGCCTTCGTGTCGAAGCAGCCAAGGATCAAAATGTAGGGAGAGGGCATCGGGGGAATATAGAGAATGGTTTCTATTTTTGCCAAAAGTAGCCAAAGCGCACTTTTTCCCCAAAAGAACCTACGGCTACTTCTTATCAATCATCTTTTTAAACTCCTGCAAATCCGCCATGTCGCCTTCCACGACGTAGTTTAGGTCACTGTCGTTAAGCATCTTATTGTCCGAAGCCAGTTTGCACTTGAAGTTAAGTTTAAAAGGCAGGCTGCTCCCCTTGAAGAGCAGTTGACTACCCGTTTTAAGTGATTCACCCATATCGACGGAAAAGGGTACTTCGTAGATGTCGCTGCTGTTCTTGCTGACTTGGGTACCACCGGGATTACTGCCTTCCAGCACATTCCCCTGCTTACCCAAGTTGATCGAGTAGGTTGGGTTCTTAAATTCTAAGGCGAAAGGGTTTTGGTTAGTGACCTGCAAGCGGAGCAAAACCTCGGACTCGCTCAGCCGGAATTTCTCCAGATTTAAACCGACGACCTTAATCCCCGGTAGATGATAGACGAACGCCCGCTTGTCCATCGCCAGCCGGAGCGTGTCCTTGCCCAAAAAAGGCTTTCGTAGGTGAAAGACACCCTCGAAGTGATAGTTGGCGCTGTCGTTGCCCAGGCGGTCCTGCTCGTTGACTTCGGCAATGAGGTTTTTCAATTTGAGCTGGGCCGCAATGCTCAGCGAACTGCTATCGCTGGCCTTGACCACAAAGGGTTTGGCGTATTCGTCTTCCAGGATTACCGTTTCGTTCATCCTGACCGAGTACGCCATATCGGCCACATCCAGCCCAACGGGCAAGGGGTTGTGCAGTAGAAGGTTCAGCGTCAAATCCAGGGTACTGTCCGTGATGGCATCTATCCGGACATCGTCCAATTCGACCCGCGGTTTCAGGCCCGAGACGGGATTGGCGTTTTGGTTTTTGTAAAAATACCAGCCCGCTGCGCCCAGGAGCAAAAGGACAAAGAAGATTACGAGGGTTTTGGCGGTTTTGCTGAATTTCATCGGGATGGAGCAATGAAGAATTTATGTAAAAGATAAAGCGGTAAATCACCCGTACCTCATTTTGGGGATTTGGGGTAAATTCACCGTTCATAAAAAAATCGTCCCACCAGGATTCTGGCGGGACGGGCGGGCTTCCTAAAATCTCGGATCAGCTCGAAAATCTAAGATTCTCCGCAATAGACCTCCCGGTAAATCAACGTGCGTGGCACTATCCGCCTGCAAACTGAAATTCTTGAAAACATCTTTTTCAACTGCCAACTCACTGGAATCCCGCAAAATAACCGTCGTGCTTCCCAAGCGGTTTTTTTCGTCAATTGCCACGTAGCTTTCTTGCGCGGCGTCGATCACAATCTCGTCAAAACGGTTGTCACTGATCAGAAGCGCTTTTCCAATTTGCACGATAGAAAATTTGCCACTGGGCCAATGACTTACTCTACTCGTAATTCCTTGCGAACTAAGGCTCGATACAGTCGGGGCTATTATGTACAAATGGGGCTTACGAAAAACGTAACCATCGGGTGTGTAAGGTATTTCTCTGGCACCCGCCTGCATTTGCTGAGTCATCATCAGTGTGTCGCCGCTTTGCCGCCATTCCAAGATCATCGACTGACCCAATTGGTCTGTTTTTTCTTTCCTTATTTCAAAAGTTTCGCCCGGCTGAATTTGGATCGACCCAAAAGGATGTCCAGCTAATTTGATGTGTTTGAAAGGTTTCAGGACATGACGCGAGTAGCCGCTGAATTGATCGTCCAAATCAATCTCATTAAGTTCGGCTTTGATCGAGACGTTCACACCAATCATGGCAATGAACACAAGCGAAATCAGGCTAATCAAAAGTACGTTACTGGTTTTCATAGCGATTTATGGGGTATTGGATGGATATTCAGCTGCCGCTACGTATTTGCCGTAGCGGGTTTGTAAATCTCCAAGACTGATGTCTAGTAAATACATAGTCTTGAATAAATCAGGCAGTTCGGTGTCCAGAAAGCGTTCCCGGCGGTCGGCCCGGATGAGTTCGACGGCGTTCTCGGCGGTCGAGTACCCGATGCCGCGCTGACTGTAGATGATGTCTTTGCCCTGCAAGTACTCGAAGCTCCTGACGACCGTATTGGGGTTCACTTCCAGCGAAGCCGCCAAGTCGCGAACCGATGGAATGCGCTCGCCTGGTGGCCATTGCCCCAACAAAATCTGTTCACCGATGTAATCGGCGATTTGCAGGTAAATAGATTGTTTGTCTTTGAATTCCATGGATTGATTCCTATATTATGCTTCTTTCTCCACCAGCCGAACGTAAGCAATGTACCACAGGGCCACGAGGATGAATACTGGTAGCAGATAGATTAGATTTTGGACGTTTTCGGGCGGTTTGATTCGGTGATAAACTGACATATTATCATTACTTAGCACCCATTCCGAGAAGGGAACCGCCGAGAGAAAATATATTTCAGACAGCATAGCATCAGCTATCAATTTATTGGCTAATACTCCAATTACGACCAGCACTAATAGGATGGCAGCAGTTTTGATGTAGGCAGTCTTGGTGAAGTAAATTGAACTCAGGAAAGCAAAGCCCTGCACGATCAAAAACATCAGAAGTGTAAAATAGAGCAGGAAACTATCGTAAGCTTCATATTTTTTTTCACCAAGGGGAAGACGGTCGTTAGCATACTCTACACCCCAGTAATGAAGTCCCCAGAAAAGCAAAACGAAAGGTGCAATGAATAAGAGGTTCAACAGCAAAGTACTCAGGAACTTTTCGATCCGGGAAGCGGGAACCATCAGGGCAGTTATAGATGAGTGTGGAGAATTATGTTGATTAAATGCTTGGTTGGTATAAAGGCTCGCGCCAAGAAAGACCAACATGAATAGAGCAATTGTGTGGAGGTTAAGAAAGAATTGGACGTTCTCCCGGGTGAACAGTATCGGTATCATCATGAGCAATAGCACCCCGACAAGCACGGCTGCCATTAAAAGCTGAGTCCGTCCCTTTTCGGCAATTTCCAGCCTTAGTACCAACAAGAAGCGTTGAAAGTCAAATGTCTGATTCATGGTTGTTGATTTGTCTGAATGGGTAGTTGTCACGTTTATTTTCATTGTGCGATTCGGCGTCCTGACTTTGTCGCTTTGTGCGCCCTGTGGCTTTGTCGCTCTGTGCCTTTGTCGCTTCAAGAGCCAAACAGCTCCCGAATCCGCCCTGGATTCTTCATCACGGCGTTGAACAACTGCTCCAAATCCACGCGGCTTTCCTCGTGTTCAAGGTTCTCGGTCACGGCGTTGTAGCCGCGCAACGACGGCTCGGCGTAAAGTATTTGAGTGTCGTTTTCGACATGGCTTTTGGTGCCGAAGTAAAGCCGCTCGGCTACTGCTTCCAGGCTGTGCTGCATCACGATTTGGTTTTCGTCCATGATGATGATGTGGTCGATCAGGTTGTCGAGGTCACGCACCTGGTGGGTAGAAATGAGCATCAGGCGGTCGGGCCGCAGGGCGGTGGAGACGATCTTGCGAAACTGGCTTTTGGAGGTGATGTCCAAGCCGTTGGTTGGCTCGTCCATGATGAGAACCTTGGTGTTGGTGGCCAGGGCGAAGGCAATCA
>Ga0105045_10006918_pt1 | contig 10047 bp, 7 predicted proteins | sample MAT02_FD_78089 | JGI IMG/M metagenome (GOLD analysis project Ga0105045, IMG submission 78089) | Freshwater microbial communities from Lake Fryxell liftoff mats and glacier meltwater in Antarctica - MAT-02 (megahit assembly) | ecosystem: Environmental > Aquatic > Freshwater > Ice > Liftoff...
GCCGGGAATCTTCAAATTCGAGGATGGTAAGTTAGTCACGTGCTTCGGGAACAAGTGGTACGACAAGATTGATCCCAAGGGCGACTATCCCACGCGCCCCACCCAATTTGGATCGACAAAGGAAAACGGTTGCATCCTGACAACTTGCAAACGTTGGCCGAATTACTAGGCAGCCACGGGCAAGGAAAGGGGACAGAAGTGGGATAGGCACATGCCTGACCCGAATGGCACAAAGTTAATCCTAAACCGTTGTAATTTATAGTTTTAGGTCGCATGCCAGCGTTTACGGAGCCAATTCACCTCGCCAAAACCGAGGCCCCCGGTCAGAGTGTTGATGCTTCACGCAACACTCACAACCGGAGGCCAAGGATGGCTCTCAGCGTCGCCGCCGCCATTCATAGAATCAAGTCCGGAGTCCGCGATTGGCTCTCCCCCGAAACGATCCAACAAATCTGCCGATCGCAATCAGGCCGAAGGGGGCGCAGAACGGGAAGACATTCGCATGGGGAAACCTCGTGCGGATTCGGGAAGACGCTTCGACGTCAGCTTATTTACTGACCGTCATGTTTAGAACATCATTCCGAGTGAAGTCCGAATGGGAACGCACTCCCCCCCAGTGGGTCGCTGCGAGCAAAGCGAGAAGCGGGGTCGGAACGGCGATGCGAATCTACCCCACTCCCGGTTCGCTGGGTGAACCACTCTCCCCCTTAAAGCGAGCGGGGAATTGACGACCGTTGGGCGGCGGTCGCTTCCATCACCCTTCCATCACTTCCTTCGATTTTTCGTCGGCGAGCCGGTCGATTTTGCTTTCGTACTGCTTCAATACATCCTGCATCTTTTCCTTGCCCGTATCGCGGTCGTCTTCGGTCATGGTCTTCGACTTCTCGGCGTCTTCGAAGTGCTTGTTACCGTCGCGGCGGATGTTGCGGCAGCTGACCTTGGCGACTTCGGCCTGCTTCTTGATCTGAGCGACCAGCTTCTTCCGTTGATCCCCGCTCATCGCGGGTACGCTCAAGCGAATCACTTTGCCATCGTTGTTCGGGGCCAGCCCGAGATCGCTGGAACGGATCGCCTTTTCGATCTCTTTCAAATCGTCCGCTTGGAACGGCTTGATCATGATCGTGGCAGGATCGGGGCAAGAGATGTTGGCGATGTTCTTGATCGGCGTCGGCGAACCGTAGTAATCGGCTCGAATGGAATCGAGCATGGCGGGCGTGGCCCGACCGGAGCGGAGGCCCTTGAGTTCGCCCGCGAACACGACGAGGGCTTTTTCCATGCGGTCGGTGGCATCTTTGAGGAATACTGGTGCGGACATGGTAGAACTCCGGTTGGGTGAATTTATCGGAGCCGGAAGCGTCAGCGACGATCTTGAAATTCGAGAATCGTCGCTGATGCTTCCGGCTCGGATGAGTGAATGATCGTCGCTGACGCTTCCGGCTCGGAAAGAAAATCATTCCCCGCTCACGAGCGTGCCGATGGCGTGACCAGCCACGGCGCGCGCGATCGAATCGGGTTGCTTGTAGTTGAACACGAGGATCGAAAGCTTGGCTTCCCGGCACATCTCGAACGCGCCGAGATCCATCACGTTCAAGCGATCTTGCAGTACCTTCTGGTAGCTCAGTTTATCGTATTTCACCGCGTGCGGGTTCTTTTCCGGATCGGCAGTGTAGATGCCGTCGACGCGGGTCGCTTTGAGAATCACTTCGGCGGCGAGTTCGCGTCCCCGCAGTGCGGCGGCGGTATCGGTGGTCACGTACGGGTTGCCGGTGCCGCCCACGAGGATCACCACGCGGCCTTTTTCCAAGTGCCGCACGGCCCGCCGGCGGATGAATGGTTCGGCCACGCTATCGATTCGCACGGCGCTCATCACCCGCGTCGGCACGTTTAAGCGTTCTAAAATATCTTGGAGGGCGAGGCCGTTCATCACGGTGGCGAGCATGCCCATGTTATCGGCGGTCACGGCGTGGATCGGGGAACCGGCGGCGAAGGTCGCCCCGCGGATCAGGTTTCCCCCGCCGACGACGACGGCGAGTTGCACGCCGCGGGCCACGATCGTTTTGATCTGTTCGGCGATGGACACGGTTTCTTCGACGCTGATGCCGCTTTTGCCGGAGATGCCGAAGGCTTCGCCGCTGAGTTTCAGCAGTACGCGCTTGTATTTCGGGGCGAGCGGAAGTGATTCGGGCATAGATCACTCTTAGGCGAGCCGGTAGCGTTAGCGACCGGAGAAACGTAGGCAATACTCCGGTCGCTGTTGCTTCCGGTTCGCCACAGTGGTTGCATTGAAATGATACGACCCATCACGCGCCCGGCAAACGCCCGCAACCGCCGAGCAAATGGTTGAACACCAGCAGCATCTGGAAGCCCAGCACGGCCGCCCCGAAGATCCGCTTCACCAAGCCTTCGCCCGAACGCATCAGCCCGAGCGATCCGACCATGAGAATCACGAAGCCGAAGAGCAATCCGTAGCGATCCGTGTAGCCGGAGCGGGCATTCGAGAACTCTGCGTACTTGACCTCGGCATCGAGGTATTCGCGGCGTTTCACCCACGTTTCCTCGGATGTTTTGATCTTGTCTTCGTTCCCCGGCTTCTCGCGCAGCTTCTTGATCTCGATTTCATGATCGTACTGTTCCTCTTGCAACAACCCGGTGCGGCGTTCGACCTTCGCTTTGCCGATCAACGGCATGAACATCATCGCCAGTACGAGGAACGCGCCGAGACCGAAGAGCAGCGTGGGAAGATCGATCGCCTCGGCGAGGCGCCGTCGCAGTTCCGGGGTGAAGCGCGGCCGGCGCGGTTCGGCGACCGGCTTGGCTTCCGCCGGCAGCGCGGCGAGTTCCTGCTCGAAGCCGCCTTCGCTGATCACGAGCACGGCGCCGCACTTCTTGCAAACGATCCGCCGCCCGACATCCTTGGGCGTAACGGCGTAGATGGTTCCGCATTCCGGGCAGGCATTGTTCATGGCATATCCAGAGTTTTCAACATCGGATCACCGATCGTATTTTCTGCTACAATAGCGAGTCGGAAACGTATTGGGTGCCGGGCGATAAAAACGCTAGGCTCTCACGCTTCCGGCTCGCTTAAACCCGCTGGCGTCGCTCGATTGTAACGCGTAAGTTGGTATTCCTCCGCCTGTTCGTCGTATTTCGTCGCGGGAAGCACGGCCCACCGCAATAGGCAAACGTTCATTCCCCATCGAGGTACTTCGAATGAAGTTCCGAACCCGTCTTGATCGCGTCCTCCAAGGCATTACCCTCGGCACACTCGCCGCGATGCTGATGACCTCGAATCTGCGTGCCCAAGCCCCGGCGAAGGCTCCCGAACCCGCCGCCCCCAGCATCGGCGACCTCGGCTCTAAACAGGAAGCCAACGCCAAGAAGTTCCAAGATTTTAAGGAAGGGCTGTTCCGCCTCGCCAAGCGCCTCGAAAAGAGCGACCGGGCCGAAGATAAGGAAACCGCCAAGATCATCCTCGCCGCGATCGACCAAGCCCAGAAATCGGGCGTCGATTCCCAATTCCAAAAGCTTGTACTCGGGTTGAAGGCCGGGAACTTGGCCGTGAACGACCTCCAAAAGATCGAAGGGGACGGCCAACAACTCAGCAAGATGTTGAAAGAAATCTACGACATCCTCATGACCGACGACGAAGCGGCCAAGTTGAAGGCCGAGATCGCCCGCCTCGAAGCGATCCTCAAGAACGCCAAGGAAATTAAGAACACCCAAGAACGCCTGCAAGACAATACACAATCCAAGACCGGCAAGGCGGAAGATCTTTCCAAACAACAAGATAAGTTGAAGGATCGCACCGAAGACCTCGCCAAGCAAATGGGCGGCAAAGATCCCAAGGAAGGCAAGCCGGCCGCCAAGAAAGACGACCGCGCCGAGCCGAAATCGGAACCCAAGCCGGGCGAATCCAGCGCCGAACCCAAGCCCGAATCGAGCCAAGAAAAGGGCGAGCCCAAAGATTCCGACCCCATGAGCAAGGAAGGCGATCCGAAAGAGGGGGCCGGGGAACCGAAGGAAGGCAAGCCTGGCGATCCGAAAGCCGGGGAATCGAAGGATGGCAAGGGCGATCCGAAAGAGGGCGGCGAACCCAAGCCCGGCGATCCGAAAGAGGGCGGCGAGCCCAAGCCCGGCGAACCCAAAGACCCAATGGGGGGCAAGCCCGGCGAGCCCAAGCCCGGCGAACCGAAAGACCCAATGGGGGGCAAGCCCGGCGAACCCAAGCCCGGCGAACCGAAACCCGGCGAAGGCAAGCCGGGAGAAGGCAAGCCCGGCGAAGCGAAGGAAGGCAAGCCCAGCGAAGGCAAGGGCCAAGGCCAAGGCAAGGGCGAAGCCAAGCCCTCCGAACCCGGTAAGGGGGGCGAAGGCAAGGGCCAGAATGCCCCGCCCATGGGCGGCGGCAAGCCCAGCGAATCCAAGCCGGGCGGCGGCGAACCGAAGCCCGGCGAACCTGGCCAAGGCCAACCCGGCGGTGGCCAACCCCCGCCGAAGGAAACCCCCGGCCGCAAGGAAGTGCAAGATGCCATTCCATTCCAAGACGAGGCTTCCAAGCAGCTTCCGAAAGACCGCAACCAAGCCGGCAAGAGCCAAGATAAAGCGACGAACGAACTCGCCAAGGCCATCGAAGAACTCGAAAAGCGGTTGAAGCAGCTCCGCGAAGAGGAAATGAAGAAGTTGCTCGCCAACGTCGAAGCCCGCGTGGGCAAGATGCTGCAAATGCAGATCGACGTGTACAATGCCACCGTAGCCATCGACGGTTCCATCACCAAGAACGGCGGCGCGAAGACTGTCGCCGATACGCAGAAGGCCCAACAGCAAGGCGATAAGGAACAGGAAATCGTGTTCGAGGCTGATCGGGCGCTGAAATTGCTGGAATCGGAAGGTTCCGCGGTCGCGTTCGCCCGGGTGCTCGAAGAAGTCCGCCAAGATATGATCGCCGTGCAACGCCGGTTGAGCCAATCGGTGGTGAACGGCGAAACGCAGGAGATCGAGAAGAATATTATCGACATGCTCACCGAAATGAAGGAAGCTCTCAAGCAGGCCCAGAAGGATCAAGAACCGCAACCGCCCAAGGAAGGCAAGCCGGGCGAGAGCAAACCGCAAGACAAGAAGCTGATCGATTTAATCGCCGAGTTGAAATTGATCCGCAGCATGCAAGTGCAAGTGAACAAACGCACCGAAATGCACGGCAAGAAAGCGGATCAAGTGGCCGATCCGCTGATCCGAGGGGAAATCCGCCAGCTTTCGACCCGCCAAGCGAAGTTGCAGGATATGCTCGAAAAGATCGCAGCGGGAGCAAGCCAATAGGAGTGTTCAGTTTTCAGTGTTCAGTTCATAACTGCAAACATTGGTAACTGATCAACGAACATCACTGAACACTGACCCCTGAACACCGACCCCTGACCCATTCTCCGGAGCCTACTATGTCGATTCGCAAATGGTTGGCGGCGTCCGCCGCGACCGGTTTGATCGCCTTCCACGGCTCAGCCGCCGAACCCTCGAAACCGTTCGAGCCAATCGCCCCTTCGGCCCTCACCTTCGGAACGCTGCGGTCGATGCCCGCGGACGTGGCCAAGGCGAAGGTTGCCGAGTGGTTGAAATCGGTGAACAAATTCGATCAAGCGAAGCTCGATGCGATCTGGGCGAAGACCGATAGCACGTTGCTCAACCTCACGGTCGAGTCGATCGCCCTCGGCTTGCCCGACGTGAAAACCGCGATCGCCAATGCCCGCGACGCCGTCGCGGCTTCGCCCACCGAAGTGCCCGCCGTCATCAAGGATGAAAAAGACCCGTTCGTGAAGGCGAATGTGGCCTGCGCTTTCGCCAAGGCCCTCGCCGGCAAGCGCGTCTACGAAGAAGCGTTGAAGGCGACTGCAGGCATTCAAGCCGAACAACTGGTCGATCCCGCCGCATTTTTCTTCTTCAAAGCCGTGGCCGAACACAGCCTCGCCAGCGTCGAAGGGGTGAAGGGCTTCAACGCCACCCGCACCGGTGCGATCCTCAGCATCGTGAAGTTGCTCGACGACGTGACCGACGCCCCGGATCGTTACAAGATGGTCGCTACGCTGATGTTCTTCGACATCCAAAACTGGGCCAAGGATCCCAAGGATTTGGCCAACATCGCCAAGCTGATGGACAACAGCGGTCGCCGCCTCGATTTGGCCCGCCCGGGGGTGCAAACCCAAGAAATCCAGAAGAAGATCGTCTTCCGCCTTGATGAAAAGATCAAGGAACTAGAAAACCAACAGAAGGGCGGGGGCGGAGGCGGTGGCGGCAACGGTGGAAGCTGCCCCTCGGGTGGCCAACCCGGCCCAGCCGGCGGTATCGAACCCTCCGGCCCCGCCGATACCAGCACGCTGCCCCAAGGCGGCGGCCCCGGCAAAGTGGACGACAAGAAGCTCCGCCAATACGCCGAGATTTGGGGCAAGCTCAACCCGGACGCCCGCGCCAAAGCGGTGCAGGATATCACCAAGGATCTGCCACCGAAGTACAAACCGATGATCGAAGAGTACTTCAAGAGCCTGAACCGCGTAAACGGTTTCGACAAGTAACTGTCTTCCCACTCTTCCGCAAGGGGAGAGGGGAGTTAAGATACCCTCCACCCACCCGTTGCAACGGGTGGGCTTTCTGCTTTCCCGACCGATTCTTCACCATGATTCGACCCCTCGCATTGGCCGCCCTGTTCGCCTCCGCACTCGCGGGCAACGCCGCCGATATCTCTCCGCTCGCGGGGAAGCCCATCAAAGGCACCGTGGTTGCGCTCGATGCGATCCACCTCACGATCAAAGATGCCGACGGCAAGGAACTGAAGATTCCGGTGAAGGAAATGGCATCGGTCGATCTCGGCGGTAAGCCGTTGAATCTCGCCGAGAAGCCCTTCGATGAAATCGAATTGATCGATGGTTCCATCCTCCGCGTCGCCCCCGGCAGCTTCAAACTCAAAGGCAATCTCGGGGAATGCGAAGCGCTCGCGGGTACCTCCGGCGAAGGGCCGACGATCACGCTGCCGTTGCGCTCGATCTACTACATCATGCGCGATGCCCACAAACCCGGAAACAAAGACGATTGGAAGAAGCTCCTCGCCAACCGGGGCAAGCGCGATTCCCTCGTGATCCGCGAGAAACTCGAAGCCGGCGACCGCCTCAATCAGATGGAAGGCACCGTCCTCGACGGCAACGACACCGGGCTGCGGATCCAGTTCGAGCAAGCCTCCTCGAACGAGAAGGTGAGCTTCCCCTTGGGTCGCTTCACCGGCGGTATCGTCTTCAATCAACCGCCCCGCGCCGAGATTCCCCCCATGCTCTGCCGGGTGACCGATGCCCACGGCAACGCCACGCTGGCCACCGCGATCCGGTTAGAAGGTCCAAGCTTGATCGTCGTCACCGTGGGCGGGGCGACGCTGAACTACCCGGTATTGGCTTCGGTCGTGTCGCTCGATTTTCGGCAGGGGAACGTAAAATACCTTTCCGAGTTCGAGCCGGTGGTGCAATCGCCGAAGGCGATCGAAGGGGAACCGAACTTTACATTCATGCGGGATAAAACCGCCGCAGGGACACCGCTGCGGCTCGATGGAAAGATCTATTCCAAAGGTCTGTGGGTGTTCCCCGATACCACCCTGATCTTCCCGCTGAACGGCGAATACAAGACATTCAAAGTGATCGTGGGCGTCGACGACACCGTGCAGATCGCATCGAGTTCGGTACGGGTGATTATCGAAGCGGACGGCCGGAAATTGTTCAACCAAGTGGTGAGCCGCAAAGATAAGCCCCGCGATCTCACGCTCGATGTGAAGGACGCGAAGGAATTGAGAATCACCGTGGATCGCGAGATGCTGTACGCCGGGAACCAGGTGAACCTCGCCGAGGCGAGGGTGCAGAAGTAATGGGTATTCACCCTCGCCCCACGGGGAGAGGGTCGTTGCGACCGTGGGTCGCAGCGGGGTGAAGGGGCAATCAAAAATTCCCCCTCACCCCCAACCCCTGTCCCCAAGGGGAGAGGGGAGTCAAATAGAGAACACCATGCAGAACTTCCGAAGCTTCTTATCCCGCCGCGAAGCCATCACCGCCACCTTGGGCGGGGCTGGTTACCTCGCTTTTCGCCCCCTCGCCGCCGGCGAAGTGCCGGCCACGGTGAAAACGGCCGAAGCGGATCGGATCGCCGTGATCGCCAAGGTCACCCCGGCCACGGCCGCAGTCTGCTTCTTCGGGGGCAAAGTCTGCGGCTCGGGCGTGGTGATCTCGGAAGATGGCTACTGCCTCACGAACTTCCACGTGGTTCAGCCGACCGGGCCCGTGATGCAGTGCGGCCTCTCCGATGGCAAACTCTACGATTCCGTACTCGTCGGGTTGGATCGCGTCGGTGATGTGGCCCTGATCAAACTGCTGCCCCGCAAGCCCGGCGAGAAGTTCGCCTTCGCCCCCCTCGGCGATTCGGATCAAGTCGAAGCCGGGGATTGGTCGCTCGCCATGGGCAACCCGTTCGGCCTGGCGTTGGATTTCACGCCGACCGTCACCTATGGGCTCGTTTCGGGGGTGAACCGCTACCAACCGCCCGAAGGCAAAGGCACCCTCGAATACACCGATTGCATTCAAATCGATACGTCGATCAACCCGGGGAACTCCGGCGGTCCGCTCTTCAACATGAAGGGCGAACTCATCGGTATCAACGGCCGGGGATCGTTCGAGAAGCGCGGCCGCGTGAACTCGGGCGTCGGCTACGCCATCAGCATCAACCAAATCAAGAACTTCCTCGGCGAACTCAAAGTCGGCCTCGATACCGACCACGCCACGCTCGGGGCACTCGTGACGACCGAAAGCGAAGAGAGCGACATCAGCCGCATCTTCGTCGATCAAGTGTTGGACGATTCCGACGCCGCCCGGCGCGGGTTGAAACCGCGGGATCAATTGCTTTCCTTCGCCGGTCGCCGGGTGAGTAGCACGAACCAATACAAGAATGTTCTCGGCATCTACCCGAAGGATTGGAAGCTGCCGCTGGTGTACCGTCGGGGTACCGGCACCCGAGAAATGCTCGTGCGCTTGATGGGCAACCTCGACCAAGTGAAAGAGGATGGCAGCGAGAAGCCGAAGCCGAATCAACCCCCCAAGCCCGGCCCCGGCGCCCCGCCCAACCCCGGTGCCAACGCCGCGAAGAAATCCCCGGCCAACGCAATGTACAAAGCGAAGAAAGGTTTCGCCAACTGGTACTTCAACGAACAAGCCCAAACGAAGCTGTTGGAAGAGTTCACGAAAGCCACCGGCGACTTCAAAGAATTCACCGGCCCTTGGGGCTTGGAAGGCACCATCGTTCTCTCCGAGCGCAACGGGAACTTGAAGATCCAATGGAGCGAAGACAAAGACGGTTACTCCGAAGTGAAGCTCCTCCGCGACACCGTCGAAGACAAGCTCAAGCAAGCGGCGGAACCGAACTCCCAAGCCGAACTCGCCACGCCCCAAGGCAGCGGCGGGTTGCTCTCCGCGTTGTACCAATACCGCAACTTGCTGATGCTGAACCAAAAGGGCTTCGGGGAAAACGATAACATCCGCCCCGGTTTCACCCACGGCGGCATCGAACCGTTCTACCCCCCGGCCGCCGATGGCAAGGTGCCCGCGGACATCGCTGCCTCCCGCATCGATTGCGAAGTGCTCCGCACCCGCAAAGGGGGCTTGGAAGCGAAGTGGTACTTCAGCCCCAAGGATCACACGCTCCTCGGCTTCGAATCGTGGTTCAACAAGAGCGAAGACCCCTGCGAAGTGTTCTTCTACGATTATAAAGATGCGGCCGGGGTGAAGCTGCCGCACCGCATGGTCGTGCGGTTCGCCGACAAGACGTTCGCCACGATCGCTGTGCGAACTTACACGCTGGCGAAGAAATAACGTTCGGAGGCTGAAGCGTCAGCGAGGCCGTGCGGCCGATAGACATCACCGCCTCGCTGACGCTTCAGCCTCCGAAAAATTCAGGATATCACCGCCTCGCTGACGCTTCAGCCTCCGAAAAATTCAGGATATCATCGCCTCGCTGACGCTTCAGCCTCCGAAAAATTCAGCC
>Ga0105045_10006919_pt1 | contig 10047 bp, 6 predicted proteins | sample MAT02_FD_78089 | JGI IMG/M metagenome (GOLD analysis project Ga0105045, IMG submission 78089) | Freshwater microbial communities from Lake Fryxell liftoff mats and glacier meltwater in Antarctica - MAT-02 (megahit assembly) | ecosystem: Environmental > Aquatic > Freshwater > Ice > Liftoff...
CCCAGTACGGCGGCGAGCCGGCGTTTCTCTACGGCGTGCGGCTGCACGCCGTCGCCCAGCTGCCATGGTTTCGGATCACGCCGTTCGTCCTGGGCGGCTACGGCCTGGGCGGCATCCGCTCGGCCCGCGATGCGCTGGGCAACGACATCGATCCGATCGGGCACTTTGGCGGCGGCGTGAAGTTCTTCGCCACGCCGCGGCTCGCCCTGCGCGTCGAGGGGCGCAACCTCATCGGGCCCGCCGCGCAGCAGCGGCGCAAGATCGCCAACCACGGCGAGGTGCTGTCCGGCGTGAGCCTGACCTTCGGCCGCGGCTCGCGGTGGACGCCCGAGCGGACGAGCAGGCGGCCACCGCCCGAACCCACGCCGCGACCGTGACGGCCGAGCTCCGCGTTCACTCCGCCGTCGCCCACGCGCCGAGTTCGATGCACTCGACCTCGCACGGTCCGCAGCCGAAGCGCACGTGCAGGTGCTGCGTGTGCAACGGCTCGTGCCGCACCAGTCCGCGATGAGCAGCGCGGCCGCGGGGGTACTGGACGATCTTCGCGAGATCGTCCTCGACCGGCGCCAACAGGCCGAAGCTGGCGACCGCCAGCGCACCGAGCGAGGTCGGCATGCACAGGCATGTTCGCACGTCCGGTCGACGACTGCAGCCGGCTACATCAACACACCCCGGGAGTCCGGCTTTGGCGGCTCGGGCAATGGTTCGACGCCCAACCGCTTGCAGAGATCGATCTCGATCCCGGTCGAGATCGCCTGCAGCGGCAGGGCCATGGGCTGCGCGGTGAACGGATCCTCGAGGACGTCGCCGACCTCGTCGATCAGGCGAAAGGCCAGGCAGACCAACACCGAGATCGGGATCGCCAGCCACTGGACGCGATCGACCAGGCCCAGCGGCAGCATGAGGATGTAGGCGCCGATGAGCTTGGTCGCGACGAAGCCGTAGCTCTGGGGAAATGGGGTCTTCTTGATGCGCTCGCAGCCGCCTTGGACGTCGAGCAGCACCGCGATCGAGCGGTCGAGTTGCTGCAGGCGCAGGCCGTCGACGGCCCCCAGCCGCGCGAGCTGGGCGATGTCTCGGATCTGCAGGTGCACCAGCGCATGATTGGGGTTGGGCTCGTCGGCCAAGGTGGCGAACTCGGTCGTGTCGAGATACCGGGGCACGTCGGTGTCGCGCGTCGGCTCCTCGTCGCGAAGCGTGCAACGCAGGGTGTGTACGTAGGCGATGTGCCGCCGGACCATCGCGCTCTGCAGGGCGCGGATCTCGGGGCCGAGGGGCTCGGCGTATTCGAGCACCTGGCTGGCGAAGTGGCGCGAGGTGTTGACGAGCTGCCCCCAAAGCCGCCGTCCCTCCCACCAGCGGTCGTAGCAGGAGTTGGTACGGAAGCTGACGAAGATGCCGATCGCCGCGCCGAGCACGGTGAGCGGCAGCGCCGGGACCGCCAGCCACGTCTTCCCGAGGTGCTCGTGCGCCACCACGATGAGCGTCGCGAGCCCCACGTAGGTCAGCACTGCCCGCCACTGCCAAGTCAGCAGGGTGAGGACAGAGCGGTGATACTCGACGAACACGGGCGCGCGCAGCGTTGAACTAGCAACGCCGCGACCGACCGCAAGGCCGCAGCCAACGGCGCGTGGCGTGCCGTCGTCACCCGCCGCGGGGGACCGAGCGCGACTGTCTCACCCGCCGCAGCGGATCGCGTCGAACACCACCTCTGGCCCCGCGCTGGTGAGATCGAGATCGAACATCCGGCCGGCGACGTGGATGTCGTCGATCGCCGTGATCTCGAAGCGGCCGTTCAGGCTGCCGCCGCCGAACCCACAGTCGAGAGGGTCGTCGCCGAAGGTCTCGCTGAACCCCGCGTTGACCTCGAAGTCGAGCAGGCCCGTGGCGCCTTCGAACTGCAGCGCCGGCGGCAGTGTGAACCCGACGGTCCACGCCGCGGGACACGGGAGCTGGCCGTACGGCTCGTCGCAAGTGCCGAAGCCGGTGGTCGCGAAGATCACCAACGCATCGGGATCGCTGTCGCCACCGCTCGGATCTCCAGTCGCCTCGCCGCCACCGGCCGACCCGCTTCCGGTCTCGCTGCCGACGCTCGGGAGATCGGCGAAGCGAATCGCGAAATCGGAGCGCATCGGCACCGGTGGTTCGCCGGTGCTCGTCTCCGTCGCCGGCGTGATCGGATCGCCGCTCGAGCTGCTGCTGCCGGCGCTGTCGGAAACCGTGCTGCTCGTCGTCGATGTCGTGCCGGTGCTCACGGCGGTATCGGCGAGGACGCCGATGTCGATCGGGACCCCGCAACCGCCGAGCACCATCGTCGCCGCGATGCGGATGAACGCGACCGACCGCGTCATGGCTCGGTGGCCCCGAGAACGGAGCACTTGGCTTGCGCTCGCGCCAGCAAAGGGCCCAGCGGGCCGAGAGTCTGGGCGTCGGCGACGACACGCCGCGCCTCGGGGGCGTCTCCGCTGCGACACGCGAGGTCGAGCCCGAGCGCGTCGCGGAGATCGGCGAGCTTGCTGGTCGGAAACGCGATGCGGTGCGTGGCCAGCAGAGCCCGCGCGTCAGCGGTGCGGCCGCCCGTGAGCGCGGCCTTGGCATCCGCGAGCAGGCGCGCATCCTCGCCCGTGACGTCGATCGTCGGTGCGGAGGACTTCGGCGCCGCATCGGTCGTGGCGGGCGCATCGCCGCGCGCGCGCGTCGGTCTGGGCGCGCCCACCGACGGCAGCGACGCGGGGATCTCCGTCGGCGGCGGTGCGGCGTCGAGTTCCGCCGGCAGCACCGCGGCCGCGGCGATTCTCGATCGCGACGCTCGCTCGGTGACCCGCGCCCCCGCGGCCGGCGCCGCGTCGGCGGAGCTTGCGGACGACCGCTGCGGCCGCATGCCGACCTCGACCCCCGCCGCGACCGCGACCGTGACCGCAGCCCCGACGACTGCCAGCTTCATCGCCGACCACGACGCGAACATCCCACCCACCACCGACGGCTTGCCGAGCTGGGGCGCGATGAGTAACCAGCAGTGGGCGGTCGACTTGCGCGGGGGCGTGGTCGAGTTGCGGAGCTGGATCACCTCGGCGTCGAGATCCCGATCGCCGAGCTTCGATTGCAGCTGATGCCGAGCGGTTCGCACCCGCCAGTAGATGGTGTTGGTGTTGGCGCCGGTGGCCGCGGCGATCTCCGGCGCCGTCCAGCCCTCGAGCTCGCTGAGCACGAACGCCTCGCGCACGCGCGCGTCGAGCGACGCGAGGATCGATTCGACCACGAGCGTGGACTCGCGATCGGCCTCGACATGGGTCGGCGCGGTCTGTCCGAGCGCGTCGATCTTGCGACGGTGGCGGACCTCGGTGCGGCGCTGATGCGACGCGATCCGGCGCGCGATGCCGTAGAGCCACGCCTTGGTCGCACCCACCCCGCGCAAGGAGTCGAGACGACGATGCGCGGTCACCCACAGCTCTTGCATCGCATCGTCCATCGCCGAGGGCGGCACGCCGAGGCGCCGCAGACACGCCCACGTGAAGCCGGCATGCTGGCGATACATCGCGGCGAAGCCCGCCTCGGAGCGCCGCGGATCAACCGTGCCCGGCTCCTCGGGCTCGATCGCATGCACCCCCGATGTCGCTGCCCCCATGTGCGCTCCAGCCTATCCGTACCCGACCCACCGCATCATGCCCACGCAGGGGTTCGATCCGTGGTTGGCCCTCAGTCGAGCGTTCGGGCATGCGCGCGATGGCCGCAAATATTCGTAATCATTTTATTTTTTCGGGGTTCCCGGATCCCGCGATGCCCGCGCCGCCGCGGCCGCCTGCCGCGGTCGCCGAAGTGGCAGCCTCGACACACGTGGCGGATCCGCTCGAGATGCCCCTGCCCGACGACGCCGAGGATACGGCCGTCCGCGGGGCACCCGTCGTCACCGCGCCGCGCGAGATGGGCACGCGGCTCGGCCGCTACCTGCTCATCGCCGAGCTCGGCCGTGGTGGCGTCGGCGTGGTCTATCGCGCGTACGACCCCAAGCTGCAGCGCGAGGTCGCGATCAAGTGCGTGCGCCCCGATGCGATCCATGCCGGCCGTCAGGACCGGCTGGTGCTCGAGGCGCAGGCGATGGCGAAGCTCAACTGCGCCAACGTGGTGTCGGTGTACGACGTCGAGCAAGACGGCGACACGGTCATCATCGCGATGGAGCACGTCGATGGCACGTCGCTCGGGCGGTGGCTGGCGACCGGTCCCCATCCGTGGCGCGACGTCGTCGCCAAGTTCGTGGCCGCGGGCCGCGGGCTCGAGGCCGCCCACGAGGCCGGGATGCTGCACCGCGACTTCAAGCCGGGCAACGTGCTGCTGGGCGCCGACGGCCGGGCACGCGTCGCCGACTTCGGGCTTGCGCGGTTCCACGACAGCGCCGCCGCGAGATCGAGCGGTGATCACGACGCTGCCGATGCCGATGTCGAGATCGCGCTGGACACGCCGCAGACGGTGCGGACCGCCGGGGGACGCGAGCGCAGCCGAGTCCTGGGCACGCTGCCGTACATGGCGCCCGAACAGCACGCCGACGCGATGCTCACGCCCGCGGTCGATCAGTATGCGTTCTGCGTATCGGTGTGGCAGGCACTCGTGGGCGAGCTGCCGTTCGGACGGTTGCGGGGCCAGAGCACCGCCGAGCTCGTCGCGCGCAAACTCGCCGGCCCGCCGCCATGGCCCAAGCACGTCGCGGTGCCGCGCCGGCTCGTCGATGCGCTGCGCCGCGGTCTCGCGCCCGCTCCCGGTGACCGCTGGCCGTCGATGCAGGCGCTGCTCAGCGCGCTCACCTTCGAGCCGGGTCGCAATCGCCGGCGCGTCATCGCCACGGTCGGCGTGATCGGTGTGGCGTGGACGACGGCGGTCGCCCTGGTCTCGCGCGACGACTCGGCTATGACGTGCGCCGGCGCGATGGCCCACCTCGAGGGCGTGTGGGACGCGAACCGTCGGGTCCAGGTCGAGCGCGCGATGCTCGGCACCGAGGTGAGCTACGCCGCCGCGGTGTGGGATCGCACCGCGCCGGTGCTCGACGACTATGCCGCCCGCTGGGCCCAGTCCCACACCGAGACCTGCGCCGCGACGGCGCTGCGCAAGGAACAGTCGACCGAGGTCATGGATCTGCGGATGGCGTGCCTGCAAGCCGCCGAGGTCGAGCTGGCCGCGGCCACGACCGCGCTGCTCGGCGCCGACGCCCAGACGATGGAGAACGCCCATGCCCTGGTCGCGGGGCTGCCCGCGCTGGGGCGCTGCGACGACGTCGAGGCGCTGCGCGCCGAGATCCCACCTCCGGCCTCGCCCGACGCCGCGGCGCGGGTGCTCGAGCTCGAGGCCCTGCTCGCCGATACCCGCACCCGCCTCGCCCTGGGGGAGCACCACGCCGCGCTGACGATCCTGCGGGATGTCGCCGACGACGTCGATGCGGTGGGCTACACCCCGCTGCACACCGAGTGGTCGTTGCTCGAGGGCGACGCGCTCCGACTCGACGGCGCGTTCGTCCGGGCCGAGGGCGCGTTGCGCAGCGCGCTGCACTCGTCCCTCGCGACACGGCAGTGGGACGGAGCCCTACGCGCGGCCCAACTGCTCACCCATATCATCGGCGGCAAGCTCAAGCGCCACGACGAAGCGATGGCCTTCGGACAGATCGCGCTGGGGTTGTCGGCCGGCCTCGGTGACGGACGCGAGGCCGCGACGCACGACGCCATCGGCACCGTGCGCGAGAGCGAGGGCAACTTCGCCCTCGCCGAGACCGAGTACCGCCGTGCGATGGCGCTGTGGCAGGTCGTGCCCCATCGCGATCCGCTCGCGGTGGCGAGGGCGCGCGGCAACATCGGCAGCGCGCTCGGTGGGCAGGGGCGCTACGACGAGGCCGAGGCCGAGCAGCGCGCCGCATTGGCCCTGCGCATCGCCGCGCTGGGGCCCGAGCACCCCGAGGTCGCCCGTGGCCACAACAACCTCGGCAACGCGCTGTACGGCCGCGGGCACTACGCCGAGGCCGAGGCCGAGTATCGCATGGCGCTGGCGCTGGGTACCCGCGCCCTGGGCCCCGAGCACCCCGACGTCGCGTCGTCGCACAACAACCTCGGCAACGCATTGACGATCACCGGAGAATTCGCCGGCGGCGCCGCGGAGCAGCGCACCGCGATCGCGATCCGCGAGCGCGTGCTCGGCCCCGAACATCCCGAGGTCGCCAAGTCGCACAACAACCTCGGCAATGCCCTGCTCCTGGCCGGTGACATCGAGGGGGCAGAGCAGGAGTACCGCACCAGCCTCGCGCTGCGCATTGCGACGCTCGGCGAGGACCACCCCGATGTCGGCGCATCGCGGCATTCGATCGGCAACGCCCTGTCGACCTTGGGCGAGCACGACGCCGCCAACGAGCAGTTCGAACTCGCCATCGCCATCCGCGAGCGCAGCCTCGGCCCCGAGCATCCCGATGTCGCTGCATCGAGGTTGGGCCTGGGCAACTCGCTCTATTTCCGGCAAGCCTTTGCCGAGGCCGAGCAGGAGTATGCCCGCGTGCTGGAGGCGTGGCAGCGCACACTCGGACCCGATCACCCCGACGTCGGCTCGGCGCGACACAGCCTGGGCAACGTCATCTTCCATCAAGGCCGCCTCGCCGAGGCCGAGGCCGAGTACCGCGAGGCGCTGCGGATCCGCGAGACCGCGCTCGGCGTCGATCACCCCGCCATCGCCCAGGTCGCCTTCGGCCTCGGCAATACTCTCGAGGCGCTCGGTCGCATCACCGAGGCCGAGGTCCAGTTCGCGCGGGCGCTCGAGATCCACACCGCGGCGGGCGCGGGCGCGGATCTGCGGGCCGAGGCGAAGTTTGCGCTCGCGCGCACGCTGTGGGCGCGACCATCCGAGCGCGCGCGTGCCCGCGCCCTTGCGAAAGCGGCCCGGGAGGAGCTGGTTGCGCTCGGTGAGAGTGAGTTGCTCACGGCGTGCACGAAGTGGCTCGCGTTGCACCGGGCGCGGTGAACTGGCAGCGCGTCGCAGCGCCGGACACTCGACGCCGTCGGCATCGGGCGCAGCGCGCTCGAGCACGAACCTGCAGAGCTGGCTGCGCGATCGCCAACAGGAGCGAGCGCAGTCCGGCACCGTCATGGAGATCGGCGAGCGCCGAGGCGTTCGATTCCGAGTCTCACGCGTTGCGCATCGGGCATGCCGAAGCGCGGGATTTCACCCGCGGTCAGCAGCTGCCGGAGAAGCCCAGCGGGAGGTCGCCGTCGACGGCGGTCGCTGCGAAGGTCGTGCCCGCGAGGTCCAACCGCAACGGTGCCGTCAGCGCCCCCGCAGCCGTTCCACACCATGACGCATCGTCGACGATGGTGCCCGTGAGCACGACGTTCGCCGCCAAGGCGTCGCTGCCGGTGATCGGGTTGGTCTCGCCGGTGACCTCCAACCCGCCGACCGTGATCTCGAAGCTGCCGTCCGCGGCGACCTCGATGTCGTCGAACACCAGCGGCGCGCCGAAGGGAAGCCGCGGCGTCGTCGTGCTGCCGACGTCGAGGGAGAGCGGCTGCAGCGAGATGTCGAGCAGGGCGCCGTCGCCGTCGGGTGTCTGCACCACGGTCGCGAGGTACTGCAGCGGTGTATCGGGGGCGATCACCGTCGCGAGCGCGAGCAGGTGATCGCCGGTGATGTCGGCCAGCGCGCCGCCTCCGGAGCTCGACTCACCGGGGTCGGACGACGAGCTCGACTCACTCGACGACGAACTCGCGTGACCGGTCGAGTCCGCGGTGCCGCCGGTGTCGGTCGAGTCCGCAGCGTCGTCCGTGCCCGTCGTATCCGTCGTCGTGCCGCCCGACGACGAGTCGGGGCTCGTCAGTGTCGCGCTCAGCGAGCCGCTGCTGTCGGGATCGGGCGCGGTCGAGCCCGACGTCGATCCTCCGGCGGTGTCCGTCGGCGTGGAATCCCCGCACGCGCCGAGCAGCAGGAGGACAACCAAACGAAGCGAGTTCAAGCCAATACAACGCATGGGGAGAGTGTCACACGAATGCGGGCGTTGGGCGAGCAGCCCTCGCACAGCGGGCCTGCCGCTTGACGGGCTCGGTGCGATCACGGCCATCATACCCCCTCATGCTACCCGCCCGTGCCTCCGCCTCCCCGCCGCCCACGCGCCATCGTTCGTCCGTGGCGCCCCGCCCGAGCCGAACGAAGCGGAGGCGATCGTGAGGCCGCCTGTGGCCAAGCAGGTGCCTTACGTTCATCGCGAGCACGGCCGTGAGCGTCCCGATCCCTATATGTGGATGAGGAGCGACGAGCGCGATGACCCCGAGGTGCTCGCTCATCTCTCGGCGGAGAACGCCTTCACGGAGGAGATCCTCGCACCGCTGGCCGGATTCCGCGACGCCCTCTTCCAGGAGATCATCGGGCGCATCGCCCAGGACGACACGAGCGTGCCCTACCGCCTCGATGGCTTCCACTACTACCAGCGCTTCGAGGAGGGCAAGGAGTACCCGATCCACGCACGGCGCCGCGGCTCGCTCGAGGCCGACGAAGAGATCACGCTCGACGTGAACCAGGAGGCGCAGGGGCACGCCTACTACCAAGCGAGCGGCCTGCACGTCAGCGACGACGGTCTGCTCCTCGCCTATGGCGAAGACACGGTGAGCCGGCGCGTCTACACCCTCCGGGTGCGGGACCTCGAGCGAGGCGCCCGCCTCGGCGAGGCCATCGAAGGGACGAGCGGGCAATATGTGTGGGCCGAAGACAACCGCACGATCTTCTACACCAAGCGGGACCCGCGGACGCTCCGGACGCATCAGGTCTGGCGCCATCGCCTCGGGACGGAGGCAGACGAAGACCGGCTCGTCTTCGACGAGACCAACGAAGAATTCCACGTCTCGGTCTCGCGGAGCCGTTCGCGGGAGCTGATATTCATCGGCTCGCATCAGACGATCTCCGACGAATACCGCTGGGTCCGCGCGAGCGAGCCCGACGCCGCGCCGGTCCTCGTCATCGCCCGCGAGCCCACCCACGAGTACAATGTCGACCACGCCCACGGGCGCTTCTACATTCGTACCAACTGGGAGGCGCGAGATTTTCGCCTCATGAGCGTTCGCCCCGACGAGAGCGAGGATCGGACGCGCTGGCGGGAAGAGATTCCCGCCCGGGATGGCGTCTTCCTGGAGAGTTGCGAGCTGTTCTCCATGCGCCTCGTCGTGAACGAGCGACGCGATGGAATCCTGCGGCTCTCGGTCATGCCCTGGCGCCACGCGGGGCGAGCGAGCCCCGGAGCGCGGCCCGACCTCGCGGACCTCGATCACGCACGCGAGGTACCGATGGACGAAGCCGCCTACTGGACCGGTTTCGGAACGAACGCCGAGTTCGAGAGCGACACGCTGCGCTTCCAGTACACCTCGATGCGCACCCCGCGGAGTGTCTACGACCTCGACCTCGAGACCTTCGAGCGCACGCTGATGAAGCGGGATCCCGTGCTCGGCGACTTCGACCCGGAGCGCTATGCGACCCACCGCCTCGACGTCCGCGTGAGGGACGGCGCGCTGGTCCCCGTCAGCCTCGTCCACCGCCGCGACCTCTGGGCGGGTGAGCGCGATGCGGGCGAGCCGCGACCGCTGCTGCTCTACGGCTACGGCAGCTACGGCCACTCGCTCGATCCAACGTTCTCCTCGCCCCGCCTCAGCTTGCTCGATCGGGGCGTGGTCTTCGCGATCGCGCACGTGCGCGGGGGCCAGGAGCGAGGCCGGGCCTGGTACGACGCCGGCCGATTGCTCGACAAGATGAACACCTTTCGCGATTTCATCGATGTCGCCGATCACCTCGTAGACGAGGGTTGGACCTCGAGGAGCCAGCTCTTCGCCCACGGCGGAAGCGCCGGCGGGCTGCTCATGGGCGCGGTCGCGAACATGGCACCCGATCGTTTCGCGGCGATTGTCGCCGACGTACCTTTCGTGGATGTGGTGACGACGATGCTCGACGAGAGTATCCCACTGACGACCTTCGAATACGACGAGTGGGGCAACCCCAACCGGCGCGAGTTCTTCGAGTTCATGCTGGGTTACTCGCCCTACGACAACG
>Ga0105045_10006920_pt1 | contig 10046 bp, 7 predicted proteins | sample MAT02_FD_78089 | JGI IMG/M metagenome (GOLD analysis project Ga0105045, IMG submission 78089) | Freshwater microbial communities from Lake Fryxell liftoff mats and glacier meltwater in Antarctica - MAT-02 (megahit assembly) | ecosystem: Environmental > Aquatic > Freshwater > Ice > Liftoff...
AAAAGCAATGCTGCTGTGGTGGCCATCAGCGAGGCCATGTCGGCTGTTCAGCAACATGGCGATCTGCCTGTTCCTTTGCATATTCGCAATGCGCCAACAAAACTGATGAAGAATTTAAATTATGGCAAGGATTATGCTTACTCACACAATTACGAAAATAATTTTAAAGCGCAGGAATACCTGCCCGACAAAATAAGTGGTACCACGTTTTATAAACCTGGCTTAAATGCAAGGGAACAGGAACTGCAAAAACACCTGAAAACCTTGTGGAAAGAGAAGTACGGCTATTGATGGATTCGTACCTGTTTAGTTTGTAGACAATAAGCCAATCAATGCGGATTTTTCAATATAAGCCATCTTGTTTGCCAGGTCCGTTGAACATTGAATAGTGAACATTTGTATTTATAAAGGCGATACAGTGTATATTACAACAAAACACCTATTTTTTTAAAACATTTACGAGTATGAAAGCATTCAGATTTCTTGGAGTAATCATGGTATCAATTGTTTTATTTTCCTGTGAAAAGGAACAATCAGCAGAAAACAATATGGTAGCTGGAGCCACATTTTTAAATGTGGCTTATGGCACTGACCCGTTGCAAACTATGGATATTTATTTACCTGCCGGAAGAAGCAGTTCGCTTACCAAGGCAATGGTATTGATACATGGCGGCGCCTGGGTATCCGGAGATAAAAGTGAGTTGACGCCTTTTGTAGACACTTTTAAAAGAAGACTTCCGGATTACGCCATATTTAATATCAACTACCGTTTATCGGCAGCCCCCAACAACCTCTTTCCTACTCAGGAAAATGACGTAAAAGCTGCCATGGAATTTATTTTTGTTAAATTAGCGCTGTATGGCATTTCAGATAAATTTGCTTTAATAGGGGCCAGCGCCGGGGGGCATTTAGCATTGCTGCAAGGATATAAATATAACGGACCGATAAAACCAAAAGTGGTGGCATCGTTTTCGGGTCCTACAGACCTAGCACAGATGTTTACTAACCCCGTTGGTGGAAATCCTGTTCTATCTATTTTATTGGCTTCTGCAATTGGCAAAACGCTTACTCAAGACCCGCAACTTTACGCCAATTCAAGTCCGGTAAATTTTATCACATCAGTTTCACCTGCAACATTACTACTGTATGGCTCAAATGACCCATTGGTGAGTGCAACGCAGGCTACAATTGCCAAAGACAAACTAGTAGCAGCCAATGTAACCAACCAGTATGTTTTGTATGGAGGGGCAGGCCATGTAGATACCTGGGATAACCTGGTTTTTTTTGATGCCTTTAATAGACTACAAGCCTTTATGATAGCCAATGTGAAATAATACAAACGCTACTGACAGGTATGCCTCCAAGAAGTGAAGTTTAACCTACCTGATCTTGATGATTGTTGGATCAAGTTTCTGCAAGACTAGTGCTGCCGTGAGAAAAGAATAAAATGAAGGATCGATTTGTGAATGGTGAATCAAAGTGGTTGATTTAAGAAATTGATGATCATAATTATATACTATTCTATGAAACATTGTTTGTTACTTTAAGCGATCTTCCGGTCTCGAATAAAAAGTGCCAGAAATTCTAAACATAAGCCGTTAAGAAATCAAGTCTGCCTGACTTCTTTTGTTTCATCCCGAGTATAACCGAAGGGTTTTATCAGGAAAAAAGAATAGAGAGTGTTGGCAAGTCAATGTTTAGTTACGCCAAAAGCAACTCAGCTTTCTTTTAAATATTTCAATATCTTCTTTATTACATTGCTTTCGTCTCCACAGCCGTCATATTGAATGGTGAATTGTGATTGGTGAAAAAATTGACAATTTACTATTCACACTTAACTTAACATAGGCATTTAAATTTTCGCCTTTTAACAGTGCAGCAGCAATCTACCTTAAATTGCTCCATACATTTTCATTATTTTTGCATCAATGCAAAAAAAGATATTACTCCAGTTTCTATTCATTTTTATCTTCCCGTTCATTTCATTGGCACAGTCTGCAGCTCCGGTATATTTTAAGGGAGCCACTAAAGAAAACAAAGTCAAACTACAACGAAATATTATTCAAAATACCATTATCAAAAATCTATCGTTTCCATTAAATGAGGATACGGAAGAATACTGGATGGATGCTTTTTGGGGGATGGAACTATTGCTGTACAAATCGCCCTGGTCCGATGCCAGGATATTTCTTGCCTTCGACTCTGTTGAAAAACGAACTGCCGGTTTTCAAAGAGCATTGTTGGAATTGGTCTATACAAATTATCCTGCTCAATTTTCAAAACAGGTAAGTACATTACTGTATGTTACTTCTAATGCGAAGGTATTTGCTATGTGTGCAGAATACCTATTGGTAAATAACAAACCGCTGCTCGCCGGAATCAACCTTGAGAGTAAAAAACATGTGTTGGTAAAAAGTGAAAAAGACAACGCTATTGTAAGACAGGTAATGAACAGGCTGCAAGATCAACCACCTGCAAGAAAAAATAATTTTATTGCTGAAATCATTGACCCCGATTTTATAATAAACCACACCATCCTATATAGTTTCCAGCGAAAGAACCGCAATTATCCGGGACTTGCAATGATCAGAGATTCAGCAGGGAGATTTGTAGAGGATGAATATGGTAGCATTTTTTCTGTTCCGCAACTGGCAAGAAGCGTCAATAATTTACCCGGCTATCTTACCAACGGAAATACCCCACAGGGCATTTTCAGAATGCATGGTTTTGATACCAGCACAAACAGCTTTATCGGCCCAACTACCAACATTCAGTTAACTATGCCTTTTGAAACAAGTCTCCAGCATTTCTTTATGGATTCTTCTATCATTGATAAAGCCTGGACGGAAGGTTGGTACAAAAAACTGTTACCAGAAAACCTCAAATATTACCTGCCTTTATATGAATCTTTCTATGCTGGCAAGGCTGGCAGAACTGAAATCATTGCGCATGGCACTACAGTGGATCCTGAATATTATACCGGTAAATTATATTACCCACAAACACCTACCATGGGCTGTTTATGTACCAAAGAAATCTGGAGTGAAGCAGATGGAAAGCGGATGCAGAGTGATCAGCAAAAACTGGTAGCTGCATTGCAAAGGGCTGGCGGTGCCAATGGATATTGCGTAGTAATTGAAATAGATGAAGAGGAAAGACCGGTTTCTCTCAGCGAAATTTTACCCTTAATCAATGCAAGTAAGAATCAATGAAAAAGGAAATCAGCAGCAGACAGGATATTGAACAACTGATCATAGCGTTTTATGAAAAGGTAAAACCAGATCCAACCATTGGTTTTATTTTTACGGAAATCATCCCCATAAATTGGGAACATCATATACCTGTAATTGTAGACTTTTGGGAAAGCGTTTTGCTGGATAATCCGGTTTATCAAAAAAATGCCATGGAAGTACATTACCATCTTAATAATCAGATGCCTTTACAAAAAGCACATTTTGATACCTGGCTCACTCTCTTCAGTTCAACAGTAGATGAATTATTCGAAGGTAAGATAGCCTCACTTGCAAAAACCCGTGCAAAATCAATTGCAGATGTTATGCAATATAAGATGGACCATATCAACAACAATCAATCACTTTTCTGATGGAACTGGAATGGAAATATACCGCATTCGATAAATTAGGCGTAGTTGAATTATATGCAATCATGCAATTGCGCAACGAAGTTTTTGTAGTTGAACAAAATTGTGTGTTCCAGGATGCAGACGATAAAGATTTTAACAGTTATCACCTTACAGGATGGGATAGTGATCAACTGGTAGCTTATTGTCGCATTTTACCACCCGGCTTCTCTTACCCCGATGCAAGTATTGGGCGGGTAGTAACTTCACCACTTTACCGAAAAACCGGTAATGGCCGTTTGCTGATGTTAAAAGCAATCGTAAAAACACTTAGCCAATTCACCTGTAGTAAAATAACTATATCTGCGCAATTTTACCTTTCGGATTTTTACGAAAGCCTTGGCTTTACTGTATTTGGCGATACTTACCTTGAAGACAATATCCCACATATTGAGATGCACTACACTGTATAATTTCCTTCGTTTCAGACAATATTTTTTACAAGTCCTCGTTTTGTATGAGATGATATAAGGTTTTAGTTACCCAGAAAACTTAATTAAAAATTCGAATATCTCAATCCGTATTCCTAAACAGGTGACACATGAAACACTATTTACATTATGCAATCCATAATGGATTTTTCACCCTGCTATTTATTTTTTTCCTGTCTTCAACTTCGAATGCGCAGCATTTTATGATTGGAGATACCAGATTTAAAATTGAAGCGGGCTTGAATTTTGGACCCACTTTTTTCCTCGGTGATCTTGGAGGTCATCGTGGAAAAGGTACTACTTTTATCAAAGATTTAAACCTGCCGCTTACCAAATTGATGAAGGGTGCATTTATCAGTTTTTCTCCTTCCGAATGGCTGGGATTTAGACTGGCAGCACAATATACCTATGTAGAGGGACAAGATAGAATCATCAAAACGGATGGCAGAGACGAACTATATCGCAAACAAAGAAATCTTGATTTTAAGAGTGATATGTTTGAAGCATACGCTGCGATTGAAGTTTTTCCGCTTATGATGCTGAATAGAAACAATGAAGAATATGCCCCAAGACTGAGGCCTTATGTTTTTGCAGGAGTCGGGATGTTTACTTTCAATCCAAAGGGAACCATCACCGACCAGAATGGAAATGAAACCTGGTATGAATTACAACCATTGCGAACAGAAGGACAGGGATTTAAAGAGTATCCTTCACGAAAACCGTACGCATTAAAACAATTGAACATCCCCATGGGAGGAGGACTAAAATATTTTGCCACACAAAAACTAAACCTTTCTTTAGAGTTACTTTACCGAAAAACTTTTACAGACTATATTGATGATTTAAGTACCGATTATATTGACCCAAATTTATTTTATCAAAACCTTAGACCTGAAAGGGCGATCATTGCAAGTCAGATTTTTGATAAGGCATTTACAAGTTTAGTAAGCGGTTCGCCACGTTTTGAGCCTGGCCTTCAGCGCGGTAACCCTAAAAATATGGACGCTTATTTTTCTTTTGTACTAAAGCTAGGCATCAGGCTGGGAGACGCTTTTGACGGTTCTCCATCAAGAAGAGGAGCAGGTAGTACAAGATGTCCTGCAAGATTCTAAAATGTAAAAACAATATCCTAAAATGAAGAAAAATTTACACGCCACCCCGTTACTTTTTAAAATGGCAATATTGATTACCAGCTTTATTCTGGTGATGATTTATAACCAATCGCAGGCAGCCCAACTGCCAAAATCTACGATCAGTTTCCCCCCGGTGATTGTAGGTTGTAGCACACAGTAAAACCTAGTTTCCAAAAGATGGTTGTTATCATTACAAAGAAAAGTAATGCCGCCGGTAAGCGGATTAAAAAACGAATAGTTTGTTTTTGGATAAATACAATGAAGTGGCAAAGTGAGATAAAGAAGTTACTGGAAACATCGTACATACCTCTACGATGATACCCCTGAAACCACAACTTTAAAACTTTAATATTGAGCTTTGCTACTTTTAAAAAAGGTGCGTACTGAATAAGTATAGACCTTTTTATTTTTTATAATTTTCCTCAACTACTCATTCATTTTATCACTGAGCACTCATTTCTCAATTCTCATTTCTCCTCACTCACCACTCATCATCACTCATTGCTCATCACTCATTTCTCCTCACTCATCCCTCATCATTCATCCCTCATTCCTCATCCCCCATCATCCCAGCTCTGCTTTCAAGTACTGCCCCGTAAAGCTTCCCTTCACTTTTATTAAATCCTCCGGTACCCCTTCAAATAAAACCAGTCCGCCACCATCCCCGCCTTCAGGGCCTATATCAATGACATGGTCTGCCACTTTTATCACATCCATGTTGTGCTCGATTACTAAAACTGTATTGCCTCTTTCCACCAGTTTTGTCAATACTTCCAGCAAATGTTGAATGTCCTGAAAATGTAACCCGGTGGTTGGTTCATCTAAAATGTAAAATGTTTTACCGGTATCTTTTTTACCCAACTCGGTTGATAGCTTTACCCGCTGTGCTTCTCCGCCACTCAGCGTTACAGCACTTTGTCCAAGTGTGATGTAACCGAGTCCTACTTCTCTCAACACTTTTATTTTACGATAAATAAAAGGCACCGCCTGAAAAAATTCTACCGCTTCATCTACCGTCATATCCAATACATCACTGATCGATTTTCCCTTGTATCTTATCTCCAGCGTTTCCCTGTTGTATCTTTTGCCATTGCACTTTTCGCAATGCACATATACATCCGGTAAAAAATTCATTTCAATCACCCGCATGCCTCCGCCTTCGCAAACATTGCATCTGCCGCTTTTTACATTAAAAGAAAAACGACCGGCATTGTAACCTCGAATTTTTGATTCCGGCACCGCTGCAAATAAAGTACGGATATCTGTAAAAAATCCACAGTAAGTTGCAGGATTACTTCGCGGTGTTCTGCCGATCGGCGATTGGTCAATTTCAATTACTTTATCTATATGCTCCAAGCCTTTAATTGATTTAAACGCTAAAGGATTTGCCTTTGAATCATAACAGTACTTATTCAACAGCGGATACAATGTTTCATTGATCAATGTTGATTTTCCACTACCGCTTACGCCTGTAATCAATATCAATTTTCCGAGCGGAAATTTAACACTCACGTTCTTTAAATTATTCCCCTGTGCACCTTTTATTTCTATAAAATTGCCATTGCCTTTACGTCTTTCTTTTGGTACAGCAATGGACTTTTTTCCATTTAGATAAAGCGCCGTATCCGAGCCGGATGCAAGTACTTGTTTGGGCGTTCCCATCGCTACTATCTCGCCACCATGCTTACCCGCTTTTGGTCCAATATCTACCAGGTAGTCGGATGCCAGCATGATGTCTTTATCATGCTCCACTACCAATACGCTGTTGCCAATATCTCTTAAATTCTGCAAGGCACCAATCAATCGCTGGTTATCACGCTGGTGTAAACCAATGCTTGGCTCATCCAGAATATAGGTGATGCCTTGAAGCTGCGATCCTATTTGTGTAGCCAGCCTGATACGCTGCGACTCTCCACCACTAAGGCTTTTAGACGAACGGTTGAGGGTGAGATAAGTAAGACCGACATCCAACAAGAACTGCAACCGCTCCCTGATTTCTTTCAATACATCTTTGGCAATCGCATTCTGTTTGGTGCTCAATCTTTTCTCCAAAGTTTCAAACCATACTGCCAGTTTATCAAGATTTAAATCACTTAATTCCGAAATATTTTTTTCATCCACTTTAAACCAAAGACTCTCTTTTCTTAAACGGGTGCCGTTGCAGGTGTCACATTTTTTTAACTGCATAAATTTCTCCACCCACTCTCTTAAAGCCTCGCCGCTTTGAGGAGCTGCAAACCATCGCTTCAACATCGGAATAATGCCTTCGTAACTGCCGGAGTATTCAAGCGGCACTGTCTCATCACTTAGGTCAAGTTCCAGTGCCGGATTAATCTGCTGGTCGCCGTATAAGAGCAGCCCCAACTGACCTTCCGGCAAATCCTTCAGCGCCTTATCTAAATTAATTTTATGTTTTTTTGCAAATACAATCACCTGCTGAAATACACTGGCATCCCGCTCCTCGCCGAGTGGTACAATTCCACCAGCTTTTACACTTTTTGATTGATCGGGAAGCACTTCATCCATATCAATCGTGTACACAGTTCCAAGTCCTTTACAGGTTGGGCAGGCTCCATACGGACTGTTAAATGAGAACGCATTGGGAGAAGGTTCTTCGTAACTAATGCCAGTGTCAATGCACATCAATTGCTTGCTATACTGCACCACTTTATTATCATCGTTTATCAATAGAAACATGAGATCTTTACCCACTTGCAAGGTCTTTTGCACACTTTGGCTAACCCTCACTTTCATATCATCCGTTACAGCAAGCCGGTCTACCACCACTTCGATATCATGAATTTTATAACGATCTACCTGCATTTTTGCCACCAGGTCTTTTACTTCACCATCAATGCGCACTTTCAAATAACCTTTTTTCCGCACGTCTTCAAATAGTTCCCTGTAATGCCCTTTACGGCCACGAACCAGTGGAGCCAATAAACTGATTTTTTTAGATTTGAATTTTGAAAAGATATCACTTACAATTTCCTCTTCGCTAAACTTTACCATCTTTTTACCGGTGTTGTAACTGTATGCCTCTCCTACCCTTGCATAAAGCAAACGAAGGAAATCATATATCTCAGTGATGGTGCCTACGGTACTCCGTGGATTCTTGTTGGTAGTTTTTTGTTCAATGGAAATTACGGGTGAAAGCCCGGTAATTTTATCTACATCCGGCCGCTCCATATCACCCATAAACTGGCGTGCGTAGGCACTAAAACTTTCCATGTATCGCCGCTGCCCTTCGTTGTAAATGGTATCAAACGCCAGCGAAGACTTACCGCTGCCGCTCACTCCGGTAAACACAACTAATTGATTCTTGGGAATTTTGATGTCGATGTCTTTCAGGTTGTGCTCCCTTGCGCCAAATACTTCTATAAAATCATTGTGATTAATTGTTTCAGGGGGAGATTTTTTTTCTTTTATCATGTATACTTACTTAGTGTAAAGGTACAAAAACAAATTGGGCGGGGTTTAGTTGGATTGAATCTTCCCTTCCTTTTTTGAATAGCCTTTTTACTGCATATAATCGTATGCTTTAGTTTAAAAAGCGAAAAGCAAAAAAAATGACTGTTTAATACAATAAGTTCAATATTTTATGGCTTAAATTTGTTGCCTAACACCTATAACTTACTCTTGACGAATACAATAAATTATAGTCCTTTAAGATACCCAGGAGGTAAATCCTGCCTTTCTAATTTCATTCAGGAGATTGCAAAATTAAATGGGGTAATTGGAGGAGTTTACATGGAACTGTATGCTGGCGGTGCCGGAGCGGCACTTAATTTACTTTTTAATGGAACCTTTAGCCAGATTCATATAAATGACTATGATTATAATGTTTACGCTATGTGGTACACAATTTTAAATCATCATAGGGCTTTTATCAATCGAATAAATAATACAGAGGTCACGATTGAGGAATGGCATAATCAAAAAGCTATTTTTGAAAAAGGTCATAAAGCAAATATTGTCGATTTGGGATTTGCTACTTTTTTTTTAAATCGTACAAATCGTTCTGGCATAATTTTTAAAGCAGGTCCAATTGGTGGTTTTAATCAAACAGGTAATTATAAAATTGATGTTAGGTTCAACAAGGAAAGACTAATTGAAAGGATCGAAAAAATTGTCACACGTAAAAATGACATTTTTCTTACTAATTTAGATGCTGTGGAAATTTTAAATAATATTCAAATTCATAAACGCGGTTTAGTGGGAATTTTTGTTTATTTAGATCCTCCATATTACAATAAGGGAAAAGAATTATACTTGAATAATTATAAACATGATAATCATCTAAGCCTAGCTGATACAATTAGAAATATTGAAAATGTGAAATGGCTTATTTCATATGATAACGTACAAGAGATTAAGCAAATGTATGAAGGTTATCGTATGTCATCATTTGACCTGAATTATACTTTACAAACTAAAAAATTTGGGAGTGAGCTTTTAATTTTTTGTGACGATTTACGATTGCCAGATAATATTACAATAAAAAATCGTCAAGGGGAACTAACATTAATAAATGAGTAGAACGAAATTTATGAAAAGAGAAATTGATTACATCAGCACAGATGAACTTTCATTTGACCCAAGTAATCCTAGGATTTCCGAGTTTAATATCTCATTAAATGCAAAAGACGAAGAAATTATTTCAATATTATGGCATGTAATGGGTGTAGAGGAAATTGTGTTATCCATAAAAGCAAGTGGTTTTTTTGATAATGAACCTTTGATTGCAATAAAAGAAAAGGGAAAGAATATAATTATTGAGGGTAACAGAAGATTGGCTGCCGTTAAATGTATTTTGAATCCAATCTATGCAGATAATTTAGG
>Ga0105045_10006921_pt1 | contig 10046 bp, 8 predicted proteins | sample MAT02_FD_78089 | JGI IMG/M metagenome (GOLD analysis project Ga0105045, IMG submission 78089) | Freshwater microbial communities from Lake Fryxell liftoff mats and glacier meltwater in Antarctica - MAT-02 (megahit assembly) | ecosystem: Environmental > Aquatic > Freshwater > Ice > Liftoff...
CAATGACTGTGTCTTCTTTCATCACTAAACTAGCGCTCAAATCTAGCAATTTATTCACGTTATTCATTAGTAGTTCACCAGAGACATTCCAATGATTAGCCTGTTGCGTTATATTTGCCATAATGTTGAATTTGATATTCGTTATAAAGTGTCGACTAAGCACCTGCTGATTTATTTTTATCCGCTAACTTTTTAATCAAACTATCAAAACCGTTTTGACGAATTTCATTACTAAATTGACTACGGTAATTCGTTACCAAACTCACGCTTTCAATCACAATATCATATACTTTCCAACCGCCATCTACTTTTACTAAGCTGTAATCCACAGCAATCGGCTGACCGCCAGCTTGCAAAATTTGCGTTTTAACACTTACATTTGTAGCGCCAGACTCTGCTCGTAATGGCTTGTATTCAATCACTTGATCTCTGTATTTGCCTAAAGCTGATGCATAAGTACGCAGCAACAGGCTACGAAACTCTTTTTGAAAGCTTGCTTGTTGTTCAGGAGTTGCAGATTTCCAGTTTTTACCTAATACCATGCGGCAAACACGATCAAAATCAAAGTTTGGTAAGATTTTTTCTTCAGCAACTGCAAACAGTTTTTTCTGATTACCCGCTTGAATTTCTTGATCATTTTTAATAGTAATGAGCACGTCTTCTGCTGTTTGTTTTACCAATACGTCTGGTGCAACTTCAGCTTGCGCAGTACCAAAAAGCGTTAACAAATATGCTACAGTCAAAAATTTTAAAAAAGATTTCATTTGATACCTTTTATAGATTTGTATAGATACTTAAATACAAGTAAATGGTCAGTAAGTAATGACTCAATTAAAACGGCGCATCACCTAATTCGGTTGACTTATCCTCTGATGTTTTAGTTGCTGGCTCGGACTTTACTACCTCATCTTTAGTTTCGGAAGCTTTGCTATACAAAAACTGGCTAATCATTTTTTCCAGCACGACTGCATCTTGCGTCTGTGTAATTTTATCACCATTTTTAAGCTCAACTTCATCACCACCAGCTTCTAGCCCAACATACTGCTCGCCAAGCAATCCTGCTGTGTAGATATTTGCAAACGTATCTTTAGGAAACGGATAACGTTGATCAATATCAATTGTAACAACGGCCTCAAACGTTTTACTATCAAACGTAATATTGTTAACGTGGCCAACGACCACACCAGCGCTTTTCACTGGAGCGCGTGGTTTTAAGCTGCCAATATTTTCAAAAGCCGCTGTCACGCTATAAGTTGCCCCTACTCTACCAGTCGTAAGATTACCCACTTTCATTGCCAAACCCAGCAATGCTGCCGCGCCTAGTGCTATAAAAACACCAACCCATAAATCTATTGTCGTTCTATCCACCGATTACTCCTTTAATTTTTCATTACTAGTATTACTTTTAATACTTTATTAATTAATGAAATTATACCGTAAGCATAAATGACGTTAAAACAAAATCTAAACCTAATACTACCAACGATGAGGTGACGACAGTTCGTGTGGTTGCGCGACTCACACCTTCGGCTGTGGGAGGCGCATCAAAGCCTTCAAATAATGCAATCATGGTGCAAGCAATCCCAAATACAAAACTTTTAATAATGCCGTTTACGATGTCAATATGGATATCTACGTTCGCCTGCATTTGTGACCAAAAAGCACCCTCATCGACACCAATTACTGGCACGGCCACTAGATAAGCGCCTAAAATACCAACCATAGAAAATATAGTGGCTAGTATTGGCATTGAAATTACACCAGCCCAAAACCTTGGCGCAATGACCCGTGCAATTGGGCTTACTGCCATCATCTCCATTGCTGACAATTGTTCAGTCGCCTTCATTAAGCCAATTTCTGCAGTAATTGCCGTGCCTGCTCTACCTGCAAACAAAAGCGCAGTCACAACTGGACCCAGTTCGCGCAGTAATGATAAAGCAACCAAAACACCTATCGCCTCGGATGATCCATATTTTTGTAGTGTGTAATAGCCTTGCAACGCCAATACCATGCCCACAAAGAAGCCTGAAACAATAATAATAAGTAGTGACATTACACCTGTAGAATAAATTTCACGAATCGTTAAATGAAATCTACGAAAGCAATCACCTGAGTAGATAATCGTTAAAAGAAATAATCTAGCACCAGCACCTAAACGCCAAATACGCTCTATCATTCTATTGCCAATACCACGCAATGTTCTTATTACACTTACTAAAAGACTTGATCTAATCATATTTATTTATGTCTTGTATTTACTTAATAAAACAAATGATTATTCGTGCATCAGTTCAGCGCGGTAATCGCCTGCTGGATAGTGAAAGGGAACTGGACCATCCTTCTCGGCATGCACAAACTGATGTACAAATGGCAAAGTAGATTGCATTAAATCGTGAGGTGTACCTTCTGCGGCCACTTCACCATTCGCTACAAAATAGACGTAATCAGCAATTGAGAATGTATCTTGGACATCGTGCGTCACAATAATAGAAGTTGCACCTAGAGCATCATTCAAACTACGAATCAGCTCACAAATAACGCGCAATGAAATCGGATCTAAGCCTGCAAAGGGTTCGTCGTACATAATAATATCAGGGTCTAACGCAATCGCTCGCGCCAAAGAGACACGGCGAGCCATGCCTCCGGAGAGTTCATTTGGCATTAAATTATATGCGCCACGCAAACCTACTGCATTTAATTTCATGAGCACTAAATCTTTAATCATAGCTTCATTTAAATCTGTGTGCTCACGCATTGGGAAAGCTACGTTTTCAAAGACTGATAAATCAGTAAATAAAGCACCATGCTGAAATAACATACCCATTTTACTGCGCAGTTGATAAATGCCAGCGCGGTCTTGCTCATGCATTACTTTACCGTTAACACGCACTTCACCAAGATTTGGTCTGATTTGTCCTCCAATCAGTCGCAATAAAGTAGTTTTGCCACTACCACTACCACCCATAATCGCTACGACTTTACCTCGTGGGAACGCCATATTGATGCTTTTATGCAACAAACGGCCTTTATAACCAAACGAAAGGTTATCAATTTCTACGATGTTATTTGTCATGGATATAGTGATTGTGTGAGAGTTTACAAAGTAAAATTTTACTCAGTGCGTATTCTAAAACAATTTGACTTCTAAGCAAGCTGTAAATCAAAAATCGAAACAATTCTTAATTTACCTTTTCAACCATAAAAAAACTCACCTAAGTGAGTTTTTTTATTAACCATTCATGTTCGAAAATTTAAAATGATAAACAAACATTATAAGTTGTAGCATCAATAATTGTAGGCGCTGGAACATTACTTGTTAACCAAACGGCTCCACCAGCTTGATAAGCTCTAAAAGAACCCGTTGAAGTTTCACCATCATCTAAAGTAGTATCTAATTGCTTGGCAAACTTACCCAAAACGCCTGCCGAGCAAATTACATATGCACCTGTTAAGCCAGTCGGTCCGTTAAAACCAGATGTACTCTGTATACCAATTCGGCCTCCATCTGCATTCGTTGGGAAGTAAGTTGCATCGGCTGTACTAGTTGGGCCAGCTGCAAGGCCTGCTAATCTTACATGTTGCCAAAATAATGCGGCCTCAGTTGTTAACGTTGCCGAATCCCAGTCACCTTCAATGACACCATTGCCCAACGTACCTCCACTAGCATTTTGTCCACCTGTAAGGTGTGTCATAGCAAGTCTATCATCTCCTGGTAATGCTCTGTATTTATCTTGATAGCCGTAAATATAAACCTGCGTATTTTTAAAGTCAGACGCCATATTTTTTACTTTAGCGCTATTAATGAGCTCTTGGCCTTTAAGCACGCCACCTAGTAACAACCCAATAATTACCAACACAATTGCCAACTCAATCAGCGTGAAGCCTGCTTGTTGTTGTTTCATTAAATTCTCCAAAACTTTAATATTCGTTACGATTAATATTGTTTAATATTTAACAATATCTAATTTTAATCGCGCTTTGCTTAATACATGCAAATCTTATACCAACCCACTGCGACCAGCTTAAAAGCATCAAATGGACTATAAATTAAGTCTAATTACTATTATTTTGTGAGTATTCTATAAGACTTTATAAAAAATACATAACTATTGTCAACAATCTAACTATTATGTTAAAAACTCAACATAAATTTTACTAGCTAATTTAGTAGTTAATGCTTTTAAATGGGCTTTAAAAGCTTTTCATCACATCAATTAAGGCTGTTTTTCTATGTCTATATTAAGACGCTCTCCATTGCAAGTTATCTCGAGTTTGTTAACTTCACTTTACCAGTATTTGTTGAGTGATTCTGATCGTTTAATGGCGCTCACCATTTTATCTTTACATAGTTTTTTAATTTCAAGTGCATTAACTGAAAGTCCATTTGCCACATACGGACTAAATTACTTTCATGATGCATTATTACTTTGCCATCTTGGTTTTTTTCTTATGTGGCAGCCAGTATTTCGTCAAACGAACGCATTGCCATGGTTTACCTCGTTATTAATACTGACAGGTGTAGCGCTAATAATCGCATATATCAATTGGTGGGTTGTGTCTTTTTGGGTAGCTGGATTATTTGCGCTTATCGGCGGTCGTGTATTTTCTAGCGAATCTCAACACTCACGCCTACCCTATATTTTAGCTGCTAGTTATCTACTAGCGATTTTATTACTTTGGGTTGTCCCCAAGCTTTTAAAAACGGATGCAGACTTAGCTGCCGCAGAATTTTTACTCATCTATTTACTGCCTATTTTACCGCTCACTATTTTGTTTTTATCTGCAAAAAACAGGCCTAGTGAACAAACGCCTAATATTGATTTTTTTTACACCTTACTGATATTCTTACTCACCGTTATTGTCATTTTAGGTAGCTATGCCATTGGTGTAGTTTGGCAAATTCATTATATTAAATTGTTAATATTTGCAGTGTTAGGTGTTGCCGTTACCTTGGTGGCACTGAGTTGGCTATGGAATCCTAGTGCGACTTTTTCTGGTCTGGAGCTACTCATGTCGCGCTATTTGCTTAGTATAGGTTTGCCTTTTGAACAATGGATTAGAAAAATTGCTACGCATGCTGATACAGCAGATTCTGCGAGCAGTTTTTTGCAAGAAGCCATGAGTGAGCTAGCCGCTTTAAATTGGGTAAGTGGAATGCGCTGGCAGGTTTCAGATGATGCGCTTCAAACAATGGGTGCACAAACACCTTATATTTCTACATTTACTTTTCAACAACTGCATTTAACCTTGTATTCACGCTGGCAGTTTAGCCCTGCGATGTATTTGCATGTGCAATTACTTACACAAATTTTGGGTGAATTTTATGAAGCAAAACGTCGTGAAGAAACGCTTAGCCAAAACATTTATACGCAAGCTTTATATGAAACAGGTTCGCGCTTGACGCATGATATTAAAAATATTTTGCAATCGCTTGGTGCCCTATGCCTTGCCACAGAGCAACCTAACAATACTGAAGATGACCAACGTTTGATGACATTAGTTAAAAGCCAGTTGCCACGACTAAATCAACGTCTGGCTGCCACATTAAATAAACTAGAACAGCCAAGTATAGAAAAAAAGCAACAAGCTAAAGTAGCTTCTTGGTGGAAAGGATTTCAGCAATTAAACGCGCATTTGCTTGAAGCGCCGCATCAAGTGACGTTTGAAACGCCTACAAAAATGCCTAAAGCGGACATTAATACGGACGTATTGGATAGCGTGGTGGATAATTTAGTCCAAAATGCGCTGGAAAAAGCCAAACTAGAAACGGATATTCATATAACAGTGCGTTTATTAGCGACTGAGCATTTTTGTTTAGAGGTTTTTGATACCGGATCAGCAATTCCTAATGAAATTGCAGCGCGCTTGTTTAAGACGCATGTTAGCTCAAAAAATGGATTGGGAGTTGGCTTGTATCATGCTGCGCAGCAAGCTAGACAAGCAGGTTATGAAATATGTGTCTATGGAAATCGGTTAAGTTTTGTTTGCTTTAGGCTAGAAAAGCTTAGTTAATCTTTTTTTATATGTATAACAAAAAAAGCAGCATTAACCGCCGCTTTTTTTAATAATTAAAGATGATCTAACGATTAAAGCTCGCCGTAAGAATGCAGACCACTTAAGAACATATTAACGCCTAAAAACGCAAAAGTTGTCACTAACAAACCAATGAGAGCCCACCAAGCTAATACTGGCCCGCGCAAGCCTTTAACCATGCGTAAATGCAACCAAGCCGCATAGTTAAGCCAAACAATCAACGCCCAAGTTTCTTTTGGATCCCAGCTCCAATAACCGCCCCAAGCTTCGGCTGCCCACATTGCACCTAAAATAGTTGCAATGGTAAAAAATGCAAAACCAACCGCAATCGATTTATACATCAAGTCATCTAACACTTCTAATTTGGGTAATCGTGTTGCAAGCACGCCTTTATTGGCTAATAAATATGCGCTAGCTACCATAGCTGCAAGTGAAAACGCGCCATAGCCTACAAAGTTTGCTGGCACATGAATTTTCATCCAGTAGCTTTGTAAAGCAGGTACTAATGGTTGAATTGCATTTGCTTGGCGATCAAACGTGTACCAAAGAATAAAACCCACGGCAGCATTAATTACCAACAATACAAAACCACCTAATTGTTTGGTATTAAATTTTTGCTCATAGTGCAAATAGAGTAATGAAGTTATTAAACAAAATAAAATAAACACTTCATAAAGATTACTGATTGGAATATGACCCACTTCTGGTGCAATTAAATAAGACTCATACCAGCGCACCATTAAGCCCACAAAGCCCATCAATACTGCAACCCAAGTGAGTGCTGATGCGACATTTTCGCCAAAGCTAGAGCGCTTAAACATAGCAAACCAGTAAGTGAACATTGCTAAAATAAATAGCACATTCATCCACATAATGGCGGATTGGCTAGAAATTAAAAATTTAAGTAAAAATGTTTGTGTGGCCCGGGCTTGGTCGCCGTGATACAAGCTAATGGAGAATAAACTGATGACACCTACCGCGAGCACTAACTTACCGAGTGATTTCCACTGCCAGCCTAAGTAACTAAACACTGCTGCCGCACCAAATAAAAAGCTAATTTCGTAAATATCCATGTGCTGCGAATATTGGTTATAGGCGTAAATTGCGCCTATAACCAAAATCACTGCATAAAGCCAATCTTGCCAACCAAGTCGCTGTAATAACGTTTTTGGTTGATAATCTATTGTGGTTGTATTCATCATCTATCCTTTTGCGTTCTGCGTTAAGCTTAAAGTTTTAAGCCTAACATGTCTACTAAAGTACGCCTTTAATTTGCTCACGGTACAACTCAAACTCTTGTTCAAAATCTAAATTTTTACGATTCGCTGACATCGCAAACAATACTTGATTACGCTCACTGCCATTTGAAGCTTTGAGTAGCAACCACACGCGACGTTCACGAATATATAGCATAGAAAAAATACCCAACACTAATAATACCGAACCCAAATACACCCATTTTTGGCCTGGTGATTTAGTCAATTGCAAGCCACTGGCTTCTTTATGCTCAAAATTGGCTAACTGAAGATAATACGGCGTGCCGTAAAAAAACATATCGCTAAACGCATTTAAGCTCTCTTGAACTAACGTTTGTGACTCTGCATTGTTGACCAATAATGGTCTTTTATTTGCAGCCAAGCTTACATTGTAAGCCTCAAAAGCAGCAATATTTATCATTCTAATATAGGTACGCGCCGCGGCTTCTCGCTCTTTTTCTGGCACTGCTTTTTCTATTACTTCTGCCACGCGGCTGAAACCACCTTGTGCAAACGTAGCTAACAATTGCTCTACGCTTGATTCAAACTGCGCTTTTACAGCCGCGCTTTTGTCACTAGCAATTGAAGTTTGCGCCATCTTTTTAGCAATTTCGCTATACTTTTTGCTATCTAGCATGGTGCCTCTAAAGTGCATAAAACCGTCTAAAGTTAAATCATCATCTACCGGAATACGCATATATTGAAAATCGTCTTGCACAGATTCACGCATGCCAGAAATAAAGTAATGCTTACCATCAATTTGTAGCGGTTGCATATAATTCACATACTCTTTGGCTTGCCCTTGCGCATCACGCAATTTGTAAGTGATGTTTGGCCCTACGTTGTGCGGCTTGCCTTTGCCATCTGGTGATAAATTGATGATGTTAAATTTACGAAAATCATTATATTCAACTTTTAATGCGGTTGCACCTTCACCCAAAACGCTTTTTTGGAAAATTGCACCATTTAGCGTTGCAGGTTTATCCGCTGCAGAGTATAAATTCCAAACATTAAAATCTAGTTTAGTACCGCCATCTTGAAAGTCTGATTGATAAATGGCGATGCCTTTATATGTCAGCGGATGATTGACGCTAATAGTTTTAGTCAGCGGCTCTTTTAAATCTGGGTCGGTAATGACAATATCGCTCTCAAACGATTTTGGCTGACCTGTAGCGTAGTGCTCAATTCTAAAGTCCTTAAGCGACACTCTAAACGGCAACTCTTGCACCAAGTATCCATCGCGCACGCGCACAAAAGCTACGTCATCACTTGAGCCTTCTGGTAGCGTCATATTCGCGCGAAAAGATGGGTTTAAGGTTGTTAGTCTGCTAACTTCTGGCACATCAGATTCTGGGATATCTAAAGTTTCAATTTTTTTATGTCCAAGTAATTCTTGTACTTTAAGTGGCAAATTACCGTCTAACAAGCCACCAAAAAAAATAATGACCATTGCACTATGCGTAAAAATATAGCCTAAACGTTGATGCGTACCCGTTTTTGCGGCAATCAGTTCGCTGCCATCGGCTTGCGTTTTAAACTTAAAAGTAAAGCCTTTGGCTTGCAAAAATTGTATAAGGTTTTGTTTGGCAGTGGCTTGCGGTAAATCTGTAGCGTAAATTTGTTTTTGGCCAAAAGCATTCAGTGATTTTTCTGTGGCTTGCTCTTTAAACGTGCGCCACTCTTTTACCATTGTGGGACTATTGCGGTAGATACAGAGCGTGGTAGACATGACCAAAAACAACAAGATCACTAAAAACCAAGCGCTATGATAAACGTCGTATAGACCTAAGCCTTCAAAAGAATTAAACCAAAATTGACCAAACTTTATGATGTAATTTTCATAAGGCTCGTTTTGCTTTAATACCGTACCAATAATCGATGCAATACCTAATACTGTAAGCAAACTTACGGCAAAACGCATAGAGCTTAGTAAATCAAAAAACTGCTTGGAGAGTGGTTTATGTTGGATCAAAATGAAAGGTTTAGAATAAAGTTTATGATGTTTCTAATATAAAAATGCTGCACTATTTTTAAATACTTAATTATTTTTAATACTTAATCAGCTGATTATGACAGGTTAAAAATGTAAATAGTTGCGCGGTTTGTTACAAAGCCATAAACAAATAAAGGCGGCCAAAGCCGCCCTTAGTAATTGACGAATTAACTAGCGTAAACCTTGAATATAGTCTGCTACTGCCGCCATTTCAGCATCAGTCATTTTTGTGGCAATGGTCATCATCATCGGCGCATTTGCACGCTCACCTGTGCGGAATGTTTTAAGTTGCACTAAGGTATAATCTGCATGCTGACCTTGCAGGCGAGGAAACTGTTTTGGCAAACCTGCACCAGTTGGTCCGTGACAAGCCGCGCAAGCTGGTACATTGGTTGCCGCAATACCGCCACGATAAATTTTCTCGCCCAATGAGCCTTTACCGTTAGTTTTTGCTGAACCTAAGGTTAACTTTTGGCTAGAAAAATAAACTGCCAAGTTTTTCATGTCTTCATCACTCAAACCTGCCGCCATGCCACCCATAACTGCATTGGCGCGCTTGCCAGACTTAAATTCCATTAACTGTTTTTGAATATATTCAGGGTGTTGGGCTGCTAATTTTGGATTTAGCGAGATTACAGAGTTACCATCTGAACCGTGGCAGGCGATGCAAACGCCTGTGACAATTTGTTCTGCAGTGCGTTTTTCTGGTGCGGCTGGCGTTGCACTTGCGGTTTCTGCATTCACAACTTGCGGGGCTAAACCTA
>Ga0105045_10006923_pt1 | contig 10045 bp, 8 predicted proteins | sample MAT02_FD_78089 | JGI IMG/M metagenome (GOLD analysis project Ga0105045, IMG submission 78089) | Freshwater microbial communities from Lake Fryxell liftoff mats and glacier meltwater in Antarctica - MAT-02 (megahit assembly) | ecosystem: Environmental > Aquatic > Freshwater > Ice > Liftoff...
CATCGCGCGGCCTTCAATGGCTGATGATGGCGCTCTGCACTGTTTGCCCGCTGATCGTGGTGGTGCAAGTATTCGCGGCAGAACCGATGCTGGTGCAGACGGTCACCAGCGCAGAGCGCCAACTGGGAGCTGGGCCATGGCAAAACGTGGGCTTGCCCGACTGGCCTCTGGACCCGCCTCCTGTGCCGCATCCCGCGAGCGTGCGCTACAAGGTCAGCCTACCCCCCACTGCGTCCTCGGAGACCGGGCTTCTGATGCGGGGTCTGCTGGCCAACGGCTCGATTCGGTTCAACGGCAACCTGCTGCGGGGTGCGGTGGACCCGGCAGGCCGGACCCTGCCACGTGGCATGGACAGGTTAACGTTACTGAGTTTACCCACCGCCCTCTGGAGGCCGGAGGGAAATGTTGTCGAGATTGAAGCGTTGGCCCAGAAACGCATGTCGGTCTCGAGGCTGGAAGTCGGCAATTTCGCGGCGCTGGCACACGAGTACCGGGTTCTGGTGCTCACCCGATTTGTCAGCCCGCTCGTGACCGGCGGTGTTGTTGGTACGCTGGGGTTTGCAATGTTGGCGCTGTGGGGCCGTTTGCGCGACCCACCTTTCGGCCTGTTCGCAGTGGGTGCGCTCGCTTGGTGGCTCGTCAACTGGATGCCGCTGTTCGCATGGCCGCCCATCGGGGGCGTGCCTTACGCCATCGCGTGGACCAGCCTGTTCGGCGTCGTCGTGGCGGCCTTCGCGGCCTTTTGTCTGCGCCTAGCCAATTGGTACCGCCCCCGCCTGGAAGCGGCGCTGCTGATCTTAGCCGCTGCGGGCCCAGTGCTGCTGACCAGCGCCTATGCAATTGATCAGATGGATGTTGCGTCCTCTGCCTGGCGCCTGCTGCTGCTGGTGGGCACCGCCATCGCCTTCTCGGCGGTCGTCCGCGCCTATTGGGAGTCGCGTTCGCGCACCAGTCTGTCGATGGTGGCTTGCGGCGGTATCGCCGTGGTGCTTGGCGCGCTCGATTGGCTGGCCGACTTGGACGAGACGTCGAACAACCCCATCGCGCTGACAACGTACGCAGGGCTTGCGTTCGCCGCAACCGCGGCAGCGCTGCTGGTCGAACGCTACGTGTGCGCCGCAAGAGCAAGTGCCGTGTTGCAGAGCGAGTTGGAGCGGCGTGTTCAGGCACAAGGGTCACAGCTGCGTGCGGCGCTAAAGGACATGGAGGCCGCTCGAGATCATGCGCGCGCTGCCGACCAGGCCAAGTCAAGCTTCCTCGCTGTGGCGAGCCATGACCTTCGCCAACCAGCGCACGCCATCGGGCTGTACCTCGAAGCCCTGCCGCGCGAGGGTATGAATCAGGACCAGTCCGAGATCCTTGATCGGCTGGTCGATTCTCATGGCGCGCTTGAGCAGATGTTCAATGCCCTGCTGGACATGTCGCAGATTGACGCCGGCACCCTGACCCCACAGCTCGCTGCGCTCAGCCCTTGGGCCACGCTTCAGCGCTTGGCGGATGAAGCCGCGCCCGCAGCCGAAGGCAAGGCACTTCGGCTGGCGCTGCGTGCGGGTGATGGCGCCCGGCACGCGCTGGTCCAAACCGACGGCCTGCTTCTGGAGCGCATGTTGCGCAACCTGATCGGCAACGCCGTGAAGTACACGCATGCAGGCGGTGTCCTGCTGGCCTGTCGCATACGCAGCTATCACCACAAAAGATACCTGCGGTTAGAAGTCTGGGACAGCGGCGAGGGCATAGCCCGCAGCAACGTAGACCGTGTCTTTGAGGAGTTCTTCCGGGTTCAGCCGGGCCGGGCTGCGACCGATGGACTCGGACTGGGCCTGCCCATCGTCAAACGACTGGCCTGCCTCTTAAAAATCCGAGTGGGCGTTCGGTCCCGCCTGGGTCATGGTTCGTGCTTTTCGCTCGAACTTCCTCTTGTCGGCGCAGGCAGCCATACAACGGCCATCGTCCAAAGGCCGCATGATGTATCGCTACGAGGCCTGCGGGTGGGTGTCCTGGAGGACGACCCTCCCGTGCGCGACGCCATGGTCAGGGTACTGCTGCGCTGGGGCTGCTTAGTGCATGCTGATGAGTCAGCCCTTGGCCTGCTGGCCGCAGCGGGTGACGACGGCAAACACATCGAGCTTCTGGTGGTGGACTACTCACTAGCAAGCAGCATCTCCGGGTTGGACGAAGCACGCGCATTCTCGGTGGCCACGGGCGCACAGCCTCGGGTGTTGGTGGTCACCGGTGAACAAACCCTGGAACGGCTGCAAGAGTTCGCGGCACTTCAGGTACCTTGGTTGCCCAAGCCCGTATCTGCAAACGCCTTGCGTCGCGGCATTGCGGATGTTATGACGCCAGATGCGGCCGGAGCAGGAGCAGGAGCATGAAAGATGAGTGACCCGCGTTCGATTCTGCTGGCCGACGACCATCCGCTGGTGCGCGACGGGTTGGCTCGGCTGATGAACGCCGCTGTACCTGGCGTCGCATGCATCGAAGCTGGATCTTGGCCCGAGTGCCTTGACAAGCTAGCAGACCCGCTCGTGGCCATGGCGCTGGTCGACCTGAATATGCCCGGGCTGGGTGGACTGCAAGGTATCCAGAAAGTCAGGTCCTTGCGCCCGGATGTTGTGCTGTTGGTGGTGTCTGGTGAGTACCAGGGTCAAGCCGTACGTGAGACTCTCGCACTAGGTGCACGGGGGTTCATCCCCAAGGCCGAGCCGCCGGCCGTTATTCGGCATGCCATCGCCCTGGTCTGGGCTGGCGGCACCTACATCCCTTCCGCGGCTTTGCAGGCCCATACAGCAGAGATCCAGGCCCCACCGGAGCTGCCAGCCGGGGAACTGGGTCTGCTGACGCCGCGGCAAGTCGTGGTGCTTCGCTGCATGGCACGTGGGCTACCGAACAAGCTGATCGCCCATGAATTGGACGTGAGCGAAGGCACAGTCAAGATTCACATCGCCGCCATCATGCGAGTCCTGCGTGCCCGCAACCGCACCGACGCCGTCGTGCGGGCCAAGCACTTGGGTTTCGACCGGGACTAGGCGTTCTCGCAGGCACGCCGTATGCCATTTGGCGTATGCCTCGGCACCCACCCATTCTCGCACTCACTGGCCTTTGGTTGAATAGCGGCCAGCAAACACGCCCCCTACATTAGGTTCAAACGAACACAAGTGGCTCAGGGGGTTTCGGGTGTCGACATATGTTGCTTACAACGAGGGTGGAGATCACGGCCCACGGCTTGGGGGAGGCCCCCTGACAGGCGCCTCTTCGCCACCGCCAGTTACGGCGGGTTTGGTAGGGTCCACGCGCGATCGCCGGGACCCGACCGGGCCCACGCTCTTGAGCCGCACTACCACCTTCAAAACCTGGCGGCAGCAGCGTGCCGACCACGGCTATTGGCCCCATAGCCGAGCCCTGCACGCGGCGCCCGGTACCGAAACCGACATCACCGACGCCACCGGCCACGCCCCCTCGGGGGTGAACTCCGCGTCGCAGGTTTCTACGCCGAGTTTGCCGCGCGGACAGTCACGGGGGAATTCGTTGTTCTGGGCTCCCCAACACAAGACCCTGCGCTTCAGAGTCCCTGCCGCCGGAGACATAAGTGACTTCACCACTCTCCAACTTGAGCGCGCCAAGCGTCGATGGGATCGTATGGTTCATGAACGCGATTGAACGCACGCGCACGCAGCTCTTGCAGCGCAACTGGCGGACACTTGTGAAGTCACCCCACGAATCGCGGCGGTGGATATACTTTCTCGTGCTCGACCCTTATACACGTTGGGGGCTGGTCAGGCCCCGTGGATATGCGGGCGATTCCAGGTTGATGGACTTTGCCTACAAGCATCCGGATGTCACGGTCGATATTGAAGAAGCTCGCTTTGGCACTGACGAACTTGAGTTGCAGCAACGCGTGGCCGAGGCCGTGCTAGCCCGCTGCGGCTTGGCCATCGACGTCTGCGTGTTCACCGATGGGGGCCGTTGCCACGGAGCACCAGCGGCAAGCTGCAACGAGGTCTGGTGCGGGAGTGCTGGATGAGCGGGGTGTACTCGGACTTGGCTGCTGAGGCTTGCCCACCAGCGGCACGCCAAACCGAAGCCAGCGGCGACCAAACACTCATCACAAACTGAAGGAGAGCTTGCCATGACAGCATTCACCAACACCATTGTCAGCATCTGCCAAGCCGAGCTGCAGACCTTCAAAGGCGGCAAACTCAAGGAAGACCACGCCAGCGTGTACCAGCGCGTGGGCACCTACTGGAGCGCAATACCAGTAGCCGGTATCGACGGGCGCACGGTGTTCAAGGACAAGAAGGGCAAGCCCTACAACCCGGCCTGGTCGGCGGCTTTCATCTCCTTCGTGCTTAAGCAGGCCGGCGTTGGGGCAAAGTTCAAGACGACGGAGGCGCATTGCCACTATATCGAGGCGGCACGCAAAGCGGCGACGAGCAATTCAAGCAAGGCGGCCTACCACGCCGTCGACCCCTACTCTGTCATGCCTGCGGTGGGCGACATCGTGGCGGTGGGAAGGGAGTATGCGCAGCAACTGACGTTCAAACAAGCGGAGCTTGCGTACCGGGCCGACAGCTTTTACCCCTCGCATTGCGATTTCGTCGTCGAGGTGGATGCGCAGAAGGGCGTTGTGTTGGTGGTGGGCGGCAATGTCAACAACTCTGTCGCACCAAAACGCTTGCTGCTTACGTCCAACGGCAGGCTGACTGACCGGCCAGAGGGCAACAAGCTGTTGCCCTGGTTAGCCCTGCTGCGTTGCCAGCAGTGATCAGGCTACACGCGGCACAGGCCGCTTCCGAGCCCAGCACTCGTCAGCAACCGCCCGCACCAGACTGGCCGAAATGAACGATTTCTTTGTCACCGTCGTGGTCCGCATCCGTGAAGACGCCGCCGCCGGCCTTCTGCTCGGATGTCTTCAAACCGATCCGATCGAGTCCAGCGTGACGCTGGCTGAATTGGGCGTGGACTCACTCAGCCGCATGGCGCTGCTCACGGCGCTGATGCACCTGACCGACCAATACACCCCCGATACCGCCTTCACCGAAGGCCAGACGCCGTGCGCCATCGTTGAGCAGGTCGCCGCGATGGTGGGGCCGGGGTGATGAGTCAGACCTTGGATGAACCCATCGCGGCATTGCCGGCTCCGCCCTCCCGGCGCGAACTGCGTGCGGCTTTGGCTTCGCTGGCGAAGCCAAACACGGCGCTTACGCTGGGGTGGTTGACCGCCGATGTACTGGTGTGGCTGTCCCTTACCGCTGCCACGGCCAGCAGCACCGCCTGGGGCTGGAAGCTGCTGGCAGGCCTGGTGGCAGGGCTGTGGATCGCGCGCTTATTTATCATCGGGCATGACGCGTGTCACAAGCCGCTGCCGGCACATCGTAAGCTCAACCGGGTTTTGGGGCGGATCGCCTTCCTGCCTTCACCCACGCCGTACAGGCTTTGGGAACTGGGGCACAACCAGGCTCATCACGGCTTCACCAACCTGCGTCGGCGCGACGGGGTATGGGTCCCGCTCTCGGCTGCAGAGTACGCGGAACTGCCTTCGTTCCGGCGAGCACTAGAGCGGGTGTATCGCAGTGGCTGGAGGCCCGGGCTCTACTACGCCATTAAGTTGTGGTGGAAGAAGCTGTATTTTCCCCGGCCCGATCAGGGTGTTGGCCAACGTGCCGCGTTCGCGCGTGACGGTGCGCTGGTGACCGCGTTCGCGCTGGTGTGGCTGGGCGCACTGTGGGCTGCTGCCACCCTTGCAGGAACTTCCACGCTTCAGGCGCTGCTGTTTGGCATGGCGTTGCCGCTGCTGGTGTGGAAGTATCTGATGGGTTTCGTAATCTATGTGCACCGCACCGAGCCCGATGTGGCCTGGTGCGACGATCGTGTCGCCTGGGCCGCATCGCTGCCCTACTTGGGCGCTACTCTGCATCTGCAGTCACCGGCGCTCGACGCACTGCTGCACCGCATCCTGCAGCATCCGGCGCAACACTTAGGCATGACGATTCCGTTCTACCGTCTGCGCGGTGCAGCAGCGGCCTCGACAACTAGCCCCACAGCAGGTGCAGGCGCGGCGGCTCACCTGGGCTTACTACTGGCATGTGGCTCGGCAATGCAAGCTGTACAACTATCGGCAGCGGAAGTGGTGTCGGTTTCCTATGCCCGCACCCGAAGTCAACAGTGTCGTGGTGTGGGCAGGGTCGGCTGGCTGAACGGTGGCCGCTGACCGTCCAGATCATGAGAGCCGACCGAGCAGGCACGGGGAAGTCTTGATTTCCGACCCGAGTTGCCAAGCGGTCGCGGTCGAGCACCGCGTCTCAATTGCCAAGCGTCCGTCGGTCACCTGAGGGGTGGTCCATTCGCCGCTTCTAACCGGCCACCACGGGTGGCCATAACTGGAGGAAAGTCGATGAGCAAGTACCTAAAGGGCGCAGCCGAGAAGGCTGTGAACGCCTATGTCAAGTCTGTCCAGGCTGGGAAGGGCTTTGCCGAAGCCGAGTCGGCAGCAAAGAGCGCGCTGAGCGGCGCTGTCGTCGAGGTCGATCGACGTTGGGCGAAGCTGGCAACGCCTTTGTCCCAAGTCGCACTTGAAGAGATTCAGAATCCGGCCGACAGGAAGATCGACCTCATCGACGCCGCGAGTTCGCACGAGGCTAACGTGCTTGGTTTGACTTGGAACTTTGCAGCCACGGCCGGTGTTGGTGTCGAGATCGACGTGCTGGACGCGAAGCAGGCCGAGGCATTGAACATCAATCCAGAAGAGAAGCGTTCGGTGGTTGGGTATGCATTGGCTGGCGACTTGGGTGCCTCGGCAGCAGGTGGTTCAACGTCCGTTTGGAAAGTTGGTGCTACGGTGCGCGCCGGGATCAGCGGCCGTGTCGAGTGGTATGTGGCAGCGTCGTCCAACACGCGACTTGGCGACGCCTTTCTGGCTGCGCTGCCGCTGATGGTCGCTCCGATGGACCTGCCAGCCTTAGTCGCTGCGGCCCAGCATCCTGACTTCTGGGGATGCGACACGCGGATTGAAGGCTCGTTGCAGGCTGGCTTCACGGCCAAGGCGTCTTGGACCGGTACGGGGGGCAGCCTGTCGTTGGATGGTTCGGCGGCATCGGTAGGGCTGTCTTTGGGCCTGAGCGGTCAGGCCACTTTTGCTATGAGCGGGCTCTTTCGTTTGCGTTGCATTCCGGTGAACCGTGCCGGCGTGTACAAGCTACACGTTCGGCTCGAGCAGTTGAACACGCGCGAGAAGTCGTTGGGCCTTCAGCTGAGTCTGGGAGCTGACTTCAGTGCAGTGACGAAAGCGGCGGAAAGCTTCTTGCGATCACGAACACCCGAGCCGAACGACGAACTTCTGAACATTCTTACGCAGCCAGCCACGGCCATCATCAATAGCATACAAGAGGAACTTGGCAAACTGCTGCGTGACTCCGACCTGAAGGGCCTGGTTCCAATGATCGATGGCAGCAGCAGCAAGGATTTGGTCATTGCTACGTTGGCCGAGGAAATCGCCGCGCCGCTGGCTGACAAATTGGACCTGCTTAGCGGCGAGGTGGCCAGCAAGGCGTCGGCCATCGACGCACTGGTCGACGAACTGGTCAGTCGCTTGTTCGGCAGCACGCCTGTTGCGGCAGTCGCGAGGCAGAAAGTCGCCGACTTCGTCAAAGCCGCCGCCGGCCGAACGGTGGATAAGCTGGAGGAAGAAATCAAGAAACTCGGCAAGGCGCTGGGCGGCCTCTCCGAGTCTGCGGCCGCAGACCTTTTGCGACCGTTGGCTGCGCTGGGGGAGCAAGTGGCTGACGCGGTTGAAGTCTTTGGCGCAAATCTCACCAACACTCAGGCCGTCAAGGCAGTACGGGAGGGACTGGAGCGCTATGCCAAGCTGCGTCGCCAAGTGCTCAGTGTGCTTGGTGATGCGCAGCGCGCCAAGGTGGTGTTGACGGCTGGCATGGCCCTGCAGGAGGCGAGCAGCCAGCAGATCATTTTTGAGGGTGACTTCGGGTTAGCGAACGACATGCTGCCTGCGCAAAGGCTGTATGCCGCGTTGTGGCGCGGCGATCTGCGCGAATTCACTCACCTTCGGCGTCTCGCAGAGGCTTCGGGAAGCCTAAGCAATGTATCTGGCTGGTTGGAGCTGACGGCCAAGCGGACGGTGACGGAGTCCGTGACGCTGAGCGCGTTCGGGTTCGAGTTCCAGAACACCGCCGTACGCACCTCGAATCTCGTTCTTCGCTCAGACCTGAGCGGCAATCTATTGGCGGTTGTGGGTAATGCTGACGCAGCGGCCACAACCACCAATCCCTGGGTTGAACGCATGGCCAAGCTCGGGATCTCGGTCCGGCTGTCTAGCGCCGGAACGCCAGAGGCCAGTGCTGCGATGGAGTTTGCCGGCGCGTTTTCGGCCCGTGGCAAGAATCTCGACGAAAAACTGTTCAAGGAACTGCAACGTTCCGTCGCGTCGTTGAGCGGGCAGGCAGGGCCAGTGGATCTGGCGCGACTGGTCGGCACGACGCAAGAGTTCGACAAGAACTTTTGGCGCGGCGCAGCATTCGTGCTTCCAATGTCACTTAACGAAGGCGAAATGGTGCGCTTGGTTGATGCCGACCCCACCGCAGGGCAGTTGACCCTGCTCCGGTGGGCCAGCGACGCAATGGACCGGGCACTGGGCGGCTCCAATGTGTTTTCATTCGACTCGGTGCCGTCGGTTGTCCTGAAAGCACTTGCCAAAGATGTCATCGGTTCATCGGATGAAGCGTCGCGGCTTCGATACCTTGAGTTGTACCCTCGTGGCTATGCATCCTGGAAGAGTTTGGCTGAGGGTTCTGAGAGTTATGGCTACGGGACGATACCGAGCAGTGGGGCACTGCCCACCTCGGAGTCGGCGCGCCAGATGGTTGAGTTCTACAGGCTCTCCAGGTCTGTACGCGCGTTCGCCGACTTTCTGGTTGCATGCAAAGGGCTAAGGAATGAACTGGCGTTAGCCAGTTCCTCGTCAAGCGACGTTGTGTTTGACCGCTGCCGTCAGCATCTGCGGTTTGCGAGCGACGCCATGTCGATATTTGCTGTTTCCAGCACCACCTTGGTTGGGAACGACGAACCCGTATCGTGGCGACTGGTCGCGTTCGCAGGTGCTATCTCGGAGCTCGCTCGAGGGGAAGACGGACCTCGCTTCATCCCGCTGGTCACTCTTGCTGATCGTCCGAATCGTCCCATTCCGTTGATCGCATAGCGCCCAAGTTATGGGGTACGCATGTAGTTGCGTATTTCAGCGATCGTGGACGCCCATTTCAGTCTGATCGTGGACGGTGAAACGGCGTCCTTTAGGGCCCGCCGGGGGCGCGCGCAAGCACTGGGGTTGAATGTTGCTCAGTCGTCCACAATCAGCTGAAACCGACTGTCGTGTCAAGCCACGCTGCTGTTGGCCACGCTCAACATGCAGCGGCATGGCGGCCCGCTGATAGATTTTACACGCGTGGGCGGCGGTGCGTTTGGCAACGATGGGCGGTGGATTGCGGCAGCGATACGAAGGGCCCTCGAATTCAGTCGCAATGCCGGCCTTGATGTCCGAATCGTCAACTACTCAACCCCCGATCCATCGACTCTGGAACTCGTGCGACAGTTCTCGCAATCGCGAGGGTAAAACACTAGCGCAGGCTGGCAGCTATAGCCGAGCATCCAATCTGGAATTGAGAACAAAGTACGCTGTCAGCAGCTGGGACAAACTGACCTCGGAGCTGCGTTTGCTGTCAACCAAGTCCAGTCCCGGTTTTATCGATACCTGAATTTTCGAGCTGATGCAGAGCGAAACCTCGAGAAAATAAACGGGTTCTACTGTCGTGCTACGCCGCCTGATCTCCGGCCCACACAGAGGGCGCTACGTCAGCGGAATCTCTGTGTATTAGCAGCGAGAACTGCTTGAGCGCCTCGCAAGGGGCGACACCATCGAAGTGTACCTAATGCATCGACACAATTCCGGCGACAATAACAGTTCGTCCCAGCGGTTCCGTAACCGTAAGTTTATAATTGTCTTCGACGCCGGAGAGGAGGAGGCATGAAATACGCC
>Ga0105045_10006925_pt1 | contig 10044 bp, 11 predicted proteins | sample MAT02_FD_78089 | JGI IMG/M metagenome (GOLD analysis project Ga0105045, IMG submission 78089) | Freshwater microbial communities from Lake Fryxell liftoff mats and glacier meltwater in Antarctica - MAT-02 (megahit assembly) | ecosystem: Environmental > Aquatic > Freshwater > Ice > Liftoff...
GATTCGCAAACCCACCAGGCCAATACCAGAGGTGAAGGAAAGCAGTCCCACCAAACCAAGTCTTTCAATACCATCATTGATCCCATCACCCTTTCCTAAGACCACGCCCAAGAGTTCCCCACCTGCCCAGCCGACTCCAACCCAGGCGCCCGCATCGCAAGCCCCAGCTTTGCCGGCTGGAGGTGGTGGTTTCTTGGGATTGACTGTCGAATCAATTCCGGGAGGAGGCTTCGGATTGACCGTCGTCGAGGTGATACCCGACTCCCCTGCTTGGAAAGCCGGCTTTCGAAATGGAGACAAAGTCATCGGTGTATCGGGCCAGGCTGTTTCCACGGTCGACTCTTTTTCAGAACAGTTGGGTCGATTTGCTCCAGGGACACCTGTTAAGTTTCTCGTCGATCGACGAGGTAAGACAGCTAACTTAATTGCAGTTCTTCAAGATCGATCGATTGCAGGGCAGATTCATGGTATCCGACCCGGAACGGCATTTGAGCTGGAGCCAGGCGACAGTCCAATCGTGGGAAACCGACTCGGCAAAGCTTATTTCGGCGTTAACGTTGCTGACATGTCAGATGCTTTTCGACGTCAATTCAGCATTCCCGCGTATCGGGGAGCATCCGTGACCGAAGTCATCCTGAATTCACCAGCCCATTCGGCAGGCCTTAAGCCAGGCGATTGCATCGTTGAGATCGAGGGGTCGACCGTTCAATCCGCGGATATCGTTTTTGAAACAATCGTGAGAGCCAAGCCAGGCCAATTGATTTCGTTCTCATACTATCGTGGTCGGCAATTGAATAGCGTCAGTGTTTCCCTGGCTTCGGATTCCGAAGGCTCTGGACCATCGCCCTCCTCAATTTCGCCAGAGATGCTCACTCCAGAGTATGTGGCAAACTTGCAAGGAGAATTGGAACGAGTCCATTCGGAGTTATCGGAAACCCAAGCTCGAATGCAGCAGCTCGAAGCTAGGCTGCAACGAATCGAAAAGAATCAGTAGCTCAGTGCCGCCACCCCCAAAAGCCAATTGCCATCCGTGGTTCAATGCAAGTTGGAAGTTTACGCCACTTTGGAACGTTACGACGAAACCAGATTAAATAAACCAAGGTAATACTGTTCGGCTTCCCGCATCGCCTTGGTTTTTTTGGGCGACTTATCCCCCAAGCCGACAACATGCAGCATTCCGTGAATGACATAGAGCAAAAGCTCATCATCGCCTTGCCAGTCATGGTCGCAAGCTTCACGATCCGCGGTTTCAACGCTAGCAATGATTTCCCCCTCCAGGAAATCGTCTGAATTGGACAAGTCAAAACTGATGACGTCGGTCGCATAATCATGTGAGAGATGCTTGCTATTGATTTCACGAATCTCCGAATCGCTCATTAATGCGACCGAAATGTCACCATCTACCCAACCGTAGTCATCAGCGACGGTTCGAATCGCCTTCTTCATTCGTTTGACGTCACATGGCCGAACGTTCTCCGACAGATGAAATAGAACTTGAATTGGCATAGAGTTAGGCCATTGAGTTAATCTGGGAGGGGCTAGGAGGAAATGACGATCGTTGCGATTGTAATCAACGGGGATGATAGCGGAACTAGATAGACTTTAATCTCCTCAGGAATAAAGGATTCATCGGATTCATCGCGAAGCTCGTCAAAATTGGTAAATACACTTCGCTCTTTGGCCCATTCTGCCGAAACATACGGTATTCGCAAACCAGCAGGTCTGGTCGTACGAGGGGGGCCTCGTTCAGCGAGTTCGCTAGCTCTACAGTTAGCCAAAACTCACTTAACGATTGGTTCACTCGCTTTCGATTCGGTCAGGAAAGTTTGCAGGTGCTCAGGTACTAGACAACAGCTCCAAAGCGCCGTTTTTCCCGCAAAACAAACCGTAGGAGGGTTTCCATGCGACGATTCTTTTTGGGCATGGCGATCGCCTCGCTGACCGCCGGTGCTCCCTTGACGGCGTTTGGTGGAGATCGCGAGATCGCCGATGCCATCGTTTCCACACTAAAACTAAAGCAAGCAGACGGAACCCTCAAAGGTTTCGACATCGACCTTAGCGTCGAAGATGGCAAAGTTGTCATCGGTGGTACTGTTGCAAATCAAGATCAACTGGATAGCGTACTCAAGGTCGCTTCCGTAACAGCTGGCGTGAAACTGGTTGAGAACAAGGCAACGGTTCGGGATAAAGCTCCAGCCAGTCCAGCGTTCGAAACGGTTTCCCGCACAACCGGAGCAGTTACCCCTGCTTCTGCAACGGATGATTCGCCAGCACTAATGCCCGAACCACCATACCGAATCGTCAATGAAGTAGATGCCGTTGTGTCGCCAATCGACGCAGGTATCACTTCAGAAATTTTGGGTCGCCTCGGAAGTGCTCAAAAAAATGGTCACCTACGAAACTTTGAACTCGACATTTCGACAGTCGGTGGCGAAGTTTGGGCTCGCGGCGTTGTCGCAACCCCTGAACAAAAGCAACTGGTTCTCGGAACAGCGCAAAAGACACCAGGCGTTCGCAAAGTCATCGACGATGTGACCGTTGCTGGTCGCGTCCGCCAAGTGAGCAACGAAGTTGCGTCGCCATCTTCAATGCCAGTCGTTGGAGGCGGTGCTCCACGAGCTTTTGCTCCAAGCTCGCTCGCGAACAACTCGATGATGATGCCAGCAGCAGGTGGACCAGCAGCTCCTGTGCCAATGCAAGGCGGACCTGGTTACGGCGGTGGTACACCTCGCTACGACCAGCCAAACATGCCAAACTACGCTTGGCCAAGCTACGCTGCACATCCAAACTATGCAGCCGTGACCTATCCAAAGCAATACAGCGCTTCGGCATGGCCCTACATCGGACCGTTCTATCCATATCCACAAGTTCCACTCGGATGGCGAAAAGTCGCTCTCGAATGGGATGACGGACTGTGGTACCTAGACTTCACCAGCAAGTAGTCTAAACGGATATCGATATTCACAAAACAAAGAAAGCCAATGCAAACTGCATCGGCTTTTTTTGTTTTCGTTTTTGTCGTATCTGGAACTACTTGATTCGTCGTTCTTTGAGTCGAACAGCCTTGCCGCTTCGCTCACGCAAGAAGTAAAGCTTAGCTCGGCGAATTACCGACCGACGCTTGACTTCGATCTTCTCAATTCGTGGCGAGTGAAGCGGGAACTTTCGTTCAACCCCTTCGCCCGCAACAATGCGTCGAACCACAAACATTTCACGAGTGCCGGAACCGCTCTTGGCGATCACAATACCACTGAAAATCTGGATACGCTCTTTAGTACCTTCTTGAATTTTGGTGTGGACATCCACGGTGTCGCCGATGCCAAATTCATCGACTTTCTCCTTGAGGGAGGACTGCTCAACCAATTGGAGAATCTGCTGGCTCATGATCGGATCGACAAATTTAAGGTAAAATGTTTTTAAGTAACAGTGGGAAGGGCCAACATAGTGACGGATTTAGGCCGAAATGGGAAGAGCAAAAACCAGTAAATTCTCTTAGAATCGCCGACACCAGGCGTTCGTGATCTCTGCAATGAGCACACAATCCTCACTATTGGTCGTCAGCAGATGATTGCCGTCCGGCAAGCTAATCAGCGATCGCTGCCGGGAAAATGGGGCCTTTGACGGCGATTCGAGCCCGCAGTTCACCAAAGCATTTCGAAAGTCAACCGTTTCATCCGTGGGTGAATGAAACGCGATAATCGGTTTAGTAATCGACTCAACTGCCGACCGAAGGTCATAGGAACGGAAGTCGTCCAGCATTTGCTGTTTAACGAAGTGCGGTCGGCCTCCGATCGTCACGAACCCTTCGCCTTGCGTTACGATTTCCGGATTCATCTCCTCCAGAAGACTCGCCAGATGGTGAGTATTACTCGGAGATGCCACCGCGATCACCCCGCGAACGGACGGAAATTCCATCGCCATCGAAAGACTTGTCGCACCGCCGAAACTATGGCCCATCAAGAACGCGGGCAGAGAGTACTCGCGGCCCAAAAATAGGCATGCTGCCCGCAGATCTTCCCGGTTGGAAGTGAAATTCGAAGTGCTAAAATCCCCCTGACTATTGCCCAAGCCAGTAAAATCGTAACGCAAAACACCCCAACCCAAGTCCGCCAAGCAACGACTGATTCGCACAATTGCTTTCAGGTCTTTGCCGCATGTGAAGCAGTGCGAGAAGAGGATAAACCCCTTTGGCTCCCCTGACGGCAATTCCAAAATCCCTGCTAGCTGGTTTTCCGCGTGTCCGGGGAATTGGACGCGTTGCGTTGTGCGTGTCATAACGAACTAACGGACTCGCTTCATTTGGATCGAGCCATTGTCCCCTGCGGCTTGGAAATTACCGTACAAGCCCTCTTGATTAGTCTCTGCAGTCATGCGATAGCTTCCCAAAATCGGGCCAAGCGGCTTCTCTGCTGTTAAAACCGTGTTCCCGTTGCAGTCCTGCGTGGGTTGAAGTGTGACTTTGTAAGTGAAAGGAATCACCAGCGCGAATCGTCCGCTAAACCTGGCTTGATAAGTTCCATCGGTTCGCGGTTGAACGACGGCACGCATCGGTCCGTGGTGCCCATTCGAACCGCTCCGCCATTCGCCTCGATAAACACCTGTGGCATCCTGAGCACAGGCAATCTGCCCGAAAACGAATAAGAAAACTGCCAAACCAATCGAACCAAAATGTCGAACCAAAGAAGATGTCATGGAAACTGCTTCGCTCATTACCTAGAACTGCAAAACCAACCGTCGCTCATCTAGATTGAACCGAAGCGAACGGTTTGTCAACGACATGCAAAGAGGACGACACGTGTTTCGTCGCGCTCGTGCTCAATCCGAAGCACGATTTTATTGAGCCCCAAACAAACTTGACAATTTCCTTGAAACGGAACTTGATTTCGCTTACAACATTGCGTATCGGAGCTAGTAAGTGCAGCATTCACAATCCTAATGCATCAGAACTACAGGTAGAACATGTCGAGCGATAATCCCTACAATCCACCTTCTTTCTCAACGGAATATGAGGCGATACCCGAGCGCGGTGGTATCCGAAACGTTAAAACAGAAATCGGTGATGTCTTGAACTACGCTTTCCGAGTTTGGAAAGAGAATCTAGGACTTCTTGTTGGCGCAACACTCATCGTCTTTGGAGTTGTTATTGCTTTTGGAATATTTAATGCTGTGATCGATGTTGTCTTGAAGGGAGGGCTAGAACGACCACCTACTCTAACCTCCGTTTTGGTTTCAATTCTACTAACTATCCTCTCAAATGTCGTTCAAATTTTTATTGGTATTGGACACGTTAAGCTTCTACTTGCTTTGTTGCGAGGACAAAACGCTTCCTTGGGGATGCTCTTCAGTGGCGGTGATCGCTTTTTGCCAACCTTGGGAGTTTCGATTCTTTTGGGAATTGGATTCTTGGCTTGTATCATACCCGGAATCGTCGTACTGCTGCTTTACTGGCCGGCCTACTTTTTGGTAGTTGATCAAAGGAAGCCGGTTTTTGAGTCTTTCTCGTTGGCTCGAACCATCACACAAGGGAACGAACTAACGTCGTTTCTCGCTGTACTCCTCGTGTTCGGAATCATCTTCGTGGGGCTTCTTTGCCTTTGCCTTGGTGTCATTGTCGCACAGCCCTTGGCGGTATTGCTTTTCCCATGTGCGTACCTTGTCATGTCAGGACAGTTGGATCCCAAAAGAGATCCATCGCAACTCCTGTCCTAATAAGGTAGCAGGCACACTAGCATGTGTCGTAGCCACAAAAACCAAGGGTTTTTGAATTGCGGACGGCACATGGAATGTGCCTGCTAGCATAAGATCACATCCTCTGAGCGTGGCCCACTGCGCTACGTTTTGACTTGGCATTCCAAACAAAAAAAGTCCGCCGATTTTTCAATCGGCGGACTTTTTGTTTAGGCTGTTTGCAATAGACTTCCGACTTAGACCACTACGGTTTCTTTAATCTTTTGGAGGAAGTGATCGCCGGTCGCTTTGGTCAATTCTTTGACATGCTTTTCGGCCTTTTTAAGGTCCTCGTACTCGAACACAGCGACGCGTTTGAGATTCTGGTTAAAGACTCCCCAGTACAACTTAATGCGAGGCTCAGCAGCGACCTTGCGGGTTCGCTTTACCTTCGGTGGGGCTGGTGGGGCATTCGGGTCGACTTCCTTGACGGCCTTCTTCTTGCGTGGGGTTTTTGGCGCGGTTGCCATGGAAATATAGCTCCAGGTGGGAATGAAGAAAGCAATAATGGCTGCTAGCCAATCGCGAACGAAGGATCATGCAGTGAGCAGTTGAGGCTGAAACTGCCTGGAGACTCCGTCCAACGCGACGAATTCATATTATAAACCATTTGGGGTCTTTTCAGAACTCCCGGCGTCAAAGATGTCCGAAAAAAGCCACGCACGTCCAAAACCCCTGCGAAAACAGCTATTGTTTCACTACGAGTGATGGCTAACCGACGACCGTTGGACTGCGGATCCAGCTGTTTCTAACGCTATCAAAACCGATTCCTTTGCACTTCCAGAATTCATGACCGTAAGAATGGGACCTCCTGCCGGGATGCTGGTACCAGCCGTTGGGATATCAGCAAACAGACAACGATTGAACTCCGAGGGCAAGTCCATTGTCCATCGACTCGACCACCACATGTCAGACTGACACTTCGTTACGATCAATGGATGAACCGCGTAAACAATTAGTTTGCCCAACGTTCGTTCCGGCCATTGCAATGATCCTTCGCATGCTTTCAAAGCTAACTGATCCAATGCGTTTGAAGTCACCATGCCTCGTACGCTCGTATTATGTTTCTCCACCAATCGCAGGGCCAAGCCAACATCCAGAAGGTCCATGCTCGCGCTCCATCGCGGATTGATCTCCAGCAATGTCAGCTCTCCTTCATGCAATAGAAAGTCCGCTTGCCATACTCCAAGGAGGCCCGACTCGCGGCCTGCAATCGCTGCAAAACGCTGTAGCTTTTCGACGTTATTCTTCGACAAAGGGATCGGTCCGTAGGAGCCGCGGTAAACATATCGTCTGTCCGTTGCACTCGATTCCGTTGCCCAGGCAGCGGTCGCACCGATAAACGTGCTACCGAATAAACTACTTAAGAACGTGACGCCAATCGTCTCGCCAGCCATCCGCTGCTGGATGTAAACGCTCTCCCGGTTCAGCGGTTGGTTTCGCACATCGAAGTCGATCGTTCCGATTTCGATCCCGCCCCCGCTTTGAAAAGGTTTGACCAACCAATCGGAGTTCCCTACCGAAAGTATTGGCTGAGACTCAAACTCCTCAACGGACATCGTTTTTGGCCAGCCGAGATCTGAGGCAGCGGCCCACTTCGCCCAATTTGCCAATTTTCGCATCGACTGAAGCTGAACGCCCGTGGAACCGAACCGTTCGGAATGGCTATGGCATCGGTCCACCCATGCAGTTCGGTGTTCCATGCCACCGGTCAAAAGCAACGTCGCAGTTGGATGTTTTGAAGCCATTGCGTCAGGCCAGTTTGGATTATCTAAGCGATAGTGAGCACTGCAATCTTCAAGCAGATCCCGATCGGCGCAAAGGTCGACTGCAACGACTTTAAATCCCTGACGCTTCGCAGATTGGGCCGCAGCTCGTGCGCTAAATCCGACCACTGCAATCGTTGGCAAATCTTCCGTACAACCTGCATCCGAATTCATTCTGATTCAAACGTCCTATCTTACCAAATTAGTTCAATCTGCAATGCCACAACCGCATGCAGGCCACTTTGAGAATCGGCCAATATTAGGTCGAATCAGTCTAGCAGCCTGAGGAGGGAAATCGATAGCATTGATAGCGACGGACCGTCGATAGAAAACTGAAATTGCAAGACCAACGGAGGGCTATATGCGAATCGATCGAAATAAGCTTGTTAGCCACGCTCTCTTTTGTGTTTTGGCCATTTCTTTCGCCGGATGCCAAGGGTCGCAGATCGGCTCTAAACGTTGGAGCGGAGGTATCTTCGGACAAGGGTCCGAAGACCGTCAGAAATACAGAGCCGCTTCGTTTGATCCCTATCCGCTCAACGATATCGGTCCAGAAGTCGTTGGTGGTCGCCCGCGTGGATTCATGAATCCGCTTCCTGAAGCCTCCAGAAACCAGATCGAATCGAAAGCGAACGTCAAACGCCGTTCCATGGGAAGTGGCTGGTAGTGCTCCCTGATTCTTGATTTCAGCTTAAGATAGACTCACTACATGTACTGGACCTGTAGTCTACTTTAGCTTTGAAACGGTGCCTGATTGCCTGCTAGTCCCACGGAAACCGAATGGCTTGTCGGCCGTATTCAAGATTGGGATGCGGTTTTTGGAGACGAAGATTTTCAAAACAGACTTCACTATTTACAGGAAGTGAACCGTCGGTACGATTCTTTGGCGAACAGTGCTCGTGCCGAGGATTTGGTTGAACTTAGGCTTTTGCGTTCCCACTGGGCAAAGAAACTTGCTCAGAAAATCGTTAAGAGAATTCCTAGATCGAGTTCTTTGGAATTGGGACAGTCGTGTGTGTTGATCGCTGCCTTGCGGACATTGCTGCGACGGGAAGCCGTGAAGTGCCTGCTGGAAAGGCAAAAAGAGATAGGCGATTCTGACAGCCGCGTTGCAATGATGAACGTCTTGGCAGAACACGCGGTTTCCGACGAAGCAAGAATCGCACTGCGTGAACTGAACGCTCCTCAAGAGTTGCTGCGAAGGCTTGGTCCCGAACGCATTTCAAAAGTTCGACCATCTCGCAAGACGAAAAACTTTGACCATTCTCGCTGGCTCACTCTACCGGAAATGACCAAATTGGATTTCGTAAATGGGGACCCTGATCGCATTCGAATCCGGGGCATCGAGCTGCACTCAGGCGATATCGGTATCGTCGAACTCAATCATCCCGGCGACGGTCTGCTTGAAAGCTTCCTAGTGCAGCCCGGCATAGCCCCTCACGCATTGCTCTATGTGACGCGAAGAGCGAAGAACCCCAAGTCGAATGAAATTCTCTATCAGCCATCGGTGATTGAGATTTACGAAGGTGGCTGGCGGTGTATTCCTATTACAACTGCCCTCCATCCAGAATTCTCTTGGTACTCCGAGTGGGTCCGCCCAAAGCTCGACGGACAGGGACTGCGCCCCGATATCGGCAAGGCTTTGAGCGAAGCCATCGACACGATGGAAGTTTTCTCGTTTGACTTCCAAGCACGACGAGCGCCAACCGGCGGTCACTATTCTCGCGAGTTTGGCGGTCCCTGCGCAAGTTGCACGAACTTGATTCGAGTCCCTTTCGAAAGGGCAGGCATAAACAACTTGCCCTATCCCGTAACGAAACTCGTTCCTAACGCCGCAAACAACTTGTCCATTTTAGGCATGCCTAAAATGCTAGGTATTCATACGCCAACGAATATCCTCAATGATTCCGGATACGAAAAAATTGGCGTCGTTGATAATGGTGTCCCAGAATTTGGATACGCACAGGCTCTCGTGGTGGGGCGCCCTGAGTGGCAGGACACCTTCGGTGGATGGATGTCGCAGCAGAGATTGCTACTCGAAAATCTGCCCAACTGGAAAAGCGTCAAAAATTGGAAGAGTGCCTGGGAGGCACTTCGAATCCGGATCGGGCAGTCAGAAAGCAAAATTGGACATGCCATTCGGCAGTTGATGAACGTCCATGACGATGAGGTCCCCAAGTCGGTTTCGGATACAACCATTGCGTTCTATGTGCGATCAGACATGGAAGCGGGACATATCGTACTCAAACGTGTCTACCCAGCCGTCGCAGCCTTACTCGAAAGTTCCAATGACTTGCCACTGCTCACAAAGCTGAGAGAGAATGCGACGCTCGCAGAATTGGTTCGAAAGGGACTCTATGAAAGCGCGCTCAAAAAAGAAAATTGGTACAGCGAATTCTAGCACGAACCGCAAACTAGTGATCGAAGCCTAACCTTAGCACGACCCGCAATCTAGTGAATTGAAACGCTCCTTCCATTCCTTTCAAAGGCAATAAGGCTAGGATTTCAAATCGCAAAATCACAAATCTGAGACTTGAGACTTGAGACTTGA
>Ga0105045_10006926_pt1 | contig 10044 bp, 6 predicted proteins | sample MAT02_FD_78089 | JGI IMG/M metagenome (GOLD analysis project Ga0105045, IMG submission 78089) | Freshwater microbial communities from Lake Fryxell liftoff mats and glacier meltwater in Antarctica - MAT-02 (megahit assembly) | ecosystem: Environmental > Aquatic > Freshwater > Ice > Liftoff...
GCCGCTGGCTGCACGGGTAGTGCAAGCACCACGATCACGGTGAACTCAACACCCCAACCGAACCTCGATCCTGTGGGTCCGCTGTGTAGTGCGGATGGACCTGTGCAACTTAGCGGCAGCCCTGCGGGTGGCGTATGGAGCGGCAATGGTGTTACCGGCAACACGTTCGATCCTTCGACTGGCACCCAAACGGTGGCCTACTCGTTGACCTCCGCTGGCTGCACTGGCGCTGCCAGCACCACGATAGTGGTCACACCGTCACCAACCGCCGAATTCACGTTGGGAAGCACGGAGTTTTTCGTCAATGAGCCCATAGACTTCGTGAACTCATCATCCGGTGGCAGCTACGCTTGGGACTTCGGCGATGGTACTACAAGCGATCTAGAGAATCCATCCCACACCTATACTGCGTTGGGCACTTACACGGTAACACTTACAGTGGAAGAGGGGGGATGCAACTCCACGTTCTCGCTGGCGATCGTGGTGGATATGAGCACCGGGGTGCAGCGCATTGCAGGCAATGACGTTCGCGTATGGGCTGCCCAAGAACACATCGTCGTTGAGCATAGCATCACCCAAGGCACTCCGCTCCTTATTGAGCTGATGGACGCGAGGGGGCGTGTTCACATGCACATGCAGGTATCAGGGAAGCCCGACAGGGTCCTTCTGCCTAGCAATGCGCTCACCTCTGGCATATGGCTCGTTGTATTGCGCAGTGAGCAGGGAGAGGCTGTGTACCGCGTCCCCGTTATGCGCTGAGCCTTTTGCGCTCGACCTGCGTCCGGCGCCAAATTTTTCACGGTGCATTGTCTTGGGGTATATGCCACCTTGGAAATGAAGAAGCCCCGCCTGGTATGGCGGGGCTTCTTGCAGAAAATGGACTTGTTCAGTAGTAGATCAGGCGACGCACTTTGGCCACGTGCTTGGCCAGTCGGATCACCTGTTTGGTGTAGCCGAATTCGTTGTCGTACCACGCGTAAAGCACCACATTCTTGCCGTCCGGGCTAACAATGGTCGCATTGCTGTCGAACACGCTGCAACAGGTATCGCCAATGATGTCACTGCTTACCAGTTCGGGGTCGATGTGGTAGTGGATCTGGTTCACCAAATCACCGTTCAGTGCGGCATGGCGGATCATGTCGTTCACCTCTTCGAGCGTCACTTTGCGGTTCAGCGTAAGGTTCATGATGGCCAGTGATCCGTTCGGTGTAGGCACGCGCACTGCGTTAGCGGTCAGCTTGTCCTTCAGGCTTGGGATCGCCTTGGTCACCGCACTACCTGCACCCGTGCTTGTGATCACCATGTTGATGGCCGCACTGCGACCACGACGGGGCTTCTTGTGGTAGTTGTCCAGTAGGTTCTGGTCGTTGGTGTAGGCGTGTACTGTTTCGATGTGGCCTTTCTCGATGCCTACATTGTCCTCCATCACCTTCAGCACGGGGCAGATGGCGTTGGTGGTGCAGCTGGCGGCACTGAAGATGCGCTCGTTCTCGATGTCCAGATCCTTGCTGTTGATCCCATACACGATGTTGGGGATCTCCTTACCGGGAGCAGTAAGAAGCACTTTTCCAACGCCCTTGCCCTTCAGGTGGCGCTCAAGGTCGGCGCGCTTGGTGAACACGCCGGTGTTGTCGATCACCAAGGCATCGTTGATCCCATACTGGGTGTAATCGATGTCTTCCGGTGCGTTGGCCGCGATAAGTTGAACCATTTGGCCGTTGATCCAAAGAGCCTTGCGCTCCAGATCCTCCTTCACAGAACCCTTGAAGGCACCATGCACGCTATCGTTGCGCAAGAGGGCTGCCCGCTTCACAATATCTTCATCGCTCAGGGAGCGCGTAACAATGGCGCGCAAGCGAAGCTGTTGCCCCTTCCCTGCCTGCTTCACAAGTTCTCGTGCAGCAATGCGGCCAATGCGACCGAAGCCATATAGCACCACATCGCGCGGCACGAAATTGTGTTTGTCTTCGCCGAAGAAGCCATCCAACGTGCTGTTCAGGAAATCCTTGACGGAGGCAGGCTTGGGTGAAGCAGTGAGGTACTCGTAGGTCAGGCGACCAATGTCCAGCTTGGAAGGAGCGATGTCCAGTTCCAGAAGGGTGCGAGCCAACTCGGCACTTGTATAGATATCGATGGGCTTCTTCACCACCTGTGCTGCGTAGTCGAACAGGTTGAGTACTTCTGAGATGCCCACATCGGTGAGGTGGTTCCGGAAGAACACAAGCTCCACGCCTTTGCCGTACATCAGCTGGCCTACGGAGTTGGTGAGGTCAACGGCCGCACGTTCGCGGTCCACATAATCCTTCAGGCCGGCTTCGTAGCCGGTCTTTGCTTCGATGGTCTCCATGGATGGGATCTGGGAATGGTGAACTTGTCCGTGAAAAAGCTGCGCCCCACTTGTGGCGGGGCGCGACCTGTTATCCGAGGTAAGCCTTCAGCAACTTGCTGCGGCTGGTATGTCGAAGTCTGCGAATGGCCTTCTCCTTGATCTGGCGCACGCGTTCGCGGGTCAGGTCGAATTTAGCTCCGATCTCCTCAAGGGTAAGGCCGTGGTTGATGGCGATGCCGAAGAAGAGCTTCACCACATCGCGCTCGCGCTCCGTAAGGGTGCTCAGGGCGCGTTCGATCTCCTTGGAAAGTGATTCGTTCAGCAGCAAGCGATCAGCAGGTGCGCTATCGTTGTTCGGCAGTACGTCCAACAAGCTGTTGCTCTCACCTTCAACGAAGGGAGCATCCATGCTGATATGGCGACCGCTCACCTTCATCGTATCGGCAACCTTTTCTGCGGGAAGATCTAGGAATACGGCCAACTCGTCGGCACTGGGCGGACGCTCGTACTCCTGCTCAAGCTTCGCGAAGGCCTTGTTGATCTTGTTCAGCGATCCCACTTGGTTCAATGGCAGGCGCACAATGCGGCTCTGCTCTGCCAAGGCTTGCAGGATGCTCTGGCGGATCCACCAAACGGCGTAGCTGATGAATTTGAAGCCGCGTGTCTCATCGAAGCGCTGCGCAGCCTTGATAAGACCGAGGTTGCCCTCGTTGATCAAGTCGGGCAGGCTCAGGCCTTGGTTCTGGTACTGCTTGGCCACCGACACCACGAAGCGCAGGTTGGCTTTCACCAGTTTCTCCAAAGCAAGACCATCACCATCCTTGATGCGACGCGCGAGTTCTACCTCTTGGTCGGCGGTGATTAGACCTTCCTTGCCGATCTCCTGCAGGTATTTGTCCAGCGACTGGCTTTCCCTGTTGGTGATCGATTTGGTGATCTTGAGTTGACGCATCCTTGATGCCACGGTGTTCTGGTCTTAAAGGTTGATCCAAGCAGAATGTTAGGCACCGAAGGGAACCTGCTTGTTCCGTTCCGGGCAGCAAAGGTAGGTCTCCAAGGGGGTACCGGGCAAGGGGACTCTCCCAGTTGTATAGGAATGACTTGTGGCTCAGGAACTTTACAGCGCCAGTCCGTAGTATGCTCGTTGTCCGTTGGGGTAGACACCTTCGACCAACACCCCACCTTTCTTGCCGGCCAGAATGCGCTGGACATCCTCTGGCTTGGAGACGAGATCCTGATCGATGCGGGTGATTATAAAGCCTTCGCGGATCCCGCTGCTCCTGAATTTGCCTCCGGTCACCGCATTCACGCGCACACCGTGCTCGAGCTTCAGCGCATTCAGGTCTTCGCCGGATACCTTACCAAATTCAGCACCCAAGGTCGTTACCGCTTCATTGCGCCGTGTATTTGCCACGGTCGTCGTCCCTTCTCGACCCCTCAAGGTCATGTCCAGAACGCTCTCCTTGCCGCTGCGAAGAATGGTTACCGGAACACGGTCGCCAGGACGGAATTTGCCCACCTGCTCCTGCAGCTGTGGAACGTTCCGAACCTCGATGTTGCCTACCTTGATGATCACGTCGCCAGCTTTCATCCCGGCATCCTGTGCTGCCCCGCCTTCCGTAAGGCCATTGACGTACACTCCTGTGATGCGGTCCAACTTCAATTCTCTGGCAAGCTCTTGGTCCAGGTCACCTATGCTTACGCCAATGTAGGCGCGCTGCACACTGCCGAATTCCAAGAGGTCGCTGGTCACCTTCTTGACAATGCTGGAGGGAACAGCGAACGAATAGCCCGCATATTGGCCGTTGTTGCTCGCGATGGCGGTATTGATCCCCACTAGTTCACCCTTGGCATTCACCAAGGCCCCGCCGCTGTTTCCGGGATTCACCGCAGCGTCGGTCTGGATGAACGATTCGATCGGGAAGATGTCACGGTTGGGGTCGTATTGCAGAAGGTTGATGTTGCGTGCTTTGGCACTCACGATGCCCGCCGTTACCGTACTGGTCAGGTTCATCGGGTTGCCGACCGCAAGTACCCACTGGCCAACCAACAGGTCATCGGAATTACCATACATCAACGTGGAGAGTCCGGTTGCTTCCACCTTCAGCAGCGCAATGTCGGTGCTAGGGTCACGACCGATCACTGTAGCTTCGAAACTGCGGTTGTCGTTCATCGAAACACGGATCTTGTCCGCTCCCTCCACCACATGGTTGTTGGTCACGATGAAGCCATCGTCACTAATGATGACGCCAGAGCCCGCTCCTTGGCGCGGTTGTAGTTGTGAAGGCGCCTGTTGTCCCCAGAAAAAGTCGGCGAAGGGGTCTCTTACATTCACCATGGTCTCGGTCGTTACGTGTACCACTGCATTCACGCTTTGAGATGCTGCTTCCACGAAATCCGGTACGGTCACAGTAACACCGGGTCCTGCAGGCAAGCTCACGTATCGTACTCCCGTATTCGATGCTGCCGGGACCATTGCGCTAGTTGCAGGAGCGTTATTCAACATGCCTTGAATGCCCAAGGCCAGCAGCGCTCCCGAAAGCGCCAATGCAAAATATCCGAAGGTGCGTTTCATGGTCATGGTCGTTGTGCTCTGGGGGGACGTGATCAAACGGTATGCCTATGAACGCTGTGTCAGGCCAGATGTGCAGGTCTATCGTGTTAATTTGTGTTGATCACATTTCTCATGCACAAAGGTCTTGTGGTCCTCGGATGGGGTTTCCGCCAAGTATGAAAGCTGAAGAACGCGCTAGATCGAGGATCCGGGCATCGTTACGTTCAAAACAGCGAAGCCCCATCTTTGTGCCCACCATGGAACTGCACTTCGCCAAGTGGCACGGTACCGGCAACGATTTCATTCTGGTGGATGACCGTTCGGGAACCTTTCCAGACCAGGACTTGGACGTTGCCAGTCGCATCTGTGACCGCCATTTCGGCATTGGTTCGGATGGCTTGATCTTGATCCAGACACCGCGGGATCAGGATCTTGATTTTCACATGGAGTTCTTCAACCCCGATGGCAGTAAAAGCTTCTGCGGTAACGGTAGCCGTTGTGCGTTCGCGTTCTGGAGCGGTTTGGCGGATGGATCTCGGTCGGCCAGCTTCTCAGCCATAGATGGTGTGCATACCGGATCATGGGTGGGAGAGGAAGTCGCTATTTCGTTACCGCCTGTCGAAAGGGTACAATGGGCTATCCACGGGGCCGAAGTCGATAACATCCACACAGGTTCACCCCACGAGCTTATATGGTCCGCTGATGTGGAAGCCGTGGAGATCTTAAGTGACGGACCGCTCCGCAGGCGAGCAGCGCGCCATGGAGCTGGTGGGAGCAATGTGAATTACGTTCAGCAGTGGAACGATGGCTTGCGGATGCGCACGTATGAACGTGGTGTTGAGGCCGAGACGCTGAGTTGTGGCAGCGGGGTCGTAGCGGCAGCATTAAGCGCGATCCATCGTGGACATGCCATAGCTCCAATTGCCGTGACTACACGCGGCGGCGATCTGCGGGTCGAAGCACGGTCATTGGATGTTGGAGGGTTTGACAACATTCGCCTCATTGGCCCAGTAAGTGAAGTATTCCGCGGTACCATTTCTCTCTGAACCGTGATGAAGCGCTGGAAGCTCGTGTTCGTGATGCTGCTGGTACTGGCGCTTGCGGCAGCACTGCTTGGCCGTTGGGCCTGGAAGGAACTTGTCGGACCAGGAACACGATTTCCGGATGAGAGTCGGGTCTTGTTCATCCCAAGCGGATCCTCGTTCGATGCGGTCATTGACAGTTTACTGGTCCTTGAAGCAGTTAGGGATGAGCAGGGATTCCGGTGGTTAGCTGACCAGAAGAAATACCCGGATCGGATACGACCTGGGCGCTACCGCATAGCGCGCGATCTGTCCATGAACGAACTGCTTAACAGGCTACGCGCCGGTGAACAAGAACCGGTGCGTGTCACCTTCAGCAACGTTGACCATCTACCTGAATTGGCGGGGCGAATAGCCGCTGAATTGGAAGCAGATTCCGTAGCTTTTCTTACTGCCTTTCTGGATGGGGATCTTCAGCAGCAGGTAGGATTGGACGAGACCACCATGATCAGCCTGTTCATTCCGAATACCTATGAGTTCTGGTGGACGACCACTCCCCAGCAGTTCATAGCCCGGATGCGCAAGGAGCACGATTCGTTCTGGACCGAAGCACGTTTGTCAAGGGCGCATGAGTTGAATATGAGCCCTGTTGAAGTTGCCACTTTGGCATCCATCGTTCAAGCGGAGACCGTGCGGATCGATGATGCAAAAAGGATCGCAGGGGTATACAAGAACCGCCTTCGGATCGGTATGCCATTGCAGGCCGATCCAACCCTGAAATTCGCCTTGGGTCTTGCAGAGATCAGCCGTGTTCTGAACGTGGACAAACAGGTGGACTCACCCTACAACACCTACCGCAACAAGGGACTTCCGCCAGGGCCGATCAATATGCCTGAGCCGCGCTTCATTGATGCCGTGTTGCAAGCAGAAAAGCACGACTACCTCTACTTCTGTGCCCGTGCGGACTTCAGTGGTTTTTCGGATTTTGCGCGTAACTATCAGCAGCACCAAGTGAACGCACGCAAATACCAGCGTGCCTTGGACCAGCGGGGAATTTATCGCTGAGGTCGTCTCCAATTGCACGTTGCCAATGGGAGTAGGGCTACTTTCGCGCTCCGTATTGAAACACTTCACCCGATGACCAAGATCAAGTTCGGTACCGATGGCTGGCGTGCCATCATCGCCCAAGAATTCACTGTTGACAATGTGGCCCGCGTAACGGTCGCTGTTGCCGAGTGGGTGAAGCAGAATTTCCCGGATGCACCCAGTGTGGTCGTTGGGCACGATTGCCGTTTCGCAGGTGAACTGTTCGCCGAGACGGTGACCAAAGTGTTGGTCGCCAAAGGGGTCAAGGTCCATCTTGCAAAAGGTTTTGTAAGCACGCCCATGATCAGTCTCGGCGCACGCGAACTGAAGGCCAGTCTTGGTGTGGTGCTCACCGCCAGTCACAATCCACCCAGCTACAATGGGTACAAGTTGAAGGGGTCATACGGTGGGCCACTTATTCCTGAGGACGTGCAGATCGTTGAGGATATGATCCCCGATCAGCACGGCATGGACCTCGCATCTATCGACCTCAAGAAGGCCGAAGAGGATGGTCTGGTCCATTTCGTGGACTTGGAGACCATGTATGTGGACCATGTTGCGAAGAACTTCGACCTCGCTGCCATTCGGACTTCGGGTATGAAGCTGGCCTTCGATGCCATGTACGGCGCCGGTCAGAACGTGATCCCACGCATTTTGCCAGAGGTGCGTCTTTTGCATTGTGAGTACGACCCCTCCTTCCATGGTCAGGCTCCTGAGCCGATCCACAAGAACCTCTTGGAGTTCTCGGAGATGATCCGGAGCAGCGACATCAGCAGCGGCTTGGCTGTTGATGGTGATGCCGATCGCATAGGTCTATACAACGGCAAGGGAGAGTTCATCGATTCGCACCACATCATCCTGCTGCTGATCCATTACCTGGTCAAGTACAAGCAGTTCACGGGCAAGGTGGTGGTGGCTTTCAGTGCTACACCGAAGGTGAAGAAGATGTGTGCCCACTATGGTCTGGACTATCAAGTCACCAAGATCGGGTTCAAGTGGATCGCCGGTATCATGATCACTGAGGACGTTCTTTTGGGTGGCGAAGAGAGTGGAGGCATTGCCATAAAAGGCCACATTCCTGAACGCGATGGGATATGGATGGGCCTTACCATCTGGGAGTACATGGCCAAGAGTGGCAAGACCTTGGACGAGTTGATCGAAGAGGTCTATAGCATCGTTGGCCCCTTTGCTTACGAGCGCGACGACCTGCACATCAGCGAAGCCTTGAAGCAGGATGTCCTGAAAGCTTGTCAGGAAGGTCGCTACACATCCTTTGGGGATCATGTTGTGCGCAGTGTGGAGACCATTGATGGCCACAAGTTCCACTTCGACAACGACCAGTGGTTGATGATACGCGCAAGCGGCACCGAACCCGTTTTACGCTGCTATGCAGAATCGGACACGCTGGAGAATGCGCGCAAGATCCTTGTGGCTTGCCGGACTGCGATCGGCGCTTAACCCTTGAGGAAGCGGGTGCGGGCGATCACGTTGTTCGCACCATCCAACAACAGCAGTGTGTACGCTCCAACCGGAAGGTTGGCAAGCTTACCGCCCTGAAGTTGACCATTGACAGCTGCTTCGTCCAGGACGATACGCCCAAGTCCATCGATGATCCTGGCTCTTGCGACCACATCGTCCTTCACGTCCCAGACCAGCAGGTCGGCCACAGGGTTCGGGTGTACTTGTATACCCCCGGAACCACGGCGCACTAGGATCACTGGAGAGTAGTCCAAGCCAGCATCAATGTCCTCCATGCGGAGACGATAGTACGAGAGCCCTTCGGGGGCGTTGCGATCGAGCCACTGGTATTCCTGAAGGCTCCAGCTATCGCCTGCAGCATCTAAGGCACCAAGCTCCCTGAAGTCGCTGGCATCGTTGGAGCGCTCCACCACAAAGCGAAGCGTGCCGGTTTCTGAGGCCGTGGTCCAGTTGAGCAGATTGCCATCCGTTTTGGCTTCGCCCGTGAAGTCGATGAGTTCTAATGGTAGTACACCAATGTCGCCATGCGCAGAAGCGAAGCCATAGAACCAGCGGCTGAATCGTTGGCCGTCCATCGAGCGGTGGATCTGGTATTCCACGCGCACGCGCCATTTGTAGCGCCTACGGAAAGGTTCTTTGTAGACGAGTTCCTTGATCTCGACACCGGTAGTTCCAAGATCGGTCCACGCCGCGCTTTGAGCCGTGAACAAGAGGCTATTGGTCAAACTGGCCGGCCCGCCTGAATAGGGCTGTCCTTCAAAAACGACCTCCCACTTCAGCCTTCCTGGTTTGCGTTGCATATGGCTTCGCGCGAAGTGCCCGATGCCGAAGTAGACATCTGAAGGATCGATACCATTCGTTGCCAAAGGACTCACGAGATCGGTCATATAAAGCCTTGTTCGGCGTGAAATACTGGAGGACCAGTTGCCACGAAGTACGGTGTGCGCACCTTCATTGGTGAAGGCCGAGGTGGCGTTGGGTGATCCAACGATCACGTCGGAGAAACCGTCCCCATCGATATCGCCACCACCAGCCACTGCCCAACTTGCTCTTCGGCCGATCACATTCGGTTCCCACAGGGACAAGAAGCCGCCAGCAGTGGTAGGCCCTCCGGGTCTTCCATGGAATACGTGCAAGCGGCCCTCCTCCGCCTGACCAGCAGTGACGAAGGGCGCACCCACCAACAGATCGGCATATCCATCGCCGTTGATATCACCACCTTCGGCAACACTATAGCCGAACTGGAAATTTGCGATGTTGGCTTCTATAGATGATCCTGTTGGAGGAACACCAGTGGAAGAACCAGAATAGAACGTGATCGCGCCTTCCAAGGCTTGCCCATTGGTCCATAACGGTGCCCCAACGACCACATCGAAGAACCCATCCCCGTTAAGATCTCCGGCACCTGCAACGCTGTACCCGGATCGCGAGCCGGCCTGGTTGCGCTCTAGCATCCTGGCGTGAGGCACCATCAATCCGGTTTCCGCACCATGGTACACAAAGGCAACGCCTTCACCAGCTTGCCCATTGCTATAGTCAGGTGCTCCGATCACGATGTCCGAGAATCCGTCACC
>Ga0105045_10006927_pt1 | contig 10044 bp, 10 predicted proteins | sample MAT02_FD_78089 | JGI IMG/M metagenome (GOLD analysis project Ga0105045, IMG submission 78089) | Freshwater microbial communities from Lake Fryxell liftoff mats and glacier meltwater in Antarctica - MAT-02 (megahit assembly) | ecosystem: Environmental > Aquatic > Freshwater > Ice > Liftoff...
ATGGAGTCGTGGGACTACCGACTCTCCGGTGACGACTTCGATGACGAATTCCCGGAAGACACCGAAGAATTGCGGCCCGCGATTCTGGCGAAGTATAAGAAGTTGGTCGCCGAGCACGGCAAAGCCCACCCCGATGACAACTGGCTGTCGCTGTACAAAGCGAAGCAACAGAACCGCGACGGCGAACGTGCTGCGGCCGAGATGAGCGCAGCGGCGTTCCTCGAACGTGTAAAGCCGAGCGGGGACCATCTGAAAGATTTCAACAGTGGCTACGAACCGGCCCGCCGCGAATGGCTGATGGCGAAACTTCATTTGGGCCAAACCGCCGCGGCGTACGAGCGCTTCGCGGACGACACCGCATTGTCCGACTTGGGACACGAGTGCATCCGCTGCGGAAATTCGGTGGAACTCGGCAAGCTGATCGCGACCCGCGAGAAACGCGAACCCGATTTCCTCGACCGCCACTACTGGCACGGCGAACACTTTTGGATTCAAAAGTCGTACGCCCGCTGTGCCGAGGAAATGCTGTCGTACCTGACCCAAGAAGCACCCGAAGCGAATGTTTACTCCGCGTACCGGTATACGGCCCGGGAGCGGCTGATCCGCAGTTGGGTGAAGGCCAAGAACCCCGACGCGGCCTTGGAGTACCTCAAGAAAGAGGAAGAAGATCCGCCGCTACTGCACGCGCTCGCACTCGCCGGTGGGAATAGTTCGGAAGAAGCGGAGGTCTACTTGCTGGAAGCAATGACCGAGAAAGCCTGGCTGGCCGCGATGGCCTACCGCGACCCGGACCTCGGCCCAATCTTGCTGGGCCCCGGCTACAAACGATTGCAAGCGAAGTTCCCGCCGCCCCCGCCGATCAAAAAGAAACCGGCGGGCTGAGCACCCGGCGCACGGCGGCTTCATCGACGCCCTCGACCAAATCGACGTGCCCCATTTTCGACGGCAGGACGAATCGCAACCGGCCGGCGAGCGACTTCTTATCGCGCCGCATGGCGTCGATCATTACTCCGGCGTCCCATTCTGCCAAGGGGTGGATTGGCAGGCCGAAGGCCACGAGCAGTTCGATCTGCCGGGCGCAAAATTCCGCATCGACGCGGCCCAGATTCCGGGCCAGTTGCCCGGCGCACACCATCCCCGCCGACACGGCTTCGCCGTGCAGCCACGCCCCGTAACCCGCGACGATCTCGAAGGCGTGGGCGAAGGTGTGGCCGTAGTTCAACTTGGCCCGCATCCCAGTTTCTTCGCGCTCGTCTTGCTCCACCACTCGGGCCTTGATCGCGCACGACCGCGCCACGATCGTTTCCAATGCTTCCGGATCGCGGGCTAGGACCGCAGCGGTCGAGCGTTCCAAGTATTCGAAAAACTCGGCATCGAGGATCACGCCGTACTTCACCACCTCGGCCAAGCCGCTGCGGAATTCGCGATCCGGTAGCGTCTTCAAATAGTCGAGGTCGATGGCGACGCCAGTCGGTTGGTGGAAGGCGCCGATGAGGTTCTTGCCGCGCTCGTGGTTGATGCCGACCTTGCCGCCGACGCTGGAATCGACCATCGAAAGCAGCGTCGTCGGCACCATGAACAACGGTAAACCGCGGTTGTAAGTCGCCGCGGCGAAGCCGGCGAGATCGCCGATGACCCCACCGCCGAGGGCGACGATGAGCGTCCGACGGTCGGCGTTCTGTTCCGCGAGTTCGTCGTACAGTTCGTTGGTCCACGTCAACGATTTCGTTTCCTCGCCCGGTTGCAGGATCACCGTCGAAGTGCGGAACCCAGCGGATTTGAAGGAGGTGGCGAGCGACTCGGCGTGCGGATCGACGTTTTCATCGGTGACGATCAGCGCGAACTCGGACTTCGTCGCCACTTCGCGCGCGAATGCGCCGATGGATGAGACAATCCCCGATCCGACACGGATGGGGTAGCTGCGCGGGCCGAGGTCGACGGGGAAGTGGGTCATGGTGTTTTCGCAACCGGATTGCTCGGATTGTCGGGTTCAGTAGGCCGCCGCTGATGGACGAGTCGATCGCCGAGCTCAGTTTGCCGCGGTCGCAAGTCTACGAAGATCGCTTTCACGTCGTAGTCGAATGCGGCCGCAAGTTCTTCACGCGTCCGATGGACTTCCGCGACGATTGTGTCTTCCCGCATGGCGCTACGCTCCCATGAGTTCTTCGGGCGTACAGATGACCGGCATCCGGTGCCCCCGCTGCCGGCACACTATCGCTATTCTTCGCGAGATCTGGGCGTTTGCCAAGTGCTCGCAATTCCGCGTCAACAGATAGTCAATCCTGTGGACGGTCGCGACTGCGACGTGAGCCGCATCGCGAATGGCATGCGGTGGGAGCATGCCGCCGGACATGATGGCTTGTGTCAAGGATTCGGCGTCGGTTGAAACTTCGAGCGCAGAGAGGCCCGCGACGACCGAGAGTCTTTTTCCGATTTCGGTTGCATTGCTCGCGGAGGCTTCATCGATCACGACTTGCGAGATGAAACAATCGAAGAGACTTCGGCGTGTCGTCCACCATTCCTCTGTCGATTGCTGGTGTCCTGCAATGCGCAGATCGCGACTTGGACGGGCGACTAAATAACTGTCGAACGTCGTTATCAAATAGACCGATTCCATCGGCTGCTCCCGTTCAGAGGGTTACATCATCCCGCCACTGCACCCGCCGGATTCCCATCGCAAGACCCATCGCGTCCACATCGACGATCGCCCCGGACAAGCGCACATCCCCCGTTGCCACGTCGAAACTGCTCGGAACGAAGCTGATCGCCGTACTGAGCACGCGGTCGATGCGGCGCCCCAAAATGCTGTCGTAAGGGCCGCACATGCCCACGTCGCACTGGAAGGCGGTGCCATCGAGAATTGCTCGTCCGCCGTCGGTACGTGCGTGTGCGTGCCGAGGACCGCAGTGACCCGGCCCTTCAGATGGTGGGCCATCAGGTATTTGTCCGCCGTCGCCTCGGCGTGGATATCGACGAGCACGATTCTCGGCCCGTCGGGCAGCGATTTCAACACCCGATCCACGGCGGCGAACGGGCAATCGACCGGCCGCATGAAGGTCCGACCCAGCAGCGAGATCACCACGACTGACAGGCCGTTGACCGTCAGGTGGATGCGATCCCGCCCCGGCGCGTCCGCAGGAAAATTCGCCGGTTTGCAGATCGGTTCGCGCGGGCTCGCCATGACCTCGGCGATTTCCTGTTTCTTGTAGATGTGGTCGCCGAGTGTGATGGCGTCGAGGCCGCCGGTGCGGAGTTGGCGATAATCTTTCGGGCTGAGGCCCGAGCCGTTGGTGGCGTTCTCCGCGTTGGCGACGACGAGATCGAGCCGTTCAGCCGTGCGGATCCCGGGCAGCAATTTCTTGACGGCGGCGACGCCGGGGGCCCCGACGATGTCTCCGAGGAACAAAATCCGCACGCGTCACCCGTGATGGAGCGTCATTCGCAACCGTTGTTTTACGGAAGCCCCCGGCATACACCACAGGCCATGCGCGAAGTACGATTGCATCTGCCGGATGGCTCGATGTCGAATGCGGTTCTGCCGGAGCCGTTGGCAATCTTGCCCGGTTCGTTCAACCCGCTCCACGAGGGGCACCGCACCTTGGCCGCGGCGGTCGAGCAGAAATACGGCCGCGCGATCCACTTCGAGCTGAGTCGGACAAACGTCGATAAACCGGAATTGCCCGACGACATCGTGGCGGCACGGGCCGCGCAGTTCCGCGGTTATGCGCCGATCTGGGTGACGCGGGCTGCGATCTTCGAGGAGAAGTCGGCGATCTTCCCCGGCGCACTGTTCGTGGTCGGGTTCGACACGGCCATTCGGTTACTGGACGCAAAATATTACACCGGCGAAGCGGCCCGCGATGCGAGTCTGCAAACGATCCGCGGACGGGGCTGCCGGTTCGTCGTCGGCGGTCGCATCGATGCTGCGGGCTTGTTCCGCACTTGGCCCGACGCCGGCGATCTCTTCGAAGTCTTGTCGGAAGAGGATTTTCGACTCGACATCAGTTCGACGGAACTGCGGGGGGCATAACCGCCACGGTCTTTTTTCCGTCGCGCCGCGACCCGAAAAGCGCACTAGGCTCCCGTACGGCGGATTCGGCTGGGTTCATTCCTTCCGGACGGGCGAGATGATCGGGCGAACCTTCCTCGGGCGTTACGAAGTGCAGCGGCAGATCGGTGAAGGCGGCATGGGCCGGGTCTATTTGGCCCGCCAAACCGACCTCGGCCGGCAAGTTGTCGTGAAGGTCATGCACGACCACATCGCCGCCGACGGCCAATTCCGCAAGCGCTTCGAACGCGAAACCCTGCTGATGGCCCGGTTCCACCATCCGTACGCCGTCACGCTCTACGACGCGTCGCTGAACGACCCGGCCGGGCCGTGCATCGTCATGGAATACGTGAAGGGCGGCAACCTCGAGACCTTGCTCGAAAAAGCCAAGAAGATGACTGCCCCCCGCGTCGGGCGGATCATTGGCCAACTCTGCGAGGTCTTGCAGGCCGCGCACGACGAGGGGATCATCCACCGCGATTTGAAGCCGGCGAACCTGATGGTCATCGACCCGGACACGCCGAAAGAGCGCATCAAGGTGATGGACTTCGGCCTCGCCAAAACCTTCGAAGACGTCTCGTCGCGCAAGGTCACCGACACCACCGTCGAATTCGCCGTGGGCACCCCGGCGTACATTTGCCCGGAGCAGATCCGGGGCGAAGTGCTCGACCACCGCGGCGACCTCTACAGCGTCGGCATCATGGCCTTCGAACTCCTCAGCGGGCGGGTGCCGTTCTTGGGCACGTCGAGCATGGACGTGCTCTTGGCGCACGCGACCGAGGAGCCGCCGACGTTCAAACAGCTCGGGTTGGACGGCTGGATTCCCGCGTACGTGGAAGCCGTGATCCGCAAGGCCTTGAGCAAAGATCCGGACGACCGCTACCAATCGGCCCGCGAATTGGCCCAAGCCTTCGACAAAGCGCTGAAGCAAGCCAAAGCCGATTCCCGGCACCGACTGCCGGGCCTCGCGGAAGCGGCGCCGAAAAGCCCGATGGACAGCGATGAAGAGATCAGCGAAGACGCGATTCTACTGCGCTTGGAAAACGCCCCGACGGGCGTGATCGCGGCGAAGTCGCGGACGCCGGCCGTGGTGGCGATCCGCACCGGCGTGCAGACACTGCCCGCGGCGCGCGTGAGCGCTCCGCCGCAAACGCCCGGCCCCGCCCTCAGCTACAACGGCCGGGACGGCCATACGCGGGAATCGCTGGCCTTGCCCTTCAAGATGGACGCGTGGATGCCGGAGTCGATCGCACTGATGAAGCTGCGCGGCTTCGTGCAAGACTACGGCGGAGAAGTGCTCGAGAGCACCCAACGACTGGTCCGCGTTTTGCTGCACAAAGCCCGCGGTGGCGGTGGATCGGGTGCTTGGTTCAGCTTCTCGCGCCGGGCCACCGGCCCCGTCGAACTCGAACTCCAGCTGCACTGCCACGATCCGAAACAGCCGAACAAGCTCAGCATCCACGTCCTATTCCATCCGTCGCATCCGTCGCTGACCGGCGACAAGCAATGGCGCGACCGCTGCGCCGATATCTTCATCGATCTGCGAGCCTATCTCATGGGCGGCAACGTCACCTGAGCCGTCAGTAATCGCCCGGTACTTCGCCGGCGCTCATCGTGCAGAGGGCAGCGAAGACCGCAAGCGGTACGCTCTCGCGCACGAATTGCACGTGGCCATCGGTGAACAAGAAATTCGCTCCGCCGCTGTGGAAGCTGTACGGTTCGTTGTCGTTCTTCTTGTTCATCGCACCTGCGCAACTCGGGCCGCAACCTTCGGCACCGCCGTCGGCCGACGCGCCATCAAGGCTGAAGGGGCCTTCACTGTCGATCCAACCGATCCCTTGATCGTTGGTCAAGGCGGAGTTCGCCGAGCGATTGCGGAACACCTGCGGCCGGCCGGCGCATTCGACGACGAGAATCGTCGATGAGGTTCCGTCGGTCACGTCGGTCATCCGCGTACGGGAGTTGCGCGACATCACCGAAAAGCGATTGCCCGTCGAGTACAGAGCGGTGGGAAGGTGCGGATTGATCGCCGCCGGTTGCACGCCGAGGATCGCTTCGTAGTCGGTCGGGGCGAGCGCGTTAGCAAACATCAGCGCCGGCCGGGGGGACTTCGGCACGGCGCTGAGCACATCGTTCCGCTGCGGCACGCTGGGGCATTGATAGGTTTTCACCGGCACGGCCCCCGCCGTCGGGTTCGTGCCTTCCCACCAGTTCAAGTTGAAGTTGTAGAGCTTCTGCAAATTTTCCTGCTCGATGTACGGCAGCGTGAGCGGCCGCCAGCCGACGTATTTCCCGGCGGGGTTGCCCGGCCCGGTCGTCGTCCACCCGGACGCGGGAAAGACTTGGTTGGCATCGTGGAAGCCGTGCAGCGCCAAGCCGAGTTGTTTGAGGTTGTTCGTGCATTGGGCGCGGGCGGCCGATTCCCGGACCTTCTGCACCGCCGGCAAAAGGAGCCCGATGAGAATGGCAATGATGGCGATGACGACCAAAAGCTCAATCAGAGTGAAGGCGGAACGGGGTAGACGTCGCATGGCTGAACTCCAAATTTGGACATTGGTTAAGGCGTACTATAACCAACAGGAAAGGGTTTTGACCTTGAGCATTTCTTGTGGCTTCGCGGCGGGCGGCAGTCCATGCGACCGCGAACCTCTGCGTTGACACTCGGGGTTTCTGAAATACGTCGTTCCCTTCGGGGCGAAGACCGTTCATCCCCGGTCGATTCTAGACCCGCAAATACAATTCGCTGCGTCACCCCACTCCGGAATTCCGATGTCCGACACATTCACCCTTGGCCTCGTGCAAATGAGCTGCGATGCCGACCGCGAGACCAACCTGCTCAAGGCCGAGGCGGCCATCGGCGACGCAGCGAAGGCCGGGGCGCAGATTGTCTGCCTGCCGGAACTCTTCACCGGGCCCTACTTCTGCCAGACCGAAGACACCGCGCTCTTCGATCTCGCGGAGCCGGTGCCGGGGCCGAGTTCGGATCGACTCGGCGCCGCGGCCAAGTTGCACGGCGTCGTCGTCGTCGGGTCTTTCTTCGAGAAGCGGATGCCGGGGGTGTACCACAATACGAGCACCGTCCACGATGCCGATGGCACGTTTCTGGGGATGTATCGCAAGATGCACATCCCGGACGATCCGATGTTCTTGGAGAAGTATTATTTCACGCCCGGCGACCTCGGCTGGAAGGTCTTCGCCACGAGGTACGCCAAGGTTGGCACGCTCGTCTGCTGGGATCAGTGGTACCCGGAAGCCGCGCGGTTGACGGCGCTGCAGGGGGCCGAGGTGATCTTCTACCCCACTGCCATCGGCTGGCACCCGCGCGAGAAGGCCGAGTATGGCGATGCCCAGCACAGCGCTTGGGAGACGAGCATGCGCGGCCACGCCATCGCCAACGGCGTGTATGTCGGTGCCGTCAACCGGGTCGGCCACGAGAAGCTCACGGGCGACGGGCTGGAATTCTGGGGGCGGTCGTTCGTCAGCGATCCGTTCGGTCGGATGCTCAAGCTCGGCGACACGGCGAAGGAAGAGATCATCACGGTGACGTGCAGCCGGAAGTGGATGGAAGAAATCCGGCGGAATTGGCCCTTCTTCCGGGATCGGCGCATCGACTACTATGGGGACTTGGTGAAGCGCGTGGCCGATTGAATCCGATCCCTTTCCGAGGTTGCTCTCCATGATGAAGTTTTTCACTTGCTTGGCGGCGCTGGCCATTTCTGGCTCGGCCTTCGCCCAAGACAAGCCCGATAAGTCCGCCGAGGTGAAGCCGCAAAAAGACGCGGCCACCGAGAAGCTGACGACATCCGGGCTGCTGAAACCGACGCTGATCGAATCGGCCGATTTGCTCGTGTACACTTCGTGGCCCGATGCGAAAGCGAAGTCGCTGGCACCCGGAGTGCAGCGGGTGTTCGAACTCGCCCGCAAGTCGCTGAAGTTCGAACCGACCGATTCGCCGTGGGCCGGCAAGCTGACGGTGTTCTTCTTGCCCGAGCGCAAGGATTTCAACACGTTCGTGCGCCTCGTCGAGCAGCGCAAGCCCGATCCGGGCGATACGACTTCGGTGCAGGTCCGCAGCAAGGAGCCGTACATCTTGGTCGGCTTGGACGCGGATTCGAAATTCACCGAAGCCGAGACGGCGGGTGAGGTCGGCGCGGCTGTCTCGGAAGCGCTGTTGAATGTCAAAGCCGGCGTGACGGCGGGTGCCGTGGCGCTGCCGACGTGGGTCACCACCGGCTTCGGGAAACTGATGGCGCTGCGGGTCGAGGGGAACGCGGCCAAGTTCGCGGCCTACCGGTTGAAGGCCAAGGGGTTGATCGCCAAAGGCAAGGCATGGAAAGCCGCCGACGCATGGGGCGAAGCGAAGTCCAAAGAGACCGACATCGTGGCGATCAGCGTCATCGAGTTCCTGATGTCCGGGCCCGACCCGATGAAGTTCACCAAAGTGCTCAGCGGCTTCAAGCCGAGCGATGAACGCCCAAACCCGACGCTGGAACAAGCCTTGGAAGTGGCCGATTACAATCCGGATACATTGGACGCGGCGTGGAAGGCATGGCTTGCGAAGGTGAAGTGATTATCGAAAAAACGGGGCGAGTCGGCTAGAAATGTTGGACGCTCGCCCTAAGATATGTTTTCGGTTCGGGAAGACGTAGCTCAGCCGGTAGAGCAGCTCACTTTTAATGAGCGGGTCGTGGGTTCGATCCCCACCGTCTTCACTGCCTTGTCCCCGCAATCCACTTTCATTTCCACTTTCCCTACCGGATCCTCATGGGGGACGGTATCTAGCCAAAGACTCTAAAAGAAGTCGGCAATTTTCTCACTGATAGGCATGCCAATTGCCAATCTATCCAGGCTTATTGCCAATGTTCCTTTGAGACTTCCCCATGTTCGGTCGGAAGAAAGTCCGGTACGCCGTTGTCGGGGCCGGTTGGTTCGGCCAGGCGGCCGTGCTTCCAGGGTTTGCGAACTCCAAAAGTTCGCAGCTCCAGGCCATCGTTTCGGGCGATGCGGCGAAACAGAAAGAACTCGGCGATAAGTACGGCGTATCGACGTTCACATACGACCAATACGACAGCCTCATGGCCAGTGGCGATATCGATGCGGTTTACATCGCGCTGCCGAATTCGATGCATCGCGAATATACGATCCGCGCCGCGAAGCACAATGTCCACGTACTTTGCGAGAAGCCGTTGGCGGCAAATGCCCAAGAGTGCCGGGATATGCTAGCCGCGTGCCGCGCAGGCGGGGTTCAATTGATGACCGCCTATCGGTTGCATTTCGAGTCGGCGAACTTGTCGGTGGTGGAAAGAATCGCTTCCGGTGACATCGGTGAGCCCCGACTATTCGTTGGAATCAATTGCCAGATGATCGAAGACGAAGACAATTCCCGGCTCGATGGGGACCTGAAGGGAGGCCCGCTGATGGATTTGGGCGTCTATTGCATCAACGCGGCTCGTTACACGTTCAAAGCGGAGCCGGTCGAGGTCTTCGGGTTCACCGCCAGCCAACCCGGGAAAAAGTTCGCCGAGGTTCCGGAAATGGTCACGGCCATGCTGCGCTTCCCGGAAAACCGCCTCGCCACGTTCTCTTGTGGCTTCGGCGAAGCGAAAGTCTCCGAATACCGCGTCATCGGCACGGCCGGAGATCTCCGCCTCGACCCGGCTTACAGTTTCCAGTCCGACATCGAACTCCGCCTGACGGGGAAAGACGGACGAGTGACGCGCCAGACTTTCCGCGAGCGCGATCAAGTCGGTGCGGAAATCGAGTACTTCTCCGATTGTATTCTGGAGGGCTCCGAGGTCGAACCCGACGGCCGTGAAGGCCTGATCGACATGATGATCATCGATGCCATCAAGGAATCGATCAAATCTGGCCAAGCGGTGTCGGTCGGCCCGTTCGAAGCCAAGCCGCGGCCGGACAAGGATCAAGAGATGAAAATGCCGAAGGTTCGAACCCCCAAATTGGTGGAGTCCAAACCCCCGGCTGGGGGTTGAAATGGA
>Ga0105045_10006928_pt1 | contig 10043 bp, 9 predicted proteins | sample MAT02_FD_78089 | JGI IMG/M metagenome (GOLD analysis project Ga0105045, IMG submission 78089) | Freshwater microbial communities from Lake Fryxell liftoff mats and glacier meltwater in Antarctica - MAT-02 (megahit assembly) | ecosystem: Environmental > Aquatic > Freshwater > Ice > Liftoff...
ATCGGCGTCGCTCTTGGACATCGGTGCGGCTCCCGGCGAGGCGGCGAGCATCGGCGCATCCTCCGCGCCGGTCTCCAGCGGCGAGGCCTCGGCCGGGGTCTGGGTTAGGGCGGGCGGGGTGGCCGCGGCGGGGCCAGGGACAAATCCTGGGACGGTGCCAGGGATGGCGCTGGACAGCGCTGCATCTGCCAGCCTTCCCCCGCCCGCGGCCGGCGCCGCCTGGGCTTCCACCGCACGCTTCAGGGAATCGCCGAACCCGCCGCCATCGGCCAGCGCACCGGCGCCGGCATCGGCCGGGGCAGCGCCCAATGCCACGGATGCGGGCGTGGATGTGTTCCCCTGGGCGGCAAGCGGAGCGAGCATGGGTGGGCTTTCCTCAGCCGGATCCGGTCCTCAGCGGGGCGGGAATGCCCATCAGACCGGTCGCAGCGGGGTGGTTGCATCCGCCGTGCCAGCCCAGCGCAGGGAAACAGCCGCAGCCCGCCGGCATTTCCTGCCGGGGGCAGCGCTTTTCCTGCCGGCCATGGTTGCCCAGGGCATGGCATGGAAACTGCGTGCCCCTGGCAGGCCGGGCCTTCCGGCCGGTGACGCGCCCGAACCAGGGGCGCGGCGCGCAATTCCAAGTGACAGGACGCCAGCCCCATGTCCCTCTTCGGCGCCATGACTGCCGCGATCAGCGGTCTCTCCGCCCAGTCGAAGGCGCTGGGCAATATCTCCAACAACCTCGCGAACAGCCAGACGGTGGGTTACAAGCGGATCGACACCAGCTTCGTCGATCTCGTCACCCAGTCCAGCCGAACCTCCAACTCGCCCGGCTCGGTGCTGGCCCGGCCAGACTACACCAATTCGGTGCAGGGCACGGTCGAGCAGTCGGACGTGCCATTGGCCATGGCGATCGGTGGCCAGGGCTTCTTCTCGGTGGCGTCGCAGCGCGGCACCAAGGACGGGCTGCCGAAATTCGACGAGCGGCAGTTCTACACCCGCGCGGGCGATTTCCAGCTCAATCGTGACGGCTTCATGGTGAACAATTCGGGCTACTTCCTGCAGGGGTGGCCGATCGACCCAACCGGCACCGCGACCGAGCCGGATCGCACCACCCTCGAACCCATCCGGATCAGCCAGCAGGTGTTCAATCCGGTGCCGACCTCGCAGATCGACCTCGCGGCCAATCTGCCGGCCGCTGGCTTGATACCGGTCAACACCCAGGTGCGGCTGTATGATTCGCTGGGCACCTCGCATGTGGCGAACCTGACCTTCTCGCCAGTGCTGATCCCGGGCCCGCCGGATATTCCAACGAGCGAATGGGACATGGAGATCGCGGTGCCCGGCGAGGTGACGGCAGTCAGCCGCACGGTGCGGCTGCAATTCGGCGCCACCGCCTCACCGGCCGTCGATGCGGGCACGATCGGCGGCTTCGCGGCCCTCAACAACCTCGTCGCCGGCGCCACCGCACTGGGCGACGCGGCAACGCTGACCTTCACCACCGACCTGGGCCAGGGCAACCAGACCGTCTTGCTGAACATCGGCGAAATCGGCGCCGCTCGCGGCCTCACGCAATTCGCCGCCAAGGAGTTCTCGGTGCGCAACCTGGCGCAGAACGGCGTGCCGCCCGGTGCCTATTCGGGACTGCAGATCAGCGACACCGGCAATGTCTCGATCAACTACGACAATGGCCAGTCGCGCATTGTCGGCCGCATCCCGCTCGTCACCTTCTCCGATCCCGATGCGTTGCAGCGGCTGGATGGCCAGGCTTTCATGCGTACCCTGGAAAGTGGCGAGGCACGGGTGACGGACGCCGCAAGCGACGGCGCCGGGCGGCTGGTGGTGGGCAGCGTCGAGCGCAGCAATGTCGATATCGCCGCCGAATTCACCAAGCTGATCGTGGCGCAGCGGGCCTACACGGCCAACACCAAGGTCGTGACCACCGCCGATGAATTGCTGCAAGACACCATCAACATGAAGCGCTGAGCATGACCGGCAGGACTGACCCGCCATGAGCATCGACAATGCCTTCGCGATCGCCCGCTCCGGCCTGGCCGCCACCCAGCGCGCCATGGCCCAGGCTTCGCAGAACATCGCCAATGCCGGCACCGCGGGCTACACCCGCAAGACCATCGCCAACGAGGCGCAGGAGCTGGCTGGCCAGCCGCAGGGCGTGCGCAGCCCCGAGGCGAAGCGCGATGTCGATCTGGCTTTGCTGGCCGAGCGTGACGCCCGCGGCGCCGCCGCCGCCGCAGCCGGCGTGCGCGAGACCCTGCTGGCGGGCATCGAGGCGATCCAGGGCCGGCCGGAGGACAATGCCACGCTGGGCAACACACTGGGCCGCCTGCGCGACGCCTTCAGCGCGCTGCGCGCGGCACCCGCCGATGCCGAGTTGGCGCGCGCCGTGCAGCGCAGCGCCGAGAACACGGCGACGCATTTCCAGGAGATCGGCGCCGCCATCCAGACCGCGCGGCAGCAGGCGCAGGACGGCATCCTGGCCGAGGTGGGCCAGGTCAACGACCGCCTGCGCCGCATCGCCGACCTCACCGACCTCATCCAGTCCACGATAGCCTCCGGCCGTTCCATCGCCGACCTGGAGGACAAGCGCGACTCCCAGATCGCCAGGCTCTCGGAAAGCCTGCCGGTGCGCCCGCTGCGCCAGGCCGATGGCGGGGTGCTGCTGCTGGGCCGCAACGGGCTGAACCTGCCGCTGCCCACCTCGGGCGAGGATATCCTGAGCACCCTCCCGGCCCAGGCCGGGCCGTCCAGCTATTACGGGCCTGGCGGCTCGCTGCCGGGGGTGATGATCGGCCGGGTGGACATCACCCGCCAGCTGATCGGCGGAAAGCTGAGCGAATATGTCACTCTGCGCGACCAGACGGTGCCGCGCATGCAGGCCGAGCTGGACATGACCGCGGTGGAGCTGGCGGGGCGTATGGAGGCCCAGGGGCTGCGCCTGTTCACCGACACCGCCGGCAATGTGCCCGACCGCACCGCAGGCTACGTCGCCGGCAACCATGCGGGCTTCGCCCAGACCATCCGGGTAAACCCGGCGGTGGCCGGCAACGCGCAGGCAGTGCGGGACGGCACCCATGTGGTGGCCGGCACCCCAGGCGGCGCCACCGCCTTCGCCCCCAATCCACCCGGCGGCGCGGCTGGCTTCACGACATTGCTCGACCGCGTGCTGGAATACGCGCTGGGCAACAGCGCGGCGCCGGGCAATGCCTGGGGCGCCTTCCCCAGCGGTGGGCTGGGGCCGGATGGCAGCCTGAGTTCCAGCCTGGGCGGCCAGCGCTCGCTTGAGGATTACGCCACCCAACTCGTCCGCGCCCATACCGAGGCGCGGGCCGAGGCAAGTGCCGCCAAGGAGAATGCGGCCCTCATGCAACAGGGCATCGCGGCGCGCATCGACAAGCAGTCGGGCGTGGACACCGATACCGAGATGGCGGCCATGGTACAATTGCAGAACGCCTATGCCGCCAATGCCCGGGTGATGAGCACGGCGCAGGCGATGTGGGATGCGCTGCTGGCGGCGGTGCGCTGATGGACCTCCTGGCCCGCCTGAACAACGACTCGGCGCTGATCCGCGCGCGGCTGGAAGTGTTGACCCGGCAATCCGCCTCCGGCCGCCGCTCCGAACGGCTGGGCGACATCTCGCCCGAGGCGCCGCGTGCCATCAACCTGTCCAACGACATCGCCCGGCGCACGGTCTACACGCGTTCGATCGACCAGTCCCAGGGCCGGATAGAGGTGACGCAGGCGACGCTGCATCGGCTGAAGAGCATCGCCAACGAGTTCCGCACCGACATCGCCATGCGGCTGGACGCCAAGGACCCGCAGGCGCTGGCGACGGTGCAAGCCCGCGCCCGCTCCGCCGCGCTGGAGGTCGGCAACCTGCTGAACAGCACGATGGGCGGCGAATATCTGTTCGGCGGCAGCGACCTGACCCGACCGCCGGTGCCCGACGCCGCCAATCTGCTGAACAGCACGATGGCCACCACGATCGCCACGGCTATCGGCAGCCTGAACGACAGCAATGCCGCCGCCGTTTCCGCCGCCACACTGGCGGCGGCGCAGGACACAAGCCCGGGCGGTTCGGTGTTCTCGACCTTTCTCGAAGACCCGGCGACCGGCGGCACCGAACCCAGGCGCAGCGTGCCCTCGGGCGACCGGCAGCTGGTCGCGTATGGGGTGGTGGCCAACCGCAACGCGCTGGCGCGCAGCGAGGGCGAGACGACCGGCGGCTGGTCGCGCGACCTGCTGCGTGGCCTGTTCAGCCTGGCCGCGCTGACGCCCACGCAGGCGCAGTCAGAACAGGGCTTCGGGGCGATCGCGGAGAATATCCGCAGGATTTTCGTCTCGGCCGAGGGTGCGCTGGCCGAAGAACAGGGCTCGCTGGGCGCCATTTCCAGCCAATTGCAGGCGCAGCGCGACCGCCACGGCAACATCGCCGACAGCCTGCGCATTCAGCTGGTGGACATCACCGACGTCGATCTGGCGGCAACATTGACCAGGCTGCAATCGACCCAGAACGCGCTGCAGGCCAGTTACCGGGCGATCTCGAGCATCGCCTCGCTGACGCTGACGAGCTTCCTGAGATAAAGCGGCGGGCGGAGGGTTTCGGGCGCGCGGCGGGCCGGACTTCATGCGGCGTTAAGGTGCCGCGCCCAAGATGCCTGGGGTGTTCCTGCGGCGCGACAGTCACGTGCAGGTTCGCCGCAAAACGCCCCGCTGCAGTGCCAGGAAGGCGCTTGGCGGGGGAGACTGCACCACAAAGGAGGCGAAAACCTTGTCCACCCTGGTCCTCGAACTGCGCCAAGGCGATCTCATGGTGGTTAACGGCGCGCCGATTCGCTTCCGAAACCGCACCCGGATCGAGCTTGCGGCCCGCGCGCGTTTTCTGTTCGGCAAGCAGATCATGGCGCCCGACGGCGCCAACACGCCGGCACGGCGAATCTATTTCGCGTTGCAGACGGCCTATATCGGCACCGATGAGGAGCGCCAGGGCGGGATGGAGGCGGCGCGCGGGCTGATCGCCGAATTCCAGGAGGCAACGACCAGCGCCATGGCGCGTGACCTGCTGGGCCAGGCCCTGGCCGCGGCCGATGGCGATGACGGCTATGGCGCGCTGAAGCTGGCACGGCGGGTGATGCGTCATGAGGAGGAGGTCCTGGGAATAGCCCCCCTGCCCGCGCCGCGGCGGGAGCCCGCGGCCACCGTCCCGGGCTGAGCCATGCCAAGCGGGCTGTCCGGCTATGCCACCAACCCCGTGGTCGCCCTGCGGCAGGCGACCCAGGCCGCGCAGGAGGCGCGCGACCTGGCGCGGATCAGCAGGGAGCCGGACCTTGCCCGCAGCATGGCGGTGTTCAGGGCCGCGGTGGACAAGGCGCCCGACATCAGGACCGCGCTGCGCGACCCGCGGGTACTGGCGGTGCTGGGCACAGCACTCGGCCTGCCCGAGGCCGCCAGCCAGACCGGCCTGGCCACCCGCGTGTTGCTGGCCGACACCAACGACAAGCGCAGCCTGCCCTACCGGCTGAGCGACACGCGCTGGCTGGCCATGGCCAAGACACTCAACCTGGCCAAGAACGGCATCGATGGCCTGCGCGACCCGAAGCTGCAGGAAACGCTGCTGAACGGGTTGAAGAACAGCCGGCGGATGGAACAGTTGGACGCTCAGAACGCCGGCCTGGGCAATGCCCTGGCCTTCATCCAGAAGGCCAGCCAGGCCAAGAACAGCATCGACGTGCTGGGCGATACCATTTTGCGCCGGGTCGTGACCGGGGCGCTGAACCTGCCGCTGGAGATCGCCGTACAGTCTGTCTCCGCGCAGGCCCGTGCGGTGGACACGCGCTTCGACATCGCCAAGTTGCAAAATCCGCGCGAAGTACAGAAGCTGGCGGAGCGCTACCTGATGAACCTGGCACTCAACAACACCGGGTTTGGCCCCAATGGGGGCAATTTTCGTCTGGGCGCATTCCGCATCAACGTCTGAGGGTTTGACCGCACCTGCGCCCAGGCGGATGTTGCCGCCAGTGCCGCAAACCATTGCCATCCATGCCGCAACCACGCTGGCCGCCATTGTGGGTGGCGCGGTCCTCACCCTGGCGCATGTGCCGCTGGCCTGGATGATCGGCGCGCTTTTCGCGACCGCGGCCATGGCCTGGTTCAGGCCGGTGGCGGTTCACCCCACGGTGCGGCCGGTGGCGCTCATCATGCTGGGTCTGGGGCTGGGGCAGACATTTTCGGGGCCGGTGATGACGGCGGTGGGCCAGGCGCTGCCGGCCCTGGTCGTGGCCGCGGTGGCCTCCATCCTGGCGGGGCTGGCGGTGGTGCCGATCTTCACCCGGATGACGGGGATGGACAGCAGGACGGGCTATTTCTCCTCCGTCCCCGGCGGCGTGGTGGTGATGGCGGTCCTGGCCCAGCGCGAAGGCGTGGCCATGGCGCCGGTCACCCTGGCGCAGACGATCCGCGTGCTGGTGGTGGTGCTGACCTTCCCGCTCGCGCTGGGGTTTTTCGCCCACCAAGCGGATGACGCAGCCTTTTCCACTGCGCGCCTGCCGGTGCAGCCACTCTGGCTGGGTGTGATGCTGGCGGGCGCGCTGCTGGCGGCACTGGCTCTCCGCCGCACCGGGGTGGCCAACCCCTGGATGCTCGGACCCTTCGCCTTCACCATAGCACTCGCCGCCACCTCCAACCTGCCCTCGGGCGTGCCGATGGTGATGGTGGACGCGGCCCAGGTGGGCATGGGCATGGCGTTGGGGCAGAAGCTGACCAGGGAGTTCCTGCTGCAATCGCGCAAGCTGGCGTTGGCCTCGGTGCTGGCGTCGCTGGCGCTGGGGCTGTTGTGTTCGGTGCTGGGCCTGCTGCTGGCCTGGGTCACGGGGCTGCCGGCGGCAGCCGTCGTGCTGGGCATGGCGCCCGGCGGCATGCCGGAGATGGGGATCACCGCCAAGGCGCTCGACCTGGCCGTGCCGCTGGTGCTGGGCTTTCACCTGACGCGCACCGTGCTGTGCAATGTCCTGGTCGGGCCGTTCTATCGAGCCGCGAAGGCCCTGGGCGTGCTGCGCTGAGGGGCGTGCTGCGCTGAGGGGCGCGCTGCGCTGAGGGGCATGCGGGCGGCGGGACTCGAACCCGCACGGCCCCAGGGGCCGGGAGATTTTAAGTCTCATGCGTCTACCATTTCGCCACGCCCGCATGGCCCTTGCTATGGCCTGTTTCGGCCCAGGCTTCCAGCCGCCCGGCACGCTCGTTACGCTCGCCACATCAACGGAGGGTCCGAGCATGAATCGCCTGCAGGTCGGTGACGTCACCATTTCCAGCATCATCGAGCGCGACGGGCCCTGGCGCGTGGCCGAGACCATGTTCCCCTCCGCCCCCGCCGGCGCCGCCCATGCCCTGCTGCGCGAGATGGACCCCCGCACCTATGAGGCGGCGACCAACAGGATGGTCATCACCTACCAGTCCTTCGTCATTCGCACGCCGCATCACGTGATTCTGGTCGATACCTGCACCGGCGAGGACAAGGGCTACCCCGCCCCCATGGATTATCCCAAGCAGCCCTGGCTGGACGGGTTGGCCGCCGAGGGGCTGACGGTGGACGATGTCGACTACGTCTTCTGCACCCACCTCCATATCGACCATTGCGGCTGGAACACCGTGTTGCGCGATGGCCGTTGGGTGCCGACCTTCCCGAAGGCGAAATACATCTTCCACAAGGCCGAATACGCCTTCTGGGAAGCAGCGGCCAAGCAGGGTGCGGTGGGCAACCACAAGCCTGAAGTCTTCCTGATGAACTGCCTGCCCATCATGGCGGCCGGGCAGGCCGTGCTGGTGGATGATGATTTCAGCCTCGATGACTGCATCACCATCATCCCGACACCCGGCCATTCGCCCTGTCATTGTTGCGTGAATATCTTCTCCAAGGGCGAGCGCGCGGTGATCACCGGTGACCTGATGCATCATCAGTTGCAGGTGAACCAACCCTCCTGGTCCACCATCTTCTGCACCGACCCCGAAGCCGCCATCCAGTCGCGCCTGAAAATTTTCGCCGATACCGCGGACACCGCGGCCATGCTGCTGCCCGTCCACTTCCCCACCCCCACCGTGGGGCGGCTGAAACACACGGCCGATGGCTTCCGCTGGGCCTTCGTGGATTGACCGTCGGAGGCGGCCGGCAGCAAGGTGGATTACACAACCGGAGACGTCCGATGCTCGACCAGCCGCGCAAACAGCTCACCATCGCGTCCATGCGCGAAAAAGTCTCGCCCGCCGAGTGGCAGGCGCGCGTGGACACCGCCGCCTGCTACCGGCTGGTGGCGCTCTACGGCATGGATGATATCGGCGCCAACCACATCTCCATGCGGGTGCCGGGGGAGGACAACAACTTCCTCATCAACCCCCATGGCATGATGTATGACGAGATCACGGCGTCCTCGCTGATCAAGATCGACATCGAGGGCGAGACGGTGGGCAAGACCACCTATGGCGATTTCGACTTCGGCATCAACCAGGCGGGCTTCGTCATCCACGCCGCCGTGCACAAGCAGCGCCACGACGCGAACTGCGTCATCCACACCCACACCTGGCCGGGCATGGCCATTTCCTCGCTGGAATGCGGGCTGCTACCGCTGACCCAGACGGCGATGCGCTTCACCCACATCTCCTACCACGATTACAACGGCGTGGTGCTGGATGTGTCGGAGCAGGAGCGCCTGGTGCGCGACCTGGGCGCCAACAACGCCATGATCCTGCGCAACCACGGGCTGCTGACCACGGGCCACAGCATCGGCGAGGCGTTCAACACGCTGCATCGGCTGGAAAAGAGCTGCATGGCGCAGTTGGCCGCCATGGCCTGCAACACACCCATGGCCCAGGTGCCGCAAAAAGTGCTGGACGAGACCTACATGAATTACCAGCCCGGCACCCGCAGGCCCTTTGGCCTGATGGAATGGCCGGCCATGTTGCGGCAGCTGGACCGGCGCAATCCCGGCTATGATTGCTGATTGCGCGCCAGCAGCCTGCGCGGAATGAAGGCGTCGCGACGTAACCGCCAGGCCTTGGCGGACCCGGACCGCGGCATAGATCGTTTACCTGGCGTATTCTGGTGAATCTATCGCCAGGATACGCTTGACGCTTTCCAGATGCAGTCGGGCGCTCTCCCGGTCGCCCTCTCGCATCTGTTCATAGGTCTTGCGCGCCAGCGCGGGTGGCACCGGTTTGAGCTTGCGCCCGCTGCTCTCCGCCAGCCACTGCGACTGGGCGGCACGCTCCAGATAGTAGAGATCATCCCAGGCCTCGGCGATTGAACCGCCCAGCACCATCACGCCGTGATTTCGCATGAAGACAATATCGGCCTCGCCAACACTCGCGGCGATGCGATCACCCTCGGCGGTATCGAGAGCCAGGCCATTGTAGTTTTCATCGACCAGCGTGCGGCCATAGAATTTCAGCGCCGTCTGTCCGGCCCAGGCCAGCGGTTCACCCTCCAGCATCGCCAGGGCGGTGGCATAGGGCATGTGGGTGTGGAAGGCCGCGCGGGCGCGTGGGTTTTTCAAATGCATGCGGGCATGGATGAAAAACGCGGTGGCCTCCGGCACCCCATCACCCGCCACAACCCGCCCTTCCAGGTCGGTGATGAGAAGGCGCGAAGCGGTGATTTCGGAGAACGCCCAACCATAGGGATTGACCAGCATCAGATCGTCACGCCCCGGCACGACGGCCGAGAAATGATTGCATATCCCCTCATGCATGCCCAGCCGCGCCGCCATTCGGAAGCAGGCGGCGAGATCAATCCGTGCCTGCTGCACGGCGTCGCTGTCGAGCAGAGAATTGTGAAGGATCGCGGGGGCGGCCGATGAGGCATCGGCTGAGAGAGAATGGGCCATGCCCAATTCCTTGCAGGAAGGGCGCGGCAGGGCAACAGCGGCATTGGAGCGCCCGTTCCGGCAGGGTTCATTTCAGGCCCGAATGGTGGGTAGGTAGCCTGGCCAGCAGGAGAACTCCTCCATGATTCCACGTCGCAGCTCGTCGGTTTCGCTCGCCGCACCCGCCCTGGC
>Ga0105045_10006929_pt1 | contig 10041 bp, 5 predicted proteins | sample MAT02_FD_78089 | JGI IMG/M metagenome (GOLD analysis project Ga0105045, IMG submission 78089) | Freshwater microbial communities from Lake Fryxell liftoff mats and glacier meltwater in Antarctica - MAT-02 (megahit assembly) | ecosystem: Environmental > Aquatic > Freshwater > Ice > Liftoff...
CGCGCGTGATCCGGCGCACGCCAAGCGCCTGCTTGCAGACGGCGCAACCGAGGTCGTGCCAGAGGCGCTAGAGGCCAGTTTGCAGCTAGCATCGCGCGTGCTGAGCGGGCTCGGCATGCCCGAGACGAATATCGCAGAACGAATCGCCAAGGAGCGCAAGCAGGCCATGCGCGCGCTTGGATGAGTGCCGGGAGTTTTTGGTCGCGGGCTTTCAGCCCCACGATCAATCAGCTTTCGCTCAAAATATGCTTCACTGTTTTTGCTATCAATTCAGCGGCTCGAATAGATTCGCCGCCAGTTGATGTCCGACCAAAGCCAAATCGCACGACTTGTCGCGCGTGCGCATCAGATAAACCGATCGCTTTCAACACGTGTGAAGTACCCATCGTACCTTCAGAACACGCAGCGCCGGTTGCAGCTGAGATCTCAGAGGCGACGCGATCCAATAGATCAGCCGCATCGACACCAACGAAACGCATGCTCCGCAAGCCCGGAAGCTTAGCTTCAGGCGCGCCTAAAAGTTCAAATTCAATGCTTTTTGAGCGCAATACATCGACAAAGCACTTTGCTTGCGCCTCGATGTGGTGGGCGTCAGCCGCCATTCGCTGTGCTGCAATTTTGCATGCGACGCCGAATCCAACGGCAAGAAACACCGGAATCGTGCCTGGGCGCAGGCCATCTTGTTGGCCGCCCCCATACATGATCGGCCGAATTTGATCGCGCAAGCTCGGGGCGATATAGAGCGCACCAACTCCCATCGGCCCATAAAGCTTGTGCGCGGAAAAGCTCAAAAAATCTACGCCGTCAGCGACTACGTCAATGGGGATTTTCCCTGCGCTTTGAGAGGCATCGGAGTGCAACAACGTTCCAGAATCGCGAATGGCGCAGCTAATCTCGGCGATGGGTGCGACGGTGCCAATTTCATTATTCGCGTGCATGACCGAAACTAAACGCCGGGCGCGCTGAGAATCATCGATCATCTGCCGAACCGCAGTTAATGCAACTCGGCCTTTAGAATCCACAGGAATACGGCTTACTTCAACACCACGTTCTTGCATTGCCGCCGCCGACTCAAGAATGCATTTGTGTTCTAAAACTGTTGTAATAATTGCCGAGGAGTTCTCTCTGCCAAGGCAAAAACCTTGAATTATTAGATTGTTGGACTCAGTTGCGCCGGATGTGAGGATGATGTCGTCGGGATCGGTACCAATAAGTTCAGCGATGGATTGTTTGGCCACATCTACGGCCAATGCCGCCCTTTGCCCGCCTGTATGATGTGAATGCGGATTGCAACTAACACCCTCAAGCCACTCGATCATCGCACTTGCGACCGCGTTACACGGCTGAGTAGATGCGTTGTTATCCAAATAAATCGCTGCCATCCACCTGCTCAACTCATCCAGGCGTAGAGATTATCCCAAGCCAATTCCAATAGCCGCTCAGTCCGAGTCTCTATGAAAGCAATTGACCAATCATCTGATTTTCGACCGAGTGCCGATAGGTGAGGCATATGCGCAGAAAATTTTGCGATCTCTTGTGCGCGACCACCAAACTCAATCTCAGACGAGCCAAGAATCTTCTCCGCTTCTACGTGAGAAGGCGCGCTAAGTGCTGCGTAAAGTATTCGTTTAGCGCCCCAGGGCCGATTTGAAAATGAAGAATTCGCGTCGCGTTGTACTAGGACTAAATTGCCAAGTTTGTGAATGGTTTCTTTATTTGACCAAACGTCGACCGGCCAACCACTGCTGACACTCTGAGGTGCAATGTGCTCCAGAGATAATAACCGATCATCCTTAAAGCCATTGAAGGTAAGGCAAGGCGATACGGCGGATTTCCCTTTAACGACAAGTCCAGAAAATTCTTGATCTTCTACCGCGTCATGATAAGCAGATAGCAAAAGAAATCGGGCGAGCGTTTTGCTAATGGAGTAGGCGGGAAGTGCCTTGGATTCCTTTACAAAGTAACTTCGATCAACAATAGCCCCATGATTTTTGTCCGAAAGTCGAGCCCTTAATTCTTCTTTTAGCAAATTCAAACTAATGTCTTGACTTTTTTCAGGAGCGATCCTGTCCTTTCTAAGTGTGCGTGCGAGAGGTGCAAGCGCTGTAATGTTGTTGTCTCCCGTGAGCAACTCTCTATATTCTTGATCAATGTTTCCTGTATTTCTCCTGGACGCGCGCCACAGAACTGAAAAGGCTGTCATTGCCTTTAGCGCTCCTTCGAACTCCTTGCCAGCCGAATCCGCGCTTAAACCTGCTAAAGCATTTGAATAAAAGCGAACTAATGGCGCAATTGTTATTGAATGCCCTAATGCCGCAAGCAAACCAAGGCACAGTTTGACCGAGTCAGTTGTTGCCTCAACTGGAAGTCCGTGCAGTGATGTGGAAACACCGCAATTCCAACTGTACCTATGAAAAGTTGCGACGTTCCTAAGGTTTTCGACGAAAGCTAATCGAAGTGTAGGGCTTTGCTCGTGTCTCTCAAACTCCTCTTTAAGGTATCGTCGTTGATCCGCCAGTCGTTTTGACAGTTTTGCACCGGTTTCAGCTGCGGCGAAAAAGATTAGTAATTCGCGCGTCGCTGCTTGAAGTGGCTCTCCTACTTTGGACTCGCTAAGATAATTGGATACCTCGTCCAATAGTTTTCTTGAAGGCGAATGTTCGTATTTTTCTAAAGTTTCCGCACTTACAACTTTCGGTTTAAATGTTTCAAATGCCGTGAGGGGTTCTCCGGTTGTGTTTAATGATTCAAAGACTGTAAATGCATAATCTTCATTTTTGCCCCGGACAACAGTGAGCGCTACTCGATTTAGCAAATAGCTTGAGAATAGTATTAAGTGCAGTAACCCAGAAAAATCTAAATTTACCGTTCGGTCTTTTATTGACTGAATAACCTCGTCTGGGAAATCATGATTAAGCAAAGCGCGTTGAAACTTTTTATTTCCTTGAATTTCTTCTAAACTTGGTAGCTCTTCCAGGTCTTGTTTGGAATTTCCCGCAATAATCGATTTGAGAGTCTTTGATATTTGCGTGAGGCGCTCAATAAGCGCTACTTCGCCTTCTATATTTTCCCGTTGCTTTGGCTTGTATTCAACAGGTTTATCAGTAAAAACAAATGTATATTTAGATATTAGGTGAGCAATTGGAGAGTTATATTTAGCATCTGCGTTCTTTCTTGCCCATTGGTCATCAAATGATCTAATCATTCGAGGATAGGGTGGCGCATCACCATATGCCTGTTTGTCTTGAAACGTTGAACTTAACTCTTCAATCACCCTTAACGATTGACCGTCTAGCCATAGTTCTGCCGATGTCAGTCGCTCCTGAGCACGTCCTCGAAGCATCTTAAGGTGCGATAATCTTATGTGATTGTGTAATGCTAAACATAAAAGCAATAATGAAGTCAGGCGTTGCTGGCCATCTATTACGGTAAGTACTTTTGCTGGAACTTCCGAGCGAACAATTGGTTGAACCGTAGTGAAGTTAATATCATGAATCGTAATTATCGTTCCCAAAAAACTAAAGCTCTCGTCGTTATTTAGTAAGAGCATATAGCCGTGCAGTGTATCATCAAGTAATTTTGCGACTTTTTCCTTGTCCCACCCATATGGACGTTGATAGGGTGGAATATAAAGACCAAGTCCCTTTTCACTTAGAAGTTCTCTAACATTTCTCGACGTGGCCTCAAAGATATCTTTTGCTTCCATCGGCATATTGAACTCCTGTTTAAATTAGAAAGTATGTGATTTATTTATGACAAACCAAACAAGCCTTTGCCGTAGAAGAAAATGCCTCTTCCATAGCCAATCCAGGCAGTTGGTCCTCAGCAGAGCGTAGCGGATTTGGCCTTATTTTGGCGCATGCGCGCTGCATTCTTTTTTCGTGTTCTTGTTCAATCGCGGCGGTTCGTTCCGGTTGCTCAAGCTCGACGAGGGATTCTCGGTCACTCCAGGTGAAGGGGGAACCGTGCTCAAGCGCGCTTTTTTCGTATCGTTTTGCTTCTTCAAACGCATCGGGATGATTTTTCTTGAGGCGCACCCATTCAATTTTTTGCTGAAAGAAGCAAAAAGTGCAGCCACTTCTAGATCGCCACTTGTAATAGTGAGGCAGGCCAATCCCCGCACCGTTCAGAAGTTCGAGCACCCCCGCATGATCTATTCCTTCGCTACGAAACGGCAAATGGATGATCAGGTCATCGTTGGTTGAGTTAAATCCTTCGCGGTGATTTTCATCAGATCGGATCGCGACATAGCTGTGTACTTTATCACCGCTTTCCAGCCACGGTTTGACCCAGTTGCGAAACGGCAAAAGTTTGAGTTGCCGCGTACACCAACGGGTGCGTACGGACGGCAGAAAATGACCATATTCGCGTAACCAAAAATCGAAATCACGATGCGGGTTCAATCGAAGGATTGGCTTACCTAAGAATCCCTCAAGACGGCCAAGAAACTCGTAGACCTCTGGCAGCTCTTTGCCAGTATCTGTAAAAAAATATTGAACATCAATTTCAGGGTGTCGCAACCGCATAAATACAGCGAGAGCTGCGCTGTCTTTGCCGCCCGATAGCCCAAGTACGTGTTGTTCGGCCATTACGGCTGCTCCTTTAGATCAAGTAGTTGCGCGCCTGCTTCTGCAAGCGCCGCTAGCAAGACGTCGCGCTTCACGTTTCCCGTCGTGAGTTGACCGAGTATGCCTTCGGCAAGAAGCTGAATCGTTGTCCCATCGCTTTCTGCGACATCAAAAGAGCCAGAAATGGTTCGTCCGCAATTGAATACGACGGCGATCGCGCGACGACTTGCTGTCCGCCCTTGAACGCTTGCAAGTGCTTCAATTCGGCGAAATTCAAACGCCCATTTGACAAGTTGATGGGTCGCTTGGTCAAAATCATGGTCAGTAAACCCTGCGGGGGGTTTGCTAACAGCGAGTGAAACCAAGCCCTCAATATCCGACGTTTTTGCATTAAAGGTCTGCAGACGGCTTGCAAATGCCTCCAGTACATAGTCTCCGGAAACGCCCTGAATGGCTCGCGCGCGTGACCTTATAGATTCTAAATCCCCAGAATGGTCAATGGCTTTTATCAAACGATCCTGGATTTTTTTGAGTGCTACGGGGTAGGCGTTTCTTAACTCATCGACAATTTCGCCAATTGACTTCATTAACGGCGCGATCTCGTGAGTCCCCAATAGTTCGGGCAGGTCGGTGAAGATCACCTTTAATGGATCGGATGCGCGTAATAACAATCCTCGGACGGTTCGAGCCTTGTCGCCAACTTGCTTGGTTCGTTGTGTCCACTGTGGCAGCGCAAACGTCATAGAAACGAGTGCACGCGCAGAGTCCAATGGTTCGGCAAGCACGGCGCGCCCAATCATAGGGCCAAGCGTTTCCGAAAGTGCGATCAACAGTTGCGTCGTATTGGCATCGATAATCACGCCTTTCCAGGAAATCCTTGTTGGATCTTGCAGCCACTCGTCTATATGTGCGGCGGTCAACTCTGGAACAAAGATACCTTCCACATAGACCGCAATTTTGCTTCGATTTGCGAGTAAATACGCAAATGCCAAAATGGGAAGCACACCTTGCTTTAGACCGAAAGGCGCGCTCGTCCATGACTCGTAAATCGCTGCCAAAGTAAGGGCACCGTTTTTTGTAAAGAGCAATTCGTCTGTGGTTTTCCACAACGCCGCAATTGTAGATGCTTGGCTCGCTTCAGCACCGTTTGCAGTAATAAAACCCCACTTTTCACCCAGCAATTGATGAATTCCCAATTCTCGCAAGATCGTAAAATAGACGCCCGCATCTGATGGGTAACCAACGTAGTCGAGATTCGGGCTTTCGCCGAAAGCTAACATTCGATGTAGCAGCATGCGTTGGGCTTGGGTTGCGCTTGAGGAAAGCGCGTCGCGGTTGACGAGTTCGCTATGTATGACGGGTGCGCTGTGAAAGACTTTTGCGCAGACAAGGCTTGCTAGCGGCGATAGTCCTTGCGCTGGGTAAACATCAAACTGCTCGCCGCGAAAAAACCATCGAGCGTTGGTGAATGCTTCTCTGAGCAGGGACTCTACTTCTCCCTGCGCTCTAGCCATTCGAGCGTTTATTTCACGCCGCGCTACTGTGTCGCCCATCAGTTGCGGATCTTTTGCCGATACATATTCGAGTAGCGCCAGTTCATTGGCTTGATCCATAACGCTTAACAGCCCGCGTGGCACACCGTAAAGCCGAAGATGTGTGGCATCTTGCGTCGAAAGGTTTTTTGCAAGGTCGAGCGCAGCATTTTCGTCGCATTCAGCCGATGCAAGCAGCACCGTAAAACGCCCCGATGCAGATCGCGAAATTTTATCGGCTGGGGCTGATTTTGCTTTTGCTGCGGACAGAACGTCGCGATCAAACCAGCGAAGAGTTCCGGTTTCTACATAGTGACGCCGTGCAGAAATGGCAGGTAGTGCGGTTAATCCTTTGAGGTGGGCCTTGCCGATGGTGCCGATCACACTGGTTGCCTTTACTAACGCCGCTTCAATGTCGAAATCGCTACCCGCGTAAATTCCCCAAGCGCCAACGTGCTTTCTGTAGACGAGAATGCTGGCTGCTTTAAGCTCATCGAGCGCGTCCAACAACACTTTCCGCGCCATAGTTGGTAAGCACTCAAGCAACACTTCAGTTTCGGCAGCTAAGCCAGAACCATTTTTAAAGATCTCAATTAATCCAACGGTTTTAACGAGCGACTGGTGTGGTTCACCAAAACGCGCTTCTGTTCGCTCTACTGCCTCCGCGCTATTGGCCCAACGATGCCCGTCCGTCGAAGCCAAGATTGCGTTTTCTAAGTTCGCACGAAGATATTCCCAATAGTGCGACGGTAAATAGCTGGAATACTGGTCATTAAATTGTTGCGTTTTAAGAAACTCCCGAAAACCAAACGGTTCGGCGGAGCTAAGGAAACCAAAGATACTGCGTTCGTTTTGACCAAATCGCCGCCTCGAACTCGGCCCTAATAGCGCGGCTGTGACAGGGTGCAGGGGCCAACAATTGTCCAGGGATTTCGCAAGCGACGCTGGCGATGAGGGACGGCGATGATGAATACTAGCGGCAATGTGTCTCGCGATTTTTTCGCTTTTGGGGTGCTCGATACTGCATTCAATCGCTCGCCCAATAAGGTCAATCAGCTCATCAGTGCCCGCTACGATGGGTATATCGACGAAGCGACCTTGTACTTTTGCCCACTCTTCACGGACGTCCGTTCCGAGCCGCCCCGCGTAACGTTCAAACGCTTGGTGCAAGATGCCAATAACAACTAATTTCCCACGGCAGCGACTCGCGGCTTCAGCAAGTTCTTGGTAGAAATGAATGTCGTAACCCGCTATTGCAGCAGATTCGAGGAATTTTCCAAGTTCGTCCAGAATTAGGATCACGCCCGCGTGTGAGTCGCTTTCGGCGCGCTTAACTAGCTCAGCAACAATGTCTCTACTTCCACCTTTGTGTGGCTTTCGCCCCGGAAGCGGTGCGAGTACGTCGATTGCGTCTCCAATGCTCTCTTCGACTTGTGCGCGGCGACCAACAATAGGAATGACTAACCATGGCTTTCGACTACTAAACAGCTGCGTGAGCGGGTCGTTTGGTTTTAGCCCCAGGATTAGAGACGCTTGCTTTCGAATCTTTGGCGTTCCCCCAGCTAATTGTCCGAGCGCAAGGGCTAGGGACGATTTTCCGCCGCCGTACGGCCCTGTCCACGTAAACGCGCGCTGTTGAGTCTCGCTCACAAATTTGCCTATTGACTGAATTGCGGACAATGGGCTTGGCTGAATAACGTACCCCGTCAAGGCGTCGGCACGATCTAAATCGGTATCTAAACGAACTGACCGCTGAAATTGAGTCTTCACGCTTACAGAGTTCAGATTTTCAGTTTGCATACGCAGCCTTCAAAAAGCTGAATTTGGCACTATTCTCGAATGCGTTCGGTTTACGACTAATTTGGCGAATTCCGCCGCTATCTGTCCAGCGAATCAATCCGTTAGTTGTCTCTTCAAGCGAAATGAGGCGCTCTGCGACTGAATTTGTGTCGAGCTTAAAAACACTACCGGGTGAGCCGTGTTCGTGAGCGATAGACTCGAAAGACAAAGTGTTTTGACTACTACCAGTTCGGGCTTCGAAGTCTTGCCAGAATTCGGTAAGTGCGAACGCAAACATGCCATTGGGTAGTGTTGGCTGGGCGCTACGTCTAAACCTGTAAGAAGTCGAATCATTTTCGCTAATTAGCCCAAGTTCGGCAAGCAAAGGTTCCGCCGCATCGTCTGAGTCGCGTCCGCCGACTCGCGCAAGGTAGCATCGCAAACAGACTTCGACATCGCGCTCTAATGTGACCTCTGAAACACGATGGTCTCTGTCCGTAGCGAGTGCGCGGAGCGATTTCACAACGTAACTTCGGTCAAATGACTCTGAAGTGATTTTGTTGAATAGGTGATACCAAGTTGTAGTCCGATATTGCCGCCCTGCGAGGCACCAATGAACTAGCCAACAGGTTGCAGGTCGCTCCAAATACTGATCTACGCCCCGCTCGCCAAATAGAAAATCGCCAATTTCTCCGGCACGCAGCTCGCCTTCTTCTTCATTTATTACGTCACAGGCGAGTGCCCAATGCCGAATGGCCGAGACCATGTTCTTTCCGACGCCGAAGCGGCTGATCGCCGATTCATCGGAGAAGACTTTTTTGGTGCTTTCCAAGTTTGCGCGGGCGCTAGTAACAGCCACAAAAGCTTTTCGCAGCCAAAGTTGCCGCAGCGGAAACGTTTCGTGTCCGGAAAATTGGAATCTATTCGAACTTGAGGTATTTTTCGCCATGGGTAAGTCTACTGGCGAAGTACGCCAGTTGGCAACCGTTAGTCAAAATATGAATAATTCGTAAAATTGATTATTTTTATGAATTCGGCGAGAGTGAACGTAATGGTTATTAGCACAAGGCCGCCATGGAACTCCATTTGCCGTTGCCACATTTTAAGGAAATCGTGTTGGTCTTGGTGGCTGCGGGTATTGCGGTGCCGCTACTGCATCGTTGGCGCCTGAATTCGGTGCTGGGATATGTGTTGGTTGGGGCATTGATCGGCCCGTTTGGACTCGGGCTGTGGGTGGACTCGGCACCTTGGCTGGCATGGGTTGTGATCACCGATGCGCAAGGCGTACAGAGAGTCGCCGAGCTTGGCATAATCTTTTTGCTGTTTGTGATCGGCCTAGAGCTTTCATTTACGCGTCTATGGGCGATGCGCCGTTTGGTGTTTGGTTTCGGCGGTTCGCAGATTGTAGCTTGCGGCAGCGCTATCTTTCTCTGCACGCTGGCGCTTGGCATTGAGTATGAAGCCGGCTTGGTACTGGCGGCTTGTCTAGCTTTGTCATCGACCGCAATCGTGATGCAGCTGCTGCAAGAGCGCCGCCAGTTTAACAGCGAGGTTGGGCAAACCAGCTTTGCCGTGCTGCTGATGCAGGATCTCGCGGTGATACCGATTCTTTTGCTGGTCGGCGTGCTGGCTGTGCGCCAAAGCGAGTCCGTTCCAACCCTGCTCGGTATCGCGCTGCTCAAAGCGGTTTCAGTGGTGGCTTTGATCTATTTGGCAGGCCGTCTGCTGATGCGCCCGCTGATGCGCATGGTGGCGAAGACGCGCAGCCCAGAGATGTTCATGGCGGCCACCTTGCTGATAATCATCGGCACAGCGGCGCTTACCGGCATGGCCGGACTATCGATGGCGCTGGGGGCATTTCTTGCTGGATTACTGTTGGCGGAAACCGAGTATCAGCACCGCGTCGAAGTGGAAATCGAGCCGTTCAAGGGATTGCTGCTCGGCTTGTTCTTCATCGGTGTGGGCATGGGTGTGGACTACCGGATGGTTTGGCAGTATGCCGGGCCAATGCTGCTCGGATTGGGCGCGCTGCTAGCGCTCAAAGCTCTGATTATCTTCTTGCTCGGCATCGCGTTTCGACTGCCACGCCACGTTGCGATCGAAACTGGCCTGCTCTTGAGTCAGGGCGGCGAGTTTGCTTTTGTGGTGTTGGCGTTGGCAAC
>Ga0105045_10006930_pt1 | contig 10041 bp, 5 predicted proteins | sample MAT02_FD_78089 | JGI IMG/M metagenome (GOLD analysis project Ga0105045, IMG submission 78089) | Freshwater microbial communities from Lake Fryxell liftoff mats and glacier meltwater in Antarctica - MAT-02 (megahit assembly) | ecosystem: Environmental > Aquatic > Freshwater > Ice > Liftoff...
ATCGGGCCAAAGATGCTCGCCGAAGACGATCCGATGAAGATGCGAATGGACATTATCGACGAGCAACTCGATACCCTCGGCCAAGCGGTGTTGGGCCTTACCCTGGGCTGCGCCCGCTGCCACGATCACAAATTCGATCCGCTGACCGCCGCCGATTATTACAGCCTCGCCGGGATCTTCTACTCCACGAAAACGATGAAGACGTTTAACGTGGTGGCCACGTGGAACGAACGCACGATCGGCACCCCCGAAGCGATCGCCGCCGTGGCGGAATACGAGAAGAAGTTGGCCGCGGCCAAAGCCGCCGTGGCGAACGCGGAGAAGAAGCTCAAAGACAAAACGCTGCCGAAGGATGCCGAGGAACGGAAGCTCGCGGAAGCCGAAGCGAAGAAACTCCGCGACGAACTCGCCGCGATTCAGAAGGCGAAACCCAATATCGATCAGGTGATGGCAGTCGAAGAGGGGAAGCCCGCGAACCTGAAAATTCACCTGCGCGGCAACCACCTCACCCTCGGCGACGAAGCCCCCCGCAAGTTCCCGAAGATCATGGCGAACGTAACGGGTTCGCCCATCGCCGGGGATCGCAGCGGCCGCCTCGAATTCGCCGAGTGGATCACCCGGCCGGAACACCCGCTCACGGCCCGCGTCATGGTCAACCGCATCTGGGCCGGGCATTTCGGCGAAGGCCTCGTGCGCACCCCGGATAACTTCGGCAAACTCGGCGAACGCCCCACGCACCCCGAACTCCTCGATTGGCTCGCCGCCGAATTCGTGCGCTCGAAATGGTCGATCAAACAGATGCACCGGGTGATCGTTACATCTGCGGCCTACCGCATGAGTTCTGAACGCGATGCGGCCATCGCCGAGAAAGATCCGGAAAACCGGCTCTATTCGCACTTCAACCGCCGCCGCTTGGGCGCCGAGGAAATCCGCGATGGCATGCTGGCAGTATCCGGGTTGATCGACCGCACCGCGGGCGGCACGAATATGAAATTCAACCCGCGAGATTACGTGAATAGCACCGGGAGCAAGAACTTCGACGGTTACAACAACACTCGTCGATCCGTCTACCTTCCGATCATTCGCAGCGGCGTGTACGATGTGCTGCAAACGCTCGACTTCCCAGATCCCTCGGTGCCGAACGGCCAACGCAATACCTCGACGATCCCAACGCAGGCGCTCTTCCTGTTGAACAGCTCGCTCGCCGATAAGACTTCGGAAGCGCTCGCCACCTCGATTCTCGCCGGGAAGGGGGACGATTCCGGACATGTCGAAGAGGCGTATCGCCGCACCTTGGGCCGAGCGCCGACCACGGCGGAAACCGAGAAGATCCTCGCCTACTTGAAGAAATCGGAATCGAACGCCGATTCGAATATCAAGCCCGAACAACGGCGTTTGCTCGCGTGGCGCGGCCTCTGCCGCGTGGTGTTGGCTTCCAACGAATTCATCTTTGTGGAGTAGCGATGTTCGCACCCAACCGCCGGGAACTGCTGAAATCGACGGCCCTCGGCTTCGGCATGCTCGCCCTGCAAGACATCCTGCAAGCAGCGGAAGCCGCGCCGCGCGATCCGCTGAAGCCGCGCGTGCCGCACTTCGCCCCCAAGGCGAAGCGCGTGATCTTCCTGTTCATGCACGGCGGCCCTTCGCAGGTCGATACCTTCGACTACAAGCCGAAGTTGGCCGTGGACGACGGCAAGCCATTGCCCTTCCCCAAACCGCGCGTGGTTTCCGGGGCCACCGGGAACTTGCTCAAATCGCCGTTCGAGTTCAAACAATACGGCAAGAGCGGCGCGTGGGTTTCTGAAATCTTCCCGCACATCGCGGGCAAAGTCGACGATCTCTGCTTCATCAAATCGATGCACGGTTCGAACTCCCGGCACGGCGGGGCGCTCCTCGAGATGCACACCGGCTCCGATACGTTCGTACGGCCGGCGATGGGTTCGTGGGTGACCTACGGCCTCGGCACCGAGAACCGCGACTTGCCCGGCTTCATCACCATCTGCCCCACGCTCTCGCACGGCGGTGCGAATAACTATTCCTCCGCTTTCCTCCCCGCGATCTACCAAGCCACCCCCCTCGGCAGTGCCACCACCCCGGCGAGCCAAGCGACCGTGCCCTTCGTGAAAGGCAGCACCCCGCTCGCACAGCAACGGCTCGAACTCGATCTCCTCGCCGACCTCGACCGCGAACGCAAGAGCGGGGCGGACAGCATCACCGAGAGCCGGATCCAATCGTTCGAGATGGCCTTCCGCATGCAGAACGCGGCCCCCACCGTGCAAGACCTCACGAAGGAAACCCCCGAAACGCTGGCACTCTACGGCATCGGCGACAAAGCGACCGAGAACTTCGGGCGCCAATGCCTGATGGCCCGCCGCTACGCGGAAGCCGGGGTGCGGTTCGTGCAATGCTCGCACAGTTACAAGTGGGATCAGCACGGCAACTTGAAGAAGGATCACGCGCGGAATGCCCTCGAAGTGGACAAGCCGATCGCCGGGTTGATCGAAGATTTGAAACGCCGGGGATTGCTGAAGGATACGCTCGTGGTGTGGGGCGGCGAATTCGGCCGCACGCCCGTGGCCCAAGGCAAAGATGGCCGCGACCACAACCCGCACGCCTTCACGATGTTCATGGCCGGGGGCGGCGTGAAGCCCGGATACATCCACGGGGCGACCGACGAATACGGCTACTACTCGGTGGAAGATAAGGTTCACGTTCACGATCTCCACGCGACGATCCTGCACCTGCTCGGATTGGATCACACGAAACTGACCTACAAGCACGCCGGCCGCGATTTCCGCCTCACTGATGTCCACGGCGATGTGGTGAAATCGATCATCGCGTGAGGTGGCACCCCAAGACATCTGACGAATTTCATTCCTACCGGTGAGCGGGGGGCATCAGCCCCCCGAGTATCGCAACACTCGGGGGGCTGACGCACCCCGCTCACAATACAAATCCGCAATTGACGCCGGCTGACCGCCCGGCTATCCCCGCTTCACTATGAACGCACTCCGCATTCTCGCCCTCCTCGGTTTGGCCCCGGCGGTCGCCGTGGCGCAGCCGATGGAACGCAAATTCGCCGGGCCGATCGAGCTGCTCCGCAAGCGGGTTCCACCGGGCATTCTCGCGCCGGTCGAAGCGATTCCGACGTTCAACGGTGAATCGACCAAGATGTTCGCCACGCGTGTCCAGCCCGTATTGAACAACCTCTGCGCATCGTGCCACGCGCGGGCCGATCTCGCCACGAACTTCAAACTGCGTCGGGTGGCAGAAGGCTACGCGAACCCGCAGGCGGCCGAGTTCAACATTCGTGCGGCGGCGAAACAATTGAACCGAACGAACCCGGCGGCGAGCGCATTGTTGGTGAAAGCGGTCACGCCGCACGGTACGTCGAAAGAGCCGCCGCTACGCGGAAAGCAGTTGCCGCCGTACAAGGTGCTGGAACTCTGGGTGCATTGGGCGGTGCTGGCCGAAGGTGCCCCGATGCCGACGAGCTTGACCCCCGCCGTGGCGCGAACGCAATCGATCGGCCTGCCCGGCACCGGCGATTTCGCGGCGGGAACGGACGCCTCACCCACGAAACCGGCGGAACCGCCGCTGGCCATCGTGCCGGTGGGTGCCAAAGTGGAACACGTCAGCTTGGGGCCGAAAACGGAAGCGGTTCCGGCGCTGCCGGGCGCTCCGCCTGCGGAAGCATGGAACCCGAATCCGACGCCGGTGGAAGATCCCTTCGACCCCGGCGAGTTCAACCGGTACGCCCACCCGCAGCGGCGGTGACGTGATAGAATAGCCGGAGGATGGTGCCATGCAACACAATCATTACCTATACGGAACCCCGAAACACACGCAATGATGTTCAAACGGTACGCCGATCAAGGATTAGCGGGCGGTTTCCGCCAGTTTCTGCTTGGCACGCTCGGCTTGGTTTTTCGACATCACTCCCGCTTCAACCATGAGTTCAATCTTTTTCTGGCGCGTCATCTTCCCCAGTTGAATCCTGGCTTTGCGAATTCGCGTGGCCGATGTCGACAGCGGCATCTTGGAACGTTTTGCTGGCATCGTCGACTCCCAAAACGGTTGGATAATGAAGCCATGTCCCGAGGATGCTTGCAGGATTGCGGACACACAATTGAATATGCGTATCCTTGGAGATCCAACTCGCTGGCCAGACCCGTTTCGCTCCATCGGTCGGGACGTAGATTCCACGTGCGGTGTCCACAATCCTCTTCGGTTCGACCGATTCGAGTTGTTTGTAAGTATACTCGAAGATGTCGCGATCCAGTTTCCGATATTTCCGCGTGTTCTTCGGCAAGGCATCTCCCGTGAGTGCCATGGATTCGGAATAGTCACGAAAGACCGCTTCCATGTACCTGATATTTTCTGGTTCCGTCAGGTCGAGGCAATACCCAAGACGGATCATAGACGCAACGACGGCCAACGGTTCCGAAGCCCTCAGCAAGTCGTCCTTCGTTTTATTCTTTTTCCGTAGGTACTGCCGTTGACGGATGCGAGCAAAGTCCAAAGCTTGGCTCGGAGCGTACTCCCAGAAGTAGATTCCACTCCCCAACCAATCGTACTTCCTTTCACTCGCTCGGAAGGTTTGGAACCGGTTCACGATACGCAAAGCGGTGGAGAGCCCCGTTCCGTGGTAGCCGATGACAGTGCGATGGTAATCGTCGAATCGAGCCATGGCTACGCGGCAAATTTGGACTTTCCAACCCAGCTTCATCCTACACGCCACTGTCGGAACAGGAAGCGCCGAATCCGAAGTGGGCTTTGGCTTCACCCACTCTTATACCGAAGGTATGAGTTCCATTCTCCCAATCGGTTGGTGGCGGCCCGACGGCGAGCCTCCCGCTGCGGATGCCGATACGGCCCGCCGCATCCTCGGCGATTTGCAATCCCCCGCATTCGTGGTTCGCACCGAGCCGGGTTTTGCGGTCGTTCAAGGGGGCGTTTGCGAATTGGGCGCCGCGCAAGGCCCGTCGGGCGGCTACCCCGTCAAGGCGTTCCTACCATCGTTGCCGCCAGAACGCTTGGGCGATGGGCACTTCCTGCGCGTCCACGGCGTGAAGTATCCGTACATGACCGGCGCGATGGCCAACGGCATCGCCTCGGTGGAACTCGTCGAAGCGATGGGCAACGCCGGGATGTTGGGCAGCTTCGGCGCCGCCGGGCTTTCGATCGAACGCGTCTCGGCAGCCATCGACCGTTTGCAATCGTCCTTGAAGAACAAGCCCTTCGCCATCAACCTCATCCACAGCCCGAACGAACCGGCACACGAAGCGGCCCTCGCGGAACTCCTGTTGGCGAAGGGGGTGCGGTGCGTGGAAGCTTCGGCGTACCTCGATCTGACGCCCGCCATCGTGCGGTACCGCCTCGCCGGGTTGAGCCGGGGGAAGATCGGAAACCGCGTCATCGCCAAGGTGTCCCGCAGCGAAGTGGCCACGCGGTTCCTTTCCCCCGCCCCCGAGCGGATCGTTCAACAACTGCTCTCGGCGAAGCTCATCACGGCGGAACAGGCCGAACTCGGCGCCCGCGTGCCGATGTGCGACGACCTCACCGCCGAGGCCGATAGCGGCGGCCATACCGATAACCGCCCGGCCATCACGCTTCTGCCTTCCCTACTCGCGCTGCGGGATCGCTTGCAGGCGCAGTTCAAGTTCGACGAACCGGTGCGGGTGGGCTTGGGCGGCGGCATCGGTACCCCGGCGAGTGTGGCCGGGGCATTCGCCCTCGGTGCGGCGTACGTCGTCACCGGATCGATCAACCAAGCGTGCGTGGAATCGGGTAGTTCGGATGTCGTTCGCAAGATGCTCGCGGAAGCGGGCCAAGCCGATGTCATCATGGCCCCAGCCGCCGATATGTTCGAGATGGGCGTGAAGCTCCAAGTGCTGAAACGCGGAACGATGTTCGCCATGCGCGGGCAGAAGCTCTTCGAACTTTACCGGGGTTATTCGAGTTGGGAGGCGATTCCCGCGGCGGAGCGCGTCCAAATTGAGAAGAACCTGTTGAAGGCGAGCTTCGAGGATATTTGGAACGAGACCCGCGATTTCTTCGCCCGCCGCGATCCCACGATGCTGGCGAAGGCCGAAGCGGAACCGAAGCAGAAAATGGCCCTCGTGTTCCGCTGGTACCTCGGCCTGAGTTCGCGTTGGGCGAATGCGGGCGAACCCACCCGGCAACTCGATTACCAAATCTGGTGCGGCCCGGCCATGGGCGCCTTCAACGAATGGGCCAAAGGGAGCCATTTGGAAGCGCCAGCCAATCGCCGAGCGGTGAACGTGGCGTACAATCTCCTGTTCGGAGCGTGCCTGCACCTGCGGCGCGAAAGCCTGCGGCAACAAGGCGTGGAATTGCCGAGCGAGTGGTGGCCATTAGAACCGCTGGCGTAAGGCGATCGGCGGTTGGATTTTTACCCTCTCGCCCGTTGGGGAGAGGGTCGTCCCGTTTCGGGACGGGGAGAGGGGTTTTAATTCGTTTCAAAGCCCCTCTCCCCGCTTCTCGCTTCGCTCGAAACGACCCTCTCCCCAGCGGGAGAGAGGGTAAAGCAAGAACTGCCCCTCGCGTAAGCCCGTGGGTGATGAACAATGCGGGGGGACGATGTTCCCCCGCATTCGGAGTTTTGATTTGAATACGAGTTTCGAGCCTGTTCCCTTGGCCATCGTCGGCATCGGTTGCCTGTTCCCTAAAGCGGGTGGGCCGGGGCACTTCTGGGCGAACGTCAAGCACGGAGTCGATTGCATTACAGACGTGCCCGGCACGCACTGGAACCCCGCCGATTACTTCGACGCCGATCCGAAAAAGCCGGACATGACCTACGGCCGCCGTGGCGGCTTCCTCACGCCCGTCGAGTTCAACCCGCTGGAATTCGGCATCGCCCCACGCGACCTCGAAGCGACCGATACATCGCAACTGCTGGGATTGGTGGCCGCCAAGCAAGCGTTGGTGGATGCGGGGGTGGATTTCACCAAGACGCGCCGCGACAAGACCAGCGTCATCCTCGGTGTCACGGGTACGCTCGAACTCGTCATTCCACTCGGTGCACGGTTGGGCCATCCCAAGTGGAAGGAAGCGCTCAACGACGCCGGGGTGCCGGCGGACGTGGCCAAGGATGTGATCGAACGCATCGGCGAAAGCTATGTGCCGTGGCAGGAGAACAGCTTCCCCGGCCTGCTCGGCAACGTCGTGGCCGGGCGGATCGCCAACCGCCTCGATTTGCACGGAACGAACTGTGTGGTCGATGCCGCGTGCGCCAGTTCGCTCAGTGCCCTTCACCTCGCGGCGATGGAACTGCAAACCGGCAAGGCCGATGTCGTCGTCACCGGCGGAGCCGATACGTTCAACGACATTTTCATGTTCATGTGCTTCTCGAAGACGCCCGCACTCAGCCCCACCGGCGATTCCAAACCCTTCGACGCCCAAGGCGATGGCACCATCCTCGGCGAAGGCCTCGGCATGGTCGTACTGAAGCGCCTCGCCGATGCCGAAGCCGCCGGGGATAAAATCTACGCCGTGCTCAAGGGCATCGGCACCAGCAGCGATGGCAAAGGGAACGCGATCTACGCGCCATCCGCCGAAGGGCAAAAGCGCTGTTTGAACGATGCGTATCGAACCGCCGGGATCGATCCGCGAACCGTGGAATTGGTCGAAGCCCACGGCACGGGAACACGCGTGGGCGATGCCGCCGAAGCGAGCGCACTCGTCGAAGTGTTTAGCCGCGACGCGCAGCGGAGCGATGCACCCCGTACTGCCCTCGGTTCCATCAAATCCCAAATCGGCCACACCAAGGCCGCCGCCGGTTCGGCGTCGCTCATCAAGGTCGCACTCTCGCTTTACAATAAGGTGCTGCCGCCGACGTTGAAGGTGAGCAAGCCGGTCGATCCGCTCAACACGCCCGATTCCCCCTTCTATGTGAACGGGCAGATGCGGCCGTGGTTGCCGCGAGAAGAACATCCGCGGCGGGCCGGCCTCTCCGCGTTCGGCTTCGGCGGTTCCAACTTCCACGCCGTGCTCGAAGAATACAGCCCGAAGAAGGCCGAACCCGATTGGGATGGCCGCGTCGAGATCCTCGCACTCTCGGGCAACAGTGCCGGCGAGGTGGAAGCGAAGCTCGAAGCTTGGGTATCGTGGGACGCCTTCGCACGAGCCGCGGCGAGTTCTCGTCGAACGTTCGACGTCTCTGCGAAGCATCGTCTCGTGATCGTCGCGGAACGGGGCAAGACGGATCTGAAAACCATTGGCAAGTCGAAGCACGCGTACACCGGCACCGGTGCCGCACCTGGTAAACTCGCCGTGCTGTTCCCCGGCCAGGGGTCGCAGGCCGTGGGAATGCTGCGCGAACTCGCTTGCACCTTCCCCGAAGTGCTGGATTCGCTCGCGGAAGCGAATGCCGCGATGGGCGAACCCCGGCTCAGTGATCGCATTTACCCGCCCACATCCTTCGACCCGGACGCCAAAAAGAAGAACGACGACGCGCTGCGTGCTACCAACGTGGCCCAGCCCGCCCTCGGTGCGGTGAGTTGGGGAGCGTACCGATTGTTGCACGACCGCTTCGATGTGTCGGTCGACGGTTTCGCGGGGCACAGCTACGGCGAGATCGTGGCCCTCGCCGCCGCCGGGCGGCTCACCCCGGACGAACTCTTCTCGCTCTCGAAGTTGCGCGGTTCGCTGATGGCCAAGCAACGCGGTGGCGATCCCGGCACGATGCTTGCGGTGCTGGCTCCGCTCGCCGATATTGAAAAGGTCATTCGAGATCAGAAGCTCGGCGTGGTCGTTGCGAACAAGAACGCGCCCTCGCAAACCGTGGTGTCCGGTTCGACCCCGGCCATCGAGAAGGCGGCGGATGCCTTCGCCGCGGTCAAGATTCGCACGGTGAAGTTGCCGGTGGCTGCGGCCTTCCACAGCGAACTCGTGGCCGAAGCTTCCCAGCCGTTCCGCGATGCGTTGAACACTATTCCCTTCCCGAAAGGGAGCGCAGCGGTGTACGCGAACACCACGGCGAAAGCGTACCCCGACGGGGCCAAGGCGGCCCGCGATCTCCTCGGCTTCCAATTGGCGAAGCCGGTGGAGTTCGTCGATCAAATCCGCGCCATGGTGAAGGACGGCTACCGCACGTTCGTAGAAGTCGGGCCGGGGCACACGCTCACCCACTTGGTGGAAGCGATTGTTGCGGAGCAGGAAGCGATTTCCTTCGCCCTCGATATCGCGAAGGAGCCGGGCACCTTGGGGTTGGCCCACGCGTTGGCGAAGCTCGCGGCCCGCGGGCATACCGTCAACCTCACGGCGTGGGAACGAGAAAGCAAATGCCGACCGGCGGAACTGCCTGCCAAACCGGTGATGACCGTACCCATCGGCGGAGCGAACTATGTTCAACCGAGGGCGAAACGCCCACCGGCCGCGCCGTATCGTAACGGGAAGGCTTTGATGGTTTCCGCCGGCCCGAATGGCGAAGGATCTCGAACGATGAGCGACCCGATGCCGACCGATCTCGCGCAGGCGATGCAACTCTCGCAGCAGACTTTGGCGACGCTGCAAAAATTGCAGGAGCAAACCGCCCAACTGCACCGCCAGTTCCTCGAACAGCAGGATGTGGCCCAGCGCACTCTGCACGCCCTCGTGGCTCAGCAGCAGGCGATGCTCTTCCCCGGTTCGGCGTCGGCTTCAATGATCGCTCTGCCGCCGATGCCTCTTGCTCCCCTCTCCCCCGGCGGGAGAGGGGTTGGGGGTGAGGGGGAATTCAAAAGTCAGCCCACGAAGCTTCCCCCCTCAATACCGACGGCATTCACTCCCCGACCGGAAGTGAAATCGCATCCCCCCTCACCCCCCACCCCTCTCCCGCCGGGGGAGAGGGGAGCCAAGCCTAAATCCGATACCGGCATCGCGGCGGTACTTCTCGCGGTGGTCGCCGAGAAGACCGGCTACCCCGTAGATATGCTCGACTTGAGCATGACCCTCGATTCCGATCTCGGCGTCGATTCCATCAAACGGGTGGAAATCCTCTCGGCGATCCAAGACAAACTCCCAAACGCCCCGGTGGTG
>Ga0105045_10006931_pt1 | contig 10040 bp, 4 predicted proteins | sample MAT02_FD_78089 | JGI IMG/M metagenome (GOLD analysis project Ga0105045, IMG submission 78089) | Freshwater microbial communities from Lake Fryxell liftoff mats and glacier meltwater in Antarctica - MAT-02 (megahit assembly) | ecosystem: Environmental > Aquatic > Freshwater > Ice > Liftoff...
ATACGACATTTCCCTTACTGCTTCTTTTTTAGGCTATACCTGGGCTACATCTACACAAACAGATGAAAATTTGGACATCTATTATTTCCCCTACAACCAGTTTACTTTAGGCCCCAGTACTGCGTTAAACAGCAGCGGGGAGGCTTTTTATAGCAGGGTAAGTTACATTGCCAAATTAACAGGATTAATAGATAAAGTTGAAAAATCTAACATTAATCAAAAAGCATTATACATAGCAGAAGCAAAAGGTTTAAGAGCCTGGTTTATGTATGTATTGTACGATTTATATGGACCGGTAAGTGTAAAGCTGGACCCGGCTACATTAACCAATAACGATGTAATAGCAAGGCCCGGTAAAGAAGTTTATGCTGCCGCAGTAGAGGCAGATTTACTGGCTGCCATTGCAGGATTACCCAACAAGTATAATGGTACCAACGATTGGGGAAGGTTATCAAAAGGCGCTGCAAGAATGATTTTATTAAAATTATACATGCATGACAAAAAGTGGGATAAAGCAAAAACAGTAGGTACAGATTTGATGGGAATGGGTTATACTTTAAACCCATCTTACAAAGATGTATTTGTAACTTCTCAAAACAGCGAGGTTATTTTTGCGGTGCCAGGCAGTAATGCCACCGAAAGTATATGGTTTGCCTGCCTCTTACCTGAGGATGCACAATCTGTATTGGGCAACGATGTTTCTTTGGGTGAAAAGTATAAACTTGTTGGCATGCCGTGGGATTTTTACGACAAGTACACAGCAGGCGATAGCAGGCTGGAAACTATTGCCAATTCCTATATTAACAACAGTGGTCAAACCATTAGCCGGGCAACCGGTTTAGATCTTGCGATACCCATGAAATATACCAAATATGTTATCAATGGATTTGGCTTTGATTATGTTATCTACCGCTATTCAGATGTGGTGCTTTCGATGGCAGAAATCACGAATGAACTTGCCGGCCCAACAGCAGAAGCGCAGGCCTATTTAAAACAGGTTACCGACAGGGCCAAAACAACTGCCAGTATTCCTGCAGGTACGTTTGCCAGCGCAGCTGCTATGAGAAGTTTTATTTTGGAAGAACGTGGCAGGGAGCTATACTGGGAGTTTGGTATCAGGCGCCAGGATTTAATTCGCAATGGCACATTTATAAGCAATGCCATCACACGAGGAATCACTGAAGCAAAACCTCATAAGGTTTTATGGCCCATTCCTGCCGATGTAATTATTCAATCCGGCGGAATCATCGCTCAAAATCCAGGGTATTAGATTTAGAATATTTAAAAATTTGTTTGCAGGTACATTTTTTTTGTCTTATTTATTCAGCAAAAAAAGTATACCTGCATCACCACCAGTTCTACCTCCGGCAGTATCAATAGCGGTTTCCGTTGATATGCAAAATACAGTACGGGTACTTAACGGTTTGGAATGTAGTATCAATCTAAATTACCTGATGGATGATGCCGTGATTCAGGTGTCTCTTTACGGAAAATCAATATTGCGGCTTTTCAGATATTGCTTGTACGAAAATATTTGTTACAGGTTATAGTTTTAATACGCAACATAAAGCCAAAGCCTACCTTAGTTCCAACGGTTAATACCAATGATCTGTTACTTCAGTTGCAACTGGATCAGTTACAATCACTGGCACAATCCAACATGATTAAACAACTAAATGCCCAGTAACGGCAACTGCTCTAAGTACAGGATGAATCAAAATTCTAATGACTAACTCAGGCTTCGATAACAAACTATTTGCTGGATAGTCCTGAACATTTATATCGTGATACAGATGCTGCCAGTGGCCTGGTTGCTGCATATGAAAGAACTTATTAGAGTGGATTTATTAATAAGTTCAAGCAAGTCAGGATTAAATTAAATATTTATAACAATTAAATATTTAACAGGTGATTGTTTGGAAAGACGACAGGTTTCAACATGTCGGTTTTAAAGAATTGTTTTAAAGTAAAATAGAATAAGGAATATACATAGTAACTGCAATTTTTAAGCAATATTTTCAAGCATATAGTTATAGTATTTCACCCGTACAAGGGTAATTTATCACAAAGAATAATTGATGTTAAAAAATTTTGTATTTAAATGGTAGATATTTTTTTTTGATTTATAAGTTTTTAAGGGACAAATGAAGAAATTGACCTTTTGGTGGATTATTGAAGAAATATTTCGTAACAAACAGAGGTTGCAAAAACATAAAAAATTCTGAGTAAATAATTTTAAGTATTGAGCATATTTCTTCACAGTTGGTATCTGAAGAATCACTTAAATTATTTTGATAATTATTATTATCAACTACTTAAAAAATAAAATCATGAAAAAAAAGATTTTAAAATTATCTTTTGTAATAGCAGCACTTTTGCTATCAGATGGAACATTTGCACAGCGTAATCCACTAAAATGGCCTTTTGCAAAAACATCCATCTGGAATATGCCCTTGCACAATAGTGCAATTTATAAACCTGCTGCCATTGGCGCTGCAACAGCATGGGGAATGACGGAAGACGAGGATGTTGTAATTCTGACGCCATCTTCTCCTTTAATAAATGTAAACACAAACGCCTGGACGGATAGGTGTCCTTCAAGCAGTAATCTATTAACTACGTTGCCGGTTCCTGCAAACCTTGTAGTAAACGCCGGTGGTACACCAAATTTTGCTGCCGGGATATTACAACCAGACGGGAGAACTATTTATCAAACACAACCTTTTCAAAAATGTGCTACAGGCAATACAGCCTATTCTAAATATGTTTTTGCCACAAGTGATATATATGGGGATGGCAGGCTGGGAGCACATGGTGGCAGTGGCTTATCAAGTATTGGCGGCACAGTAAGAATGGGAGAGTTGCTGCCAGGATCAGTTATCAAGCATGCTCTAAAAATCAATTTAAATGCAACTAAATATGTTTTTTATAGTGCTGCTACAGGTGGGTTCAGATGGCCAGCAGCCGTTGCAGATGCTTATGCAGCAAGTAATTACTCAACAAGCTGTCCTAACTATATGCTAATGGGAGCATTGTTAGCACTAAGCCCATCGTTCAATATAAATAGTTTAACAACCGGGCCTGCTAAAATTTTGGCAAAAGCATTGCAGGATTATGGGGGTTATATTGTAGATGATACTGCCTGGGATGTTTATGCCATAGAAACAGAAATAGGACCAGCAGGAAGTGTGTTAAAAGAATTTTTAAACTCGTATGGATACAACTACAATGTTCAAAGTTTGTCACATCCATTTGCAATGGATATGGCAACTATTTTTACTTCACTTCAGTGCATAGACAACAACAATGCTACTAATATTGGCGGAGGCCCAACCACCGACACTATTAATAGACGAGCACCAATGGCCCCCGAATTTTCCTCAATCCCTGTAGCAGCAGTTACTGGAGTAACAATAATTCCAGCTTCTGCTAGCATTTATGTGAGCCAACCCATTAATTTAACATCCGAAATAATTCCTTCTTATGCTACCAACCAGGCGGTAACCTGGGCATCCGACAATACTACAGTAGCAACTGTAAATTCCTCTGGAACTGTAACAGGAGTATCACTGGGATCGGCAGTAATAACAGTTACCACACAAGATGGTAGTAAAACAGCCATATGCACGGTAACGGTTACTGCTTCAACTACAACAGGGTGTAGCGGAAACCTACTCTTCAATCCAGGCTTCGAAACTAACTTAAGTGGCTGGGCAGATTTAGGGAACTTGTATCTTGACACAGATGCTGCCAATGGCTTAGGCTCTGCATATGTAGGAACTAGTTATGGTGGATTTAAACAGGAAGTTCCGGTAACTCCAGGATTAAACTATAGTTTAGTCGTAATGAGTAAAGTAGAAGAAAGTCCTGTTGCCGCACAGTTCGGATTTGTATTTGAAGATGCAGCGGGGAATGAACTTCCTGGAGAAGTTATGTCAGGGATAACTGCAACAACCTATACCCAATATACATTGAACAATGTAGCACCTGCCAATGCCAGTACTGCTGTAATTTGGGCATATAAAAGCGACATCTTTGGAGGCTTTTATCTGGACGATTTCTGTTTCACGGTAAATTCTGGGGTCTTACCAATCAAAATAGTTGAATTCAACGCACAATGTGCCGACAGGAATACAGCCATTGAATTGAATTGGACTTTTTCAGGCAATTCCATTGGTACGGAAAAAATAGTAGTTGAGAAATATGTGGGCGGCGTTTTTGTGGAAATTGGCGGTTTAAATACAAGTAGGGGACAGTTGCAATATCAATTTAAAGATCAAAATGTATCAAGGGAGCAAAACATGTATCGTTTAAAAGTTATAGAAAATGATAAGTTTTATTATTCAATAACAAGAGTGTTAAAATGCAATGCTGCTAAAAAAAGAGACGTCATCATTTCGCCTAATCCTGCAAATCAAAACATTACAATAACATTTTCTGCAACCAAAGCCGCAGCACAAATTGCTATTTTTTCTGGTGATGGTAAAAAGGTTGCTAGTAAAGTTTTGGCAAAAGGAGCTACTAACTGTGCTTTTGATGTGTCGAAATTATCAAGCGGTGTTTACAATATCTTTTTTATAGAAGGCGGTAATAAAGATGTTCATCAGTTTTTTAAAAATTAAATTTATGAGAGATACATAAAAGAGTTGGTAAACAAGTGCAGAAAGTACAAAAGTTGCAAACAAAGATTTTTTGGGTTTAATTTTTTAAAAAACTAAAAAAGGCTTAAAAAATCATTTTTGTGGTTAATTATTGATCAAATATTTCGTAAAAAATATAGGTTATGGAAACATAAGAAATTTGATAAACAATTATAAGCATTCCAGCATATTGCTTTATAGGTAGTATTTTAAGATCATCTTAAATTTCTAAAAATAACTACTTACGATTACTTAAAAAGTAAAATCATGAAAAAAAAGATTTTAAAATTAACTTTTGTAATAGCAGCACTTTTGCTATCAGTTGTAACATTTGCACAGCGTGATCCACTTAAATGGCCGTTTGCAAAAACATCCATTTGGAATATGCCCTTGCACAACAATGCACTTTACCGGCCGGGTAATATTGGTGCAGCCGTATCCTGGGGTATGACAGAAGATGAGGATGTAATTATAATGACACCATCTTCCCCTTTAATAAACGTTCGCACAAATAGTTGGACGAATCGTTGCCCTTCTGGTACTCCTGCACTTTTAACTACATTGCCAGTTCCATCTGATTTAATAGTTAATAATGGAGGTACTCCAAATTTTGCCGCTGGTATATTACAACCAGATGGTCGTACTATTTATCAAACACAACCGTTCCAAAAATGTGTTGCGGGAACTACGGCATTTTCACAATACGTTTTTGCTACATCTGATATTTATGGCGACGGAAGACTTGGCGCTCATGGCGGTAGCGGCTTGTCAAGTATTGGGGGCACAATTAGAGTAGGAGAATTATTACCCAATGCTTCTATAAAGCATGCACTGAAAATTAACCTCTATGCTAATAAATATGTTTTTTATAGTGCTGCAACAGGGGGCTATCGGTGGCCTGCAAGTCAGGCAGATTCTTATGCCGCATCCAATTATTCTACAACTTGTCCAAATTATATGCGTATGGGAGCCTTGCTGGCGTTGCTTCCTGCTTTCAATATTAATAATTTACAAACAGAACCTGCAAAAATTATAGCCCGTGCTTTACAAACTTATGGGGGGTATGTTGTTGATGATACTGCATGGGACGTTTATGCAATAGAAACAGAAACAGGCCCTGCAGGTAACGTTATGACTGAATTTAAAGCTGCTTATGGATATGATTACAACGTGAATAGTCTTACCCATCCATTTGCAGTAGATATGGCAACTATTTTTAAGGCCCTGCAATGTGTTGACAATAATGACGCAAATAATATTGGAGGAGGCCCAACTACAGATACAGTTAACAGGAGAGCACCAATGGCGCCCGGCTTTACATCTGCTATAGCACCTACAAGTGTGTCAGTAAGCCCAACTACCGGAAGCATGCAGGTGGGAAGTACACTCGCATTGACTTCAGCTATTACTCCTTCAAATGCCACCAACCAAACTGTAAGTTGGAGTACAAATAACGGTTCTGTTGCCACAGTAAGTTCAGCAGGCCTGGTAATAGCTATAGGTGCTGGTACAGCTATTATCACGGTTACAACACAGGATGGCAGCAAAACCGCTACATCTGCTATTACAGTAACCGTACCTGCTTCTTCAAATATTGCGTTGAATAAAGTTGCTTCAATGTCATGTGGCTGGAATCCGGAATATGCCAATGATGGAAACCAGACTACAAGGTGGGTTGCATGCAATGGTACTTTCCCAAAATCATGGTCCGTGGATTTGGGGGCCAATGCTAATGTAACCAGATCGGAAGTTGACTGGGAGTTCAATAACAGGGTTTATAAATATAGGATAGAGGTATCTGCTAATAATTCCTCGTGGACTACTGTTGTAAATAAAACAGCTAACAATGTGGCTGGAAATATGGGTAACAATTTTACCGCAAGTAGTGTAAGGTATCTGAGGATTACTATAACTGGTGCGCCCAATGGTGTGTGGGCAAGTATAAGAGAGTTTAGAGTCATAGGAACTTTTACGGGAGCAAGATCCGCAACTCCAAGTAATACTATCATTTCGTCCGCACAGATTAGTGCTTATCCCAATCCTTTGATAAACGGTGATTTGAAAATTGATATAGATGGATTTGAAAAAATTAGCGAAACAAACATCACAATTCATGATGCATTAGGCAGGGTTATCATGAGGAGAAATATTTATACTAATAAATATGGTTCAATCAACCTGACTATTAGCAAACAACAAATTTTAGCAAAGGGATTAATTACTGTATCCGCAAATTCCGGCAATAATAAAAAGTCAATTAAAGTATTTATTCAATAGAAGTTTTTAAACATTGTTTGTAATTAAAAATATAAAAATCATGTCAATAAAATTGAGGAAAGAATATTTTTTTAAAACAACATGTAAAAAAATCATCTCAACTCAAATTTAATAATTATTTATTTATCGCATAATAATTAAAGATGACTAGGCAGTAAAGGATTAGAAAAAATTAAAGAAAAATGCAGAAAGTGGAAGGTCTGTAGTTGAGTAGTTTATAGCGAAATACTGAGTAAAAAAAGAACGTTGTAATTCACTCCTAATTTTATATACCTTGATACGATCGATTGGGGTATAGGATATGTTTGGGTTAACGGATACCATTTAAGTAGATACTAGGAAGTTGGTCCACAGCAAGCTTTACATGTTCTTGCTGAATGGTCAATTAAAGGACAAAATGAAATAGTTGTTCTTGAATTATTAGAAGTAAATATAAAAATACCAGGGGGTTGGATTATCCAGTACTTAATAAACTCAAACAATACCGCTAAATACCAATAAGTAACAAAAAGTAGAAAAGTATTTAATAAAGAATAAATGAAGAAGATAATTTTATTGATATAAGCCATACTTATTGTTGGAAATATTAACGCACAATCATCACATGCAACGCCACCAATGGGTTGGAATAGTTGGGATAGCTATCTTTTTTAATTAATTGAAACCGAAGCCAAGGCAACAGCCGATTATATGTCCGATAGTTTAAGAAAATATGATCCGCTTTTTTTATACCGCATTTCAATCCTAAGCTGATTGGAACAGAATTTTACAGCAAGCACATTCAGTTGCTACCTGTAAAATTAACTTTGTGAAATTGGAATTAAAGGGAAAGGAGCGTGATGTTTTTTTTATATTATAAAGACTAATTTCCCCATGGTGGAATTCGTCATTCTATTTAAAATAATAAGATTTAAAAATGCAAAATTTGAGAAGAAAGAAAGGATATTGATCTGTGTAATAGTTTACCCAAATCAATGGTTGAAGCAACTCCATTATCATACTTAATAAATTCAGATGCAACCTACAATAGAAATGAGATTTATTGAATATTTTTTTACTAACCAAAAATGATACTGAATAAGAAGTAATACTTGATGTAACAGATTATCTACCAAAATTTGAAATTCAAATCTGGATTTCAAAAGACACTGGTATAACGGATAAAACAGCGACTTGGGTAAAATCAGGTATAGTAGCTTCGGGTTTTGCTGGAATATTGGTTGTTTTACCTGAAAAGCCGGTTACAATAATATAACTAAAAAATAAATTTTAATTAGAAATGAAAAGTATTTTTATTTACCTCTTTTTAGCAAATAGTATGCTATTAATGCCATTTGCAAGCAAAGGGCAATCCAATAATAAACCGGTTGTTGCCATAAATATATATCCCGATTCAGTACTGAACGATGTGTCCAATCACCCGATAGGTATTAACCTGGACTATTTTATGGATGACGATAACTACCTTAAACCGGCCAGGAGAACAGCTGACGCACTGAAAGCAATGGGCGTGAAATTTCTGAGATATCCCGGAGGAAATAAATCTGACTTTTATTTCTTCTCGAAACCACCCTACGAAAAGTCGGAGCCGACATTGGCCAGGACAGGCAAAGACGCTGTTGGCGGAAGGAAGAAAGTACTGAATGATCAATGTAACGGATTTAAAGTTGATGTGCTGGATTTCGATGAGTTTATAGCCCTGTGCCGCGAAATTGGCGCTGAACCAGTGTTGGTCGTGGCAGCCGACGAATACCTGGTCGATTATCCGGTCGGAAACCTTGCTTCAACAAGAAAGCAACTTATTGACCATGCTACTGAATGGGTTCGCTATGCCAATATCAGGAAGAAATATAAAGTCAAATATTGGATGATTGGCAACGAATCTTGGCATGAATCCAATCCCAACTCCAGCGCCGAAATTTATGCAAAGGATGTGGTCGATTTTTCGAAAGCCATGAAAGCAGTTGACCCAGCCATTCACATTGTTCCAAACGGAAATTCTGAGCAATTCTGGAAAACTGTTCTGACAACTGCAGCAGGATATATCGATGATATTTGCATCAGCAATTATCCTGTGTACAATTACAGGGCAGCGTATGCTACTTACCGCGACACCCTTCAGGATTTAATGGGACCAGCACGCAGGGCGCTGAAAGCCATTGACGATTATGCTTCTCCCGGCGATCGGGATAAACTCAAATTAATTGTTGCTGAATACGGTCCATTCGATTGGGGATACACCTGGCCTTTTATCAACAACATGGGGTATAACATGGCAAATTTTGAAATTACAGGAGAGCAACTCCTTGTTCCCAGAATCCTGTTTTCCTGCTTCTGGAATACCCGTTGGATTAATAATGATGTTGAACCGCACAGTGTTTTTGATGCCCTCAATAGAAACGGAGGTTTTAATGCCAATGGATTGGGGATGATGATTTGGGGTAACTTCCTGGGAAACAAAATGGTTAAAACCTCCTCCAGTGTGCACATCCGAACCTTTGCAAGCTCTGTTCCTACAGAAAAAAAACTATTCATTTACCTGCTCAACAAATCTGAAAAGGCACAATTGGTTCAGCCGAAAATAAAGGGCATTAAGTCAATAAGTCAGGCATGGGAGCTACGTGGCAACGGACCCAAAGACACCAACCCGATTTGGGAACAACTAAAAGATATTGAATCCAATAAACCGCAACTGATTCCCGGAACAACTATCCGGGTCATTGAATACAGGATGAATTAAGAAACCAGACTTTGAATTTTTCATAGCTAAAAATTAAGAATATGACACCTCATAATAATAGTAAGAATGGTTTTTCACGACGTGATTTTATAAAAATATCGGGATTAACTTCAATCGCTGCACTTGTTTTACCCGAGTCAGTTATTGCTGCTATCGGTAGCCAGGCAGCAGTTGAGAAAGTTAAATTTCTGGAACAAACGCTACCGGTTCTCAACAAATGCGATGTTCTTATTGTGGGTGGCGGATTTGCCGGCGTAACGGCAGCTAAAACCTTTGCTAAATCAGGCGCATCCGTTGTACTCATCGAACGTCGGATCTTCCTGGGCAGGGAAGTTACAGCAACCTGCCGGCCATGGATCAATCATGGCGGGCTTTCAAGGGAA
>Ga0105045_10006932_pt1 | contig 10040 bp, 6 predicted proteins | sample MAT02_FD_78089 | JGI IMG/M metagenome (GOLD analysis project Ga0105045, IMG submission 78089) | Freshwater microbial communities from Lake Fryxell liftoff mats and glacier meltwater in Antarctica - MAT-02 (megahit assembly) | ecosystem: Environmental > Aquatic > Freshwater > Ice > Liftoff...
AGACCACCCCCACAACGGAAGTCCTGACAGGAACCTATACCGTGACGGTGACCAACCAGTTCGGCTGCACGGGTACATCGGCACCCTTCTCGGTGGTGGTGGATGAGAACCCCGTCGCGGACTTCTCGACCGACCCACCATCACCGCAGTTGCCCAACACCACGGTCGTATTCACGGACGAGTCCGACCCCAACGGTGGCACCATTACTAGCTGGCAGTGGGACTTCGGTGTGGAGAACGGAAGCGCCAACACACAGAACTCCATCTGGACCTACCCACTTCCAGGAGAATATCCTGTGACGTTGATCGTGACTTCCGCCAATGGGTGTGTTGATTCCGTCACCGTAGTCTATATCATTCGTCCGGCCGAGATCCGTATCCCGAACGTATTCTCGCCGAACAACGACGGCCAGAACGATGGTTTCAACATCGAGAACATCGAGTTCTTCCAGAACGAGGTCAGCGTATTCAACCGATGGGGTATGCCGCTGTTGGAGGCCAAGAACTACCGCAACACCTGGCGTGCTCAGGATGTGCCCGATGGCACTTACTACTATGTTGTGCGCCTGAACGATGGCCGGGAATACACCGGACACCTGACCATTCTGCGCTGATCACTTTATAACGAAGCTTACGAATGGCCTGCCGTAGTTCGGCAGGCCATTCTACTTTTGCACCCTCCCATGAAGGTCATTGAACACCTGCGTAACGCGAAGAGCACCCTGCTCTCTTTCGAGATACTCCCGCCCTTGAAAGGCAAGGACATCCGTTCCATCTATGCGGGCATCGACCCTTTGCTGGAGTTCAAGCCCAGCTTCATCAACGTGACTTACCACCGGGAAGAGGTGGTGTACAAGGAGCGCGGCCATGGGCTCTTGCAAAAAGTGCGTCTTCGCAAACGCCCAGGTACCATTGGCATCTGCGCCACGATCAAGGTGAAGTACGACATCGACACGGTGCCGCACTTGATCTGTGGCGGCTTCAGCCGGGAGGAGACCGAGGATGCCTTGATCGAGATGAACTTCTTGGGCATCGACAACGTGCTGGCCTTGCGCGGCGATGCCGTGAAGAACGAGGGACACTTTATTCCGGAACGCGACGGCCACGTGCATGCCGTTGATATGATCAGGCAGATCGCCAGCTTGAACCAAGGCAAGTACCTGCATGATGAAGAGCTCGAGGCCGCACCCACCGACCTGTGCATCGGTGCAGCCTGCTATCCGGAGAAGCATCCCGAGGCCCTCAACCTGAACGTGGACATTGCCTACTCGAAGGCGAAGGTGGATGCCGGGGCCGAATACCTGGTGACCCAGATGTTCTTTGACAATGCGAAGTACTTCCAGTTCGTGGACTTGTGCCGCGCTGCCGGGATCACCGTTCCGATCATACCAGGATTGAAACCTATTACCAACTTGCGGCACATCGCCTTCCTGCCTAAGACCTTCCGTGTCGACCTGCCAGATGACCTTGCACAGGCGCTGGTGGCTTGCCGCACGGACGAGGCGGTGGAGCGCGTGGGCACCGAATGGACCGCGATCCAAAGCAAGGAACTGATGGCCAAGGGTGCTCCATGCCTGCACTTTTACACTATGGGGCGCAGCAAATCCGTAGGCGAGGTGGCAGCACAGCTGTTCTGATCATAAATTTTTCGATCAGGCCTAGGCAACGCTTTCGGCTGTTCGTGTGTTACTTCGCGTACATGCGCACCCTCGTTCGGATGGCCCTGATGGGCTTGGTCCTTCCTGCCGCTTCTCAATCGCTCTTCGACCCTGCAGAGCTGGAAAGCATTGCGCATTCGGAAGCTCACGGTCACGTTCCGGTGCCCAAGTCCAACGGAGCACCTGCGCGGGGCTATGATATGATCTACCACCGGCTCGAACTGGAGCTGGACCCTGCTGTGCGCTACATCGCCGGCACTGTGGAACACCACTTTCGCGCAATGGGACCACTTTCGGAGGTGGTACTTGATCTGAGCAGCAGCCTGGCGGTAAGTGCCATTGCCAGCCAAGGAACTCCGCTCACCTTCGACCATAGTGGTGATCTGCTAACTGTACAACTCGCCAACAGCCTGCAGGATGGCCAGGTCGGAACGCTACGAATCACCTATGCAGGGGAGCCCTCCAATTCCGGCTTCGGCTCGTTCGTGCAGACCGAACATGCCGGAGCACCCATCCTCTGGACCTTGTCGCAACCCTACGGTGCGCGCGATTGGTGGCCTTGTAAGCAGGACCTCAACGACAAGGCCGACTCCTTGGATGTGTTGGTAACGGCGCCGGTGGGCCAACGTGTAGCGGGCAACGGACTTCTGGTGAACGAAGCGCCACAGCCCAATGGGGGCGTGCTGTACCATTGGCAGCACCGCCACCCGATCAGCTACTACCTGATCGCTGTGGCCGTTACTAATTATGTGACCTATAGTGACTTCGCGCCACTGCCCAATTCCACTGTGGAGATCCTGAACTACGTGTTCCCGGAAAACCTGTCCAGTGCACAGGAAGATACCCCGCGGGTGATCTCACAGATGCAGCTCTTCAGCCAGCTTTTCGGTGAATATCCTTTTGCCAACGAGAAGTACGGCCACGCACAGTTCAGCTGGGGCGGGGGCATGGAACACCAGACCATGAGCTTCATGGGCAACTTCAGCTACGAGTTGATGGCGCATGAGCTGGCCCACCAGTGGTTCGGGAATGCTGTGACCTGCGGCAGCTGGCAGGACATCTGGCTCAACGAGGGCTTCGCGAGCTACATGAGCGGCTTGTGCTATGAATTCCTAGCCCCTGAGTATTGGATGCCCTTCAAACGGGGGCGCCGGGACTTCATCATCAGCCAACCGGACGGCAGTGTGCTGCGCACGGATACCTCCTCGGTAAGCAGCCTGTTCAACAGCCGCCTTACTTACGCCAAGAGTGCAATGGTGTTGCACATGCTGCGCTGGGTATGTGGCGACAGCGCCTTCTTTGCTGGTGTGAACAACTACTTCTACGACCCCGCTATCTTCAATGGCAGTGCCCGCACCTCACAACTAGTGGCCCACTTGGAAAGCGCCAGTGGTTTGGATCTTACCGACTTCATGCAAGCGTGGTTCGAAGGCGAGGGTTTTCCCACTTACACACTTTCGTGGAGCCAGGACAGCGATGGCTTGGTGGAGCTGACCCTTGACCAAAGCACCTCGCACTCCAGTGTGGACTTCTTCGCCATGCCTGTGCCGCTTCGCTTCTGGAGCGCCGGGCAAGACACTACAGTTGTCTTGGACCACAGCTTCAGCGGCCAAGGCTTTCTGGTGGAACTGAGCGCGCCCGTGGATAGCATTCAAGTGGATCCCGACATCTGGATCGTGAGCGGACCAAGCATCGTGACGAACATGCGGGAACAAGGTCCTCTTTCAGATGGACTACTCCTGCATCCGAACCCGGCGCGCGACCTGCTCTACGTGGAAGGGCTCGAACGCTCAGGCCCAGCGCGTTGGTCCATACACGATGCAGTGGGTCGTTTGCTGCGCGAAGGGACGTGGGCGGGTGCGGCCATTCCCGTTTCGGACCTTACGCCAGGCCTGCACGTGCTCGAACTGTGGGATGAGCGCGGATCCCGCCGCGCCCGGTTCATGAAGGAGTGATCAACGCAGCGCCATCATGCGCTGCACGTACTTCCCCAACACATCGTACTCCACGTTCACCAGACCGCCGGGCTTGAGGTGGTGAAAGGTGGTATGCTCGTAGGTGTACGGGATAATGGCCACCGAGAAGGTCTGCGCATCCAATGCGGCAATGGTAAGGCTTACCCCATTGAGGCAGATGCTGCCCTTGGGCACCAGCAGATCATGCCCTTCGGGAAGTGCTAGGGTGAAGGTCCAACTGCCATCCTGATCGACGACGCCAACGCACTGCACCAACGTATCCACGTGACCTTGCACCATGTGTCCATCCAGGCGATCACCCAAGCGGAGGCTGCGCTCTAGATTCACGGCATCGCCAGCGACCAAGGCCCCCAGGTTGCTGCGTTGCAGGGTCTCCTGCACCGCCGTTACCGTGTAGGTGTCGCCAACAATACGCACCACCGTAAGGCATACACCGTTGTGCGAAACGCTTTGGTCCACCTTCAGTTCCGGGGTCATGCTGGCCCTGATGGTAAGGTCGCGATTGGTGCCTGCGGAATGCACTGCGACCACCTCGGCCACTTCTTCCACGATGCCAGTGAACATCAGTTGGCGCGGGGTTGAATGCCACTGCCCAAGAGCTGCACATGCCCCTTGAGCACCAGGATCTCATCGCCGTTCAAGCGCGAGAAGGTCACGTTGCAGATGTAGAAATACACGCCGTCCGGCACTGGTTCGGTGGTCTCCAGATAGGTCCCCTTCCAATCGATCGCGGGGTCTTGCGTTTTAAAGACCACCTGACCCCAGCGGTTAAAGATCTGCAGGTCGATGCTGTTGACCCCGCGGTAAGGAAGGAAGGGGCCGAAGATGTCGTTCTGCCCATCACCATTCGGGGTGAATACGTTGGGCAAGCTGTATACAGGGCAGTTGTCGCCACAGACCTGTGTACTGAACGGACTTTCGTTGCCTAAACTGTCGACCGTTGTGACCGCATAACATCCGGACACGGAAGTTCCGTTGATGTGTTCGAAGAACGTGTTCTCCGCCCCGACCAATGTGGCGATCAACTCGAACTCGCCGCCCAAGGAATCAGAAAACCAGACGGAATAGCCGAAGGTATCCAGATCGCCACACTCGACTGCGGGGTTGGTCCAGGTCAGTGTGTTCAACGGTTGTTCGCAGTCATTGTCCAAGCTCAGGGTAGGCGTGCAGGGCGGTGTAGTATCCTCGGGAACGCCGCACACCTCTTGGCTGTAATTGATCAGCGGTGCTACGATGGCTGGATCGCTGTATGCTCCTGTGCTACGCACGTAGTAGCAGTATTCCACGCCATTCTCCAAGCCAGTGTCGGTGTAGCTGTCCGTGGTGCTTGTGCCCACCAACACCCACGTGCCGCCGTCAAAGCGGAACACCTCGTACAAGCTGTTCACCCACGGGGTATTCAAGCTCCACTGAACGGTCAGTTGTTCATCAGCCGGCAAGGCCGCGATGAAGACCGACGAAGCCACGTTGCTCGATCCGATCGCATCGGCCCCGTTGTTCCCTAGGAACTCCACGCGGTAAGCATGTGCCTGGGTCCGGGTATCCAGATCAAGATCAAGGAACGACGTATCGGGATGCGCCAAAAAGGGGTGGAACCCACTGGTCCAGATGAGTTCATTGGCGAGGTCGAAGCCATTGCCCCTGTAAAGCTTGAACTGATAAGGACCCGGGCGTGCAAGCGTATCCAGGTCATAGGCATTGCTCCAACGCACTGTGTCGCGCCCTGTAGTGACATCGGTGGTGCCCACGCTCACGTGGGTGATCACCGGGACCTGGCGATCCAGAATGGCACAGAACTCCTCCGAAGCGATGCTTTGCGAACCATCGTTGAAATAGGCCACCACCATGTAGCAGTACTGGTTGCCCACCACGAGGTCAGCTTCATCCAGATAGTTCGAATTGCCAACACCCAGCACACTGCCGACCTGCGTGTAGCCCGTGTATGCGGGCACCCCGGTCTCGCAATTATCCGGTACGTAGCCAAACAATCCGCTTCGTCTGTAGATGTAGTAACCCGCTGCATTGCTACACACGCTGGGCGACCAATTCAATTGGATGGCATTGCCGGACGGGGACGCCGAAGGGTCCAAGGGCGGCGGCGCGATGACCCGAATGTTCATGGTGCTGACGTTCTGCAACTGCACCGGCTGGCCGTTATCCTGAGCACTGAACACCACTTGGTAGCTCTGTGATCGTACGTGGCTACAATTGGTGACCCACGTAAAGGTGCCTATGACCGCTTGTGCAGGACTTGGTGGCGGAAAAATGGCCGGTGAACTGGGCACAACGAACGGTTGCCCTTGTGCGGTAAGTGTTACCAGTTGAATTGCGTCCGGGTCGCTGGCCTGTACATTGAAACTTAGGATCGTACCCGCAACGACACAAGTATCCGGCACCTCGGAGACAACAGGTGGTTGGTTGCTGCAGGGCACCACGGTGATCTGCATGTCTCGTGTCACCCAACCCACATTCACATAAACACCATTCACCCTGCGCCATTCGCGTACAATGAACGCGATGTTGTATTCGCCGGCCACCGTGGGCGTATTCCATGTGATGGTACCGTCCGTGGGGCCGATGTTATAGTTGGGCGCGGGGAAGGAGTATCCCCCGATCGGCAGGCAGCCCAACCCGAGACACACCGCCGGCTCGTAGCTCAAACTATCCCCATCGGCATCTACGGCAGCCGGGTTGTGGATCCACAGTCGGTTCACACAGGCATCCTGAATGGGTGAGCGCAGAAAACGCACGGAGCAGTTGTTCCCTGTGGCTGCGCCAATGACCAACTGGGTCTTCACGCAGAACGACTGCGCGATGGAGTTGGGCACATTCACCACGCCCGCGTTGCGGTTCTGGTCATCGAACGAAAGCGTGTACACTCCAAGGTTGGGATACGAATGCAGCACAACGTATTCGCTGCGTCGAAGATCACGGCTGAGATCGGGATCGTCCTGGATACTTGTGCGCTGAATGGTGTCGACCTCGCCATCACCGAAATCGATCACCAGTTCAGGGCGGTCGGCCGGAGCGGAAAGTTTGGTGTGCGTAATGATCGTGACCCGGTAGACCGAACCTGCCTCATGGCACACGATGATCTCGCCCGCGCGATTGTGCGTGGCCCATACCGCAGCACTCGCGACCAACGCGGCAAGTAGTAGTAAAAGGCGTAGCGTGTGCTGCATAGGAACACAAAGTTCGGTATTCCCACGTGGCGAACGCACGGTGGAATGCACGAATTGCGCGAAGAACAACACCTCTGAGGGCGCTTCGTTCATGCCCGCGTCCTGGTCCCGACCCACGTTGGCCCTGCGGCTATCTTTGGCCTCCGCATGATAACCCTGAGCAAAAGCAACCGCCCCACAGCCACCAAGGACACCCTGGTGGTGTTGGACCACGTGGACCAACTGCGCAACTTGGACCTTGAGCGCAACGACCGGCAATATCTCGCGGATCAGCTCAAAACAGATGGTCAATTGGCCGTTTGCGATGTGAGTGGCAGGTTGATCCTGATCCACTTGACAAGCGCAAGCGACCCCGCCTCCGCAGAGGTCATGGCGGGCAGGCGCAGCAAACAATTGGAAAAAGCGCGGCGGGCCGGGAACGATATGGCTGTGCGCCTGAATAGCGCCAAGCGAAAAGAGACCCAGCTCATTGCCCTCAACAACGACCCGGAGGTAACCTTGGCTTTGGCAGAAGGTGTGGCACTGGGTTGTTACGCCTTCCGCAAGTACAAGAGCGATGCGAAAGGAGCGCCCACCGTGGAAAAGCTGTCCATCGTATCCAAGGAAGTCAGCGCTGCAGCCTTGGAAGAACTAAGCGACGTGTGCGAGGCCACTTGGACCGTACGCGATCTGGTGAACGAGCCCCTTTCCTTCCTGAGCGCCAAACAACTGGCTTCGGAGATCAAGACCCTTGCACGCAATGCGGGCTTCAAGCTGCAGGTGCTGAGCAAGGAGCAGATCGAGGCACAGGGCATGGGCGGTCTTATCGCCGTGAACAGGGGCAGCCGCGACGAACCCACCTTCAGCATCCTGGAATGGAAGCCGAAGAACGCGGTGAACAAAAAACCCGTGCTGTTGGTGGGCAAAGGCGTGGTGTTCGACACCGGCGGCCTAAGTCTGAAGCCCACGCCCAACAGCATGGACCAGATGAAGTGCGACATGGCCGGTGCTGCCGCCGTGGCCGGTGCCATGTACATGGTCGCCAAACAGGAGTTGCCCCTGCATGTGGTGGCCCTGATCCCGGCAACGGACAACCGCCCCGGCGGCAACGCGTATGTGCCCGGCGACGTGATCCGCATGCACAGCGGCCTTACCGTGGAAGTACTGAACACCGATGCTGAAGGCCGCCTGATCCTGGCCGATGCCCTCAGCTATGGCGAGCGCTACACGCCAGAGCTGGCAATAACCGTGGCTACCCTTACCGGATCCGCAGCCAACGCCATTGGTAGCCAGGGTTCCGTGGTCATGGGCACCGCGTCTGACCTCGAGTTCCAGCAACTGGGCGCAGCTGGTGACCAAGTCTTCGAACGGGTCACTCGCTTCCCGTTCTGGGAGGAATATGACACCGAGATCGATTCCGACGTGGCCGACATCAAGAACTTGGGCGGCCCCACCGGTGGCGCCATCACCGCAGGAAAATTCCTGGCACGCTTCACCACCAGACCCTTCATCCACATGGACATTGCAGGCACAGCTTTCTCCACCAAGCGCGATGCCTACCGCAGCAAGGGCGCCACCGGCGTAGGCGTGCGTTTGCTCTACGAATTCCTGAAACGCAGGTCCAGGTCTTGACCCTGTCTTCACCCTTCACCCTTCACCCTTTCTCCCTTCACCCTTTCTCCTTCTCCCTTTCTCCTTCTCCCTTCTCCCTTCACCCTTTCTTCAACTTTCTCGACAGCCAGTTCCGATACTTATCGTACGCCTGTCGAACAAACCCTCTCCTCCCTTGGAACCTCGTCCTCCCATCCGCGTCGGCATCTCCTGTGGCGACCTCAACGGCATCGGCTTGGAAGTCGTGCTGAAATGCTTCGAGGACACCCGCATGCTGGCGGAAATGACCCCGGTGCTCTACTGCTCGGCCAAGGCTGTTAGCTTTCACCGCAAGGCCCTTGGGCTGGACGAGGTGCAGTTCAACCGCGTGAACGATGCCAACGAGGCGGTACCCCGCAAATTCAACGTGGTGAACCTGTGGGAAGATGAGGTCGAGATCGATCTGGGCAAAGCATCGGGTGCCTTGGCAAGTTTTGCCATCCAAAGCCTTGAGGCGGCAGCGGAGGACCTGGCCAGAGGCAAGGTGGATGTGCTTGTGACCGCGCCGATCGACAAACACAGCATGGAACTGGCGGGCTTCGCCTATCCCGGCCACACCGAATTCCTGCAACACATGGCTGGCAGCGACAGCGAGGTGTTGATGCTTCTGGTGGGCGATGGCTTGCGTGTTGGCACAGTGACCGGCCACATACCCTTGAAGGATGTGGCCGCGGCGATCACCACAGAACGGATCCTGACCAAAGCACGGTTGCTGTACCAGAGCCTGCAGCGCGACTTCGGCATAGCAACACCACTCATCGCCATTCTGGGCTTGAACCCGCACGCTGGTGATGGGGGCACCTTGGGCAGCGAGGAGAAGGAGCGCATTGTACCGGCCGTGCGCAAGCTGAACGAAGAAGGCATACAGGCCATGGGGCCATACCCTGCCGATGGTTTTTTCGGCAACGGGAGCTACAAACACTTCGATGGTGTGTTGGCTATGTACCACGATCAGGGCCTCGCTCCTTTCAAGGCCTTGAGCTTTGGCCATGGCGTGAACTTTACCGCAGGCCTACCGATCGTGCGCACCAGCCCCGACCACGGTACCGGGCTGGATATTGCGGGGCAGGGCATCGCCAACGAGGGTAGTTTTCGTGCGGCTGTTTGGATGGCTGGCGACATTCGCAGCAGCCGGGAGCGCTGGAAGGCCATTGGAGCCAACCCCTTACAGCCCCAAAAGCGGGAAAAGGAGCGGAACGAGGGCTGATCCGAAGAGCACTGCCGAGCTGCTTTCCCGATGGACCAACGGCTATGGATCCGGGATCCGGCTAAACTGTACATTTGCGGTCCCTTTGACCAAAGGGGGCAACTGTGGAAGCGCTCAAGGAGCATACGATCCCATTCACCGGCCTGAAGGACGGCGAGCACGAATTCCACTTCGAGCTTGGTGATGACTTCTTTGCCCTTACCGGCGATGAGGACATGGAGGGCGGCACCGTTGCAGCTGATGTCAAGCTTGTGAAAAGCACCACCCTGTTGGTGACAACCATGCACCTGAAGGGCAGCTTGCGCGTGCTGTGCGACCGCTGTGGCAGCATGATGGACCTGCCGATCACTGGCGATCAGTTGCAGATCTTCCAATTGAATGCGGAGGA
>Ga0105045_10006933_pt1 | contig 10040 bp, 6 predicted proteins | sample MAT02_FD_78089 | JGI IMG/M metagenome (GOLD analysis project Ga0105045, IMG submission 78089) | Freshwater microbial communities from Lake Fryxell liftoff mats and glacier meltwater in Antarctica - MAT-02 (megahit assembly) | ecosystem: Environmental > Aquatic > Freshwater > Ice > Liftoff...
CTATCATCACCATGAATCGCATCATGCTCTGCTGTACCATCGAAGCCAAACATCACCCGCTCTTCCAATTGGTAGAAATCGTATTGGCGGCGACGTTTTTTAGGAGGTGTCACAGTAAAACTGCCGAGTGACAGTGGGTTGAAAGAATAATCGGAAAACGATTCGATTCGAATCGAGAGTGGGCGGGCGTATAGCAATCGCCTCATGTAGACAATGAAGCGGGGTGCAGCCGCGTGCCCCATGTCGCTCGCCGAGCTGCTGGCTGGCGAAGCCGATTCCACAATAAGCGTCCGCAAGCCAATTTTTTTTGACATTGTTGGAACACTGCTCGAAAAACCCGCCACGGCAAACTATCAAGTCGCGAAGATATACTTATGCGCATTCGGGCAATTTAGTTGTTTTAACTGCATGTTTTCGCAATTAACTTCGGCAACGAGACGCATAGGTTACGCCTAGTTCACTACAAAGATGCCGGAAAGAATCGTTGACGGAGAAGTATCTTATTAGTAAAATAATTCTCAATCTATGAATACACCAGACGCGAAGAAACTGCAACACGAACTCAAGCGACCGGTGCCGTTCGCGTCGACTGAACAAGAATCGATGTTGAACCTGTTGCGAATTGGCGATCAGCTCGACAATCAATTGTCGCGGTTTTTTCGCGACCAGGGGCTGACACTGTCGCGATTCAATGTGCTGCGCAATCTCATTTTGGCTGACCGACCGCTTACGTGCGGTGAGATTAGTGAGCGAATGATTCAATTGGTGCCAGCGATTACTTCATTGGTGGACCACTTGGAAGAACAAGGCTTGGTACAGCGAGTCAGGTCGACGGAGGATCGACGTGTCATCCACGTAAAAATTACTAAGGTCGGACGCAAACTCGCTAATGATGCGATGCAACCGCTTGCGGATCTTGAGAAACGCCTGATGAAGGGTTTAAGTAACAGCGAGCAATTGACGCTGATCGGATTACTGGAAAAAGCTCGTCAATCGGTGTCGGCTTGTAATACTGGGGTTTAGAAAATTGAAACGAATCATTTCCTATGGACCGTTACTGGTACTGATTGACAGCGGTAAAGCCGCAGGAATTATTTAATGATGGCGAAGAACTTGCGGCAACAAAGTATAGTCTTCCTGACAGGCTGGATCGGTTCGGCATTACCTGCCGCCACGATCGCCTGCGTCGTTTTATTGACGACGTCGCCTGGGTGTGGCAAGAACACCGACAAGGATGAAGAGAAAAAGGCTCCCTCCGTGACCGTTGCCACTCCGATCACGAAAAATATCGTCGAGTGGGATGCGTATACCGGCCGGATGGAAGCGGTTAATCGTGTGGAAGTTCGGGCTCGAGTCGACGGAATACTTCAATCTGCTCATTTTGATGAAGGCCAAGTTGTCGAAGAAGATGATTTGCTGTTTGTCATTGATCCGCGCCCCTATAAAGCGGAAGTGAACGCGGCAAAAGCAAGGCTACAACAATCAGAATCGCGATTGAAACAAGCCAACGCGATGTTGGACGAAGCGAAAGCGCGCGTGTCTCAGTCAGAAGCTCAGTTGGACTTGGCCGACCTTCGTTTCAATCGCACAAAGGCGCTGATCCAACGCAATGCGACTTCACAAGAAGAGGTCGACCAGCGGGAAGCGGAATACTTGCAGGCACAGGCCGATATTGAAGGCTCGCGGGCCGGAATCAGTTCCGCGGATGCAGCGATCGTCACGGCTAAAGCGGAAATCGAAGCGGCCAAAGCGGGTGTTGAGACTGCCGGATTGAATCTGCAGTACACATCCATACGCGCTCCGATCGCGGGGCGGATCAGTCGCAATATGATCACAAAGGGAAACCTGATCGCCGGTGGTTCTGTAACATCCTCGCTGTTAACAACGATCACATCGCTGGATCCCATTTATTGTGTCTTTGATGCAACTGAACAAGATGTGTTGAAGTATTCGCGATTAGCGCAGTCGGGTGAGAGAGAAAGTTCCCGAGTTGCAAAGAATCCAGTGTATTTGGGTTTGGTGGATGAAGATGCTTTTCCACATGAGGGGCATATGGATTTTGTCGACAATAGCTTTGATATTAATACGGCAAGTTTGCGTGCCCGATGCGTCTTTACTAACAAAGACAAACTTCTATTGCCTGGCATGTTCGCACGAATACGAATTCCAGGCAGCGCATCTTATCGGGCGGTTTTAATTCCTGATTCGGCGATTGGTACCGACCAATCATCGCAATACGTTTACATCGTTGTCGATGACAAAATCCAGCAGCGTGCCGTTACGCTTGGTCCCATGGTTGACGGGTTGCGTGTGATTCGCAGCGGCTTGGACGGTGAAGAGACACTCGTAATTGAGGGTTTATTGCGAGCTCGTCCGGGTGAGAACGTAACCACTGATCCTGATTGGCCAGGAATGATAACAGCGATTGAGGATGGATTGCCGGATGAATATGAAGCGGTTCCGCCGGAGCTTTGGATATCACCCAAACCCGATCCGTTGCCCGAGCACGAAGCTGTATCCGATTCGACCAACCTGCGTGAGAGCCCCGAATGAAGTTTCCACATTTTTTCATCGAACGGCCGATCTTCGCTTCGGTTCTGTCATTCTTGATCGTGCTTATCGGCGGGATCACCTATTTCACGTTGCCGGTATCTCAATACCCGAATGTCGCACCGCCGACAGTTTTGGTGCGGGCAAGTTTTCCGGGTGCGACGCCGCAGGTGATCGCCGACACGGTTGCGACGCCGATCGAACAAGAGATGAACGGCGTCGACGATATGCTGTATATGGAATCATCATCCAGCAGCGATGGGACCATGCAGTTAACGGTGACGTTCAAACTAGGAACAAACTTAGATGATGCGCAGGTGTTGGTCCAGAACCGGGTTGCAATTGCCGAATCACGACTGCCCGACCAGGTGCGACAGATTGGTGTGACGACCACCAAGCAGATTCCCGACATGTTGATGGTTGTCCATTTAAACTCGCCGGATAACAGTCGCGATGAACTTTATATCAGCAATTTTGCATTTTTAAGAGTTCGCGATGCGCTGATGCGTCTCGATGGTGTTGGCGAGATTCGTATCGCTGGTGGCAATGAGTACGCGATGCGGGTGTGGTTGGACATTGAAAAGATGGCGCACGTCGACATGACGGCGGGCGAAATTGTTGAAGCGATTCGTGGTCAAAACGTTCAAGTTGCGGCGGGTGTGATTGGCCAACCACCGATCGGGGATACGGGCGATTTTCAACTGAATGTGACGACGCAGGGACGATTGATCACCGAGGATGAGTTCGCCAGCATCATCATTAAACGAGGAAGCGATGGACGTGTGACACGTCTGCGCGATGTGGCACGAATCGAATTGGGTGCCCAGGACTATTCGCGACTGAGTTACTTGGACGGAAAGAAAGCGATTGCCGTGCTCGTCTATCAACGACCGGGAACCAATGCGGTTGATACGGCCGCGGAAGTCAAGCAGACGATGACGGATATGAGTCGCGATTTTCCGCAGGGTATTGGTTATGAGATCGCATATAACCCGACAGAATACGTCGAAGAGTCAATCCATGAGGTAATTGTTACGCTTTTCTTGACGACGGTGTTTGTTATTCTGACCGTCTTTTTGTTTCTGCATGGCTGGCGACCGACCATCATTCCTATTATCGCGATTCCTATTTCTTTGATTGGGACTTTCGCCGTGATGCAGTTTTTGGGCGTCACACTGAACACACTATCGCTGTTCGGATTGGTGCTGGCGATTGGGATCGTGGTCGATGATGCGATCGTGGTGGTTGAAAATGTGGAGCGGTTGATTGCCGAGGGGATGCCGGCTCGCGAAGCAAGTCATAAGGCGATGGATGAGGTCGGGTCGGCATTGATTGCGACGACGCTCGTATTGATTGCCGTGTTCGTTCCGACCGTTTTTGTGCCTGGAATCAGCGGCCAATTTTACCAACAGTTTGCGCTGACGATTTCAATCTCAACGGCGATATCAACTTTCGTATCCTTGACATTAAGCCCCGCTCTATGTGCTTTGCTTTTGAAGCCGAAAGATGCGCAAAAGAATCGTTTTGGTCGCTTGATCGATTTTATGTTCGGATGGTTTTTCCGGCTGTTCAATCGTGTCTTTGACCGCACCAGCAATGCGTATGCTGGAGTGATTCGCCGATTGGTTAACAAGTCGGTGTTTGCGATTGTGGTTTATGTCGTGCTGTTGGTTTGCACGGGGCTGAGTTTCGGACTCGTACCAACTGGATTTATTCCGGATCAAGACCAGGGTTATATCATCGTTGCCATCAATCTGCCGGATGGTGCATCGCTGGCCCGTACTGATAGAGTGACTCGCCGGGTGGCAGAAATTGGTAAGGAAATCGACGGTGTGGCCCATGCGGTCGGAATCGCGGGCCTCTCTGGTGCGACGTTTACGATCAGCCCCAATGCGGCGGTTACGTTCTTGCCGCTTCAAGACGCGAAGGAGCGAGCGGCGCGGGGGCGAGGCGTTCAAGAAATCGCAGCCGATTTGCGTGAGCGAGTGGCCAATATTAATGAAGCACAGATTTTGATCATTCCGCCGCCGCCAATCCGTGGCATCGGTCGTGGCGGTGGATTCAAAATGTACGTTCAAGATCGCAGCGGAGCGGGTATGGAGACGCTGAATCAGGTCACCCAGGATTTGTTGAAGAAGTCGAATGACGAGCAAGGATTAGCACAAGTTTTCACAAACTTGCACATGAATGTGCCGCAGGTTTACGCAGATGTCGACCGCACGAAGGCGCAAATGTTGGATGTTCCGGTCAGCAATATTTTTGACGCTTTGCAGATCTACTTAGGTTCGCAGTATGTGAATGACTTTAATTTCTTAGGGCGAACGTACCGTGTGACCGCGCAGGCGGAACCGGAGTTTCGTGATGACGCGGACGATATCATGAAACTACGGACGCGAAGTGCTCGCGGGGCGACGGTTTCGCTCGGATCACTCGTGAACGTCAAACGAATCGCGGGGCCCGACCGATTGGTTCGCTACAATTTGTTTCCCGCTGCCGACTTGAATGGCTCAACGGAGCCCGGATTCAGCACGGGGCAATCGTTGATGACCATGGAGAGTCTTGCGGAGCAGAATCTTCCGGCTGGCTTCGGATTTGAGTGGACGGAGCTAGCATTTCAAGAGCGTCAGGAAGGGAACACGATTGTGTTTTTGTTCCCGCTGGCGGTATTATTTGTCTTCTTAGCACTCGCGGCGCAGTATGAGAGTTGGCTGTTACCGCTGGCGATTATTTTGATCGTTCCATTGTGTCTGTTGTTTGCGATTGTCGGTATATGGTTCCGAGGGATGGATAACAACGTGCTAACACAAATTGGGTTTATTGTCCTGATCGGCTTGGCATGTAAGAACGCAATTTTGATTGTGGAGTTCGCGAAAGCCGAAGAAGACGCGGGGAAAGATCGTTTTGAAGCCGCGGTTACCGCATGTAGATTGCGTTTGCGACCGATTCTGATGACCGCGTTTTCGTTTATCCTCGGCGTCGTGCCGCTGTTGGTCGCAACAGGAGCCGGTTTTGAAATGCGGCGGGTTCTTGGCACTGCGGTATTCAGTGGCATGTTAGGCGTAACGCTGTTCGGGTTATTTCTAACACCCGTATTTTATGTGGTGCTGCGCCGATTTTCAAAGAAATCGATCAGTCGCGTCTGACTGACGGCGAACGATCCGAAGATGCGAAACCGAGCGGCTGACGGGTTTAGTCAAAGATTGAGTTGATACTAAGGCGTTTCGCGACCGTTTTTTCAAGTTGCCGCAAATGATGATCGATCAGTTGTTTGCGGGCACTTCGGCTCCAACTGAAAGCCGGATTTGATCTTCGGCACTACCGTTATCTGTTGTCAGATAGCGGGCTCGCAGAGATGCATCGTAAAGTGGTCGATAGTGACGCCACAGCCTTTGTAAAGATTGTTCTTTTTTTAGCCGAGCGTTGCGCTGGCTGTGTTCGTCACAATGTTCGCCAATATGAGCGAACGCTGCTTCGATCAGATGCAGACCGCTGTAACAAGCAGCCGTGACGCTCCAAGCAATGGAGCGTTCGTCTTCCGAGAGAAAGATCGCCAGCTCGCGATTCTCTCGCGCTGTACAGAGATCACTATTCTTGTTCGGCATTGACTCGGTGCTGCACAATTTGTCCTGATGAAAGGAACGATTTCAGCACGGTGTCGCCCACATTCGGAATTAGTAGAGTGTTAAATGGGATTAACTGAAACGCTTCGTTGTTTGCAACTTCGATATCAAGCTCGGTTAATTCTTCTTCAAAAGCAAAATCGAAGCTTACGACACGTTGGACTACGACAAGCGTTATCCCATCGCCGCCTGACACGATGTACGCGGCCGCGATCTTCTGCTTGCGATCATCGACCCATTGATAAATTCGATTTAACAACTCTTTCAGTTGCTGCTGGAACGCGACCGCACGCCCTGCTAAACTCAGATAGTTGATTGCTTGTTGTGCGGTGGTTACAAAGCGGTCCCCGCCCAACCGAATCACTTGCACGTCGTCGTGTTCGTCTTCAATCAGTGGAACCACAGATCTTTATTTTGATTCTTTTTGTGTGGTCAGAATCAAGGCAGCGAATAAAGATATCGCGGGAGCAGTTCCAATGTGGCTGCGTTTTATAAAACGCTGAAGCAAGGTTTTAGCCGAATCTTTTCCTTCAATTCTCAATGGCCCGCTTAATCACTGGGGTTCGCCAAGCCTAATCGTAGTGGATCTTGTTAAAGATCCATGAGGCAAGGATCTTTAACAAGATCCACTTCCCAAAAACGAAGCCTATCCCAGCGATTAAGCGAGCAATTGTATTAAATGACGTCGCGTTGTGACGCGACGCCAATCGAAGAACACCGAAGGCAGTGTCATCCCCAAATCTTTTAGCAGCCCAACAGGATTTCCTTGGCCACAGAAAGCGATTGGCTAGAGTGAGTTTTAATGAAACGCCAACCCTTATTTAGGCGGCGTTCGGCGTTCAGGTTGCTATCCAAACGATCGCAAAGTTCGGCGGACCATTGGTGAGAATTGGTCGATCACACCGATTCGTCACCGAAGGCTGCGAAGACGTTTCGCAAAGCCAAACGCTCTTCTTCATAGAATGCTGAGCGCACATCCGCGGGAAGAATTTCGACAGGCTTTCCGGCGGCGTATGCGAGTGCCGATTCAAATCCTTGCGCGGATCGGACTTGGCCGTTTGAGTCGATCATTTGCAAGAGCGATCCAGACCGCGCCCATTGGGCATTGTCATTTGTTGCGTAGAGTCTCGCGATATCGTTTCCGCCTGCGGTCGCTTCGGCGCGAATGGTATCGAACCCTCGCGCCCCGGCGTAGTAATCTCGACCGCTGATCCAAGCCGCTGATTGCGAAGCGCTGAGCGTATCGTCACCGGGACTGTCATATAAGAATGCTTGATTGTGACCGCCCGAGCCTGCGAAGGCATAGACACGTTCAAACCCATAAGCCAGCCTGAACATCGCTTCGCCACGAAGGCTTGTGAATTGATGTCGGATTGCCAGCGTGTCATCACCGGCGCTGTCATACAAATAAGCTGAGTCGATTCCGCCTGCGGTTCCGTGAGCAAAAACGTTGGTGACGTTTTGCGCGACGAATGTGAAACCGGTTCCGCGTAACGTCGATTCCTGGGCATTTGATTCGAACGTGTCGTTACCCGGTGAATCAAACATCGTCACGCGTTCGTTGCCACCCGTTCCGATGTAGCGAATCGTCTGGAAATCTTTAAACGTCGCGGAAATACCCGTATTTTGAAGTTCGCCACCAGGTGTTTCCTGATTACTCGTTGCAGCGCGAAGGATTACGCGGTCGCCGCCGCTGGCGCTGCTGATCACTTCCAGCGAATTGGTTCCCGAGCCGCCTTGCACAATTAAGTTATCGACTGGGCGATCGATCGCATAAACGACCGAATCGATTGTGATGCGAACATTGGTGGAAAGGTCGACTGTGATTTGATTGGCGTCTGACGTACCAGTTACCACTAAGGTTCGGTCGCTGGTCCATTGCAGGGGCGATGGTGTTGTTGGATTTCCGCTATCGCCATTTCCGTTTCCGTCTGGAAGCGGTGATCGATTTCCCAATAACGAATCGATCGCGTTGAACAGGTCGATGCGGTGGTAGGTCGCCCCGGTGACGGCGTCGGTCAACGTTTGGGCAGTTTGGCGTAAGTGATTAAGAATCGATTCGGGAGTCGCATTCTGTCCGATCGATTCCATCGCTTGGCGAACCAACACCGATGCGCCAGCGACTTGCGGCGATGCCATGCTGGTGCCGGTTGCGGTATGAAAGTCGTCGTTGCGTCCGTCGTATCCGTGGACATACTCAGGCACACTGCTGACGACGCTGCGCCCGGGGGCTGCGAACACGCCGTCATCGCGCTGAGAAAAACTGCTAAGATTTCCATTGGCGTCGACGCTTGAGACGGCGGCGACTAAGGGGTGCGATGCGGGATAAGCGAGCCAATCGGGTCGTGTGGCTGTGAAGCTGTTTCCTGCTGCTGCGACGACTAAAACACCGTCTGCTCGCAATTGTTGCAATTCATCATCTAGCCGTGTGATTGCTGCGTCATTGGCATTTGCAAAAATGCCCAACGACAAATTCACGGTGGTGATCGGATTCTCAAACGTTGTGCGGTTATCAATCACCCATCGCAGCGCTGACTCGATCCAATCGATCTTACTGATTCCATTGTCATTGAAGACTCTCAGCCCGACTAGGTCGACGCCAGGTGCGACACCTTGATGTTCGTTGTAATCGCTGCCAATGATTCCGGCGACATGTGTTCCGTGAAAGCCGGCCGGTCCGTCGTCATAAGGATTTGCATCGTTTTCGGCAAAGTCCCAACCGCCGACAACTCGATACCCGACTCCATAACCGACTAAAGGTTTTCCGTTGGGATTGGGTTCTGAAAAAGCATAATGATCCCAAGAGATACCGGTATCGATGACTGCGACGGTTTGGCCGCTGCCGTCGATCGAGAATCGATCGCGGATGGCAGACGCGGCGTCGAGCGGCGACTGAACTTGGCCACTTGCTTGAATCGTTTGAGGTTGGGCGAGTTGTTCGATCGAATACTGCACCGGACCGATAGCGTGGACCGGTGCGGGTTCGAGATACGGAGCGAGCAAGCCGGTCAATTCGACTTGTGCGACGGATGCGTGCGAGTGCGGCGCGCACGTGGCACCTTGCACGGGGCCGTGAATCGCATCGACGATCCAGTCGACACCGAAGCTGGCAGACAACGCCAATCGCGGCTCGAACCACTCGATTCGTGGCATCGGCATCGCCAAATCGTCGCTCGTTTCGATTTTATCGTTTGTACGCTTTGACACGGAATCAGACGGATCGGGTTGCCGGAAGAGGGAACGCAATGCAAGTTCAACGGGCAAGCTTAGGTTAAAAAAACGGGTCGCAAAGAATGTCGAGCCATCAGGACCTTCCCAAATCGAACGCCGTCGTCAAAGATCGAAGACTGTTGGCATGACGTGGATCACGGTTCTAAAAGATTGAGTGGTTTTGATGGATAACGAATTGAGCCCACAACAGGTCGGCAAGACGCTGCAGGTGGCGATCGAAGCTGCGACGGCAGGTGGCAACGTATTGATGAAATACTTTCGCGACGGTGTTGTCATACGCGACAAAACTGCGACTGGCGGATTGAGCTACGATTTAGTTTCTGACGCCGATGTCGAGTCTGAGCAAGCGGTCGCGAACTGTCTTCGCCATGCATTTCCCGATCATGAACTGATGGGCGAAGAAGATCTTGGGAAAACGATCGATCCGACAAAGTGTGAGCATCTTTGGGTGATCGATCCTTTAGACGGCACCAATAACTATGCCCATCGTTTGCCGCATTTTGCGGTTTCGATCGCCTACTATCATCTTGGCCAGCCGATTGTCGGTGTGATCTTCAATCCTGTGACGGAGGACTGGTACACCGCAGCGTCGACGATCGGGGCGTGTCACAACGGGAAACCGGTTTCGGTATGCCAATC
>Ga0105045_10006934_pt1 | contig 10039 bp, 4 predicted proteins | sample MAT02_FD_78089 | JGI IMG/M metagenome (GOLD analysis project Ga0105045, IMG submission 78089) | Freshwater microbial communities from Lake Fryxell liftoff mats and glacier meltwater in Antarctica - MAT-02 (megahit assembly) | ecosystem: Environmental > Aquatic > Freshwater > Ice > Liftoff...
CCGGCGCGCATAGGCATCAACCTCTGCCGGAGCCATAAATGCCACAAAAAACCGGGAGGTCGTGAACTCAACCATAGAAATTTCCAAGAAATTCTGAATAGATCTGAATAGATCTGAATAGATAGATAGAGCTGGATCTGCGGCAGGATTGACCCATTCTCAGGCTTCCAGGCATTGATTGAGGCTTGGCCTCAGCCGCTGAATCAGGCACACCCAAAATCACACCGCGCAATTCTAAAATTGAGTGCGGTATGCTTAAGAATCTGTACTGTTTCTAGATGCGTGCCTTAACGATACGGGGCTTAAGCACGATACGGAGCTTGAGCAAAGGCTTAGCATGAAGGTCTAGATTCATTACATCTTGTATTGCATCTGTTATCAAAATCTCCTGCGCCATGCCGTGGTTTGTCAAAATTGAAAAAGGGCTGGTTGAAAAATCAATTTTTGATCAGCATGTGTCAGATCATCTGGCCTATGTCAACGAGTTGATTGCCACTGGGCATCAGGCCAAAACAGGCTACTGGGAAGAAAGAGGCGGCGGAATGCTGCTGTTTTGGGCAGATTCATTAGAGCAGGCTCAGGTCATCGTAGAGCGCGACCCCCTAGTGCAACATGGCTGCGTTCATTACGAACTCCATCAATGGCACATCGCCATGGGAGATATGGGGATAAGGGGCTGAAATAGCGCCCAGCAAAAGCTTTTATCGCAGACACGAAGGAACAAAGAATCACGATGGCAGACAATGGTGGCGGCATTAAAGTAGTAGCCGACAATCGACAGGCTCGTTATCTCTATGAAATCCTAGAAACCCTAGAAGCCGGGCTTGAGCTAAAGGGAACCGAGGTTAAGTCTGTGCGCCAAGGCAAGGCTAACCTAAAAGATGGCTATGCCAACATTCGCGATGCAGAAATTTGGCTACAAAATGTCCATATTTCCCCCCATGAAACCGCCAGCCAAGTTTTTAACCATGATCCCCGCCGCCCCCGTCGCTTACTCCTCCACAAAGCCGAAATTCGCCGTCTCATTGGCAAGGTTCAGCAAAAAGGGCTAACCCTAGTGCCACTGCGCCTGTACCTCAAAGGCGGGCGGGTGAAGGTGGCGATCGCCCTCGTGCGCGGCAAGAAGGTCTATGACAAACGCGAAGACCTCAAACAAAAGCAAGCCAAACGCGAGATTGAACGCACCCTCAAAACCCTCTAACCCCCGTCTTTTTGTAGCCATGCTCCACAGGATCACACAAGCGTCGTGACCCAATTTTTAGGCGTTAACGCTGCTTAGCCTGCTAACGTTTGCATCCTCTAACGTTTGCATCGAGAGCGGCATTAGAAAATTGGGTAGAACTGTTGGGAGCGGGTTAAACCCAGCTTTAGCAAGGCACCCTAACGCATTACCTTGGTGAAGAATCTGGACTTATCCGTAGAAACACGGCCTTTCTAGAAAATCCATGGCAACTGGTCGCTGCCCAAGTTTTGCCACACTACCCCCGATAATTCCAGTAAAAACCGATAGATCAGATTCAGCTATCTAAGCTTTACCCTGCTAAGCCAGGAAAAACACGGAGGCTTATTTTTAATAGAAACTATCGGTATTCTATTCACTCTTAGGTAGCTTTAAATTAGCCTCAAGTAGATATGTAATTATGCGGAAAAGCCTCAGAAATTCAGATCCAAATCAGTTTAAAAAAGAATATAAATCATTCTAAAAAATCATCTACAAAATCCCTGAGATAGCTTCTGCAAGGTGCTTTTATGGCTCTATCTGCATTGCTAGAATTTAGCTATAGATTACAGATTCTTCATATTTTAGTTGTCGATTTGATGAAGATCGGGTTAGTCTTTGTGAGGTTGCTGACAAGATTTTAATTTTCCAAATCTTCTACCAGCAGCTCATTCTCTACTAGGTTCTCTCAGATAGCTTTATTTACGTGATATGAGCATTAATCAGCCTAGAGCTACATGTGCCTTCCTAATGACTATTGGTGCAGAGGTTCTTGATCACACGGTTAAGCGTCTAGGTTGATTTGTCTCTAAATCAGACCAGTGAGTCTAAATCTATCGGGCGTTATCTAGTACAGGATGCTATTGACTGACTTTTTCGTTGTTTTTCATCCCATGGAATGTGACAGAGTTGGGCGTGCAATTCAGCAGTTTTTGAAGGGGTTGCCCTTCAAGCATTGCCTATCGCTTGACAACACAATTCCTCCGTTTGCATCTACCAAGAGAGGGCAGGGTTACCTGTTCATCTCATGCAAACCCTGATTAAAGAGGATAGATGAATGACAGCTATTCGCTATGAAGCCGAAGATTTGAACCTGATTGGCTACCGCTCAGAAGCCAACGCTGGTTCAGGTGCATCGGGTGGCCGACAAATTTCCTTGAATGGCTCATCTGCAACGACAGGTAGTGCTTCTGGTATTTTTAATGGCCCCGCCGGTCTCTATGAAGTGGTGGTAGGCTACTACGATGAAAATGATGGAGTCAGTGCTGCCTCGGTAACCGTTAACAGCGAAGCAAAAAGCTTTACCTTCAACCAAAACTTGCCGAGTAATTGGGCCAGTTCGCAGGCAGCTACCAGCCGGGTTACGCACGCTACGATGAGTCTCAAACCGGGCGATCGCTTTCAATTGCAAGGCCGCCAAAATCAGGGAGAATATGCCCGCTTTGACTATATCGAATTCAGGCCGCTAGCCAGTGCCCCAGCGCCACAAACCCCTAGCCCCACCCCAATTCGCCTCGAAGCAGAGGCGATGAATCGCTCAGGATATCGGCTAGAATCAACCCCTTTAGCATCGGGAAACCGCTTAGTGTCACTCAATGGTGGGGCTAATAACGAAACCGGACGGTTGACCGATACCTTTCAAGGCACCTCTGGCACCTACAATGTGGTGCTGAGTTACTTTGATGAGGATGACGGGGCGGCACAAGTGCAAACTCGCATTGGCGATCGCACCCTTGCCACTACGGTTTTTGACCAAGATTTCAACAACAATTACATCGGCGCAAACAATAACGTGCGAAAGGTGGTGGCGTCTAATGTGACCATCCAAAAGGGCGATCGCATTGAACTCATTGGCAAGGAAAACGGCGGAGAATACGCCCGCATCGACTATATCGAGTTTATCCCAGCCACCCCGACCTCTCCTCCAGCAGGCGGTGGATCTACGGGCGGCAACACAGGTGGTGGATCCACGGGCGGTGGATCCACAGGCGGCGGTACAGGCGGCGGATCCACAGGCGGTGGTACAGGCGGCGGATCCACAGGCGGTGGTACAGGCGGCGGATCCACAGGCGGTGGTACGGGCGGTGGATCCACAGGCGGTGGATCTACGGGCGGTGGGACAGGCGGCGGTGGTACACCCAATGACTCAGCGGCTCCTGATACCAATGTCGGTACCAACCTAGATAGCGTTAAAGACTGGTCTACCCAATATCCCTTTACTGACTTCTTCAAGAGTGCGCGAGCTTGGGTGCCTAATAGCTCTAGCACTTGGAATACAGGCGAAGCCAGCCGCATTGATTTAGATGGCCAAGGGTGGGTGCGATCGCTCCCCACGGCGGGTTCGGGTTTACAATTTAACAAGGTCACCACGTTGGTGCCGGTTGCCCCAGCCTTTAATCGGTATGTCATCCTCTACGAAGGCGAAGGCACGTTGCAATATGGCGGCAATGCCCGACGAGATGCGGCAGCGTCACGCCCTGGGCGAGATGTCATCACCACCACTGGCAGTGCAGCCATGTTGCTGAGTATTGCCAGCACCGACCCAAGCCGGACGGGGAACTACATCCGCAACATTCAGGTGATCCCCGAGTCACTTTTGAATACGGCGCAAACCCAGCGCTTCAACCCAGACTTTCTAGAAAGTGTGAAGGGCATGGAAACCCTGCGCTTTATGGATTGGATAGGAACAAACGACTCCACCCAGAGCAATTGGAGCGATCGCCCCCAAGCCAGCGATGCCATCTATACCAAAGATGGGGTGCCGCTGGAAGTCATGGTCGATCTTGCCAACCAGGCGGGGGTTGATCCGTGGTTTACCATTCCCCATGCCGCTACCGATGACTACGTCCGCAATTTTGCCCAGTATGTCAAAAACAACCTCGACCCCAACCTCAAGGTGTACGTCGAATATTCCAACGAGGTTTGGAATGGGCAGTTTGAGCAATACCGCTATGCCCAAGAGCAAGGGCGGGCATTGTTTGGTAGCCAGGGAGGGTCTGACTTTGAACAAAATCGTCGATTTTATGCCAAGCGCACCACCGATATTACCCGGACTTGGGATCAGGTGTTTGGGGCAGACAAGGAACGGGTTATTGGCGTACTCGGCGCACAGGCCGCAAATACCTGGACGGCTTCTACAGCATTAAATTACATCCGCTCCCAAGGATGGTCCTATGAAGAGGCGGGCATTGATACAATTGCGATCGCCCCTTACTTTGGTGGCTATCTAGGCAGCAGCCAACATGAAGCCACCCTCACCAGTTGGACGCGCGATGCTGACGGCGGGCTGAATAAACTGTTTCAAGAATTGAGCCGAGGAGGGGTTGTGAGCAATGGCCCCGCTGGGGGAGGCTTAGCCGCCGCTGGCCGCTGGATTCAAAGCTTTGCGAATTTAGCCCAGCAGGGAGGGCTCACCCTCACAGCCTACGAAGGTGGCCAGCACCTAGTCGGCGTGAACAATGTGGTGAACAATAACGCCATCACCAACCTGTTTATCGCCGCCAACAAAGACCCGCGCATGGGGCAACTGTACCGCGAATACCTCCAAGGCTGGCAGACCGCCGGGGGCGATCTATTTGTCAATTTCTCTGATGTCGGGACGGCTAGTAAATGGGGCAGTTGGGGAGTGCGCGACAGCCTCTACCAGACGAGTTCTGCTAAATGGGAGGCTTTGCAAGAGGTGCTGCAATCGCGCTTAGATGCGATCGCCCCTAGCAATTCGCCCCTCGGCAGCAGTGCCCTCCGCACAGCAGAGACCGTCGCCCCCCTCGCTATCTCAGATGCGGGCACCGCCAAAATCAATGCATCTGATCTCAGCGCGTCCGATCTGAGTGCGTCCGATCTCAGTGCCTCTGATCCCAGTGCATTGCAGACAAGCCCCTCCGCAGGACAGCGCAACCCCCTCGACACAGACGCCGATCTCTCTAGCAAAACTCCAGCGCCCCAGACAGGCTCCACTGTGGCCTTCCGCCTAGAACCAGTCTCCTCGCGGGTAACGGTCACAGCGGTGGCTACACCAGCTGACGCTATCCCCACGATTTCTACCCCGACCGATGAGTTAAGCAACCCCACGGGCACCCCGTCTGAAGCGGTGGTCATGGGGAATACCCCCAACATTGGCGATCAAACCGCCTCACCCTGGCAACCCCTGGCCATTGGTGAAAGCCCCGATCTCCAAAAACAAACCCTCTCTGCGGAGGCACTCAATGCTGCCCTCAGCGAGCAGCCCTTAACCCCAGCCAGTATGAGCCATGCCCTCTGTGGGGTCTCTGAGGCCAGTCGCTGGATTCCTACCGGCACGCCCGTCGAAGCCACCTTGGCTGGAACTCTTTCTTAAAAGCTCCTCTCTCGGCGAATGTTGACTTCTCCCAGTGCCACCCCAGCATTGGGGGGAGTCTCAAGCCTGATTGCCAACCCCGTTTTGACCACAACTCCATACCCTTGTGATGGGAGTTTCCTATGCTTCTGATAACCCTTGATACCGCGCCTCCAACTCCGTTAGCCTTGCCAGAGAGCTGTGCGATCGCCACAGACTCAGCCGCATTTCAGACAACAGCAGGAGGGGCGATCGCCCCTTCCTGCCAGCCCACGCCCGAAACCCTAGGGAGGGTCGAAGGAAGCGTGCGCGATCGCCCAAACGCCCCTCCTTTAACCACCCCTGAAGCACCAGAGCGCAACCTTAGCACTGAGTGGGCAACAGCCCCGCCTCGCCCCTTACTCAAATTGGGTAGCCGTGGCTCAGCCGTTAGGCAACTCCAAAGTCAGTTACACCAACAGGGCTACTCAACCGATGGCATCGACGGGGTTTATGGACGGCGCACCCAGGCCGCCATCAGAACCTTGCAGCGTGACCGAGGCCTAGCCGTAGACGGGATCGCAGGGCCAGCTACTTGGGCTGCCCTCAGCGCACCGTCCACAAACTCAGGGTTTGACTCTAGGGGTTTCACAACCGCTGATGGGATCGAGCAACCGCCAAGGGATGGCGATCGCCCCCATACCATTGCCTCCAAAACAGGAGAAGCTTCAGCAGAGACGGCTCTCGCTGCAAGAAATAATGACACCTCAATCGATTCGGCAGAACCGGATGGAACAGACTTTACCGCAGATCCTCCGACCACATCCCCCGCAATGGCTGATGTAGACCGATTAGAGGCTGCTAATCCACCAACCCTTTTAGAACCAGCACCCCAACCGGTGCTGTGGGTGGTGATGCTGGGGTGGCTCATCTTCTACGGCAGCGGTTGGGGCTGGATTATTCGCAGCGGATTGCAGACCCAGAGAGGGATACCAGCCAATTCTGGGTCTGGAACACCCATGCAGCGGCGGGCAACCCCTCAGGCCACATCCTCCCAGCCCCAACCCGCTGAGGTTGCTGGAGATAGGGAGGTTGCTGGAGATAGGGAGGTTGCTGGAGATAGGGAGGTTGCTGGAGATAGGGAGGTTGCTGGAGATAGGGAGGGGCGATCGCCCCAAGTCCTCTCAAGCCCAGTTCCAATGATCCAATGTGTCCCCAACAGCAATGCTCCACAATCCAAGCAGCCTCAATCAGCGGCGCTGCCTCTAGAGGAACCCCAAGCGGTCGTGGGAAGTCCGGAGAACCTGGCACTAGCCGCCGTGCTAGCCCCGGAAGCACTCCCAATTCCCTTTGCCGAAACAGAACATCTCGAACCCCTCATTCAGTTATTCGACAATTTTAGTGAGGCCGATGATGCCCGTCATCATGACGAGCAAGTGGTGGCTGTACTTCCCGAAACCGCCACAGACCTCAATGAAGAAACCTTCCACTATTCCCTTGTAGATTGGGCCGAAGATTTATTTGTCTTGTATGGCAATGAATTGCGGGTGCTCAAAAGTCGGTTGGATCGCTACGGTGGCCGCGTCAATAAAACCGTTACCATTCGCCGCACCAGCAACCGAGGTCACCATGAGGATCAATCCTTCAACCTAACCATCGAAAAAGCAGCGTAACCAGTTCCTAGGCTCGTACTCTAAAAGTGCAATTGCTGGCACTCACAACCGATCGGTTGCGCGTGCCAGCAATTGGTCTGTCAGCACAACCCTGAACCGCAGCCCTTGAATAAGAAGGTCTCCCTGCATACAGGGTTCTCACTCGACGCACTTGTATAGAGCTACAACAATCTTCTGGTTGGCCGCAGTGGCCTAGACCGAAGAATCTGCGGACTCTGGGTTGCTTTGAAGCAATTGACCTACGAAGAACTATTTGCTGTTGCCCTCAGCAGCCCCTTCCACCAAGACTTCGCCCTTCAACATGCGTTGAGCAGCATCTAGCAGAACTTCTTCTAGGTAGGGCTTGGTAAAGTAACCCTTCGCGCCCAAGGTGACGGCCATTTGGCGATGGCGATCGGCACCCCGAGAGGTCAGCATCGCAATCGGGATCAGGTTAAGCTGTGGGTCTTTTTGGAGCCGCGACAGCAACTCTAAACCATCCATCCGGGGCATCTCAATATCGCAGAAGACTAGGTCACAGGGTAAGCCAGACCGCAGTTTTTCCCAGGCTTCTTGGCCATCGCGGGCTTGTTCCACCCGATAGCCGACCTTGCTAAAGGTCATCGACAATAGCTCTCGCACGGTGATGGAGTCATCCACAATCAGCACCGTCGGCTCTGTCTTGAAGTCGGGTTCGGGATCTGCCGGAATTTGATCGGGGGTTTTCTCCCAGAGAGAACTCCCGGCTTCCCGGCGAATGCGACCTTCAGATAGATCGATCAGCTCTAATACATCAGCGATAGGCATGATGCGCCCATCCCCAAGTACCGTTGCCCCGGCGATCCCAACGGGTTTGGGTGCTGGCCCTTCCAGTTGTTTAATTACAATCTCCTGCTCGCCGAGCACCTGATCGACTTGCAAAGCCAAGTAGCTACCTGCATTGCTCCGCAATACGACCACCGACACAATATCTTCTTCTTGGTTCCCACCGTAGACACTGCCGCGACCAAGGCTGCGGTTAAACTTGAGCAAGTCAGAGAGCGATTGGAAGGGGAGTAGCTGATCGCGCCATTGAATGCAGGATTCTCCCGATTCATTGGTCTGAATTTGCTCCCTGGGCACATCGAGCATATCTTCGACGCCATCCATCGGGAAGGCGATGCGGGCTCGGTTGCTGATGCAGCATAGTGCCTTAGAAACACTCAGGGTTAGGGGCAAGCGGATCGTAAAGGTGGTGCCACGACCGATCGTAGAATCGATGTTGATGACGCCACGAATATCAGTCAGGCTAGTACGGACGACATCCATCCCCACCCCTCGCCCAGCAAAGTCATCGGCGCGATCGCGCGTACTAAATCCATGGTGGAACAACAGGTCATAGACATCTAGGCGGCTCATCATTCCGGCCTGTTCTTTCGTGATCAACCCCCGCTCAACGGCCTTTTGCTTCACCCGATCGGGGTCGATCCCAGCCCCATCATCACTGACCGAAATCACGGTTTGATTCCCTTGGTGGAAGGCGCGCACCGTAATTCGCCCCGTTGCGCCTTTCCCTTGAGACGCCCGTTCATTGGGGGTCTCGATCCCATGGGTAATCGCATTGTTGACCAAGTGGGTCATGGGGTCATACAACTGCTCCAAAATCATCTTATCGATGAGCGTTTCGCGCCCTTCGATGGTTAGCTCAGCCTGCTTGCCACACCGTAACGAAATATCTCGCACAGCGCGGGGTAGCCGATCTGCGGTTTGAGCAAACGGCACCATGCGGGCCCGCGTGAGGCTTTCTTGGAGTTGGCTCGTAATTTGCCGGAAGTTACGGGTAACCTGGTCTGTTTCACCCACCACAAAGTCGATGTCAGACGCAGACTCTCGCACCCTCACGATCAGTTCGATCATTTCTTGGGAGAGGGTATGGAAGCCGGTGAAGCGATCCATCTCTAGGGCATCAAAGCTCATGCCTGTCGCATGATTACTAACAGCTGCGCTGGCCTGTGGGTTGCTCTGAGCCATTTGGTAGCTCTTGCGGCTAGACATCAGAGAGCTTTCAAGGAGCGATCGCTCATACAAGTCGCGCATCCGCTGCCCCACATCACTCAGTTGCTGCACTTGATACTGCAGATTATCGAGAAATTGCCGCAATCGCTCTTCAGCCTGCTCTAGGCTGTTGCGGTTGACGACCAATTCTCCGATCAGGTTGTTGAGATTATCTAGGTTTTTGACCGAAACCCTCATGGTTTGGTCACCGAGCATCCCTGACGTGCGCGTTGGGCGACGGTTGGCGATCGCAGGGCTACGGACTCCCCACACAGTTGGGGAACCGCCAAGGGCGCTGTCAGCCGCCTCCAATAAGCGCTCTAGATCATCAAATTCATCCCCGGCACGGCTGTCTAAGCTCTCCAATCCCCCTGTCAGTGGGGAGATGGGGAGTGGCAGTTTAGAAGGGACTTCAGGGGTTAGGAGGGCTTCGAGGTCGGCAAAATCATCGTCCCCGGTGCCTCCGTCTTCGTCAGCTAGAGGAGGGCTGGGTTCACCCGGCTGATCCAGCAGGGCATCTAAATCGGCAAAGTCATCTCCGGCATCGGCATCGGTTAGGCTGTCTGAAAACCCTGAATCAGCCTCAGCTTGCTCCAAAAGGGCATCCAGATCGCTAAAGTCAGCTTCACCCGCATCAGAGTCGGGGGCGATCGCCGATTCTGCCTGATCCCCAAAGATATCGAGGTCTAACTCACCCAGACTCCCTTCGGCTCCATCGGCCACGGCAAGATCCGCCAACTCCTCTAAGTTATCGAGATCAAGATCTAGCTCAGCAAAATCAGCCTCGGCTCCAGTGCTCCCAGTAACATCTGCCTGATCCCCAAACATATCGAGGTCTAG